>Ga0073932_1006377_pt1 | contig 12127 bp, 7 predicted proteins | sample DewCreD2012metaG_FD_76967 | JGI IMG/M metagenome (GOLD analysis project Ga0073932, IMG submission 76967) | Hot spring sediment bacterial and archeal communities from British Columbia, Canada, to study Microbial Dark Matter (Phase II) - Dewar... ... | reverse complement strand
TAGGCCGCTCTGAAGGGATTTCCCACTGGGCCGCAGATGATGCTGTAGCGGTAGGTGCGGCTTGTAGCATGGTAGCGGGCATGGAACCGGTCCGGGGCAGGCGTTATGGACTTAATGGCTATGTCAGAGGGAAGCTCGGTGTTGACCGTCGAGAGCAGGGCCTCCAGGGAGACTGATGCGGGCAGTATGGCGCTTGCGGTTTGTCCTTCCGCATGAACCCCCGCATCGGTTCGTCCGGCTCCGGCAAGCTGCAGGTTTTCTGCGGTATAAATGCCGGGGTGTATTGCCCCATCGGAAGCACGGGGGAGGACAGTGATGAGGACCTGCTCCAGCACTCCCTGGACGGTTCGGCCGTTTCCCTTTTGCCAGCCCTTAAAACGGCTCCCGTCATAGGCAATGATAAGTTTCACCCACTGGTGGGCCATTACAGGTCAATGCCGATGGCCTTGCGGAGCCGAGCTATTGTTTTACTTGCAATGGCCCGGGCCTTTTCAGCGCCTTCTTGTAGGGTCTTGTCCAGGCTGACCGGGTCGGCAATGAGGGCTTCGAATCGTTCCCTCATGGGAGTGAGTTCCCGATTTACCACCTGGAACAGGGCTTCCTTGGCTTCGCCCCAGCCCATGCCTCCTGCCCGGTACCGTTGTGCCAAAGCATTCTGTTCTTCCTTGGTGGCAAAGAGCTTGTAGAGGGCAAAGATCTGGCAGGTGTCAGGATCCTTAGGTTCTTCCACAGTCTGGGAATTGGTAACAATCCGCATGATAAGCTTGCGGAGTTGTTTTTCCGGTGCGAAGAGGGGAATGGTATTGTTGTAGCTTTTACTCATCTTCCGGCCATCTAAGCCGGGGATAACTGCCACCGATTCCTGTATTAAGGCCTGGGGAATGACGAGGAGATCCTTTTTATAGTTAAAGTTGATGGCTTGAGCGATGTCCTGGGCCATTTCGACATGCTGAACCTGGTCCTTTCCCACGGGGACCACATCGGTATCGAAGAGGAGGATATCCGCTGCCATCAGGACCGGGTAGGTGTAGAGCCCCATGTTGATGCCCGCATCGGGGTCTTCTCCCTTTTCATTATTCGCCTGGACAGCGGCCTTGTATGCGTGGGCCCGATTCATGAGCCCCTTGGCGGTAAAGGCCATCAATATGGTAGAAAGCTCAAAGGTCTCGGGGACCGAGCTTTGCCGGTAGAATACGACTTTTTCAGGGTCGAGCCCTGCTGCGAGCCAGCCAGCGGCGACTTCCCTGATATAGGTTGCCAGTTCCTTGCTGTCCTTGACCGAATTTAATGCATGGTAGTCCGCTATAAAGTACCGGGCATCATAGTCCTTTGCCAGTTCCAGCGCTGGTTTGATGGCCCCAAAATAGTTGCCTATATGTAAAGACCCGGTGGGTTTGATGCCGGTAAGGGAGATTTTTCTCATTGCTGTAACTCCTGTGGTAATGCTGCTCCGACGATGTTCAGAATTTGTATTGTCTGTCGGAATCCCGGCCGAGCCCGGGAATTCGGGCCTATTATACTGTTCATCTGGGGCTAGGACAAGGTAAGGGGGAGTAAAAGTTCCTGCTTATAGTTCCAGTTCCCGCACGGTAAGGTTCCCCAGGACGCCAGGCGTCACGGTCCAGAACCGGATTTCAAACCATTTTTGGGGCGGGCAGGTGATGGTGGCAAAGGTGGGGCCCTGGGGATTCCGGGGCTTGCCGAGACTACCCGGGTTCAGTACGAGGCGGTGGTCTAGTTCTTCCCAATAGGGTCGATGAATGTGGCCAAAGAGGATGGCATCCACTTCTTCCATGGCAGCCACCCTGAGGAGGGTGTCTAAACTGTCGTGGACTCCCTGGATGTGGCCGTGGGTAAGAAAAAAGCGTTTATCTCCAAATTGTATGGTCTCTTGTAATGGCAGGTGGTGTTCAAAGTCGCCGTTACCCCGAACAAGGGTCCATTCGGGCCGGTAGCCCACCCGTTCAGCCACCAGGGGCAGGTCTACGGCTCCGTCTCCCAGAAAGGCGAGATGGGTAATATCCTTGCGGTTTTTTGCCCAATTCAGAACCGCCGCCAGATTTTGCAAGGCCCCATGGGTGTCGGAAAGGACCAGCAATGTAGGGGCCGAAATGCCAGATGCCATGAGGCAATTATAGAGGGCTTGTTATCACTTTTCAATCTGCTTGGCTTGACTACTGGCAAAAGGGCTATACAATGAAAGTGGCTCTATAGTTATTCAGCCAAGGAGGTTCTATGAAAAAGATGTCGAAGCTCACCGCCCTGTTTATGGCGCTGATCTTCACCCTGGCCAGCGCAAGTCTCTTTGCCCAGGCCAAAGCAAAGTTCCATATCGGCGTGGTAACCGGTACGGTATCACAGTCAGAAGACGATCTGCGCGGTGCAGAACGGCTTATCAAAGATTATGGCTCGGTAAAAACCGGCGGCATGATTCAGCACATCACCTATCCTGATGACTTTATGTCCCAGCAGGAAACCTATATTTCCTCTGTGGTCGCCCTGGCCGATGATCCGCTCATGAAAGCTATCATTGTAAACCAGGCAATTCCCGGCACTACCGAAGCCTTTAAGCGGGTTCGGGCAAAACGGCCCGACATCCTCCTTCTGGCCGGCGAGCCCCATGAGGACCCCCTGGTCATTCAGAGCGCCGCTGACCTGGCCCTGTCCGCAGACTTTGTATCCCGCGGTTATCTGATCCCCTGGGCAGCCAAACAGCTGGGAGCCAAATCCTTCGTACATATCTCCTTTGCACGGCACATGAGCTATGAATCCCTGGGCCGCCGCAGGGCTATTATGGAAGAAGCCTGCAAAGACCTGGGAATTAAGTTCTATTTTGAAACCGCTCCTGATCCTACCGGCGATATCGGTATGCCCGGTGCCCAGCAGTTCATGTTGGAAAAGGTTCCCCAGTGGATCGAAAAATATGGCAAAGATGCGGCTTTCTTCTGCACCAACGACGGAGAGACTGAACCCCTGCTGAAGCAGATGCTGGCCTATGGCGGTATCTTTGTAGAAGCGGACCTTCCTTCCCCGTTAATGGGCTATCCGGGCGCTCTGGGTTTGGATCTGTCTAAGGAAGCGGGAGATTTCCCCGCCATTCTTAAGAAGGTTGAAAGCGCTGTGATCGCCAAGGGCGGCGCTGGCCGCTTTGGTACATGGGCTTTCTCTTATGGGTATACCCTCACCGCCGGTCTTGGTGAATTTGCCAAGAATGTTATCGAAGGCAAGGCTAAAAAAGACAGCCTGAAGGATGTCTTTGCCGCCCTGGGTAAATTTACCCCCGGTGCAAAATGGAATGGGGCCTACTATGTTGATATGGGAACCGGTGTTCGGGCCAAGAATCAGGTCCTGATTTATATGGATACCTATATCTTCGGTAAGGGCTTCCTGCCCACCACTGCCCAGACCGTTCCTGAAAAGTATTACAAAATTCAGATGAAGAAGCAGTAGCAGTCTGCAAAAAATCAGAGGCGTCTTTTTAGCGCCTCCTGGTTCTTTTTGCTCAGGCGCAGATCCGCGCCTGAGCAAATCCCCTATACTTCCGTAACAAGCACCGCCTTATCATCATCCGATTGGCCGAGGTTGGCAAACTTGTTTACCAGTTCTTTGGGAAGGGTGGAAAGTTCTGTATCTTTTAACTCCTCGGCAAACTGTTCCAGGATAGGTAATGAGTCTACCCAGCTCTTTGTTTTTCCTGTTTTTGGGTCATGAAATTCTAAAAGTCCATCGGTGCAAAGAATAAACCGGTCCCCTGAGGCAATATCCAGGGTTTCCGCGTGATACTGGACCCCTTCGAGCATAGCCACGGGGGGATTTTTTGTCTGAAGCCGCTGAAGATTGCCCTTGGTGCTCAGGTACAGGATCGGCGGGTGTCCTGCGGTAAGATAGGTAGCCTTACAGGAGCGGCGGTTAATTTTCAGTGCCGCCGCAGTGAGGTAGGTATCCTGACAAACCGTCTGGGACAGGATATCCCCAAGATAGCCAAAGGCTTCTTCCATGGTATAGGTTGGGTTGGAAAACTGTTTTATCAGGACTTTGACCGCCGGCGTGATAAAGCTGGTTTTTACATCATGGCCAGCCACATCGATGATCATATACAGGTAAATATCTTCGGCAAGCTGTTCCACTTCGTAAAAGTCGCCCCCCGCTTCGTGCAGGGACTGGTAATATACCGCAAAATGAGCATCGGGCAATTCCGCAGGTTGTAACAGCAGGGCCTGCTGGGCTGCCTTTATTTGCCCCAGACTTTCAATCTTACTCTGCAATAAGTCCCGGTTTGCCATACTGAGCCGGATATGCACCCGGATCCGGGCCTTAATTTCCGCAGGATTGGCAGACTTCACAATATAGTCGACCGCACCCAGCTCAAAGGCTTTAATTTTCGATTCCTGGTCATCCATACTGGTGAGCATGATGACCGGAGTCCATGCCAGAGCCGGATCGGTCTTAAGACGCCGCAGGGTTTCGAATCCATCAATCCCGCCCATGATCACGTCCAGGAGTATCAGCATGGGCCGCTGCTGTTGCACCAGGGCAAGGCAGGCTTCGCCGCTCGGGGCCTCCCATACCTGATAGCCCTCTTCATCCAGGATGTAGTGCAGGTAGCTGCGGTTTACCGTGGAGTCATCGACAATCAGAACCGAATAGATGGTGTCCATTACCTAATAACTATAAACTGAGATGGGGAAGAATGCAAAGTTGTAATAGGGTGCTGGTTATAAATAGGTTCCCCAGATAATTTGTTGCATATAGGTACCTTTAGGCAGTACAATAATTATACCATGGTAAAATTAGAAGCAATTAAGCCAAATATTCAATTGAATGGGGTACTCCCTTCACGGTCTGTTACGGTTGTACAAAGTAAGTGGTATGGATCCGATGCGATAGAGTTAACCTATAAGGATGTCGATGGCCGACTAGCCAACCAATTACTATATCGTTCAGATGAGGATCGTTTAGAAATCCTTTCTCAGGAGAAGCCCTGGAGTTTTACCGGTGATGGAAACCTATTTCGATTAGTTGCTGAGGCTCAGCGTATCAGATTAGCCCATCTGTATGATCCAGTTTTGGCGGTTCATACTTCCATGGTTGAACCACTGCCACATCAAATAACTGCAGTATATGAAAATATGTTACCAAAACAGCCGTTACGATTTTTATTAGCCGATGATCCCGGTGCAGGTAAAACAATAATGGCTGGTTTATTGATAAAAGAACTTATGATTAGGGGTGACTTAGAGCGATGTCTTGTTGTGTGCCCAGGAAATTTGGTGGAGCAATGGCAGGATGAACTCAACCAACGTTTCAATTTGCCCTTTGAAATTATGACTCGAGAAAAAATTGAAAGTGCAAAGTCGGGCAACTGGTTTTTGGAAAATGATCTTATCATTGCTCGTCTTGATATGCTGTCCCGCAATCCAGAGCTTCAGGAAAAAATAAAGATTCCAGATTGTAGATGGGACCTGGTTGTCTGCGATGAAGCCCATAAGATGTCTGCTACATTTTATAATAGTGAAATAAGTTATACAAAACGATTTCAATTAGGGAAACTGCTTTCTACTACGACGCGGCATCTGCTTTTACTGACAGCGACTCCACACAATGGAAAAGAAGCGGATTTTCAGCTTTTTTTATCATTATTGGACCAGGATCGGTTCGAAGGAAAATTTAGGGACGGGGTACACACCATAGATGTCCAAGACATAATGCGAAGAATGGTAAAGGAGCAATTGTTAACCTTTGAAGGTAAACCCCTTTTCCCAGAGCGCATAGCCACTACTGTACCATTTGAACTTTCAGAAGAAGAAGAAAACCTGTACGAAGCCGTAACAAGCTATGTGCGGGATGAATTTAACCGGGTAGAAGGTTTGGGAAATGATAAATATAAACGAACTGTTGGTTTTGCTCTTACAATTTTGCAACGCAGATTAGCATCTTCTCCTGAAGCTATTTACCAATCGCTTAAACGACGCAGAGAACGCCTGCAAACAAAATTGCGGGAAATACAGGAACAACAGCGTACAAATGCTAGTTATGATTTGAATAGGTTTGAGAAAAACGAAATTTTAGATGAGTTGGATGAAATAGATGATGCTCCGGATGCAGAGGTGGAACAGTTAGAAAACACTATTCTGGATCAGGCGACTGCAGCACGGACCATACATGAGCTGGAAGCAGAAATTAGAACGCTTCAGCATTTGGAACAGCTTGCGGCCACCATCCGCCGGAGTGGCAATGATACAAAGTGGAGAGAACTCGCACATTTACTCCAATATCTTTTTTCACCAATAGAACATGCTGATACGGAAAAACTACCCGGTTTTCACCCTTCACCGCAAGAGAAGATTGTTATATTTACTGAACATCGGGATACCCTTGAATATCTTCGTAACCGAATTGGAACCCTTTTAGGCAGAAGTAATGCTATTGTCGTAATTCATGGCGGTATGGGTCGAGAAGAACGAGTCCGATCCCAGGAAGCTTTTAAGTTTCAAAAAGATGTACAGGTTCTAATAGCAACCGATGCGGCAGGAGAGGGTATTAACCTTCAGCGGGCTCACCTTATGATAAATTACGATTTGCCTTGGAATCCAAACAGAATAGAGCAACGTTTTGGACGAATTCATCGTATTGGACAAACGGAAGTGTGTTTCCTTTGGAATTTAGTGGCCAAAGATACCAGGGAAGGTGAGGTTTATCATAGGCTGTTAGAAAAATTAGCCGAAGCCCGTAAAGCTCTTGGCGGACAGGTCTTTGATGTCCTGGGAAAATTACAATTCGAAGGAAAATCGCTTCGAGATCTGCTCATAGAAGCCATTAGATATGGTGAGCAACCGGAAATTAAATCGATGCTGGATAGAATTGTTGACACAACCTTTGATACAGCATCGTTACAACGCTTAATAGAAGAACAAGCCTTAGCCCATGACGTCATGGATCTTAGTAAAGTACAGAAAATTCGAGAAGCCATGGAACGGGCTGAAGCCCGCCGCTTACAACCGTATTATATAGAATCCTTTTTTAAGGAAGCTTTTACTCATTTTGGGGGTACCCTTTATAAACGGGAAGCTGAACGATACGAAATAACCTATGTTCCGGCAAATATACGGCAGAGACATAAAACCCTTTGGTTGCGAAGCGCAATATTAACAAAATATGAACGAATTACGTTTAAAAAAGAGTTTGTTTCTTTGCATGGAGCCCCATTAGCGGCATTTATTTGTCCCGGAATGCCCCTGCTTGATGCGGTGATTGATCTTACCCTTAATACATACGGGCAATTATTAAAACAGGGATCTATTCTTGTTGATGAAAGAGATACAAGCAAAAAGCCCCGTTTGTTTTTTTATTTAGAACATAGCATACAGGATGCAAGTACAAACCGCGATGGTAATCGGAGAATCATCTCCAAGAGGGTGCTCTATGTAGAACTTAATGACCGGCTTGAACCCCGCCAGTTTCAGTATGCACCGTATTTGGACTTTCGGCCCCTTGCTCAAAACGAACCTGCCCCTGACATAATCCTTGCTCGACCGGAGTGTGAATGGATTCATAAGGACCTTGAACAGCTTGCACAGACCTATGCGGTTACTAATATGGTTCCTGCCCATTTGGAAGAAGTCCGCTCAGAACGGCTTGAATATATCGAAAAGATCCGTAAGGCAGTTAAGGATCGTTTGTCTAAGGAGATTAATTATTGGGATAGAAGGGCTGAGGAATTAAAGGCGCAGGAGCGGGAAGGAAAACCTAATGCCCGTTTGAACTCGCAAGAAGCGGCTAAAAAGGCTGATGTTCTTGCAGAACGGCTTAAACACCGCATGGAACAGCTCGATCTAGAAGCCCAACTATCACCATTGCCCCCGGTTATACAGGGCTGTTTTTTAGTAGTGCCCCTCGCGCTTATTCAGGAGATGCAAGGAACAATTGCTCAAAATAGAGGCGATGCTATGCCCATGGATACCCAGGCGAGTGCCGCTCGGGCCCGAGCCATTGTAATGGATGTAGAGAAAGGCCTGGGATATGTACCGGTGGATGTGGAAACACTAAAATTAGGCTATGACATAGAAAGTAAAATACCAGGAACCGGAAAGCTCCGCTTTATCGAAGTAAAAGGCCGTGTATCCGGGGCCCAGACCATCACGGTTACCCGGAACGAGGTGCTCTATTCACTCAATAAGCCGGACCAGTACATCCTTGCCATTGTGGAGTTTTTTGAAGATGGAACCCATAAGGTTCACTATGTACGAAGGCCCTTTACCGCTGAACCCGATTTTGGTGTGGTGAGCCAGAATTATGATTTTAAAAGCCTTTTAGAAAAGGCAGAAGAACCATGGTGAACAGGTTTTCACAGAACAAACCCAGCCCATGATTAATTTGCCATATTGACAGCCAACAGAACCTGTAGTACTTTGAAAGTAGCAAACCTGCCTGGCCTCTGCTTTTGCATGCCAAAATTGGCGGGTTTTTGTGTTTTATGTAACAATGAAATATACAAAGCCGCCCCTTACCTATCAAGAACAAGCAGAATTACTTATAAATCGCGGTCTCATTGCTGCGGATAAGTCTATTCTTATACAGCGACTGCAAGCGGAAAACATAGGAGGCATGAAAACATATGAGGGCTTTTATAAGTTATAGCTCAAAGCAAATTGAATTAGCTCAGGAAATTAAGAATTTTCTCAAAACAATTGATATTGATTCTTTTGTTGCAAACGATGATTTACGGACTGCATCGGATTGGAAAAAAATGATAGTTAAGGAACTTAGTGCAAGTGATATATTTATTCCAATATTAACATTAGACTTCAAACAATCTGAATGGTGTTCTCAAGAATTAGGGATTGCATTTATAAGAAAAAAGAAAATTATTCCTATCAGTCTTGATGGTTGCAAGCCTTATGGTTTTATTAATAATCTTCAAGCAAGGTCAATAAAAGAGTATGGAGTTGATTTAATAATTTCAGAAGGACTGTTAGAATATAAAATAGATAATGGTGGATTAGGTTTTGCTGAATTGTTAAAAAAGTCAGGATTATTTAGATATTCAGAGAAAATATTTAAAATACTACAACCATATTACAGTATTCTTGGAAAAGAAAGTTTAAATAAAATAATTGAATATTCAATTAGCAATAGCCAAGTATGGGCAGCAACTGAATGTGCAAATAATTATATACCGGTATTACTAAAGGAAAGAAAAAAGGATATTGATCCACTACTCTATAAAAAAATACAGTATCAAATTGAACAGCAAGAATGGTATAAAGAAGGGTAGTCTAACAGACCTCATTCGACTATTGTTGCAGGTTAATCAAATGATATATCCCTATCGTTCATGGGTTTTCTGAAAAACTTATCTAATAGGGCTCATTTCCTGAATAATTCTATCGTTTTTTCTTGTATTATGAGAAAATTTCTCTAAAATTGTGTATCTTTGTTGCTTTTTTCTAAAAAACTGTTACAATAACATCTTACAGAGGTTATTTATGCTTATTCGTGCCACCTTTGCAAACTTATATTCCTTTGATGCTCCGCAGACAATAAGCTTTATTGCAGGTAAAACAAGGACTCTTGCTCACCACATGCTGAAAAAGAATAACCGCAATCTTCCGTCGCTCTTGAAATCGGCGATCGTATATGGGGCGAACGCTTCCGGTAAATCGAATCTCGTTAAATGCTTCAGTTTTGCCAGAAATTTCATTGTATACGGCTTAAAGATTGATGACCCTATCCCAAGGACACCCTTTCGCCTACGTACAGGTGCGCCTCTGGAACCAAGCTGGTTCGAATTCGAACTCGACCTTGATGGCCTCATTTACGCATACAAGATTTCCTTTGACGATAATCATGTCATCGAAGAATCCCTTACCCAGCTCCTCCCAACCTCGGAAAAACTGCTTTTCACAAGGACTTGGGATGGCAAGGCATCTGTCATCGAATTTCCTGAAGAGAAATTTGCGAACAAGAACGAAGAAAACCGATTCAAATTCATAGCCCAAAATACTAGACCAAATCAGCCATTCCTGACCGAAACAGTCGAAAGTAACAGCGATAAATATCGCCCTATATATAACTGGTTCAGATATGGAGTACAAATTATCTATCCTGAAGCCATCTATAGCAGGGCTCTTGCAAAATCGGAAGGGAAAACACCTTCAATTTATGAGACGTTTTTTGATCAATTGGGGCTTGGTATTACTGCAGTACGAGAAGAACCTGTTGATATCAAGAGCCCCTTGAAAGAGATCCCCCCAGATGTGCTCCAAGATGTTGGAAAGGATTTGAAAAATGGTATGCAGATGATCCTTCATGGGGCTGGCAAGTCCCGCTACCGGTTATACAAGACAAAAGAAGGGGTTCTCGAACTTTACAAAATCGTTTTCTATCACGAAACCTCTGATACCCACGAAGAAATCCCCTTTGATCTCAAGGATGAATCGGATGGCACCATACGATTGATCGATCTCATTCCAGCTCTCGCTGACCTGTGCGATGCAGAAAAACTCTATGTGATAGACGAACTCGATCGCAGTATGCATGCCCAGCTAACAAGAGCCTTCCTTGAATACTTTTTCTCCTGTTCGACCTCGCGGAGCCAGATTCTGGCAACGACCCACGAGCTCGACCTGCTCGATCTCGATTTGCTACGCAAAGACGAAATATGGTTTGTGGAAAAGGATAATGCTTTTGCATCCCATCTCTATTCGCTCGAAGAATTCAAACCGCGATATGATAAGGATATCAGAAAGGGCTATCTCCAGGGTAGGTTTGGAGGGATTCCCATAATCAGCAATATAGTATTGAATAAACGAGGTAACCATGAAGTATCCTAAAAAACTAATCGAAGTAGCACTGCCTCTCGAGGCGATTAACGAAGCTTCGAGCCGCGAAAAATCCATACGGCACGGGCATCCGAGCACGCTCCATCTGTGGTGGTCTCGTAAACCAACTGCAGCAGCTCGTGTAGTTATTTTTTCCCAAATGGTGGACGACCCCTCCGCATGGCCCGACCTGTTCCCCACCGAAGAAGCCCAGGAAAAGGAGCGCCAGCGCCTCTTCAGGATTATCGAAGAACTGGTGCAGTGGGAAAACACCACCAACGAAGCGGTGCTCCAGAAGGCCCGGGACGAGATCTGGGCAAGCTGGCGGAGGTCCTGTGCGGCAAATGCGGACCATCCAAGGGCAGAGGAGCTCTTTAACCGTAATAAATTGCCTTCCTTTCACGACCCCTTTGCGGGGGGCGGAGCATTGCCCCTCGAAGCCCAGCGGTTGGGGCTCGAAAGCTACGCAAGCGACCTGAATCCTGTGGCAGTGCTCATCAACAAGGCGATGATAGAGATTCCGCCCAGGTTTGCAGGGAGGCCGCCGGTGAATCCCGAGGCAAGAGCCAAAAGAGAGCTCATTGCACGGCAGTGGAAGGGAGCCCAGGGGCTGGCGGATGATGTGCGCTACTATGGCCAGTGGATGCGCACTGAGGCGGAAAATCGTATTGGACACCTGTACCCCACGATAGAAATTACCGACGAGATGATCCGTGAGCGGCCTGACCTTGTGCCTTATCAGGGACGGAAGCTCACGGTCATTGCCTGGCTCTGGGTTCGCACGGTAAAAAGCCCGAATCCAGCATTTTCAAATATAGAAGTACCGCTAGCTCCTAAATTCTGGCTCTCCACCAAAGCGGGCAAAGAAGCCTATGTGGAGCCGGTGATTGAAAACGGCGGCTACCGCTTTACCGTAAAGGTAGGGAAGCCGAAGGACCCTGAGGCGGCGAAAAATGGAACATCAGCGGGCAAGCTAGCCGCGTTCCGTTGTCTCATGTCGGGTACGCCTATTACCTATGATTATATAAGGACTGAAGGCCAGGCAGGGCGCATGGGAGCAAAACTCATGGCCATTGTCGCCGAGGGAGATACTGGCCGAATCTATTTAGCCCCGACACAGGAACATGAGCTCATAGCTGCACAGGCGAAACCAGAATGGAAGCCGGAAGTTGATTTGCCAAATAATACGAGAGACTTTAAAACGCCACTTTATGGTTTAACCTCCTTTGGAGACCTATTCACCCCCCGCCAGCTCGTTGCCCTTAGCACCTTCTCCGACCTGGTAGGTGAGGCAATCCAGCGCATCG
>Ga0073932_1006376_pt1 | contig 12129 bp, 10 predicted proteins | sample DewCreD2012metaG_FD_76967 | JGI IMG/M metagenome (GOLD analysis project Ga0073932, IMG submission 76967) | Hot spring sediment bacterial and archeal communities from British Columbia, Canada, to study Microbial Dark Matter (Phase II) - Dewar... ... | reverse complement strand
CGGGAATGGCGGTCAGCAGGCCCCAGAAGGTCGTCACCAGGGCCGTTGAGATCGCCCCGGCCAGCTGGGCCGGCTCGGGAGTACCGCGCGCGACTACCAGCTGGTTGAATGCCAGGATCATGCCGTAGATCGTCCCGAACAGGCCGATCATCGGGGCGATGTTGCCGATGATGTTCATGATCTCGATCTTGCGAAGGAGTTTGGTCACGCGCTCGTCGATCGCCTCGTCCAGCGCCCGCTGCATCGCGGCGAAACCGCCGGTAGCGGCTGACAGGGCGGAGTGTATCGCGCCGCTGAGCATGCTCGGTTCGGCCGCAGAAAACTCGAGGGCCTCGCGATACTGGCGCTGCTCGAGGAGGCCCTGCAATTGCAGGCGCACCTCCGGCGGAACCAGGGTCCCGCGGCGAATGACCATTATGTAGTGCACAGCCAGCGCAACCATTGCGATCGACATGGGAAACTGGATGAACCAGACGATGGCGCCGCCGCTGTAGAAGAACTGCTCCAGTGCGCTTCCGGCACCGCCGGCCGCGGGCTTGGCCTGCGCCCAGGCGTCGCGAGTCATGCCCAGGATGCCGGCTGCGGAGATGCACCACATTGCGAACCGTGTCTTACCGATCATGCCGCCACCTCTATCCGATGCCAGAGCCAATCGCACTGATGGCCCCTACTTGCTCTGCTCCACCACGATATCCAGGTATGCTTTCCTGGCTCGCTCCTTGATTTCCGCGGATGTCTCGGGATGGGCTTGTGCCTGCTGAAAGGACCGCCGGGCCAGTTCGGCCCGCCCCATTCGCTGATGCACCAGTCCGAGATAGTACTGACACTCGGGATAATACTGGCTGCCGGGAAACTCGATGATCAACCGCGACAACGCCCACCCTGCCTGCAGCAGCCTGTCCTGGTCCTTGGCCAGGTGCCAGCTAGCCACGGCGCGCACGTACAGGGCATCCTCCAACTGGTTGCGCGGCAGGACCTGGCTGGCCAGCAATTGGTCGGCGGCCTGGCGGGCCCGGTCATACTCACCCTGCTTGAGCCAGCCGGTGGCGCGGGCGATCCAAGTACCGGCATCTGCCCGGGCGGGTCCGCTTGCTATCGCCGGAGTCTGGCTGGCAGCCGAAGGCCCGCCGTCCGGCTGTGTTGCACCCCCGGCGGCGATGTGGTCGCGCAACTGCCGAACATACTCGCTGGCCAGGCCCGTGCGTATCTGGCGTAACGAGCTGTCGAGAATCGCGATTGCAGAGTCCCGCAGCTTCGGCCGGACCGCCGCCAGGTTGGCGGGCCGCCAGTCCTTGGCGACCTGCTGGAAGTCCGGTCGCTTGATCAAGTCGACGAACATCTCCACGGCGCGGTCGAGTTGGCCGCTTCGGCCGTACAGGTCCATCAGCCGCCAACGGATCAGGTCCGCCAGGTCGCTGCGGCTCTCGGTCCGCAGCGCCGCCTCATAGGCTCTGACGGCCTCCTCGCCCTGGCCGCGGCTGCGAAGGTCTTCCGCCAAGTTGAGTTCCTCGCGAAGATCGACCTGGAGCTTCTGGACAGTTGTCAGCAGCACGGCTTGTCGGGCACCGTTCTGGTCGGTGAACCACAGCCGGCCATCCTGAATCTGCTGGATCTTGGCACCGGTCCACTGACGTTCGCCGCCGACGACGGCGTCGGCATGGGCATGGCTGCTGAGGCCCGCGAGGAACAGGATCGCAAGCGCGGAGATACAGAGAAATCTATTCACGGAACCGCCCCCGCCTGCATTTCCGGATCCACGTACGTGTACGAGCCGCCGTTCTGAAAGGCGATTTGCTTGAGCAGGTCCTCGGCGGAACGCTTGCCGAAGGCATATGTGAAGATCCGGGTCTTGTGCCCGGGGTTCAGCCGGCGGATCTCGAGGACAATGTCACGATCGAATTCACCGTCGGTCAGAAAGTAGATTATGTCCGGCTGGGGCGTCATGGCCAGCGCCCGGCGAAACGCCGGCCGGGGATCGGTCTGCCCGTAAGGCACGGTGCTGTTGATGAACCGCAAGGCTGTGACCTTGTTCAGGTCGCTGGCGTAGATCAGCCGCTTCATCGGCAGTTCGATCGGCTCGCCGGCGTTGAAGAAGATCACGTGGAAGAGCTGCTGGGGTTCCAGTTGTTCGATCGATCGCTGCATTTCCTTCTTGATGAACTCGAAGGTCGTTGTCAACGAACCGGAACGGTCGATCACATAGCAAATATTGCGACTGGCACCACCCGCTCCGAAGAACTGGCTGCGCGGGCCCGGCCCGCCGCCCGACTCCACGGTGAAGAACGGTCCCATCGGTCCGCCGGCTCCCTCGCCGCCCAGCGTCGGGCCTGTGATTGCCATCGCGAGTTTCGAGGCGGTTTCGTCGGTGGTGCCGACAGTCATCAGGCCTTGCAGCGGGCTGGCCGAAGCGTCGGTCGCGGTGTCAAGTTCATCAGAGCGGCTAACACCGCTGTCGGGATCATGAAGGTTCTGGGCCGGCTGGAGGGTGTCGTCAGCCGGGCCCGGGTGCAGCGAGCCGCCCGAGTTGTCGCTCAGGTGCGCGCTGGGGATGACGATCTGCTCCCGGGCGCCCGATTCTGACACGGTCGCCCAGGCGATGAAGGCCATGATCAGCAGCAAAGCGGCGTGCATGGCTACGGATATCGCCAGTGGCAGGCCGCGTTCGACGACGTCGCGCCACGCCAGGCGCACGACCGCCTCGGGGGCGGCCGGCTCATCCACAGCGGGCTCGGGAACCGCGAGCAGCGTCTTACACTGCGGGCAGACGATCCTTGTGCCCGCCGGCGCTTCCGCCGTCAGCACCGCCCCACAGCCCTGACATTTGAGTTCGACAGCCATATCGTCGTCCCGCGATTCAGGATACCAAAGTATCCCGTTCAAACAGAGCCGTCAACGAATGTTAGGATCGTTGACCGCCAGCGTTTGGGGCGCGCCGCCGCGAACCTTGACCAGGGGTCTGCTGGCAATGCAGCCCTGTGCCTTGCGGTAACCCAAGCCAGCCTTTGCGGCGCGGCATCTGGTCGGTACCATGGCAGGACCACGGCAGATTACCGACCTCGCAGGAGGCAGAACATGCGTCACAGGCACCGCACACTACGCGGAACAGCTCCTATCGCTGCATTCTGGTTGGTAGCGACTTGCGCCGGAGTCGGCACCGCAGCCGACGAAGCCGCGCCGGGCGCCTCGCAGCCGGCCAGCACACGAGCCAGCCGGTTCCTCGCTCTGGAACCGGTAGGCTGTCCGCCTGGCGTGACCACTGCCGCAGAGTGTCAAGCGTACCTGCAGGCGGAGTTGAGAGAGATGCGCGAGCGGGCTGGGAGATCGACTACTCCAGAGGCCAGGGCGCGGGCTTGGCTGGATCTGGCGACCTTTGCTCTGGTGCGGGGGACCGAACCGGAGCTATCGCGGACTTGGCTGGGGCTGACCGAACCAGACGGCCAAGCCATGGCTCTCAGAGCCTTGGCCCTGGCACGCGATGCCTTGGCTCTGGCCAGTGAAGCGGAGAAGCAACGATCGAACGGGAGGGACGGTGGGTCCCTGAGTGGCAGCATTCGGATGTTGAATGCACTGGCGGGAATGGAGTCGAGCCTTCTTACAGAGGTTGGATCGGCAGAGTCGCTCCAGGCTGCCCGAGAAGCAGAGCGTCTTTGCGATGCACTGCCCGAGGCGGCCCAGCCGGCGTGGGAATTGCTGATCGCCGCTTGCCTTTACAAGGCGGATCGAGATCAAGATGCCCTGCTCCGGCTGCAAGATCTTCTGCGGGGCCAGAAGGCTTGGCCAGCTGGTCTGGCCGCGGCCGTTTTGCAAAGCCGAATCTTGGCCGAAGCGGGGAGTCACGCCGTGGCGGTTGCCCTGATCAGCGAATACGTGCAGGTTTTTGGTGCGCTGCCACAGGCGAAGGCGGCAGATATGCAAGAAGGCGGGCCGTCGGCAAGAGGTCCGGCTGACGCAGATCAGGCGCGCACCGCCATGTGTACGTTGTTGCATGTCAAGGCTGAGCTGCTGTCAGCGTGGGCGAGACAGTTGCAGAGGTCTGACAGCCCTTACGACCGTCAGGCGGCGACCACGCTGGAGGGGGACTCGGCAAGATACTCGGCCCAGGCGGAAGTGTCCGGTCCCTACGTGATCCGACTCATGCCGGTACTGGAGTTGCTGAGCCGACCAGCGGGCGGTCAGCCGTAGCTAGGGTGTGCAGGGGCCGGATCCACACGCGGATTCAGCGCAAGACAAAGGGCCGGCTTCCATGCCGGCCCCGTTGCATACTGCACATCAGCAAGATGAAAGGGTAGTGTACGGTTTTGGTTACGTCAGGCTACACAAACCAGGAGGTGGAGCGCAGCCGACCGCCGAATCAGAACTCTTCTTCGCGGCGCTGCTCGAGCATCCGGCGGAGGTAAGCATTTTCCCGGCGAGTGGCCTCGAGATCGAACATGAGGTACTTGATGCAGAGGCGGAGGAAGTCGATGCTTTCCTGGATATCGCCAACGGTCTGCTTCAGCTGCTCATGCCGCTTCTTGGTCTGCTCGGCCAGGACTTCCAGTTTGGCGCGCTGCTCTTCGGGCAGGGTCGAGATTTCGGCCACCAACTCAGCCAATCGTGCCTGGAAGCTTTCCTCGTTAAACATGCTCTATGCTCCTTTCGTCCTCCTGAGTACGACTCTCACTATTGCACCCCTCGTGCCACCGAAGGCCTAAACTGTCGCCCGATGGGAGGAGCATGTAACTGATTTCGCTTCAATCCTTTACGGAACATATCTTCGGGCATGGCAAAATAGGCAAACTTACCTATTTGCGTGGGGCCGCATGCAGGCAGACAACACTCATCTGGCTTGGTCTGACTGCGCATTCGCATAACCATTGCTTTTTCAGCCGCTTGCGAAGCGTGCTGTCTTGCTGCCTCGCATGAGGTCGATCGTCGTGTGTTTACTCAGCTCAACACGCGCCAACCAACCGTTCGCCCCGCATTCCGCCTCAGGCTGGCTCAGCAATGATCCGCCTTGGTGTGGAAGTCGATGCACACTTGTGCATCCGGCCGTGCACATCATTGGAGAAACTGCAGGTCCAACTCTGGCAGGAGAAGCAACTTCGCTGTGCGTTCACTCAGCCGCCCGTGTCCCATAAAACCGGACCTTGCGGCCCGGTCGTCCAAGATCATGCGTTTAGAATAGACGTTATGGGAGCAAAAGCAATCTTTTTTGCAGAATTTTTCTGAACGCAGCCTCAGGCTTGTTCCGGATGCGATCCATAGGGGGATTCCCTACTAAGGTACTTTTATGACCGGATGCCTGAGTTTGGCGGATTGCCCTGAAACGGTGCTTACCAGCGTTCGTGATGGTACGTGTACCGTGTCCCGCTCAAGCACAATGCTGCTCAAAGGCTTGAGATAGCTCAATTCCGCATCGGATTTTCTACTCGCCAGCGCTGACTCAGGCCTGATTGCCTCCTCCTAACTCGTTTGTATAAGTTGGTTGGCCACGGTGCCCAGCATGCAACCACTGTAGCCCTTAGAACCTCCCCTAGTGACTCCTGGGGGCGCTTCCGGGTCGTGCGCGCAAGCCTGGAGAGGGGCTCTTGGGCTTTTTTTGCCACTAGCCGACCTGGCCGGAGCGTTGGGTTGTGCGGGTAATCTGCCTGTCATCTCCATGGGTCCGTAGCTGTTGAAGATCTGTGAGCGAATGTCTCACCTCTTGACATCTTTGGACATTCGTGGTTAAAGGTTCCGCTTTGCTCCGGGATGTTACTTGGCAGGGGAGGAAGAGAGATGCAACTTGCCGTACGGGATGCGGCCAGCATCTTGAATGTCTCCGAGAAGACAATTTATCGATGGATTAAGGAAGGCAGGCTTCCGGCTTACCGCGTGGCGGAGCAGTACCGGTTTAACCGGGCGGAGTTGCTGGAGTGGGCGACAGCCCGGCGGATTAATGTCTCGCCGGAGATCTTCGAGGAGCCCGAGGGCAACCAGGTGGTTTTGCCGTCGATGGCGGAGGCGCTGCAGGCCGGAGGGATTCACTACCGGATTGGCGGGATCGACAAAGAATCGGTGCTGCGGTCGGTGGTGGATATCATGCGGTTGCCGGACAGCGTCGATCGGGAGTTTCTGCTCCAGGTGCTGTTGGCGCGGGAGTCGCTGGGGTCGACTGGCATCGGGGACGGCATTGCCATTCCGCACGTTCGCAACCCGATCGTTCTGCACATTCCCGGGCCGATGATCACGCTGTGCTTCCTGGAGCATGCGGTTGATTTCGGGTCACTGGACAATAAGCCGGTGAGCATCCTGTTTACGATGGTCAGTCCGACGATTCGAGCGCATCTGCATTTGCTGTCGAAACTGGCATTTGCGCTGCGAGATCCGGGGGTTAAAGGCATTTTGACGAGCCAGGGTTCGCGCGATGAGATACTCCGCGAGATCCGCCGGGTGGAGAGCGGACTCGTCCCGCCCGCACCGCAAGCCTTACAACGCACCAAGGAAATTGACTAAGCCATGAGCCAGTTGCTGGTTGCTGTAGGCGTTCTGCTGGCAGGCGGCCTGATGGCGTTGCTGCTGGGTCGCTGGCCGCGCGCGGCGACGGTGTGCGGGGCGGGGACGGCGTTGCTGGCATGCGGGGTGGGGCTGGTGCCGGCCGTGCAGGTGCTGCAACGGGGATGGCTGCTGGTTTTTTCGGCCCGCGGCCTACCCGTCGGCGGGTTGCCGGGGGTGGCAGATGGATCGTTAGTACTTGAAATTGATGCACTTACAGCATTCTTTCTTTTGCCGGTATTTGGCCTTTGCGGACTTGGGGCCATCTACGGGGGCGAGTACCTGCTGGCATATCGGCGGGAAAAGAACCTGGGGGCGGCGTGGTTCTTCTACAACCTGCTGGTTGCGAGCATGGCGCTGGTTCTGACGGCGAGGAACGCGGTGTTGTTCCTGGTGGCGTGGGAAGTGATGTCGATCGCATCGTTCTTCCTGGTGACCTTCGAACATGAGAAGGAATCGGTGCGGCAGGCGGGGTGGACGTACCTGGTGGCGACGCACATCGGGACGGCGTTTCTGATCGTGATGTTCGTGGTGCTGGGCGTGCGGACGGGGTCGTTCGACTTCGCGGACTTCGGCCGGGCGGCGGGGGCGGTCGCGGGTGTTGCGGATGTACTTTTCGCTTGCGCGGTGATCGGCTTTGGCACGAAGGCGGGATTCATGCCGCTGCACGTATGGCTGCCCGAGGCGCATCCGGCGGCGCCGAGCCACGTATCGGCGGTCATGTCGGGGGTGATGATCAAGACGGGCATCTACGGGCTGCTGCGGATGCTGACGTACCTAGGCGCGCCGCCCGCATGGTGGGGCTGGCTGCTGGTGGGCGTTGGGGTTACCTCGGGGGTGCTGGGGGTTCTGTTCGCGCTGGCGCAGCACGACCTGAAGCGGATGCTCGCCTACAGCAGCGTCGAGAACATCGGCATCATTACGATGAGCCTGGGTTTGGGCTTGCTGGGCCTGGCGCACGATCGGCCGGTGGCGGCGGTGCTGGGCTTCGGCGGGGCGCTGTTGCACGTGATCAACCATGCTGCGTTCAAGGGCCTTCTGTTCCTGGGCGCGGGGGCGGTCCTGCACGGGACGGGGATGCTGGAGATTGACAGGCTCGGGGGGCTACTGAAGCGGCTGCCGATCGTCGGACTGACATTCGTGGTGGGCGCGGTAGCGATCTGCGGGCTGCCGCCGCTCAACGGGTTCGCGGGCGAGTTGCTGATCTACGTGGCGGCGCTGCGGGGCGCGGCGATGCGCGGGACCGAGATGGCGGTACCGAGCGTCGCAGTGATCGCGGGGCTGGCGTTGATTGGCGGTCTGGCGGCGGCGTGTTTCGCCAAGGCTTTCGGGATGGCGTTCCTGGGCGAGCCGCGGAGCGAGCAGGCGACGCACGTACACCGCACGGGCGTCGCGATGCTGGCCCCGATGTTCGTGCTGATGGCGGCGTGCATCTGCCTGGGGATCTTCGGGCCGCTGGTGGTCGGGCGACTGACGCCGGTCGTGGTGGATGCGGCGATGATGCCGGCGGAGCCGGTGACGAGGTGCCTGGACCAGGCAGCGGGCAACCTGGCGCACGTGGTGATCGTGGCGATGGCGCTGATCGTGCTGGTGGTGCTACTAACGGTATGGCGGCAGTGGATGCTGCGGAAGCGGACCGTCGGCGAGGCCGGCACGTGGGACTGCGGGTACGCCAGGCCGACGGCACGGATGCAGTACACGGCATCGTCGTTCGCGCAGCCGTTGACACACGTGTTCCGGGCTCTTCTGCGGACGCGGATGCGGTTCGATCGGCCGGAGGGTTTGTTCCCGCGCGAAGGGCGATTGAGCACGGAGACGCCGGATGTGTTCACGGAGAATGTTTACCGGCCGGCGTTCCTGGGGATCGGCTGGGCGGTGTCGAAGCTGCGGTGGTTACAGCAGGGGCGCGTGCAGTTGTACGTGTTGTACATCGCGGCAACGCTGCTGGCGCTGCTGGTGTGGAAGCTGGGATAGGAACGGCAGTACTGAGCACTGCGTCTGAGTGCTGGGTGCTGAGCAACAACATCTTTGAGGTCTGAGAGATCCGGACGTGAATACTGCTCCCTTGATATCGATCCTTCTGGGCCTGGTGCTGGCGCCGATGTTGCCAGGCGTGATCAACAAGACGAAGGCGTTTTTCGGCGGGCGGAAGGGTCAGCCGGTGCTGCAGCTGTATTTCGACCTGTGGAAGCTGCTGCACAAGGGGGCGGTGTACAGCCGGACGACGAGCTGGGTGTTTCGAGCCGGGCCGATCGTGTGGATGGCGGCGGGGCTGGCGGCGTTGTTGCTGGTGCCGCTGGGGCGGACGGGGGCGTGGCTGCGGTTCGAAGGCGACCTGGTACTGCTGGTGTACCTGCTGGGGCTGATGCGGTTTTTCGTGGTGATCGCGGCGCTGGACACGGGGTCGAGTTTCGAGGGGATGGGCGCCAGCAGGGAGGTGCAGTTTTCGGCGCTGGCGGAGCCGGCCTTGCTGCTGTCGCTGGCGGCGCTGGCGCGGCAGATGGGAACGCTGTCGCTGAGCGGCATGTACTCGATGATGTCGGCGCAGACGCTGATCACGGCGGGGCCGGCGATGCTTCTGGTGGCAGGGGCGCTGCTGATCGTATTCCTGGCAGAGAATGCCCGGCTGCCGGTGGATGACCCGAACACGCACCTGGAGCTGACGATGATTCACGAGGTCATGGTGCTGGATACGAGCGGGCCGGACCTTGCGTTCATTCTGTACGGCAGCGCGGTGAAGATGTGGGTGCTGGGTGCGTTGCTGATGGGCGTGCTGCTGCCGGTGAAGACGGGGCATGCAGCGCTGGACGCGGCGATCATGGTCGGCGGGATGATGGCCCTGGCGGTGGCGACGGGTGTGATCGAATCGACGATGGCGCGGTTGCGAATGGTACGCGTGCCGCAGCTATTGGCAGCGGCCAGCGCGCTGGCGGTGTTGGCGCTGGTATTGGTGTTTCGGTGAGGGCAACGGTGGTCCTTGGTCAGGGGTCTGTTGTCCGTCGTAACGGCAACGACAGGGTTCGGGGCTCAGGGTTCAGAGCAGCGACATGAATGTCTGGATCGACGCGTTAATCGTGCTGGTGGTGCTGACAAACCTGAAGCTGCTGGGGAGCAGCCGGCTGGTGCCTTGCATTCGGATCCTGGCGCTGCAAGGGGTGGTTCTGGGGCTGCTGCCGCTGGTGGCGGGGGTCGAGCCGATCACGGTGCGGATGGTGATCGTGGCGGCGGTGAGCATCGGTCTGAAGGGGGCGGTGCTGCCGTGGCTGCTGATGCGGGCGCTGCGCGGGGCGGACGTGCGGCGGGAGATCGAGCCGCTGGTGAGCTACGGCATGTCGCTGCTGATCGGGATGGCGGCGTTGCCGGGGGCGTTGTGGATCGGCTCGCGGCTGCCGCTGCCGGACCCGCGCGTTTCGTCGCTGCTGGTGCCGACGGCGCTGTTCACGATGATGGTGGGGATGTTCCTGATCGTCAGCCGGAAGAAGGCGCTGACACAGGTGCTGGGTTACCTGGCGATCGAGAACGGGGTGTATGCGATCGGCATGGCGCTGGCGCAGGAGCAGCCGCTGCTGGTGGAGATGGGGATCCTGCTGGACGTGTTCGCGGCGGTGTTCGTGATGGGGATTACTCTGTTCCGGATCAGCCGGGAGTTCGACAACATCGACACGGATGAGATGGCTCTGCTGAAGGATTAGGCCCTTTGTCCGCAGTCCGTTGCGTGTTGCCCGTTGTAACTGCAAGGAAGCGCTGGGGCTCGAGCATGGCGTCCGGCGTGGAGTGAAGGATACATGATTCTGGCATTGATATTGGGGCCGGCGGCGGCTGGCGCGCTGGCGTTTGTGCTGCGGGCGGACTGGCTGCGGCGCGGGTTGCTGGTCGCCGCGGCGATGGCGCATGCCGGGATGACGGGCTACGCGTGGGTACACCGCCCGGCGCCAGCGCTGGGGGGATGGCTGGAACTCGATGCGACGGGGCTGCTGTTTCTGAGCATCACGAGCCTGCTGTTCCTGGCGGCGGCGTTCTATGGGGTGAGCTACCTTGCGCATGAGAGCCACGGCGTAAGGAAGGACTTCGAGGAGAACCTGTTTTTCAGCAATGCGCCGGAGCAGGTGTTCACGGGGTGCCTGCTGCTGTTTCTGGCGACGATGACGCTGGTAACGGCGAGCCAGCATTTCGGCCTGTTGTGGGTAGCCGTGGAGGCGACGACGCTGGCGAGTTCGCCGTTGATCTACTTCCACCGGCATCACCGGTCGCTGGAGGCGACGTGGAAGTACCTGCTGATCTGCTCGGTGGGTATTGCGCTGGCGCTGCTGGGGAACTTCCTGCTGGCGGTGGCGGCGGGGCAGGCAGGCAGGCACGTGCCGATCGTGGCGGCGGACCTGGTGCGGCATGCGACGCAGATGAACGTGCCGTGGCTGAAGGCGGCGTTTCTGTTCTTCCTGGTGGGCTACGGGACGAAGATGGGTCTGGCACCGCTGCACACGTGGCTGCCCGATGCGCACAGCGAGGCGCCTTCGGCCGTGTCGGCGCTGCTTTCGGGGGCACTGCTGAACTGCGCGTTCCTGGGGATCCTGCGGATCCAGCAGGTCCTGGCGGCGGCGGGACAGGGGGTCTTCGGGCAGGAGTTGCTGCTGGTTTTCGGGCTTGCCTCGATGGCGGTGGCGGCGGTGTTCCTGGTCAGCCAGGCGGACTACAAGCGGATGCTGGCGTACTCGAGCGTCGAGCACATGGGGATCCTGGCGGCGGGGATCGGCATCGGAGGGACGGCGAGTTTCGGCGCGATGCTGCACGCGGTGAATCACTCGATCGCCAAGGCGATGCTGTTCTTCGTGGCGGGCAACATCCTGGCTGCATACAAGACCAAGGCGACAGGCGAGGTGCGCGGCGTGCTGGGCGTGCTGCCGGTGTCGGGGGTGTTGTGGCTGGCGGGGTTCCTGGCGATCACGGGCAGTCCGCCGTTCGGCCTGTTCTTGAGCGAACTGACGATCATCCGCGCGGCGGTGGAACAAGGCCACGTCGCGACGGCGGTGGCGTTCGTGGCACTGCTGGCGGTGATTTTTGTGGGGATGGCGGGCGTGGTGATTTCGATGGCGCAGGGGACACCACCTGAGACAACCGTACGGCCCCGGCGTGAGACGGTGCTGTCGGTCGGGCCGGCGATCGTGTTGGGGCTGCTGGTGCTGGGGATGGGGTTGTACGTGCCGCCGGCGGTGCGGGAGGCCGTACAGAAGGCGGCGGCAACAACGGGGCTCGGCGACAACAGCAGCTACGGCCACGGCAGACACGGAGACGCGGAGACGCGGGGGCGCGGAGAAGCGGCCACGACCATAGCCGGGGCGGCTGTGCCACATACGACAACAACCACGACAACGGCGCGGGCTGAAGCCCGAACGTCGAACATGGCCACGGCCATCATGTGGTCTAGGGCGGGCGGACGAAAGCATGGTTACGAACGGCGTGACCATGGCACCCAGGCGACAGCAGCGGAGGGGTTCTAGACCTTGACCAAGCGTAGTACGGTGCGGTTTGTGCCGTTGTTTTTCGAAAGAAGGCTCGAAATGCCTCACAATTCGTGTATAGAGGAAGTGTTGAGTTTTCTCTTGCACGGAGGCATTT
>Ga0073932_1006369_pt1 | contig 12141 bp, 5 predicted proteins | sample DewCreD2012metaG_FD_76967 | JGI IMG/M metagenome (GOLD analysis project Ga0073932, IMG submission 76967) | Hot spring sediment bacterial and archeal communities from British Columbia, Canada, to study Microbial Dark Matter (Phase II) - Dewar... ... | reverse complement strand
GGCGCGGCCGGCGGGCTGGGCGGGCGGGGCGCTGCTGGCCGCGGCGGCGTTGTGGGGCGGCGCATGGGCGCTCTTCCCCGACGTCTTTGCCGCGGTCCTGCCGCGGTTCCTGGATCCGCGCGGCGACCATCCGCCTTACAGTCGGCTGCGGATCGAACTGGAGCCGGCGCGGGCCGAGGTCCTCTACGGCGGGCAGGTGGAGTTGCGCGCCCTCACCTCGGGCATCCCGGCGGAGAAGCTGTTCCTGGCGGTGCGCCAGGGAGATCGGGAGACGCGGGTGCCGATGTTCCTGGCGGCGGGCATGGCGCAGGACGACGCCGCGCGGCGCGTCTTCTTCCAGACCCTCTCGCAGCTTCGCGAGCCCACCGTCTTTTACGCCACCGACGGGCGCGCGCGGAGCGTCTACGGCCGGATCGAGATCCAGCGCACACCGCAGCTTTCGAGTCTCGAGATGACGGCGCATTATCCGGCTTACACGGGGCGGCGCTCGCGCGCCTTGAAACTGAAAGGCGAAGTGGCCGTGCCCGAAGGCACGCGTCTGGAATGCCGTGCGACGAGCAACCGGCCGCTGGCCCGGGGCACGGTGGCGCTGACGCCGTTGCTGGGCGGTGCCGCGACGACCGTCGAACTCCGCCCGGAAGCGGGGGGGACCGAGGTGCGGAGCGAATTCGCCGTGACGGCGCCCGTCGCCTACCGGGTGACCGTGACGGACATCGATGGTCTGGAGTCAACCGATTCGCGCGGCGGGCGTTTCTCGATCCTGCCCGACCGCCGGCCGACCATCGCCGTGCTGGAACCGGGGCGTCATGCCGTGGCCACGCCCGATGTCTCGGTGCCCGTGCACGTCCGCGCGGAGGACGACTACGGCGTGGCGTCGATCCGCTGGTACCGACGTCTCAACGGTTCGGCCGAACGCTCCTGCGCCATGCCGCTCCGGACGGCGGAGAGTGCGGAGACGATCTCGGCGGAATCCGGCGCCGCCTTTTCGCTGGCGCAGCTCGGGGTTCGTCCCGGCGACACGATCGAGTACTTCTTCGAGGCGGTGGACAACTATCCTGGCGGGCCGAATATCGCCACCAGCCGCCTTTTCCGGCTCACGATCATCTCGAACGAACAGTACCGGGAGATCCTGCGTCGCGCGGCGGCGCAGCGCGCGCTCTTCCAGCATTACCTCCAGTTCGACAGCTGGATCCGCCGGCTGGCCGAACGCTCGCGCGCGCTGGAAGAGAAGGCCCGGGCAGCGGACAAAGACGGCGCACCGACCGAAGAGACGCGGGCCGCCGTGCGGGACGAGTGGAACGCCCTGCGCAGGGAACTGGCCGAGTACCACGAGGCGCTGGGCAGGTCCCTCCAGCACCCGAACCTCTTCGACATCGACCCGGCGCTCAAGGCCCGGCTGGCCGCGCACCGGGAGAAGATCGGCGCGTGGTCGAAGACGCTGGCGGTTTCCGGCGATGGCATTCCCGCGCCATCCCTGGCCGATCTGGGCCGTTTGCGGCGGGCGCTGGCCGAGTTCCAGCGCGAGCAGTCGGAGCAGGTCGGCGAACCGGTCCGCCACGTTCAGGCCGTGGCCGCGTTGTTGTCGCGGGCGCAACTTTTCACCGTATTGGCCGAACGGCAGGCGGAGCTGGCGCACATGACGGAGCGTTTCAAGGCGAAGTCCGGTGCGCTCCCGCGCCTCGAACAGATGCAGCTCCAGGAGCTGGCGCGGGTGGAGACGGGGATCCGCGATGCGCTCCGCCAGCTCATGGACGATCTGCCCAAGCTGCTGGCGCAGCTTCCCGAGGACGCTTCCTACGAGAAGCTGCGCAAGACGGCTGGCGCGTTTATCGAGGCGGTGGAAAAGGCGGAGATCGACCCGGACCTGGCCTTGGCGGGCCGCTTCCTGGCGGAACTGAACGGCGGCGAGGCGTATCCGGCCGCGCGGCGCGCGGCGGACAAGATGGACGCCCTGGTCAAAAAGTGCTGCGGCGGCCAGATGGAGGGGCTCGGACAGCAGTGCCTGACGTTCCAGCCGATGCTGAGCGATTGTCTGGGCGACACGCTCCAGCAGGTCCTCGCGGCGCTGGGATCGGGCCAGGGCCAGGGGCAAGGAGGCCAGGACGGCTTCTCGATGTTCTCCGGCGACGTGGGGCTGTACGGGCCGGGGGCGGAGATGGCGCGGAATCCCGAAGCCGGAGGCGGGGGCGAGGGCGACGAAGGGCGGGCGCAGAGCCGCCACGCGCGGCTGGGGCCGGCGGCGCTGGAGGGTCCGGAGGCGGAGCGTCCGGGCGCGCCGCCGCGCATCCGCCTGACGCCCAACGATCCCTTCCCGCTGCGCTACCGCGAACTGGTCGGCGACTACTTCCGCGCCATCGCGGAGACGCTGGCCCGGGACGGAGGAGACCAGGAATGAGACGCACCGCTCTTTCTTCGCTCGTGCTGTGGGGTCTGCTCCCGTTTCTGGCCGGCGCCGAGGCGCCCGCGAGCGGGCCGCGCGAGGCCGGCGGGTCGGTCTCCGGCGGCGATCTCGTCGAGTGCGCCAACCTCATCTACGCGGGCACCAAGAGTTCCGTCTGTTTCAGCGAAAAGTTCCTCTCGACGGTCGCGGCGGAGACCACGGTGACGACCTCGCGGAAGTTCAAACCGGTGAAGCTCTCCGACGCGGAACTCTTTCGCTACCCCTTCGCGGTGATGACCGGCGAGGGCGGGTTCACGCTGTTGGAGGAGGAACGCCGCCAGCTCGCGCGGTACCTGGAGCGCGGCGGTTTCCTGCTGGCCTCGGCCGGCTGCAGCAGCAAGGCCTGGGACGAGTCGTTCCGGCGCGAGGTTGCGGCGATCTTCCCGAACCGCTCGCTCGTCCGGATCCCGCTGGACCACGCCGTCTTCCGCACGGTCTACGACATCAAGACGCTCAAGACGAAGGGGCCCGAGGCGCATCTCGAGGGGCTGGCGATCGGCGACAAGCTGGTCCTGATTTACTCGCCCGACGGGCTCAACGACACCCACAGCCTCCACGGCTGTTGCTGCTGCGGGGGGAACGAGATCGTCAACAGCCAGCAGGTGAACGTGAACATCCTGACCTATGCGCTTCTCCAGTAGCCCGCGCCGACGGGTCTGGCCGATCCTGGCCCTCTTGCCGCTCGGACTGGCGGTCGCGGCCTTTCTCTGGCCGCGGGACGACGGCCGCCCGCGGGCAGGATCGAGGCTCCGGGTGATCTTTTCCGGCGAGACGAAGGGGGAACTGGAGCCGTGCCATTGTTCGGACGGTCCCGATTCCAACTTCGGCGGGTTGCCCCGTCGCGCCGGTTTCCTGGCGGAAGCCCGGGGCCAAGGCGCGTTTCTGTTGCTGGACCTCGGCTGCCTCGGAGCCGGCGTGCGCGAGTTCGAGCTGCTGCGCATGGAAGCCGTCCTGCGCGCGATGTCCGGGATGGGATACCACGCCGTGAATGTGGGCGAGCACGAGCTGTGGCTGGGGGGCGAGCGGTTCCAGCGTCTCGCACAGGCCGTCCCCGTCCCCTGGGTCAGCGCGAACGTGATGCGCTCCGGCGGTCGGCCGGCGGCGGACCTCTTCCGGGTGGTCCGCGTGGCAAACCTCGACGTCGCCGTGACCGGCGTGGTCGCCAAAGGACGCTACCTGGCGGGACCGGAGCTCGAACTGGACGACCCGTTGGAAGCGCTGGCCCGCGTCCTTCCGCAGATGACCGCCCGGGCGGGGATCGTCGTGGTGCTGGCCGATCTGGATCCGCTGGAGATCGACGCGCTGGCCGAGCGTTTTCCCGAGATCGCGCTGCTGCTTTATCGTGGCCGGGGCGATTCGCGGCCACCCGGGCGGGTCAACCGGAGCTGGGTGGCGGCGGTAGCCGGCGAGGGGCGTTTCATGGGCGACGTAACGCTGACGTGGAATGCGCCCGGCAGCGCGGAGGCGACGGGGGCCGCCGTGGTGTTGGATCGGAAGTTCCCCGAGCTGGCCGAGGCGACCCGCGCTTCCATCGATTGGTACCGGGAGCAGGTGCGCGGCCGCAAGTTCGATTTGACGCTTATGGGCCCAGGCTGGACGCGCATTGCCGCCGATCGACCTCCCGAAGGGGACCGTTATGTCGGCAGTGCCGCCTGCGCGGGTTGCCATGAGACGGAATACAAGTCCTGGAAGGCGTCGGCGCATGCGCACAGCATGGCCTCGCTGGAAAAGGCCCGTTACGAGTTCTCGCCCGAGTGCGTGGTCTGCCACGTGGTGGGCTATGGGGCGCCGGACGGCTATACGCTGGCCGCCGAAACGCCCGAACTGGCCCAGGTCGGCTGCGAAGCCTGTCACGGCCGGGCCGGCCTGCACGCCAAGGCGCCGCCGGGCAAGCCGGTGCGATTGGCCCCGGCGGGCGAAGCCTCGTGCCAGAAGTGTCACACGCCCGAACGCAGTTTCGGCTTCGAGTTCGCCAAGGCCTGGTTGAAGATCAGGCACGGCCCGGAGAAAAAGGAGCAGCGCCCATGAGCGCGACCGGGCGGAGGAGCCGACCGACCTTGGGGACGCTGCTGGCCGGAGCCGCTGTCGCCGCGTCGCTGGCGATGGCCGGCGAACCTGCCGCGCCGGGCCGTCGCGTCGATCCGCATGCCGGCTGGGAGAGCGCTTTCGAAGCGGCGCTGGCGGACGGGGAGCCGATCCTGCTGGTCTTCCATGTGCCCGGCTGCGGCGCCTGTCGCAGGTTGCAGGAGGAGACGCTGCGGAACGAGTCCTTCCGGATCGAGGCGGCGCCGCTGCATCTGGTGACCCTCGATGTCGAGGAGGAGCCGCGCCTGGCTTCGGAGTACCGGGTGCAGGCGGTACCGGACCTGTTGCTGGTCACCGGTGAAGGTCAGATCGTCCTGCGCAGGCAGGGCTTCCTGGATCGCGAGGGGTTGCTGACCTGGCTGAGGGAGGGCCGGGAACGGATTGCGCAGGGGCGGTGGGAAGGCATGGCCGCGGCCGACCGGGAGGCTGACCTGGTCCGCCGCGCCGGGACCGGGGGGCTGCGCGAGTCCGAGATCGGCGAGGCCACGAAGCGGCTGGGCGCCGCGGACCCCGCCTTGCGCGCGACGGGCCTGGCGGTCTTCGTCGCTCTGGAGGCGAAGGGCATTCCGACGCTGCTCCAGGCCGCGGCGGACCCGTACCTGGGCACACGGCTGGCGGCTGTGGAGGTGTTGGAGCGTTTCGCGCCGGATGCGCCGGCCATGGATCCCTGGGCGGATCCCGACGCCCGCACCGAACAGCTTCGGACGCTCGCCGAATGGTGGAATCGCGACGGTCGTCCCGCGGCCGTTTTCGAGACCGGGGCGAAGCGGGCGGCCGCGCCGCCGCCCGATGCGCGGAGAGTGGAGACGCTGCTGGAGGGGGTGCTCTCCGAACGGCCGATGCAGCGCACGGAGAGCCTCAACGCGCTGCTGCACATCGGGGCCGAGGCGCTGCCGGCCATTCGCGAGGCGCTGAAGCGCAGCGAGCGGCTCGGCCGCGCGCGCGCCTGCCGTTCGCTGGAGGATCTCCGCTGGGCGATCCTGGTTCCCGGCGAGGTGGAACGGGCCGCGCCGGGCACGCGCCGCGGGCTGGCGCGGGGAACGGGCGCCGAACGGCTGGCCGCCGTGGAGCGCCTGGCGCGCGCGGGGCGTGCGGCGCTTCCGGCGCTGGGCGAGTTGCTCCGCGACGGCGATCCGCTCGTGCGCGAGCGCGCGCTGCACAGCCTTTCGGCGGTCGGCGGTCCCGAGGCGATCGCCGCGATGTCCCAGCTCCTGAACAGCCCGGACGCCAACCTGCGCATGACGGCCGCGCAGGACCTGGGCCGCACCAAGGACCGTGCGGCCTCCGAGTCGCTGGCCACCGCGGTCGCCGACCCCGACGAGGTGGTCGCCTGCACGGCGCTGGCGGCCATCGAGGAGTTGAAGGCCAAGAACCGGCAGGACACGATCCTTGCCGCGCTCAAGGACCCGCGCTGGCGGGTGCGGGCCCGCGCCGCCGAAGCGGCCGGCAAGCTCGAACTGGGCGGCGCGGCCGACGCCCTGCGCGAGCTGCTCAAGGACACGGATCCGTTCGTGCTGAAAAGCGCGCTCGAGGCGCTGAAGGCGCTCAAGGCGACCCCGCCCCAAGCCGACCTGCTGGCGCTCCTCGACCGCGCCCCGGAACTCACCTCGCTGGTTGTCGAGTTCCTCCTGGGCGAAGAGGAGAAGAGCTTCCCCTCCCTCCTGGCGCTCTACAAAAAGGCTGACCCGGCCGGCCGGGTGCGCCTGCTGGATGCCATGGCGCCTCACCGCGGCAGGTATTCCTCCCGGCACGGGCAGGACACGCACTGGAAGGAGTTCATCGCGCTGGCCGCCGCGGAGGCGGACCTCGAAATCCGCCGCCGGGCCGCGCGCCTGCTCCTACTGCGTTCGCCCGAAGTGGCCGGACCGTTCGTCGAGGGGTTCCTGGGAATTAACGATCGCCAGATTTTCGAAACCCTCTGCCCACGGATCCTGACGCTGGCGGCTTACCACTGGGGCATCGGCGAGGCGCCGGATCGCCAGGGAGAGGAGAACGCGGCGAGCGTGCCGTGCGAGTTCGGCGTGCTGTACGCGCCCCCGGACGACAAGCCGGAGTCAAAGACGGCGCGGGGATTCATTCAGGAACTCGTGTCCAAGGCAGGCGACGCGCTCAGGAAAACGGGCAGGAAGAACGAGAAGAAGGACGCCTCGGAGTCCGCCGCCGCGGTGGCCGAGCGTGTGCGCAAGGCCCACGCCGCCTGGCACGAACGGCTCAAGGCACAGGCCGGCGCCGATCCGTCCCTGGCCGCGGCCCTGGCGATCTATGTCACGGGCGACCCCTTGACAGGATTGGAGGCGCTGAACCGGGCACTGGACCGGCCCGCCGAAACGCTCGAACAGGCCTTCAAGGAACTGGACACGGGCAGTGTGCTCGGCATTCTGCTGCGGCGCGTGCCCTGGCCCGGGGGGAAGCCGGCGTTCGAACGTTTGGCGGCGCATCCGACGCTCTATGCCGCGGCGCTGACGCAGCTCGCCTATGCCCCGCCGGACCTCCGTGCCTTCCTCGCCGCCCCGGAACGACAGGTGGCCATGGCCCGCAAGGCCTCGCGCGATACGCTGGCCACCTTGGTCGAGCTTTGGATCGTCTCCGAGAAGCGTTACGGTCGCGATGCCTCCCTGGTCGCCCTTTGCGAGCCGACGCCGGAGAACGATGCGCTGATCGAACGCCTGGCGGCATCGGGCGAAGGTCCGCTGCTGGCGGCTGCCACTTTCCTGCGCGGGCATCACCGCACCGATCCGGCCAGCCTGGCCCTGGTCGAGCGCGCGCTGGGCCACACCGATCCCTGGGTGCGGTTTGCAGCCATCCGGGGCGTGTGGGCGCGGATCAAGGATCGGGTGCGGCTGGAGACGCTCGTGGGGCCGATGCTCGCCGATCCGCACGACGTCGTGGCGACGGCGGCAGCGCACGCCTTGCTGTCCGACGAGCTCCGCGCCGTTGCGGGAATGGACAACGACTTCCAGCGCTTCCGCTACGAGACGATCGACCTGTGGCGGAATTTCACCTCGTCCTACGAGGTCCGCGAACGGCCGCTGAAGCGAATCGAGGCGCAGCCGGAGTTCCTGCCGCGCGCGCGGGAACGTTTGGTGGAGGTGAAGAAGCGGATCCCCCGGCCGCTCGCGCCCCGGGAGGCGGATGACGACACGCGGGGGCCGGTGCTCCTGCAGTCGGCGCTCGCTTTGCTACTGGCGCAATATGGCGATCTGACAGGGTTGGACCAGTTGGCCGAGCGGCCGGTGGGCAAGGAGTTGCCCGAGGATATGCTGGCCGGTATACGGCTGACCCAGGAGCCCCGCTACCTGCCGTTGCTGGTCCAGGCCGCCCAGCAGGCCGAGCGGCGACAGGACCTGCAGTCGCTGCTGAAGGCCGCCGCCGAGATGACCGGCGACGAGGCGCGGCGGTTCCGCAGGGAGGTCAACCGTCGTCTCCGGGAGTTGGCGGAGTGAGCGAGGCCCGGATTCGGGCCGGGAGCGTGTGCAATGACGATGCGCGGTACATGGAACGAGGCCCTGCGGGGTCTGGCGGCGGGGTTGCTGCTGGCGCTTTGCGCCACGGGCTGCCTGCGCGTGCAGGAACATCTCGTGCTCCAACCCGACGGTTCGGGCTCCGTGGCCTTGGACGTCGAGGTGGAGACCGGCGCGGAGACGCTGGCGATGTATCGCTCGGCGGACCGTGCCGGACCGGAAATGAGCTATCCTCCCTTCAACGCGGAGGACCTGAAGGCTCTTTTCCCCGGCGACGCGTTCGCGCTCCAGGTCAAGACCGCCGAGTCCGGCGAGAAGACCGTCTTCCGTGCGGAAGTCGCCTTCAAGGATGTGAACGCGCTGCTCAAAAGTCCCTATGCGAAAGCGCATTCGCTCTGGATCGCGAGGGAGGGCGAGTTTTTTCGCGCGAAAGCACGGCACGGCCTGTGCGGCATGATCGACTTGGGCGAAATCGACGAAGAGGCCGGTATGCCTCCGCCCATGGTGGAACTGATCAAAAAGCGCGACCGGATGCGCGTCGAGTTCAAGCTGACGTTGCCGGCCGCCATCGGCGCCACCAACGGGCAGAAGCAAGGTGCTTCGGCGACCTGGGTCTACGATCGCTCCCAAAAGCCGGCCGACCCGAAGATCAAGGGTTCGGTGCTGGACCTGCTCGAGGCGGAGTGCCCCGTGAGCGGGATCGCCTGTCAACCCCGCCCGCCTGTGCGTCTGGCGTTGACGAGCTTCGCAAATCTGAAGGAGGGCGGTATCGAGGCGGGTGCCAAGTTGCCGGATGCGGCCGAGGTCGCAAAACAGGCGCGCTTCGTCCCCTACAAGCTGCAGGTGACGCGCCTCTTCGACCTGACCGGCGAACAGCAAGGCGGCCAGAATACCGCGGAACTGACGGGCGCCGTGCTCCTGCCCCGCGCGCTCGCACCGCTGCGCTGGGGCGAACCCAAGCTGACGGAGGCCGCGGACGACCGCGGACGAAGCCTTCTCGTGGGGGGCGAAGAGGAGGACGACCGCTTCGCTCGAATGCATCGCTACCGCCATGTGCGTTCCGCCGCGATACGGATGGGCACGCGCAAGGGAGACGAAGGGAAACCCGTGGAGGAACAGCCCGTCGAGGCTCGGCAGATCCTGACCTTGAGTTTTAAAGCGCCGGAGATCGACGCCCAGCATCTGGCCCGTCTGAAAGGCACGGTCGAGGCCCTGTATTTCGCCGGCGACCGCGTCGTCAAACTCGAGAAGGCGGTACCCAGGATCGAATCGTCCGATCGCGGCCGGATCAGTTTCCGCGGTGGCCGCGAGGACAAGGGCTTGGAGCACCCCGTGCTCAAGGAGATGGGCCTCAGGCTGTTCGTCGAAATGGCTATGCGCCCGCAGAAAGGTACGACCTGGATCATGCTGCGCGGCGAAGGGGCCGCCGAGGTATCCGAAATCCAGGTCTTCGATGCCCAAGGACGCCCCTGGTCTTCCTACCTCAACGTGCAGTCGGGCTACCGCGACGGGAATTCGGCCTCGTGGCAGGTGCTCGTCGCGGGCGCACCCGAAGCGCCGCTCTCGCTGGCCCTGCGGATGAGCGGGGTCGGGGCGAAGGCCGTGGTGCCTTTTGCGGTCGAGAACGTGCCGCTGACAGACGTTCCGGCGGGCGAAAACAGGAAAGCCGCCGCGCCCGCAAAGAAGGCGGAAAAGTAGAGACCTCACGCTCGCGCCACCGCGCAGCGTCGCGAAAGGAGTCGCTCCCATGCGTTGCCTCCAGCACCTGTTTCTCGTCACCCTCCTGGCGATCCTGCTCGCGAACTGCGAGCGGAACAGCACGGTCACCATCCGTCCGGACGGCTCCTGCCACAGCCTGACCGAGATGACCTTTCCGCGCGCGCAGTTCGAGAGCCAGGTGCGGCAGATGGACATGCTGGATGAACCTGACGAAGACGAGGACGAGGACGTGGACGCAAAAACAACGCCCACGCCGCCGGCCGAAGCGACCCGAAAGGAAGGAAAGCCCGCCGAAACGAAGGCGGACGACGCCGCGGCGAAGGACGCCGAACTGGAGGCGCGGATTCGCAAGGCCTTCGAGAAGCGTCTCGCCTTCCTGCAGAACATCCCCGAGCAGGCCCGGCTCGAGAAGCTGAGCGTGACAAAGGAGACGGTGCAGGCGAGCGTCTCGATCGAGTACCCGTCGCTCGACGAGATGCTTTCCGATTCGTTCTTTCTCGAACAGAACGGGCAGTGCCCCTGGCGGATCGAGAAGGACGAACAGGGGCGTTTGAAGGTCTCGCTCACGCCCGGCGAAGCGGCGAAACGGCAGGGCGAGCGGGCCGAGATGGTCAACTACCTGATGCAGAATAAAATGAAAATGGCCTTCCTCCTGAAGCTTCCGGGCAAGGTCATCTCCAGCACCCTGCCCGACACAAAAGACGCGACGACCGGCTACCGCTTCGATGCGAGCGCCAAGGATGGCGCCGAAGCCTACCTGAAGACGGTCACAAACCCCATCGTCGTCGTGGCGGAACTCGGCGGCCTGAAACTCGACGAGCCGGTCGAATCGTCGGACCCGTACGCGCGCCGGAAGCCACGGCAGGACGCGGGGGCAAACCTTACCGTCGCGGAGGCCGGTCCCGGCTGGACGGCGAAGGCTTGCACGGTCACCACGACCACCGTCTTTTACTTCCCAGGCGGCCGCGAAGCGCTCTTGGGACCGGAAGGAGAAGAAGAGAACGAAACGAAGCCCGGCATCCTGATCCAGGCACGGCTGAACGCGCCCCAAGGCCGGTTCCTACAGTCCATCGCCAAGGCGAAGGTGACGAAGGCGGAAGACGACAAGGGCCGGCCGATCGAACTTACCCGAAAAGAACGCAAAAGCGAACCGGACGAAGCGAACGAGCCGGACGAAGACTGGGAAGGCGGCACCGTCTTCGGAAGCGAGAACGACGGGGCGACCGGGATGGACTTCCATTTGCGCCTTGGCGCTCCGGCGCCGGGTGCCAGCGCGGTCGAGAAACTGGAAGGCACCCTTGAAGCGGTCTCGTTCGGCGGCTGGAAGGAACATTCGATCCCTTCTCCGTCCGCCGACCCCCAAAAAGAGATCGACCTGTCGGAACTGGTGCCGGGAGCCAAGCTCGTCGTCCTCAAGGCGACGTTGCCGCAGGCCGGGGATCGAACGCAGGGGCACCGTTCCGGGAGCGACGAGGCGTCGGTGCGCGTGCGCGTCACCGGCCCGAACGACGTCTCGGAACTTGCCTTCCGCCTGCTCCGTCCGGGCGGCCGGGAAGGCCGGATGCAAAGTTATGTCAACGAACACTCCTCGCGCCGCAAGGGCCAGCAGACGGTTCGCGTGGTGGATATCCAGTACCAAAGCTGGGACGAAGACAACGCGGCGCAGCCCCTCACGCTCCAGGTTCGTAGGCCGAAGGACGTCAAGCGCGAGCGGGTCAAGTTCACGCTGGATGGGGTGGACCTGTTTTAGCGGCAGATGCTCTTCCATTCGTCGTCCGAGATGCGCAGCGGCTGGTCATCCAGTTGCGCTTCGAACTGCCGCCGAAACTCGCCGGGGCTCACGTGATAGTGCCTGCGGAAGACCTTGCAGAAGTGATTCGCGTCGGCGAAGCCCGTCTGCCGGGCGATCGTCTCCAGTTTATCGCGGGTGACCGTCAGCCGGTGCGCGGCTTCCTGCAGGCGCACGCGGACCACGTACTGCGCCGGCGACAAACCGGTGACATCGCTGAAATGATGGCTGAAGTGACTGCGGCTCATCTCCCACAACCTTGCCAATTCCTCGACGCCGAACGCCTGGTCGAGGTGGGCCAGGACGTGACGGCGGACGCGCTCGAGCAGCCGCTGCGATTCCTCCTGCGGATGCTGAAGGCGGTGCGCGAAGCGTTCGTATTCGAGCAGGAACTCGAACTGCGTCTGCTCCAGGGCGAAGCGGTCGGGAAAGGTGCCTTGGCAGACGCCTTCGAAGAGCGCCACGGTCTTGGCCGCAAGCAGGCTTTCGGGTGCGATCGTGAAGACCGGCCGGCAGGTCTTGTGGCGTTCGATCATCCGTTCGACCACGTACGGATGATGGACGATCAGAAAGAAGAAGAGCCAGCGCCCCGAGGCCTCGGGCAGGAAATAGCGGTGAGACGAGGGGACGACCGCCGAGAAGGCCAT
>Ga0073932_1006367_pt1 | contig 12143 bp, 9 predicted proteins | sample DewCreD2012metaG_FD_76967 | JGI IMG/M metagenome (GOLD analysis project Ga0073932, IMG submission 76967) | Hot spring sediment bacterial and archeal communities from British Columbia, Canada, to study Microbial Dark Matter (Phase II) - Dewar... ... | reverse complement strand
TGGAGATTCACGTCAGTTCTCGACATCGAGCTTTGCCCCGGTCCAGTCTCGCCATCCGCTGGCATAGAGTCGAACGTTCTGATACCCGCTGCCTTTCAACTGATCGAAGACGATCTTGCTGTCATCGCAGGAAGCGCTGCCGCAATAGACGATGACCAGATCTTCGGGCAGGGCTCGTTCATACAGGCTATCGAGAGAGGCGGTCGGATTCTCGGCGGGTACATTGATCGCGCCGGGGATATGGCCCTTCTCGAAGTCCGCAGGTTTGCGAGCATCGACAAGAATTCCCCCCTGCCGCATGGCGACGAGGAGCTCATCCCGCGTGATCGTGGCAGCGGCCTGTTCCGGCGTCGGCGGAGGATAGATCACATCGCGCGGAACAAACCACGGGATTGCCTTGGGGTGGACCATGTTGCCTGCCGTGGCTGCCGCCAACGCGGCCAGGACGATCAGCACGATTCTGGCAGCGCGCGACACTGTGAAGTCCGCCCGACCAGGCAGCCATCCGGGTCGGTCGCCGGCCAACTTCAAGCGTGACCTGGGGCGGCCGATGGACGCGGCAGTATACTCATGTGCATGACCGAACATGGCTGGGCCCGCCTTGAAGGTACACTACCTGTCGTTGGTCTCGAACTGCGCGTCGTTACATGCATTGCGCGCTGCTACGAGCAAAGCGCCGATGCAACGAACTCGCCTGAAGTGTCCACCTGCGTCAATCCGTTTGTCGACGACCCCGTTATTGCGGTTGAGTACCCTTCACATACCATCTGACAAGATTAGTAGACGTGTCGGCTCGCGAAAGCAAAGGGCGTGCGCAAGATCATGCGATGACCCCTGTTAGCGCCGGAGATGATTACGAGTGGCAAGGCGGGAAAAATGGAGACGAGGGGATTCGAACCCCTGACCTACGCATTGCGAACGCGTCGCTCTCCCAGCTGAGCTACGTCCCCAAATGTGCCCAAGAGTATATCGACTGTTCCCGGCTGGGACAAGAAGGCCCGCAAGGAAGGTGCCGAACGGCATTCCGATCGGCTCCGGCTGCGGTGGGGCATTGATCTTGGCGCAGGACAGGGGCTTGCGTAGCGGCTGGTCGGGCGGCAGTAGACGGCGGACCACCGATGCAGATGGGGGGCTGGACAAGGGAAGCGGTCTGGCCTGCAAAATCTGCGATATTGGGGCCCGGCGTTGTGATTCGGTGTTGTTGCCCGTTATGCCTTGCCGGACTAGCATGTTCGGCTGGCGTGGCGGCAAGGGCATTGCAGTGTGAGGTCGGGGTAACTTGGTCACAACGAGGATGTTCCAGTTCGGATTCCTGCTGGCGGCAGTGGTGGCAGGGAGGACAGCGATGGCGGTTGAGGCGGCTGCGGAGACGGTTCTGGTCAGAGCGAGCGAGAACGTTATCGGTCTGCGAGGAGGTGGGGTCGAGTGTGACCTGGATCGGGCAACGGGGCGGATCGTCCGGTTGGTTCACTCGGCCAGCGGCGAAGCGTTCGTCTCTGCGGAGACGGGCCCGGCAGGGCTGGAAGTGTTCGATGAGCTCGATCGGAAGTGGTACACCGACCTTCATACGCCTGCGACGGTAAGCGACCTGACCGTCAACGAACGGGAGGTGACGTTCGTCAAGCGCCTTGAAGGCGCGCCTTTCGGCCTGCGGCTGACCTTGAGGCCGAGTGGGGACGGGGTGCGTCTTTACACGGAAGTATCGTTGGACAAAGGCGTTGCGCTGCGGAGCGTCCGCATCAGCGTGGTGTTGCCGGTGACTGTGGGGCTGATGAGTTGGACGGCATCGTGGCCGGCGCCGGCGGACGTGCGTACCGAGCCGATGCGGTACTGCTATCTGGCGGATGAGAAGGGCAAGGCGCGAACGGGCATTCCAATGCTTACGCTGCTGCGCGCGGGCAGGGCGGGGTTGACGATGTGCATGCCGTTCGAGGTGCCCAAGGTGCAGCTGAACATGGGCGTCGAGCCGTACGACCCGACGAAGTGGTACGTGCCGGAGAAGATCCCGCGGCTCAATGCCGGGGCGGAAGTGGACACTGTTACGCCGCCCGACAAGGACGACATGGGCGAGCGCCTGGTCATGCGCTTCACCGAAAAGCACGTGGGCCTGCGGCCGGACAGGACGCTGCCGTTTGCGATGTGGTTCTTCGGCCACGAGCCCGACTGGCGGCCTGCGTTGGGGCGGATCGTCGAGACGTACAGGGACTACTTCGAGCCGCACCCGGCATTCGCGGCGCTGGCAGGAGGGACGTACGGCGCGAATCCGAACAAGGTGGATCCGGAGAAGTTGCAGCAGCTCCGGCCGTTCGGCCTGACCAAGAACTGGTTCCATGCGCACTTCGAGTTTCACGGCGAGTTCCTGACGGATGAAGCGTGCGGCCAGGACGGGTACACGTGGTTGTGCGAGCCGTATCCGAAGGAGTTCACGAACCTGACGATCGAGCGCGTCCGGCAGGGCATTCACCGGCTGAAGGAGCTGGGCAACGCCACGTTCATCTACGGCTTTAACATGCACTGCGATGAGACGATCATCGCCAAGCGGAACTTACAGGCGGACGTCGCGAAGAACGAGCAGGGCGATATCGCGCGGGCCTACCACGAGCAGCCTGTGATGTACTTCTCGCCCGACAGCCCGTTCGGCCGGCACCAGCTCGAGCAGATGGACCGCCTGATGCGGATGTACCCGGAGATCGACGGGGTCGCTCTGGACAACTGGAATTACGCCGGCATCGACTTCGGCCACGACGACGGCATCACGATGGTGAACAACAAGCCGGCGGCGAACCTGAACTTCACGCAGCAGCGGATGATCCCGGCGATCGCCGCGAAGATGCACAGCACGGGCCGGTTCGTGTTCACCAACAAGGGCCGGACGATCGAGAGTTTCCGCGGCGTGGACACGGTGCTGACCGAGGCGCACGGGCATAAGACATACGGCACATTCGCGTACATGAACCTGCACCGCTGCGTCACGCCGTGCGAGTACAAGAGCATGGAGGACGCGAAGTACGCCGAGTACGTGCTGAAATACGTGCTGGTCTGGGGCGGCCAGCCGAGCAGCTTCGAGATCCAATCCGACCCGGAGCAGTCGCTGGCGTACAAGCCGCTGTACGATTGCATCCGCAACCAGCGTTGGGTCTTCACGCCGGATCCGCTGACGCTGCCGGCCGGGTGTGAAGGGCAGATCTTCCGCATCGACGAGCGCAGCCCGTGGAACGCCGGGACTGTCGCGGTGACAGTCGTTCGGCAGGACGTCAGTTGGCGCGACGGGAAGTTCAGGAAGAACCTGAAGGTGAAGGTTCGGCTGCCCGACTCGGACCGGTTCACGAAGGCCCGCTGGATCGGCGTGGAGGGCAGCGCCGGCGGACCGGTCGAGTGCAAGCTGAGCCGCAAGAAGGGCGAGATCACGGCAACTGTGCCGGCGGTCGGCGCGGCGGGCGTGCTGCAGCTGACGTGGTGATGTCGGACGGGGCAGAATCTCATATCTGAAGGCGTAGCGAGGGTGAGAGCGTTTTGCGGCACCGGCCCAAGCTGCGCTGTGAGGCCAGCCATCGAGTGTCGTGTGCTGGGCATTCAGGACGGCACTCGGTGTCTTTGAGAGGTGCAGACAATCGTTCGCAGGCGGACGAGACAAGACCCCCTTGTGTGCGAATGCGGCACGCAGGTAGAATGTCGAGCGCTCGCCAGAGGCCGCAGGGGAGATGCGGCCGTATGTACTATGGATAAGGGGAAGAAGATGTTGCGCACCATCTTGTTCGCGGGGACGAGTCTGGTTGTGTTCCTGTCTGCGAGTTTCGCCTTGGCAGGTACGCCCATTCCGATCGGACAGACCGACGACTTCGAAGATGGTACGCTGCAAGGCTGGGGTGGTGGCGCCACTCTGACCAACCAGGCCGGCGGGCCGACCGGGCGGTACCTGCAAGTCCAATCTGATCTGGCCGGCAGCGGCCATTGGGGAGCTCAAAACGCCAGCCAATGGGGCGGTCCGACGTTCAAGGACTATTACAGCTTTGGCGTAAGCGGCATTGCCATGGACATCGCCAACTTCGGTCCGGCTGACCTATCGCTGCGGCTGCTGTTCACGACGCGTTCGGCTGGCCGGTGGGCCACCACCAATGCCATCTTTCTGCCGGCCAATAGCGGCTGGCAGCACGTAGTCTTCGGCATCAAGCAGGCGGACATGACACAAGTGGAGGGCTCGGGCTCGTACATCGCGGGCATGGTGAACGTATCGCGCTGGGTAATCCACCACGACCCGCTGGGTCCGAGCGGGCACGGCGGTTCGGACGTGATCGACGCCACTGTCGGCATCGACAACATCAGGGCTGTTCCGGAGCCTGCGACGGTGCTGTTGCTGGCGGCTGGCGTGCTTGCGGCCACTGGCGGGCGCCGGTCGGCCTGCGGGTAGCGGGCAAGTACTTTTCAGGACAACATGCACAAGGCAAGCGACGTCGCGCGCGTTTTCGAGCAGGTTGCGCCGTTGAACAGCGGTGTTCCCGGCGACCAGTTGGGGTTTGTTTTCGGGGATCCCAATCGCCAGGTGAAGGGCGTCGGCTGTGTCTGGAGTGCCGATGTTCTGTCCATCCGCGCATGCATCGAGCAGGGGCTCGACATGATGATCTGTCACGAGGCCCCGTTCCTGCCGGAGCAGACGAGCCCGTGGTACGAGGGACCGGCCAAGGACGCCATCTTCTCGAACAACGCCCGCCGGCAACTGCTCGAGGCGCACCAGGTGGTGGTGTATCGCAGCCACTCGAACTGGGACGGTCTGCCGGGCGACGGCGTGGCCGACCAGGCGGCCGCGGCGCTGCCGATCAAGGACATGCGGACCGTTGCGCGGCAGAAGTACTTTGCCGTGCAGGAACTGCCGGAACCGATGACGGTGCGCCGGCTGATGGGGCTCGTCGAGCACGGCCTGGGGATGCCGGGTTGCCGGCTGTGGGGCAACCCGTGGCAGGAGATCCGCCGGTTTGCCTTCCTGATCGGCGGGTTCGGCGGGAACCAGTGGCACATCCCGCAGGCGGCGCGAGAGATGGGGGCCGAAGCGATCATTGTCGGGGAGCTGATAGAGTTGCTGCTGATCGGCGCGCTGGAGCAGGGACTGCCGGTCATCCAGACACTGCACAGCGCCAGCGAGATCCCTGGTATCAAACGGCAGGCACGGGTGCTGGCAGAGCGACTGCCGGACCTGCCTGTGCGGTATGTTCCGAGCGGGGCGCTGCCTTTCCAGGCGGCGCGCGGCAGGCATGGCGCCGGCCATCGGGGCGGTTCGCCGGGCGGGGCAGGTCATCCCGACGGCGCGCCGCAGGCGCGCGGATATCCTGGTTCAGCAAACACTCACCGGCCGCACTGAGACGCACAGGCCTGCACACTGTCCACGGACTGTTGTCAGGGTACCGTTGGAAGGCGCATGGGCCTGGTGTGCCAGACAAGCGGCAGGGCCATGACGGCCATCTCCGCATCCGCAGGAGCACGGTCAGCCCGGGCGATCGGTACGGCAGATCGCTCCGGCAGACCGTGACCCGAACCATCGATTCATACTCGCGCAGTCCCTTACGTGTTCCAATTGGCTGCCATGACTTGCAGGTCGAACACGTTGACCTTGCCGTCCCCCGTAAAGTCGCAGGCCGGATCGTACCCCGCCTGCCCCTGCTGCCTGTTCCAACTGGCCGCAAGGCGCTGAAGGTCAAAGACGTTCACCCGGTCGTCGCCGGTGATGTCACCCGGCCGGCGCACCATCACGGTCAGCGGCGTGCCGGCTGAGACCTGCTCGAAGGTCTGCCCGTCGGGATATCGAAGACTCGTGTATGCGGCATCGGCGTCCGACAGGTTCAGGGCCACCTGCCCCGAGGTTGCGGGGGCGTGGAATGTGTACGTTGCCAGAAGCACCGCAGCGCCCGGCGGTACGCCATCGCCATTGCTTGGCGAGCCGTCCGGGCCCGCCTCCAGCCATGTGCCCAGGGTGACCGGCAGGTCGTTCCGGCCGGCTGCCGACGGCACGTATCGCATTGGCTGGGCGTAGGTCCTGCCTGTCAGCGGCAGGCTTGCGCTCGCCGAGAGCCGCCAGGCCATTGCCGCCATGGGCTGACCCTGGATGTCCGCCACCACCCGCGCCTCGAACGGCCGGCCGGTCAGAGCGTAGACCGTCTTGGACCCGTCCGGCGCAACGAGGTCGAAGTGCACGGCGGCGCCGGCCGTGCTCTGGGACGTTCCGCCTGCCACGCCCAGCGCCCGGTTTCGTGCGAAGAGCATGTCCTTCAGGTCAATTGCGCCGTCGATGAACAGGTCGCTTCGGGGGTTGCGGCTGACCGGGGCACCCAGGGTGTTCCGAACGGCGATCAGGTCGTCGTCGTTGACCAGGTAATCCACGTTCGCGTCGCCAATGGGCCGAGGTCCATACTTCGGCCGGGGCTCGCCGTACTCCAGCGCGCCGATGTCCGGCTGGCCATCGGTCACGAAGGGGTCATTGATGTTCGGCAACACGGCGCCTGCGTTGATCTCCGGCGCGCCGGCCACGAGGGAGAAATCGAAGTCGTTCAGCGTCTTGCTGGGCGCCGTGAACGACGACGGCGGCACGGCCTGCACGAAGTGGGCGTAGGCGGCCAGATTGCCATGGGCCTCCACGCCACGCTGGCTGGCCAGCAGCGTCAACGAAGTGTAGTTCTGCTGGTTGAACCAGTCCACCAGCGTCCGGCCGCTGCCCGCGCGGTAGGCGTTGTAGTCCCAGTCATTGACGCTCAGGGCCGGCGGCTGCGCGTTGTAGGTGCCGCAGGTGTACATCACCAGCGCATCGGTGGCGCCCATCAGGACGTTGTTGCGGAAGAACGAGTTCTGGAACATGCACGTGGCCATGCCGGGGCCGTTCTTGCTCGAGGTATTGTGGATCAGCACGGTTCCCGATGCGCCGTTGTGCAGTTTGAAGGCCGAGCCGGCGGCCGTGCCGTTGGTGCTGTCCTGGAGGCAGAAGATCTCGTTGCGGAAGATGTAACAGGGCCCGCCGAACAGCGGCTGGTTGGAGAATCCCATCCGGCTGCTGGTGGCGGCGTTTCGCCACGCGCGGCAGTTGGCGACGATGTGGTCCAGTTCGATCGCGTCGTCGCCGCAGCGGGTCACGAAGTTGCCATAGACGTCGTAGCAGTTGTTGTTCGCGCCGTATGGCGAGACGCTTGTGCTCGTGTAGGGGTCGATTGAAATGCCATCGGCCATGTCTGAGACGTAGTTATGGGCAACGACCGCCGAACTGCCCTTGATCTCGATGCCCTGCGAGGAACCGATGTTGCTGACGATCCACGGCTCATCGCCGGTGACGATGCAATCGAGCACGGCCTGGCGGTACTCCGTCCCCGAGTTGCTGTTGGTGTAGCCGCTGCCGGTGGTGAAGATTCTGCAGTGGCGCACCTTTGTATGCTGGACCCGCGATGCATAGAGCCCGTTCGAGCTGTTCTGCAGCGTCAGCCGCTCGATGATGATGTGATGGATCGGGTTGGACGTATCGCCCAGTTGCAGCGACCGGCTCCCGCCGGCCCCGTCGAGTATCGCCGACTGGTCCGCCGGGCCGATCCAGCAGATCGGGTTGCCGGGCGAGCCGTTCTTCGTGATCGTAAAGGCCGGATAGGTGCCCGGCGCAATATAGAAAATGTCTCCCGGCTGGGCGGCGGCATGTGCCGCCGGCAACCCCTTGAACGGATCGGTGATGGTGCCCGTCCCGCCGCCCGATCCGGGTATGACGTACAACTTGCGTCCCGCCGGGTTCGGCACCAGTTCGGTCCAGGTGGTGGTCGTAAGCAGGACCGGGTTGGTCCCTGTCACCCCGTCCGGATCGCTCAGCGTCAGTTCGATCTCGTAGGCGTCGCCCGGTTCGACCCAGAACACCGAGCCGGCAAAGCGGTTCTCCGCGCGGTCGATGACGTTGTTCGTTCCGCCCGTGCCGTCTTCCGACGGCGTCACCTGTGTATGGAATCGCCAGCCGTTGAGTCCCTGGCTCCAGTCGCTCTGGCCAACCTTGCGGAAGCGAACTTGGCATGCGGCGTTGAGGTTGTCATCGCCGGTGATCATGACGCGGTAGCCGATGTTGATCTCGGCCGGATCGACGTAGGCATTTCCAATCTGCAGGCTGTTGCCGGCGTGAGCGATTGCCGCGAGAGCCAAGGTGCCAGCAAGCGCAACAGGCAGCGCGCGAGTGCGTGGGAACATCCTTCCGCCTCCTCTGATCGGGCGGCAGGCGATGCGTGGGAGTTGAGAATGCAGGAACGGGCCTGCCGGGCCAAGTATCAGTGTAACCGATATGGGGCCCGGCAGGTAGCGCATTTTCCGGCTGCTGTTGCCTGCAATTGGAACGACCATCATCGGGCACATCGTGAAGGAGATGATGCGTCCGGCAGGATCCGGAAAGACTGCCGAAGGAGGGACTTGAACCCTCACGGGCGTTACACCCACGGGTTTTTGAAACCCGCGCGTCTGCCATTCCGCCACTTCGGCTTAGGCGCGTTATCCTATTGCGGCACTTGAGGATGTCAAGGATCTCTCAATGCCGGCCGGCATGGCCTCGCCTGTATGATTCCAGGCACGCCTGCCACTCGCCGGCAAGGTCCAGCAGGTGCTGGACGGCTTCGGTAACGGCGCCATGCCCGCCTTGGCGCGTCGTGACGTACCTGGCGACCGCCTTGGCCGGATCGACCGCATTGGCGGGCACGATCCCATAGCCGCAGCGTTCCAGCACTGGCAGGTCAAGCAGATCGTCGCCCATATAGGCGACTTGGTCGGCCGCAAGTTGGTTCTCGGCCAGCAGCTGCTCGAAGGCGTCCAGCTTGTCGTTGCGGCCGAGGATGGTCAGGTCGATCCTGAGTTGGGCGGCGCGGGCCCGTACAGCCGGCTGGTTCCGACCGGACAGCAGGCCGACGATCCGTCCGGTTCGCTGCCAGAGCTTCAATGCCACGCCGTCCTGAATGCTGAAGGCGATGGTCTCCCGGCCGTCGCAGTCAAGGTAGACCTGTCCGTCGGTCAAGACGCCGTCGACGTCCAGCAGGAGCAGGCGGATGCGGGAAAAGCAGTTGTGATTCCGGCGGGCGACAATATCATTCATGATTTGCGTCCAAGGCCAAAGGGCGTCAGCGGTGTTTGCGGCGTGTGCCTGCGCTACGCCCGGAAACCCGATACAATCAATCGCCGAACTTGCGACTGAGACGGTGATTATTGATGATGCCGCAGGTCGGGTCAACGATGGGCTTTGTCGGGTCGGCCTGCGGGCGGTAGAGTATCCGCCTGACGTGAGAGGTAATGGAGTCAGTGAGATGCGCATTCTTTCGGGAATTCAGCCATCGGGCCGGCTGCACCTGGGCAATTATTTCGGCGCTTTGAAGCAGCATATCGAGCTGCAGGAGCAGCATGACTGCTTCTACTTCATCGCCAACTATCACGCGCTGACCACCGTGCAGGACGCGGAGCTGCTGCGGGAATACACGCGGGGCGTGGCGCTGGATTACCTAGCGCTGGGGCTTGATCCGAACAGGGTTACGTTCTTTCGGCAATCGGATGTGCCCGAGGTCTGCGAGCTGACGTGGATTCTCAACTGCGTGACGGGCACGGGTCTGCTGGAGCGGGCGCACGCCTACAAGGACAAGGTTTCCAAGGGCCTGGCCGCCAGCATGGGGCTGTTCTGCTACCCCGTTCTGATGGCCTCGGACATTCTGATCTACAAGAGCCAGCTGGTGCCCGTCGGCAAGGACCAGGTCCAGCACGTGGAGATGGCCCAGGACATGGCGGGCTACTTCAACACCACATTCAAATGCGATGTGCTTGTACGCCCCGAGGCCAAGCTGGGCGAGGCACCGGTGGTGCCGGGGGTGGACGGCCAGAAGATGTCCAAGAGTTACAACAACACGGTGGAGCTGTTCGCCAGGCCCGAGCAGGCCAGGAAGGCGATCATGAGCATCAAGACCGACAGCACGCCCGTGGAGGATCCCAAGGACCCGACCAAGGACAACGTGTTCGCCCTGCTGAAGTTGTTCGCATCCGAAAGGGAGACGGCCGAGTGGGACGCCCGCTACCGCAAGGGCGGAATGGGGTACGGCGAGGCCAAGAAGCGGCTGTTCGAGCTTTTCGAGGAGCGTTTCGCCGGCCCGCGCCAGCGGCGGGCCGAGCTGGCGGCCGACCCGTCCTACGTGGATGACGTACTCCACGAAGGCGGCAAGAAGGCGCGCGCGGTTGCCCAGCAAACGATGGAAGAAGTGCTGAGCGCCTGCGGCCTGGCGACCAGCCGGCTCGAAATGGCGGTCAAGTAGAGCGAGCGATTCGGCAATGGTAGAGCGGTACAAGACCCCTGCGGGCGGGTGTCCTCGCCGGCGCGGCTGTGACAATTAACCGTTAGCAATTGACCATTGACAGGTCCCATTGAGCCAGGAACCAAACAACTACCGCGTCGCCCTCGATGTGTACACCGGACCGCTGGATCTGCTGCTGTACCTGATCCGGCGGGAGGAGGTGGACATCCACGACATTCCCATTGCGCGGATCACCAGCCAGTACGTCCAGTATGTGGACATGCTGCGGAGCCTCGACCCGGACAGCATCGGCCAGTTTCTCGTGCTGGCGGCTACGCTGATGGAGATCAAGTCGCGGATGCTGCTGCCGACGCCGCCCGAAGAGGCGACCGAAGAGGACGCGATCGACCCTCGGGCCGACCTCGTCCGGCAACTGCTCGAGTACAAGCGGTTCAAGGATGCCGCCAACGACCTGCAAAGGCAGGGAGACGAGTTCTCCCGGCGGTTCCCGCGCGCCCCCAGCGTCCCGGGCGTCGAGGATCCATTCGACCTGGAAGATGCCGAAGTCTGGGACCTGCTGGCGGCCTTTAACAAGCTGATGCTCCAGACCGGCCGGACGAGCTACCAGCACCAGGTCATCTACGACGACACGCCCGTTGCCATGCACGCCCTGGGCATCGTCGAGTCGCTGCAGAAGCAGGGCGGTTCGGCCGAGTTCTCGGTCCTGTTCGCCGGCAAGACCCGGCCGCAGTGCATCGGCCTGTTCCTTGCCCTGCTGGAACTGATCCGGCGCAAGCGCGTCCGGGCCGAGCAGGACCGTCCCTTCGGGCAGATCTACGTCTTCCTGCTCGACGCCCGGCCGCTCACTGCGCCCGAGGTGGCGGAGTCGTTCGGGCCGGAAGGCCCGGCCCTTGCGGCGAACGAACCGGCCTTTTCCGCCGAGGTGTCTGCGGAGGTCACGGACGAAGAGCCGGCGCCGGAAGACGGCGAACAAGCCGCAGCCGCTGACAGCGCGACTCCGGCAACTGAACAGGTCGAGCCCGCCGAGCCGCCGGCCGATGAGGTTGGCGAACTTGTCGATGAGCCGGGAGCCCAAGATGACGAAGGAACAGATCGAGACCAAGCTGGAGACGATGGGGTACAGTCTGCCTGAGGTCGCCAGGGCGGTCGGGTCGTATGTGCCGGCCGTTCGGGCCGGGGCGCTGGTGTTCGTCAGCGGCCAACTGCCAATGCGTGAAGGCAAGGTGCAGGTTACAGGAAAACTCGGGCGCGGCGTCAGCCTCGAGGCCGCGCAGGAGGCGGCCCGAATCTGCGTGCTCAATGCGCTGGCAGCTGCGGGGCAGGCGGCAGGCGGGGTAGAACGCATCTTGCGGATCGTCCGCCTGGGGGTGTTCGTCAACAGCACCGAGTCGTTCACGGAGCAGGCCAAGGTGGCGAACGGTGCATCCGATCTGCTCCAGGCGGTGTTCGGCGACGCGGGCCGGCACGCGCGCGTGGCCGTCGGCGTGGCTGCCCTGCCCCTGGATGCGGCCGTGGAGATCGAGTTGTGGGCCGAGTGTGCCGCCTGAGACGCTCGAGCGCATGCAACCGAGGCGGGCCGCGTTGATTCAGCGGACGCATCGGATTAGAATCGGCGGGGGTTCGTGGTCGGGCATGTGGCGCAAGGAGTCTGGTATGGCTGGCGATCATACGCTGGAATTCACCGACGAGAATTTCGAGAGCGAAGTACTTCAATCCGACAGGCCGGTGCTGGTGGATTTCTGGGCGGAGTGGTGTGCGCCGTGCCGAATGCTCTCACCGACGATCGATGAACTGGCGCGGGAATACAGCGAGAAGATCAAGGTAGGCAAGGTCAACACCGACACCAGCAGCGAGATTGCGGCC
>Ga0073932_1006361_pt1 | contig 12147 bp, 9 predicted proteins | sample DewCreD2012metaG_FD_76967 | JGI IMG/M metagenome (GOLD analysis project Ga0073932, IMG submission 76967) | Hot spring sediment bacterial and archeal communities from British Columbia, Canada, to study Microbial Dark Matter (Phase II) - Dewar... ... | reverse complement strand
GACAAGAACGGTCGGCCGTCCTTTCCGCCGACACCGACTGGCTTGCCTCGCTGCGATCCGACGGGCTTTCGGCGACACCGAAGGCTGCCGTTTCGATTCGGACGGCTGTTGTTCCGTCCCCCGCAGTGTGGTATGAATCTGCTGCGGCCGATCGCGAGGAATCGGGGTTGGGTTTCGCGATGGCGCGCTGGTCGGAGGTCGAGGAGAGCGTTTGGCTGGCCGCGCGTGCTCGGCTTTTGTCGCCGATTCGAGAACCCCATCCGCGCAGGGAAGTCTCGCTGACGCTTTCCGTACCACTTCACCCGGGGTTGTCGGTCTCGCGGCAAGAATTCTAAATAGTCGCGAAAACGGAAAGCGGTGCAAACGGGGGCCGCACGCAAGAGAGCTGTTTCGTTGCGCTAGCGGCCCTGCCGCCTTGTGCCTTTCAGAGGGGAAGCAACATGCACGAGACGCCCGATTTCCTTCCGCGGCGGCGAGACGCATTGGCTTTTTTGCTTGCGAGTGGAGCGAGTCTTTGCTCGCCCGGTTTCGGATTCGGTGCCGAGCAATCGGCGCGGCCCGCTGCGGCGCCGAGCAAGCCCGCTGCGGCGGACCGCACCGCGCCGCTTCTGAAAGACGTGTTCAAGAGCCACTTCGCGGTCGGCATGGCGGGCGATGTGCCCGGGAACTACTCCGAGCGCGAGCTGGCACTCGTCCGCGAGCAGTTCAACGCCGTCACGCCGGAGAACTGCATGAAGCCCTCGCTGGTGCATCCGAGCGAAAACCAATGGCGTTTCGAGCGGACCGACGCCTTTATGAACTGGTGCGTCGAGAACAAGATCGCCTTCATTCACGGACACACGTTGCTGTGGCATCACCAGACGGGCGACTGGTTCTTCCAGGGCGATGATAAAGCGGTCGTGATTCAGCGAATGAAGAGCCACATCGACGGGCTAGCGGGTCGGTACAAGGGGAAGATTCGCAGTTGGGACGTGGTCAACGAAGCCATCGACGACCGCGGCGATGCCCGAACAGCCGAAACCGAAAACCTGCGAAAGACCGGCTGGTTGCGCACCGTCGGCCCCGAGTTCCTGACGCTGGCCTTCCAATTCGCCCGCCAGGCCGATCCGGCCGCCCAGTTGTACTACAACGACTACGGCATCGAGGCCGGCCCGAAACATGCCAGCTCGATGGTGCTGTTGCGACGATTGCTCAAAGAAAAGGCGCCGGTTTACGGCGTGGGCATTCAGGGCCATTGGAGCACGAGGGGCATCCCCTACGATGCTCTCGATCGATCGATTGCCGACTATGCCTCGCTGGGGCTGAAGGTTGCCATCTCGGAATTGGATGTAACAATCGCCGGCGCCTCGGGCGGTCAACTCGGCGGCGCCGGCGGCCGTCGCGAGGTTCGTCCCCCAACGGCCGAGGAGTTGCAGGCACAGGCCGACGCCTATGCGAAACTGTTCGCCATTTTCGTCAAGCACAAAGACGTCATCGATCGCATCACCTTCTGGGGATTGAACGATCGCCGCACCTGGCGCTACGGCCAGCATCCGCTGCTCTTCGACGCCGAGTGCCGCCCCAAATCGGCCTTTTGGGCCGTGGTTGAGCAGGCGAATCGCTCGATCAGGCCGGCGGCCGCGAGCCGCTGAACGCCAACGGACGGGCCGAAACGAGCCGTTTCCTTTTCAGGGAACGCCCGTCCTCGAACGCACGAAATCGCGCATCGCTGCGGCCCTTGCGAGTACGCAAGTGCGACGGCGCCTTGTTCGGGTTCGCCAAACGAAGCGACGCGTTCGGCCCGAAGATCCGGGCGGGTTTATGCCATCATGATTGGAGAAGATCGATAGAAGCTTTCGGTTGCAGTCGCCAGGCGGCGTTTGCGGGATCGTCTGCTACTTCAAACCGTTTTTGAGTATGGGAGCTTCATCATGAAGCTGCAATGGGAACTAGATGAGTTCAACGATCATCGAGCCGCTTGCCGTGTTGTCGTTTTGTTTGCCCTGCTTGCGGCCGGCATAGCAGTTCGACATGCACAGGCCGGCCCGCCGGAGTGGGTCGATGCGATGCGGGCCGTTCATGCGCGGGGCGGCTGGACGAAGGGAAGCGTCAGCCAGATCGGCGATTCGATCACGTACACCAAGGCCTTTTTGGCCCCGGCGGCATGGGAGAAGCCCCAGGGGTTTCCGGCGGCGGTCGAACGGATTGACTTCCGCCTGATCAATCAGCGCAAGGGGCCGGAACACGGCAACTACTCGGGATGGACGGCGGGCCAAGGCCGGGAGAAGATCGCGGCCGTGTTGGCGGCGGAGAAGCCGGAACTGGCCGTCATCATGTTTGGCACCAACGAGATCACCAAAGGCGTCGGCCTCGAAGAGTATGAGAAGAACATGGCGGCAATCATCGATGCCTGCTTGGCGGCCGGCTGCGTGCCGATCCTCTCGACGATTCCGCCTTACCCCAACCGGCCGGGCAAAGCCGAGGCGATCAACGAGGTGGTCGGCAAGCTCGCCCGCGACCGAAAATTGCCGCTCGTGGATTTTCATGCGGCGATTGTCGCCCGCCGCCCGGGGGAATCGTGGAACGGCACCCTGTTGGGCAAGAACGACGTTCACCCCACCGGCGGCAAGAACCTCGACTTCTCGGACGACAACCTGAAGAACTGCGGCTATGCGCTGCGGAACTACGTGACGCTGCAAGTGATGGAAGAAGTGGTCGCGAAGGTGTTTCTCGACCGCAAATAGTCCGGCCAAACTGCTTCAAACGTTATTGGACGGCACCGACGGCGAAAAGGAGAAACCCAAGAAATGTGCCGGCCGGTTGTTTTTCTTTCATTCCCGACGACCGTCTTGATTGCTGTTCTGCCGGCGCTCGTTCAAGCGGGCGAGCCGGAAGACGCCGGCGCCCTGCGCGCTTGCAATCCCATCATTTGGGCCGATGTGCCCGATCTGTCGATCGCTCGCGTCGGCTCAACGTACTACATGAGCAGCACGACGATGCACCTAAGCCCCGGGCTGCCGATCATGAAGTCGGACGACCTGGTCAACTGGCGGATTGCCGGCTACGCCTATTCCACGTTGGCCGACAACGACGCGCTGACGCTGCGCAACGGGCGCAATGCCTACGGGGCTGGCTCGTGGGCCAGCAGCCTTCGCTATCATGACGGCGTGTTCTACGCGACGACCTTTTCGAGCACCAGCGGCCGAACGCATGTCTTTCGAACTCGCGACATCGAAAACGGCCCTTGGACCGAGAACTCGTTCCGGCCCGCGCTGCACGATCACACGCTCTTCTTCGACGACGATGGCCGGGTGTACATGGTTTTCGGCGGCGGGAAGCTGCGGCTGCTCGAGCTGGCCGAGGACCTCTCGGGGATCAAGCGCGGCGGTGTCGATCAGGTGATTATCGAGGACGCCGCCCGTCCCACTGGAGCCACCGCCGGGCTGCCCGCCGAAGGTTCGCAGTTGTTCAAGGTCAACGGGAAGTACTACTTGTTCAACATCGCCTGGCCGCGCGGCGGGATGCGGACCGTCGTCATTCATCGAGCGGAGAAGATCACCGGCCCGTACGAAGGACGCATCGCCCTGCAAGACAAGGGCGTGGCGCAGGGCGGGTTGATCGATACGCCCCAGGGCGACTGGTACGCCTATTTGTTCCGCGATTTCGGGGCGGTGGGGCGCGTGCCGTACCTCGTGCCCGTCCGGTGGGAAGACGGCTGGCCGATGCTGGGCGAAGCGGGCAAGGTGCCGGAATCGCTCGCCCTTCCGCCAAGCCGCGGGCTGTCGCCGGGGATCGTCGCCTCGGACGAATTCGATCGCCGCAGCGGGGAACCGCTGCTGCCGCCGATATGGCAATGGAATCATAATCCCGACGGCGATCATTGGTCGCTCGAAAGGCGCCCCGGCTTTTTGCGGATCACGGCCGGACGGGTGGATCGCGACTTTCTCTCCGCCCGAAACACGTTGACGCAGCGCACCTTCGGGCCGGTCTGTCGCGGCGAGGTGCGGCTCGACACGGCCGGGCTGAACGACGGCGACTTCGCCGGGCTGGGCCTGCTGCAAAAACACTACGGCTTTGCGGCCGTTGAAAAACGGGGCGGCAAACGGCGGATCGTCCTGGTCAGCGCCGAGTCGGGCGAGCCGGTCGAAGCGGAGGCCGTGCCGTGTCCGGAGCAAATCGTTTGCCTGAAGGCAGAGTGCGACTTTCGCAATCAAGCCGATCGCGCGCAATTCTTCTACAGCCTTGATGGCCGCCAATGGACCGCCCTCGGCCGCCCGCTCCGCATGAAATACACCTTGCCCCACTTCATGGGCTATCGCTTCGCCTTGTTCCATTTTGCGACGGAGAAGCCCGGCGGTTGGGCCGACTTCGACTATTTCCGCATCGGCGACCGGATCACGTTCGAGCGATAGACGGCGGGCGATACGAACACGAGGACGAGCGGCATCTCATGCACGGGGCGGCGCGTTTGGGCATCGGCGTCTTCGCGCACACGATTTGTCGGTTGCACCGTCGCACGCACTGGCTCGGTCTTGCTTGACGGGCGCGCCCATCGGACGTATGGTAGGTTCTGAGTTTGAGAAGGAATCGCTGCCTCGGCGGTCGCGTTCCCCCTTGCGGCGTCGATAGCATCGCCTATCGCTTTTGCGGCGTCGGAGGCGGCCGTCTCGCGGCAAGTCATTGCACCATCAGAAGCGGCAGTATTCGAGGTCACTTGCATCGCGCGTTTTCGGCAGCCCGCCTTCCGGGATGAAACGCGTTGTCTCATAGCGCAGGCGTCGTTGCTTTGTTCCAAACAGTCTTCTACCTACCCAGCGGAGCTTTGTCATGAGTGAACGTTTCCAAAATGGTTCGTCGCGTCGCGATTTCTTGAAAAAGACCGGCCATGTGGCGGTCGCGGCGGGTTTGTCCGCAGGACTTGTGCCGCGCGTCCATGCCGCCGAGGAGAATACGATTCGCGTGGCCTTGGTCGGCTGCGGCTTTCGGGGCACCGGTGCGGTCGCCAATGCGTTGGCCGTTCCGCGGCAGCCGATGAAACTGGTGGCGGCGGCCGATGTGTTCGAAAACCGGCTGAGCGCAAGCCTGCAAAGCCTGACGCGAGCCGTCGAGGAGAAGTACGACCGCAATGCCCACGAGGGCTATGCGAGGCAGGTCGACGTGCCGAAGGAACGCCAGTTTGTCGGCTTCGACGGGTACAAGAAGGCCATGGACTGCCTCAGGCCGGGCGATGTCGTCATTTTGGCGACCCCGCCGGCGTTTCGCTGGCTGCACTTCGGCTATGCCATCGAAAAAGGTCTCAATGTGTTCATGGAAAAACCGCTGACGACCGACGGGCCGACCTCGCGGCGGATGCTCGAATTGGGCAAGAAGGCCGCCGAAAAGAACCTGAAGGTCGGCGTCGGACTCATGTCGCGCCATGCGCGCAACCTGCAACAGCTTCACCAGCGCGTTCGCGACGGGGAACTCGGCGATATCTTCTTGATGCGGGCCTACCGCATGCACGGCCCGGGCGGATCGGCCTTCTCGCAGAAGTGGCCCGGCACCCCCAGCGAGTTGCTTTGGCAGATTCAGCGATTCCACTCGTTCATTTGGGCCAGCGGCGGCGTGTTTAGCGACTTCTACATCCATCTCATCGATCACTGCTGCTGGCTCAAAGGCAGTTGGCCGGTGAAGGCTCACGGGTTGGGCGGTCGCCATTATCGCAACGATTACGTCGATCAGAACTTCGATTCCTACGCGGTCGAATACACGTTTGCCGACGGCGCCAAGCTCTATTTCAACGGCCGTTGCATGCCGGGCGCCCTGACGCACTTTTCCAGCTACCTCAACGGAACGAAAGGCTCCGCGATTGCATCGCGGATCAACGACTGCGGCGGCCCGTCGGCCATTTTCCAGGGCCAGTTGCCTGACAACGCGAAGCAAGTATGGCAGTCGTCGGCGCCGCCGAGCGAAGCCAATCCCTACCAGAACCATTGGAACGAATTGATCGATGCGATTTGCAACGACAGACCGTTCAATGAGGTCGAGCAAGGGGTGATGGCCAGTGTTGTCAGCTCGATGGGACGCAAAGCGGCCCATACGGCCACGGAAGTTACCTTCGAGGCCATGCTCAACAGCCCCGTCGAGCATGCCCCGGGCTTGGAACAGTGGACCGCCGACTCGCCGCCGCCGGTTCGGGCCGACGCCGATGGGAAGTACCCCGTTCCTCAACCCGGCTTGGTTACCGACCGCGAGTATTGAACCGCGCCGCCTGTTTGGAACAGTTTGCGTACTTGCGAGAGCAGGAGAAAAGCGGCAAGTGGGCCGCTCGCTATCGCGTGTCGCCCTCTTGCAGCCGCACGGGGCGGCAGCGCTTACAAAACGGTGCTGCCGCCCCGCGTCCGAAACCCGCTCTCGTTGGACGCTCGAATTATTGCCGGCAAGATGAGAGATCCGGCATTGGCGGCAGAATGTTCGTCGGATGCGCGAATCGCGGAGCGCCGCGATGGTCCGCGGGTAACGCACCGTCTTACGGCGCAAACATCTCGCAGAGCACGTCCAAAACCGTTTTCTGTGCGGCCGGGCTTATCCGCCCAAGCAGTTTTACCAAGCGCGTTTTGTCCACGGTTCGGATCTGGTCCAACACGATCTGCCCGGCCTTGCCTTGGAAGCGGCATGCCACTCGGGATGGGTAGTCGCGGCCTTTTGTCGTCATCGGCGCGACGATGACGGTGCGGATATGACGATTCATCTCGTCCGGAGAGATGATCAGGCAAGGCCTCGTCTTCTTGATTTCACCCCCAACCGTCGGGTCGAGGCTGACCAGATAGACTTCGAATCGCTTGACTACCATTCCCACTCTTCCTGATCCCAGCAAGTGGCGATTGCTTCATCGAGCAAGCGGTCGTCGCCGCCGGCGGCCATGGCCTCGAATTGCTCATTCCAATTGCGGCGGGGCCGGCGGGCAGTGCGGATGATGATCCGGTCGGACTGCACGGCCATTTCGACTTCTTCGCCTAAGGCAAGCTGATCGAGCCATGCCTTGGGAATGCGAATGCCGCGAGAATTGCCGATCTTCACGATGCGCGCTTTATGGATGGTGCTCATACTGTTTCTGTCCGCCCTGATTGGTGTAACTACATTGTAATTACTTTTTTCGGCGGCGGCAACCGATTCGGCGGAATGCCCGTTTCATGGCCGCGGTGCGTAGAACTCGATTTCCCAGATTCGGGAGACGTCGTCCTTCGTTTTCGCAATGCGCAGGCGAAGCTTCGTCGTGGTGATCGGCCGAAACGATTGCGCCCAGAACGGATCGGCGTTTCCGGCGGCCGAGGCGCCCTCGACGGCGTTCCACTGGGTCCCGTCGTGCCAATGAAGGGCGAAGTCGCCGATCGGGCCGACCACCCCCGTTCCGTCGAAGTAGCCCGAGATGATCCGCGCGGCGGCAATCGTCATCGGCTCTTTCCACGAGAACTCGATTTCGTGCGGCAGTTGTCCGCGGCCTAGCCAACGGGCGGCGTTGTCGCTGATGTTCGCCTTGCCGTCATTGAGCAGTTTCGCGTTTTCGAGCGGTCGGCCGTCCGCCGCCGAAACCGCTGCCGCCGTGGCCAGGTTCCGCCCAACATCGAACGGCAGGCGGGGAACCGTGGCGGCCGCTCGCCGGCCTTGTTGACGCTTGCCCTCGCCTTGGTTCTCGTAGTCGGGCACGGCCTCGGGCGATTTGCCCGCGCCTCGCCGCATCAGTTCTTGAAGCTCCCCGAGATGCCGCTCGTACACGCCGCGCGGCGTGGTTTCGCGCTTCTTGCAGACGGCGGCCGCCATGCCCACCACTTCGCCCATGCAGCCCCCGGTGCGCATCACGCGCACCGCGCCGAGGGCGTCGTGCTTCGTGCTGATGTTTCGCCCGGCCATGAACAGATTCGCAATGTTGCGCGAATAGAGGCAGCGATACGGAATCCAAAACGGCCGACGCTCTTTGTGGGCCGGGAACGCGCCGAAGTTCGCCTTGGCGATGAAGGCGTCGCCTTCGAAGCCCTTGAGGTAGCGCGGGTCAGGCTCGTGCAGGTCGTTGCTCCAGCCGGTCGGCGCGCAACCGTCGGGAAACCGCACATCTCGCTCCAAATCTTCGAACCGCAGCACCACATCGCCCAAGAGCCGCCGCGATTCGCGTTTGCCCATGATATGCGCGGCCCAATTCAACCGATGATTGGGCAGCACTTTGTCCACGTTCTTCATCGCGTCCCATGCGCCGTACATCGCGCGGAAGTTCCAGTCGCGGACGTATTCCATCTCGTCGATCGGGTGCCGATCGAAGCCGCTTTCCCAAAACCAGCCGCCGAGTTGGTTGGGATCCGGATTCGTCTTGCTTCGCCCGGGAAAGGGTTTGTCCGTCAGGTCGAGCGCCCAGGGGCAGCGGGGGAAGGGCTGCGGCTCGCTTGTTTCGATCACGTTCCATAGGTTGCACGCGCCCATGCGGCCTTTCGGTTCGATTTCGAAATCGGCCCCGGCCAGCGCCCCGATCACGGCATCGCCCGTGCAGTCGGCGAACCATCGGCCCGCGATGCGCCAGCGCCGTCCGGAGACGATCTCTTGCGCAACCACCGCCAGAATCGTCCCGTCGGCGGTTTCCACCGCGTTGGCGCGATGGTCGAGAAAAAGGCGGATGTTCGGCTCGGCGCGGACGACGGCGAGCTTCTTTTCGTCTTCGTACAGCTCGGCCGTGTTCGCCGGTCCATAATGTGCGCGGTGTTCCTGTTCCAATTCGGCCACGACGTCGCCGATGCGGGGCCACGGCTCTTTGTTCCGCGCGCCTTGCAGCCAAACGCGCACCTCGGAACTGTTGTTGCCGCCGAGAACCGGGCGGTCTTGGATCAATGCGACGCTCAGCCCCAGCCGGGCCGCCGACACGGCCGCGCAAGTGCCCGCGATTCCGCCGCCGACAACCACCAGGTCGAACGTGCCGGCCGGCTCGGGCTGCTCGGGAAGGCCCAAACACGCCCGGCGAAAGGCGGCCATCGCCGGATCGCTGTTCGGCGGCGCGAAATCGGGATCGCGGGCAAAGAGAATCGCATCGCAGCGTCCCTCGAACCCTGTCAGATCGCGCAGGGCCAGCCGCACCCGTCGCTCCTTCACCTCCACTAGGCCGCCGTCTTGCCAATGCCATTGGGCCCCTTGCGTGCCGAAGGTGGTTTCCAACGCCCGGTCGCCCAGCAGAACCTGGAACTTGCCCGGCGCCGCCGGCGCATTCCAGCGAGCAACCCAATCCATCGTGCGGACCCAAACGCGGTAGGTTCCGGCGGCGGGAAACTCCACGTCGGCAACCGCGTCGGCCACCGGCCGGCCCAAACCGTGCGCCAGCAAATAGGGCGAGCCCATCTGATCCATGAACTGCGGATCGACCACCCAGCCGCCATAGTGTTTAAACCCCTCGGCCTCGACCAGCACGAACCGCCTGCTGTGCGGCTCTTCGGCGGCACAAACCGCCGGCACGATCGACGCGACCAACGCAGCGCAAGCCACAAGGAGCTTCTTCATCGCGTCTTGTCCTTACACCGAATCGCCTCTTGTCCTTGCACGAATGAATGTTCCAACCACCGTCGGAGACGGTTCTCGGCCGCAATGGATTCATCGATCCTTCGGCCCGAACACCGCGATTTCGGAGATTCCGATGTTCAAAGTGGATTCTTTGACCTTGGTCACTTTGACGGTCAGCGACGTGACGGTTTTCGGTGCAAAGGCGATTTCCAACGCTTTTGTGCCGTCATCCGGAAGCGGCTCGGCGATTTCGATTTCCGAGCCGTCGCTGAACTGGATCGTTGCGCCGGTGATCTGATCGAGACGGTTCGGGCGATCGACGAGCAACAGGCGGGAAACACTTTGCGGCTTCTCCCACGAAAGCGTGAGCGAAGCCCCCGCGCGCCCGCCGTGCGAGGCCCATTCTTCCGATATTTCGCCGGGATAACCGCCCGCCTGGCCGTCAATCGCCCCTTCGGCGCGATAACCGGGGTGCGCAGAGTTGGCTTCGGCCTTCGCGTTTCGGGCGATGTTTTCGGGCGAAGCGAACGGGTTGGGTTTCTGTTCGACCGTTTCGCCGGGGCTTAGCAAACGAACCTCGTGCAGACACAGCCCGTAACGCCCGCCGGGCGGGTCGATGCGCAACTTTTGGCCGTTCCAATCCGGGGCGAAATTGGCCGAATAGCAAAGCCAAAGGGTTTTGCCGTCGGGGCTGATGAACTTCGACGGGAAATTGAGGAAGTAGGCCTGGTCGCCGAAGTCCTTCATGTACACGACCAATCGCCACGGACCGGTGAGGCGGTCGGCTTCGAGAATATACGAGTTCATTTTGGCGCAGGTGGGCCAGCCGTCGGTGACGCACATCAGGTATTTTTTCAAGCCCGGCACATACGTGGCCGTGGCGCAGCCCATGTTGTTGTTCCAGTCGAGCAACGGTTTGATCTTCGTGAAATCGCCGGTCCACAGCGGATTGCCCGCGGCGTCGTGCCCCGCGAAGAACTCGTAGGCTTTGATGTCGTTGATCGTTTGCGGGCTGGGGGCAACGCGGGCCAAGTAGATTTGGTCGGCGGAAATCCAGCTCAGGTTGGCGTAGCGCGGTTTCGGGTCGTTCTCTTCGGCGCCCATGCCGAGCAGGTAGGCCTTGCCGTCGGGCGAGTGTTCCATGTTCTTGCCGAAGTCCACGAAGTGCGGCGCGCCCATTTTTACCGGGCCCATGAACTTCGCGGGTTCGGGGAAAAGCGGGTTCTCCGGCGACAGCGGCGAGGCAGTCCATGTTTTGCCGTAGTCCGTCGAGATGCGAAAGCCGGGCATCGGGCCCAGCACGGGCCAGTTGTAGGTGAAGCCCTCGTGCTTGACCGAGGCCGAGGGACCGAGGCAGTACGTTCCGTAGTACCATACGCCGTTGTAAACCAAGCTGCCGGCCGGGTAACGTCCCTGATATGGTTTCGGGCTGGCCGGCTGAGGCGGCGATGTGTTTTTGATTTGAAGAGCCAGCGGGTCGTCGCCGATCATCACCGCGTTGCCCGTGGTCGCCTTTTCGCCCCCGGAGCTTGACCGCACGCCGTCGGTCGTGCCGTCGGTCCACGGCGAATAGAGATTCCCGTCGGAGGCCCACGAGGGATAAAACGTATCGCCGCAACGGTAGTCGCTGTGGACGCCGGTGAACAGAATCCCCGCCAGTTCCTTCGACGGTTCGAACGGGCAATCTTTTGGCGGTTGCGACGGCCAAACGCGATATCCCCGCAAGGGAAGATCGACGATGCGCTGCTTGATGTCATCGGCGACCGGGCGCGATTCCGCGCCCTGCAACGCGACGGGCAATGCGGACGAAACGACGGCCGCTGCGGCCCATCCCAAAAGAACGCGCGAGACGATCGGTTGCTTTTTCATCAGTTGGCGCCTTTCCAGGTTTTGTGGGGAGACGGAGTAAGCGGCAGGCTCGGAGGAACGCCGGCCGTTGCCGGCTAGGGTTTGCCGTCGCCCGAAGTCTTCGCATTGGTCTTCTTCAAACCGGCCTCTTCGGCCACGGCATCGATGTCGAGGTTGCGAATCCAACGGGGCAAGTTCGTCCAAATCGCATGGAAGCCGTAGCCGCCTTCGGTCATTTCTCGAATCGCTTCTTCTTTGGTCCACCCTTGCACGGCCACGCGGTAGATGGCCACCATGGCGCCGGTCCGATCCGCGCCGTGTTGGCAATGGACCAAGACGGGCGTGCGTTTCGGGTCGGTAACGATTTGCAGGAACCGCACCGCTTCCTTTCGTTCCGGATGCCAGGCCTTCATGTAGATATGCTCGTAGGCCAAGCCGGTATTGCCAATCTCATCGCGATCGGAATGGAACGAGCGCAGATTGACGATGGTCGTGACCCCGAGCCGTTTGAGGTTCCGCATGCCCTCGGCCGTGGGCTGGCCGCTGCGATAGAGGTCGTCGCTCACGCGAAAAAAGTTCGGCACGCCGCCGGCCTCGACCGGCTTCGCCCAGTTCTCGGGCCGCTCGGCTGCCGGCTGGGCCGCGCCGGCCAAACCGCAAGCCGCCGCCAAAAACATCCCGGCGCGACGGGTTGAACTCTTCATCGTGATCGTCCTTCAATGCGGGAATGCGCATTTGGCGCAAATGAGCCGGGTGGGCATGGGCCGTCGGGCTGCCGGTTGCGACGAACGATTTCCGTTCGCATTG
>Ga0073932_1006357_pt1 | contig 12153 bp, 6 predicted proteins | sample DewCreD2012metaG_FD_76967 | JGI IMG/M metagenome (GOLD analysis project Ga0073932, IMG submission 76967) | Hot spring sediment bacterial and archeal communities from British Columbia, Canada, to study Microbial Dark Matter (Phase II) - Dewar... ... | reverse complement strand
GCCGCCACCCCGCAGCCCACGAAGACCAGGGTCACGGCCAGGGACGCCCACGCCCGCGCGTCCTCGAGGAAATGGCGATAGTTCGCCAGGCCCACAAACTCATCCGCCGCGCCCACCTTCACGTTGTAGAGCGACAGCCTCACCCCATAGACGAGCGGGAAGACCGTGAAGCACAGCACCCACGCCACGGCGGGGAGAATGAAGAGGAGCTTGATGCGGCCTTCGCGGTGCACGTGCTGCTTACTTCCTGTAGCCAATTGAGCGCTGGTACTGGCGGAGTTGGTCGCCGCGGCCGCGGCGGTCGGTGATGGCCTCCCACTCTCTGGCCGTGCGGTCGAGGGCCTCCTGGGGCTTGAGCCGCCCGATCATGACCTCAGAGAGGTTCTGGTCGAGGGCGCGCCAGTACTCCTCGGTGCCGTTGATGCGCAGGTAGGGCATCATGGTCTTGGCGAAGAAGTTGTCGTGGTAAGCCTTCAGGTAGGCCCGCAGGTCGCGCTCGTCCCAGCCGGCGTCAATGTAGCCGCCGAGGTTCGCCGTGCCGTCGGGCGGCAGGAAGTGGATGCTTGCGCCGGGGTCCACGCCGGTCCAGCCGCGGTTGGCGTTCCACCGGCTCACCGGCTCGGTGGCCATGAGGGCGTAGAGGGAGTAGACGAGTTCGGGGTTTCGGGACTTGGCCGAGATGACGCCGTGCCAGGAGCCGCCGACGGTGTTTCCGACGACGTTGGGCTCCTTGAGCGTGAGCCAGTCCCGCTTGTTCATGTCGTAGACCTCATAGGAGCCAGGGAGGATGGCGGCGCCGAGCTTGCCCTTGATCCGCGAGCGGGTCTCGTCCTGCGCCAGCGCCCCGACGTCGCCCCAGGAGAAGACGAAGATGCTCTTGCCGCGCAGGAACCAGTCCCAGGCCGTCCCGAGGTCCCAGGCCGACTGGGCTTTCGGGCCGTACTGCGAGAGCTCGTAGAGCACCTCGAGGGCGCGCACGTGGCCCGGCTGGTTGATCAGCGGCTCCATCGTCTCGGGGTCGAACCAGTAGTTGTTGGTGCCGCGGTCAACCTTGTCGCCGCCGAGGACAACGAAGGGGGCAGAGAGGGACATGAAGTGGAACATGCCCTGCTCGTTGACGCGGAAGTGCATCACGATGCCGGTGTCAGGCTCCGCGTCGCCGGCGTCCCAGTTCTTCCCGTGGAAGTACTTGGCGATCTCGATGACGTCCTGCCAGGTCTTCACGGGAAAGGGCATGTCCTTGCCAGTGTCGGCCTTGAACCTCTTGCGCCATTCGGGGTCGGCCAGGATGTCGTTGCGCCAGTAGAGCACCTGGCCGTCGCTGTCGTTGAGCGTGCCGTACCACTTCCCCTCCCAGGTGTAGAGGGCCTGGAGGGCCGGGGGCATCCAGGCGGGGTCCCACTGGGGGAACCGCTTGTCCTTGATGTAGTCGTCAATGGGCACGATGAACTCCGGGGTGACGTACTCGCCCATGAACCAGGCGGCCTGAATGAAGCCGTCGAACTGGCCGCCCCCGAGCCGCAGGTCGGTGATCGTCTTGTTGAGCAGCTCGGCGATGGGCGACTCCACGATGTCGAGCTTGGCCCCCGTCAGCTCCTCCCAGGCGGGCCGCAGGCGGTAGAGCGGCCCGGAGATGCCGCCCTTGGGGCCGCTGTTGAGGACGCTCACCGCGATGCGCTTGCCCGCGAATGGGGCCTTGCCCTTGCCGAAGAGGGTGCCGAGCTGCTCCTTCGTCAGGCGGATGACCTCTTTGTCCTCGAACGTGATGAGGTCAACGCCTCCCTCGTCGCGCCATTCGAGGAACTTGTATTCGCCCCTGGCCGCGGCGGCGCCGCGGTCCTCCCCCTCCTGGCCGCAGCCGGTTAGCAGCGCGGCCGCCGCAACCAGCGCCGCCAGGGTCATTTGTGCTGTGAACCGCCTCATGGCTGTCGCCTCCTCATGGCCGACTCCCCTCTTCAGCGTGGGCCGCGCCCAACTGGCGGGATTGTACCCCCCGGCGGTCGCCCCTGCAAGGAGTGCGGCCCTGATCTTAGCAACCAGCCAGCATCGCTCAACCGCTATCCGCCCCGTCCGCCGTCCTGGGCTCTAGCGTCCCGGGCTGCGGCGGCGCGGGAACGGGGACGAGGACGATGGACGAGGACGACGACCGAAGCCGGAAGTTGCCGGGATGTGGGGCCGTGCTCCTGCGAGGCCCCGATTGACATGCCGGCGGAAAAGGTGTATGAAGTCCGCGTATGAGCACGACTGTGCCTCCCCCTCCTGAGCCTGACGCTGGCGCGTTTGAGCGCGTGGGGTTGACCGACGCCTCGCGCGAGCAGATGGAGCGGTATCGCACGGCCCACCACACCCAGGTGCTCACCATCCTGCTGAGCGACCTGGAGGGCTCGACCCAGCAGCAGAGCACGCTGGGAAACGTCCGCGCCGCGGAGCTCGTCCGCGCCCACCGCGAGGTCTTCCGCAAGGTGCTCGCCCGCATGGACGGCCAGGAGGTGGAGACGGCGGGCGACTCCTTCCTCGTCGTCTTCGCCACCCCGTCCGAGGCCGTGAAGTTCGCCCTGCAGATGCAGGCCGCGATGCGGGCGGCGCGGGCGACCGAGCCCGACCTGCCGCGGGTGCGGGTGGGGATTCATCAGGGCCAGGTCGTCGTGGAGCGCCACGAGGAGGGGCCGAAGCGGCTGGACGTCTATGGTCTACAGATCTCGACGGCCGCACGCATTGCCGACCTCGCCCGCGGCGGACAGGTGCTGTGCTCCCGCGCGGTCTTCGACGATGCGCGGGCCATCCTCAGCCGCGACGACCTCGCCGGCCTCGAGGCCGTCGCCTGGTGCAACCACGGCCCCTACCGCTTCAAGGGGGTGAGCGACAGCCACGAGGTCTGCGAGGTGGGCGAGCGGGGCCACGCGCCCCTCGCCCCACCCGTCGCCACGGCTAAGGCCTGGCCCGCCGAGCAGGCCGATGAGGAGCTCGGCTGGCGCCCAGCCGTCGGCGTCGTCGTCCCGGGCACGAGCTGGGTCCTCGAGGAAAGGCTCGGGAAAGAGGGGACGCCCGCTGGTAGTGCGGGCTTCAGCCCGTATGCCCCGATGCGGCCTGAGGGGCGCCGTGCAAACGCCGGTGGACAGCATTATCGCGGCGAGTTCGGCGAGGTCTGGCGGGCCTTCAACCCCGCCGACCGCTCGCGCCAGGTCTTCAAGTTCTGCTTCCGCCGCGAGCACCTCCACGCCCTCAAGCGCGAGGCGCGCCTCCTCAAACGCCTCCACCGCTACCGCCATCCCAACATCGTCGAGGTCTACGACGTCACCGAGGGCGACAAGCCGCCCTACTACCTCGAGATGGAATACGTCGAAGGCCCCTCGCTCGAGGAATGGCTGGCGACGAACCCGCCACTTAGCGAGCGGCTGGGAATCGTCGCCCAGATCGCCGACGCCCTCGACACCGTCCACGCCGCCGGCATCTACCACAGGGACATCAAGCCGTCGAACATCTTGCTCGCGCGCCGCGAGGATGGGGCGCTGGTGGCCAAGCTGAGCGACTTCGGCCTCGGCGCCGCCCAGGACGACAGCGTGCTGCGCAGCCTCGAGGGCTCCCGCAGCGACACCGTGGCGGGGACGTGGGACTACCTCGCCCCCGAGCTGCGCCACGGCGCGCCCCCCTCGCCCCAGAGCGACCTCTACAGCCTCGGCCTCACCCTCTACCAGATCGTCTGCGGCGACCTCACGCGCACCCTGGGCGACTGGGAGCGCCACGTCCCCAGCGAGGTGCTCCGCGAGGACATCGCCCGCTGCATCGCCACCGACCCTGCGGCCCGCTGGGCGAGCGCCGCCGAGCTCTCGCGCGCGCTCCGCAGCCACGACGAGCGGCTGCGCGAGCGCCAACTGAGGCGCGAGCGCGAGGCCCAGCGCCGCCGCATCAAGAGGCTGGGCGCCATCACCGGCCTCGCCGCCGCCGCCGCAGTCGTCCTGGCCGCGCTCGGCGCCTACGCCTTCGTCCAGCGCCGCATCGCGCGCCGCCACGAGGCCCAGGCCAGGCGCGACCGCGATGAGGCCGTGGAGGCCCGCCGCCGCACCGAGGCCGAGCTCTACTTCTCCAACACCCTCCTGGCCACCCGCCAGATCGAGCAACACCGCTACGACCTGGCCCTCGACACCCTCTGGGGCTCGCCCGAGCACCTGCGCGACTGGGAGTGGGGCCACCTGCTCGCCCGCTGCTCGACCGACCTGTGCACCCTCGACCCCTCGACCTCGCTCGGCGCACGCGCCCACGGCCAGCAGCCCCTGCTGGTGGCCTTCAGCCCCGATGGCGCCAGGCTAATCGCCGGCACCAAGGGAGGCAATGCCTGCGTGTGGGACGTCCGCACCGGCCGCCAGGAGCTAGCCCTGGCCGCCCACGCCGGCTGGCTCAGCGCGGCGGCCTTCGACCCCACGGGCGCCCGCCTCCTCACCGCCGCCGACGCCGATGGCGTGGCGCGCCTGTGGGACGCGCGGACGGGCAAGCCCCTCGTGGAGCTGAGCGGGCATTGCCCCGCGCTCATCATCGGCCCGCCCGATGCGCCCCACCTCGCCGAGGGCTCGCGCGCGACCCTCGCCGAGGCCTGGGCCGGCCGAGGCGAGAAACAGGTCTACGACTCGGTGATGGACCGCCCCTTTGCCGTGCGGATCGAGGGCGGCCCGCCCAACACGTTTCAGCCCGTCCGCCGCGAACTCCTGGCCGGCATCTTCATCCTCCTGGGCGAGTCCCGCGGCATCGTGGCGGCGAGCTTCGCGCCCGCACCCCGGCAGGCTCTGGGCGCCGCGGGCCGACCGAACGGCGATGGCCTGCGCGTGCTCACGGCGGGCGGCGACGGCACGGCGCGCCTGTGGGACGCCGCCTCCGGGCGCTGCGTTCACATCTTGCCCGGCCGCGCCCGCCGCGAGCCGCCGCCCGGCGGCCGCTTCGCGTCGGTCGAGGCTGTGCTTCGCTGGCTCGCAGACGTGCCCCTCACCACGGCCGTCTTCAGCCCCGATGGCACGCGCGTGGCGACGGGGGCTCACGACGGCACGGTGGAGGTCTGGGACGCCGCCACAGGCGCCCTCGTCTGGTCGGTGCGCGACCACAAGGCCCCCGTGGCCGCCATCGCCTTCAGCCCCGACGGCCAACGCCTGGCCTCGGCGCCCGGCGAGCGCGCGGCCAGGGCGTGGGAACCCTGGCTCGCCCGCGAGACGTCCGAGGGCTCCAAGACTTCGGAAGTCTCCGCGGGCACGACGGTGTGGGTGCGGGATGCGGCCACGGGGCGGCCACTGGTCGCCATCGGCTGCCCGGCAACATCGTGTGGGGTGGCCTTTGTGGCCAATGGCGCGCAGATCGTCACGGCGCACAGGGAGAAGGAGGGCATGGGGGTGCTCTGGGACGCGGCGAGCGGCCAGCTCGTCAGGGCGTTCGCCGGCCGGCCCCTGCTGCCCGTCGAGGAGGGCGCGTGGGTGGTGGCCGCAGTGCCCGGTGGGGCGGCCATCATCGAGGTCGCCACGGGCCGTGCCGCCGTCACCTTCGGCGGCCACAGCAGCGCGGTGAACGCCGCGGCCTTCCTCCCTCTCCCGCCGGGAGACGGCACTGGGAGGGCGCCAGGAGGGGCCAGGCGGGCGCGGGTCCTCGCCACGGCCTCCGACGACGGCACGGTGAAGCTCTGGGAGGTCACGTCGCCCTCCGACCCCGCGCGCCCCACGCGCCACACCTTCCACATCGCCCAACAGGCATTCAGGGCGCCCGGGGCAGCGGGGATTGACAGCGTCGCCCTCAGCAGGGACGGCTCGCGCCTCGCTGCCCTGGCCGGGCGCCGGGCCTGGGTGTGGGACACCGCGACCGGCGCCACCGTCGCCACCCTGAGCCAGGGCGCGGGGCTGGAGCCGGGCTTCGACCTCAGCCCCGACGGGCGGCGCCTCGTCGCACCCGTCCCACCCAACGCCGCCGTCGTGTGGGACACCGACTCCGGCCGCGTAATCTGCACCTATGACGGACACGCGGGAGCCGTCCAGCGCGCGCGCTTCAGCCCCGATGGGACGCGGGTCGCCACAGCCTCCGCGGACCGCACGGCACACATCTGGGACGCCACTACCGGCCGCGTGGAGCTGCGCCTGACGGGGCACACCAACATCGTGTGGGACGCCTGTTTCTCGCCCGACGGCGCCCGCGTGGCCACGACCTCTGGCGACCGCACGGCGCGCATCTGGGACGCGCGCTCGGGCGACCTCCTGGCGACCCTGCGCGGCCACACGCGCGGCCTCAACAACGCCCTCTTCAGCGCCGACGGCGCACGCCTGGCCACCGGCGCCGCCGACCGCACCGCGCGCGTGTGGGACACCCGTGCACCCCATGCCCCCGGGGCCGGCGACGGGGCGGGCCACGGGTCGGGCGTCCTCCTCGCCACGCTCCAGGAGGAACGCGGCTCGCCATTCCGCTTCGCCTTCAGCCCCGACGCCACGCGGCTCCTGACCGCCGGGCCGGACATCCCGGCCCGCCTGTGGGACATTGCCACCGGCGTCCCCATCCACACCTTCGGGCGCAACCCCAGCCAGCTCGGCGGCGCAGACCTCAACCCCGCCGGCACCCGCGCCGTCACCGTGGACGACATCAGGGCGCGGGTGTGGGACACGGCCTCGGGGCGCGACCTGGTGGCCCTGGAGGGCCACACCAGGCCCGTGACCCACGTGGCCTTCAGCGCCGACGGCCGCTGGGTGGCAACGGCGGGCGAGGATGGCGCGGTGCGCCTGTGGCGCGCCGCCCCCTGGCGGGCCGCCGATGTGCCCGGCGACCCCGGCCAGAAGACCTGGCGGCAGCGCTTCGCCCTCTGGCGCCTCGACCAGTACCGCCGCTGGCAGGAGGCCGTCGCCCGATGAGCTCCGATGCGCCAATCGAGCGAGTCCTGCGCGAGCGGCTCGGGGACCGCCTCGCCGACGTCACGCTGGCCGCGGGCGAGACGCTCTTCTGCCAGGGCGACCCGGCCGACGCACTCTACGTCGTCGCCGACGGACGCCTCAGGGTCACTCAGGAGCTGGCGGGGCCTGACGGGTCGCCAGTCACGATGAGGCTGGGCGACCTGGGGCCTGGGGAGCTCGTCGGCGAGCTCGGCGTCCTCACGGCCGGCAGGCGGACGGCCTCCGTGGCGGCCGTCGAGCCGTCACGCCTCGTGCGCCTCAGCGGAGGCGACGTCGCCGCCCTGGTGGAGACGGCGCCGGCCATCGCCGAGCGGCTGGCCGAGCTTGGCCGCCGGCGGCTGCGCAGCAGCCAGCTCGCCGCCGCCCTCTGCCGGCTGCTCGGTCAAGTGGACCCCGCGCTCCTTGAGGACATCGAGCGGCGGGTCGCCTGGGTGTCGCTCAAGGGTGGAGAGGTGCTGGTGAGCGCGGGGGAGGCCAGCCGGGGCGTCTACATCCTGTTGAGCGGGCGCCTGCGCGTCGCCACGGGCGAGCCTGCGCCCGCGCGCGGGGCGGCCGCCGCGGGCCAGCGATTCGTCAGCGAGGTGGCCCCAGGCGAGAGCGTGGGCGAGATCGCCCTCCTGACGGGTGAGGCGCGGACGGGCGAGGTGCGGGCGCTCCGCGACAGCCTGCTCGCCGGCCTGTCGGCCGAGGACTTCGACGCGGTCCGCGCGCGCCACCCCCAGCTCGTCGAGGCCCTTGCGCGGGTGCTCATCCGGCGGCTGCGGGCGCGCGAGCGGCCGCGGCCCGCGGCCCAGCGGGCGCTCGCGCTCGCGGTGGTGGCCGCCGGCCCCGACGTGCCGCTGGGCGACGTGGCCGCGCGGCTCGCCGCCGCCTTCGCGCGCCTCGGCCCCACGCTCCACCTCTCCCGCGAGAGCTTGGGTCGGCTCACCGGCCTGCGGGGCGCGGCCGACCTCGAGCCCGGCGCGCCCCGCAGCGGTTGGCTCGCCGCCTGGCTCGACGAGCAGGAGGCCCGCCACGCATTCCTCATCCTCGAGGCCGATGCCTCCCCAGCCGAGGGCCGCTCTGAGCCAGGCCGCAGCGGCGGCTGTGCTACACCATCGGCCTGGACGCGCCGGTGCGTCCGCGAGGCCGACCGAGTGCTCCTCGTCGCGCGGGCCGGCTCCGACCCCACCGAATGCGGAATGCGGATTGCGGAATGCGGATTGAAATCGCAAATCGGAAATCGCAAGTCGGAGATGGCGAAGCCCTCGATCCTGCTCCTCCTCCACCCGCAGGGCACCCCTCTCCCCTCGGGCACCGAAGCGTGGCTGGCGGCGGTGGGGCCGGACGAGCACTATCACGCTCGCGAGGGGCGCGACGACGACTTCGCCCGCCTGGCGCGCTGCCTGGCGGGGCGGGCCGTCGGCCTCGCGCTCGGCGGCGGAGGGGCCAGGGGGCTGGCACACCTGGGCGTCGCCCGCGCGCTCCGCGAGTGCGGCGTGCCCATTGACCGCGTGGCCGGCACCAGCATGGGCGCCATCATCGCTGCCGCCACCGCGATGGAGATGGACTACGCGACCGAGCTGGCGCTCGGCCACCGAGCCTTCATCGTCGGCAGGCCCCACAAGGAGTACACCCTGCCCATCGTCTCGCTCATCCGCAGCCGCAGGCTGGACCGCGTGCTGGCCATGATCTACGGCGAGGCGCGGATCGAGGACCTCTGGCGCCCCTTCGCCTGCGTGTCGTGCAACCTCACCACCGCCGAGATGGTCACCCACACGAACGGCCTCCTCTGGAAGGCCGTCCGCGCCAGCCTCGCCATCCCAGGCATCTTCACCCCCGTCATCCAGAACGGCCAGCTCCTCGTGGACGGCGGCGTGCTCAACAACCTGCCCGGCGACGTCCTCCGCCGCGCCGGGTGCAGCCGCGTCATCGTTGTGGACGTCAGCCCGCCGGTGGACCTGGCCGTCCAGTGCCAGGAGTTCCCCTCCCCCTGGCGCCTCCTGTGGCGCCGACTGCGCCGCAGGGCAAAGGCCCTGCGAGTCCCCAGCGTCCTGGACATCTTGCTGCGCACCCTGGTCATCAGCAGCGAGCACGTGGTGGGGGAGGTGAAGCGCGACGCCGACCTGTGCCTCACCCCACCCGTCACCCGCTACGGCATGCTCCAGTTCGAGGCCATGCGCGAGATCGCCGACGCCGGCTACGCCTACACTCGCCAGGTGCTCGACGGCCCCGACCGGCCGCCCTGGCTCGAGGAGTTCACGGCGTAGGGACGCGCGGCCAGCGAGTCCCCGTCCCCGGAAGACGCCACCCCGCCAGCGAACCGCGCCCGCGGACGGCGCCACGCGAGCCGCGCGTCGCCCGCCCCCGCCCCCGGCTGCGGCGCCCTCGTCATGGCGGGCGACAGCCGTCTCATATGCCCAGGATGGCGAAGAAGAAGATGAGCAGCGCGAAGAAGGCCAGGGCGAGGAGGTTGAAGTAGCGGTCAATGAACCGCTTGACGGGCTCGCCAAAGGCGAAGATGAGCCCGCCAACGACGAAGAAGCGCATCGAGCGGCCAATGGCGGAAGCAACGAGGAATGGCACGAAGCGCATCTGCATCAGGCCACTGAGGATGGTGAAGACTTTATAGGGAATGGGGGTGAAGGCAGCGGCGAAGACGATCCAGAAGTCCCACTTGTCATAGAGCGCTCGGGCCTGATGGTAGGTGTCGGTCATCAGATAGGCGCCGCCGCCCGGCGCCAGGGCGCCCGCGGTCTGCTCGAGCTCATAGCGGGCGTCGCCCACCGGCGGGGCAGACTTCGGCTCGTCGCGGTGCAGGAGGCCGCGATGGACGGCGAAGGCCGCCGCATTGCCCTCCGCCAGCGGCCGGGCCAACCCCAACCACTGCGACCAGCGGCCAATGCGAAGCGACGTGTCGTCGGGGGGGGCGATGCGCACCCAGGGGTCTTCCCCACCCCGTACGGCGACCGGCTGGTGGGCCGTCGTGAGCTGCCGCAGCGACTTCAGGAGCGGCGCGCCAACGGGGTTCCAGAGCGCGAACCCGATAAGGTAGCCGAACATCCCGCCGAAGACCGAGGCGACGGAGCAGACCACTGCGTAGTAGAACGCCCGCTTCGGCCGGGCGATCCCGAGCGCCATCAGCAACACGTCGGGCGGGATGGGGAAGAACGACGACTCGGTGAACGCCAGCACCACCAGCGCCGGTGTGCCGTAGGGCGTGTGAGCCCAGTGCAGCACCCAGTTGTAGAGCCGCCGGTGAAAGTGCCACCAGGTTACGGGCCTCGGGGGCGGCTGAGCCGCCATGCTTGGGGCTGGCGAGGGCATCGTGAATGCGTAAAGCGTAATCCGTAATCCGTAATAGGAGAAGAGAAGCCCCCGCTGCGACGCTGTTGGTCTTCTCTGGTTACGGATTACGAATCACGGATTACGGGTTTCTCCTACATCTGCTCCGGCGCCTCGATGCCGAGGAGCTCGAGGCCGCGCTGGAGCACTCTCTGGGTGGCTCGGCACAGCTCGAGCCGCGCGGCGACCAAGCCGGGGGTCTCGGCCTGAAGCACGGGGTTGTCGTGGTAGAACTGAGCGAAGGCGCGAGCCGTCTCCAGCAGGTGCCCGGCCAGCCGCGCCGGGTTCAGCGACTCGGCGGCGCCGCGCACGGCGGACGGGAACTTCATCAGAAGCAGGCCGAGGGCGGTCTCGGCGTCGTTGCCGAGCTGGGAGAAGTCCGCGCGACCCGACGACGGCGACGACAACGACGACGATTCCCGCGCCTTCCGCAGGATGCCGCAGATGCGCGTGTGCGAGTACTGGACGTAGGGGCCCGTGTCGCCCTCAAACGACACGCTTGCCGCGGGGTCGAACGTGATGTCCTTGTCGAGGTTGACATTGAGGAGATAGAACTTGATTGCGCCCAGTGCGATCTGGCGGCGGCGACGGGCCAGTTCATCGGGCGCGATGTCGGCGTGCTTCTCGCGGATGGCCGCCTCGCTGAGCGCCTCCACCTCGTCCATCAGATCATCGGCGTCCACCACCTTCCCCTCGCGGCTCTTCATCTTGCCCTCCGGCAGGTAGACCATGCCGTAGGAGACGTGGCGGCAGTGCTCCGCCCAGGCATAGCCGAACCGCCGCAACAGGGCGAAGAGGACGCGGAAATGATAGTTCTGCTCCGACGCCACGACGTAGTACATGCGGTCGAACCCCAGCTCCGCCTGACGCGCCACCGCCGTGCCGAGGTCCTGGGTGATGTAGACGCTCGTGCCGTCGCGCCGCAGCAGGATTTTCTTCTCCAAGCCATCGGGCGTCAGGTCGGCCTCAACCGCCCCGTCGGGCAGGCGATAGCACTGGCCGGCCTCGAGCGCCCTGAGCACGATCTCGCGCCCGTGCTGATACGTCTCGCTCTCGCGGTAGACGCGGTCGAACTCGACCCCCAGCCGCCGATAGGTGGCCTCGAAGCCCTCCAGCACCCACCCGTTCATCGTCCGCCACAGCGCCAGCACATCGGGCTCGCCCCGCTCCCAGCGCACGAGCAGCTCCTGCGCCTCCCGGTGCAGCGCGGCGTCCTTCGCCGCCTCCTGGCTGAACCGCACGTAGAGGTCGCCCACGAAGTGGTCCCCCTTCCGCCCCGCGCTCTGCGGCGTGGCGCCCCCGCCCCAGCGCCGATACGCCACCATCGTCTGGCAAATGTGCACCCCACGGTCGTTGATCAGGTTCACCTTGATCACCCGATAGCCCGCGGCCTCCAGAATGCGGGCCAGCGCCATCCCCAACACGTTGTTCCGCACGTGCCCCAGGTGCTGCGGCTTGTTGGTGTTCGGCGACGAAAACTCCAACGCGACCTTCTGCCCGCGGCCCAAGTCGCAATCCCCGTACGCCTCCCCCGCCTCCAGCACCTCGCGGCACACCCGCTCCAGAAACACCGGCCGGTCGAGGAACACATTGAGGTAGGGCCCGACCGCCTCGGCCTTGCGAAACGGCGACGGGAGCTGAATCACCTCGGCCAGCCGCGCCGCGATCTCCGCAGGCCTCCGACGCAAAAGCTTCGCCAGCGGGAAGCACCCGAACCCCAGGTCGCCCACCGACGCGTCGGGCGTCGGCGCCAACTCCACCGCCACCCCGCCCAGGTCGGCCTCGCCGAACGCCGCCCCCACCGCCGCCGCCAACGCGGCCCGGAAACCGCTCCGAACATCGTCCTCAAGCATATGCTAGCTCCGATTAGCAACCCCACCATTATCCCCACCCGCCGACTCTTTGCAAACGCCCCCGCCCCACG
>Ga0073932_1006352_pt1 | contig 12161 bp, 10 predicted proteins | sample DewCreD2012metaG_FD_76967 | JGI IMG/M metagenome (GOLD analysis project Ga0073932, IMG submission 76967) | Hot spring sediment bacterial and archeal communities from British Columbia, Canada, to study Microbial Dark Matter (Phase II) - Dewar... ... | reverse complement strand
AGTTCATACATGCCAATACCTGGCTCATCTCACGTAAAGGTCCGGCCGCCCATGGGCAAACATCTCGTCAAGCGGCCACGGAGTGGGCAGCTTGTAGATGCGGGCAGCGTTGCCACCCACGATTGTGAAGTTCAGACGCCGAGATAAGCGGTCCTCACCAACTCGCTTGTGGCGACGTCCTTCGCAGGCCCTTCAAGCACGATTGATCCGACCTCCATCACATACGCTCGGTCACTGAGCGCGAGAGCCATCGTTGCGTTCTGCTCCACCAAGAGGACACCCAGACCCGCGACTCTAATGTCAGTGATTATCCGGCCAACCATTTCGACCATGATGGGGGAGAGTCCCATGCTGGGCTCGTCCATCAGCAGTAGCTTCGGCTTGCCCATTAACGCTCTGGCCACTGCCAACATCTGCTGTTCGCCGCCGCTGAGACTCTCGGCCAATTGGCGTCCACGCTCTTTAAGCACCGGGAAGAGCTTGTACATCGCCTCAAGATCTGCTCTTACACCCGCTTTGTCCTTGCGAAGGTAGGCTCCCATCTTGAGGTTATCTTCGACGGTCATTGGACCGAAGACGATCCTGCCTTCAGGCACGTGCCCAATTCCTCTCTTCACAATCTCATGAGGAGGGAGGTGGTCGATGCGCTCGCCGTTGAATAAGATTTCACCGGCGGTAATCCGGTTGAGGCCCGATATGCTCCTCAAGAGGGTGGTCTTACCCGCACCGTTGGCTCCAATCAAGGCAACAACCTCTCCCTGCTCCACACTGACGTCGACGCCTCGAAGAGCTCGGGCCTTACCGTAGTCGACGACAACGCCTCGGACCTCAAGCAACACCGAAGGTTCCCTTCCCCAGATACGCAGCGCAGACTTCAGGATCGCGGCAAACATCCTGCGGTGTTCCCTCGGCGATCTTCACGCCATAGTTGAGGACGGTCACGCGGTCGCAGATGTCCATCACTACTCTCATGTGATGTTCTACCAACATGATTGTGATTCCCCGGTCTCGAATCAGTCGGATGATCCTGACCATCTCCTTCAGCTCTTTCGGGTTCATGCCGGTCACCGGCTCATCAAGCAGCAGGAGGCGGGGCTTGGTGGCCAAAGTTATGGCAAGACTGAGTAGTCTCTGATGGCCGTGCGGCAGGTTGATAGGGAGCTCATTCTTCAGTCCTGCAAGTCCCACGAACTCAAGAATCTCCAGGGCTTGCGCCTTGAATTCCTCCTCCTGAAGCCGCGCCTTCTTTCTGGCAAAGAAACTACTCAAGAGGCCGGAGGTGCGGTTCCGGTGGAATCCGACGATCACGTTCTCAAGCACCGGAATGTTGCCGAACAAGACTGAGTGCTGAAACAGGCGAGCGATGCCGAGGCTGGCAATCGCAAACGCGGGTTTACCCACCAAGTCCTGTCCGTCAAACAAGATTTGTCCTGATGTAGGACGTTGAAAACCGCTAATCATGCTGAACACGGTAGTCTTGCCAGCTCCGTTAGGGCCTATGAGGCCTAGAATCTCAGACTCATTAACTCTGAGATCCAGGTCCAGCACTGCCGTTAATCCGCCGAAACGCTTCGTTAGTTTCCTTATTTCGAGCACAACGCCCATCAGCCGGCCTCCGACTCCACATCGTCGGATTCCCCCAACTTGCCCTCCCCCTCCAGCGCCTGCCTGTCTCCGCGCAGACTGTATGCCTTCTCTCGCTGGTGTCCTCGTAACAGCCCGAACAAGTACGCAGAAGTTTGCCGCGCACTACGGCCGTCCAGGAATCCCGTAATCCCCTGCGGAAGGAAGATGAGAATCAAGACGATGAGCGCTCCCGTTACCATGGGCTCGAAGTTCTTGACTACTCGAAGGGCCTCTGGAATTACCGTCAGGATGCCAGCCCCAATAATCGGCCCAATCACAGGCGACCCGATGCCCCCGAGAATGGCGTACATCTGTATGTAAATCGCTTTGAATGGCCCGTACGACCCTGGTTGAATATTCGTAGAGTAATGGGCGAAGAACACGCCCATGAGGGCGGCCATGGCCGACACTATGACAAATCCTAGAAGACGATATCGGAACAGATTGATACCAACCGATTGAGCGAGGTCGTTGCTTAACCCCATAGCTCGCCAGGCGCGACCAACCCAGGACCTGTATAGGGCAAGAAGGACCACGACAACAATCACCGCGAACGCCAGCAACAGATAATAGTAAGAGGCCTCCGAACCGAACATTAGGGCGCTGCCTCCAGGAAGAGGTATGGAGTCCGGAGCAGGGACGCGGATCAAGCCGACGTGACCACCGAAGACTCTGAAGGTTCCGAAAACAAGCGGAACAATGAAAGCAAATATGAGGCTAGGAATGATGAATCCCAACCCAGAGTTGCGCACCAGTATGGCGCCCACTACGAGGGCGATGACAGCCGAAATAGTTACCGAGGCCGGCAACGACCACCAGAACGATAGCCCACCCTTGAGAGTCAGCATGGCCGAAGTGTATGCGCCGATTCCCCAGAAGGCCGCCATAGACATGTTCAGCAGCCCGGCCCTCAGTAGCATGACGAACGTCATAGCAAGCACCGAGTTCATCATGATTAGAATCATCAGATGAACGTAATAGGGGCTCCGGACCAGTTGGGGCAACGCAGCAACTATGAGGAAAAACGCCGTGGCAGCCCAGAGCTTCCACCGCCTAGACATGCCCGATCTCCTCTATGTTCTTCCCGAGAATGCCGCCCGGTTTGAAGAGAAGGATGGCAAGAATCACCGCGAAGAATAGAATCTGAGACTCGCCGCTGCCGATGAAGTACTGACCGTAGCTCAGCGTCATGCCGAAGACCAGGCCGCCAAGAATAGCTCCGGGCATACTGCCGATTCCACCCAGCATCACCACTAGCATGACAAGAAACCCATTCTCGGCCATCCCCAAGTCCACCCCGAATATGGGGGCCATTACGGCACCAGCAAAGCCTGCGAGGGCGCATCCCAAGATCATCGCTACCAGGAACATCCGATCCGCGTTAACACCCTGGAGAGCAGCCACGTCAGGACGGAAAGAAACAGCCCTCATTGCGCGGCCGGTCCGAGTGCGTCGAAGCACAAAATGGAGTGCCGCCAGGACCACTACACTGAGCAGGATAACTACAACTTTCTCGAGTGAGATCCTCACCCCGAGAACCTCGCATACTTTGCTGACAAGGGAAGGAACACCTCTCGCCTCCGTGCCAAACATCATCAGCGCGGCCTGGCCCAAGATCAACATGAGTCCCACGCCGGCGATGATGTTGGTGAGGAATTGGTTTCTTCTGAACTGAAGCGGTCGGAACACTAGCAGATAGCTCAGGCCGCCCAGAATTGCCGTGATGATGACGGCTGCGGGAACAGCGATGAAGTAGCTGAGCCCAGCCGGGACCTGTACATACCAGACGACGAAAGCTCCCAGCATGTAGAACTCACCAAATGCGATGAAGATTATGTTCGGAACCGCGATGACTAGGTTGAAGCCCGATGACATGAGCACATACACCAGACCCATCGACAGGCCGTCTATGAATAATTGGACAAGGGTCCTTCCCACAATGGCTCCCGGTTATCGGCGCATGCTTTTCAACCGGACATCTCGGAGTGCCAAGGCCCCGAGCACTCCGAGCCTTGGCACTCCGCTATATCTAAATCACCACTTCAACGCTTTCTTGTTGTAGTTATACGCCTCGTCAAAGGTCATCTCCTTGAGCACCACATATCGACCGTTTTCCACTTTTCCTACGACTATCGCCCACAAGGCGTCGCATACCAGGTTGTTGCCAAGGTCGGGCCGCGGCACCATCTTAGCCTTACCGTATGCCGACTCGAATTCGAGACCACCGTGGATCACATCAGCGACCTTCTGGGGATCAATGGTGCCTGCCGTCTCGAGAGCTGCTTTGAGCAGGTACCAGTTGTTGACGTGTAGAGTGGATGGGTAATCCCACTTTCCGAACTTGGCTGTGTAGACATCGATGAGTTCCTTCGCCACTGCCGTTGGCCCAGTCGGGAGCTCAGTGGCCTGAATCGGGGAGGTGATACCCTCAAAGTTTTCGGGCGGCACTACGGCAGAACCCGCCCCGACACTCCAGGCTATATAGGCGCACAGTTTCCCTTTCCATCCCGCCTGGTGAAGCGCTTTGTAAAGTTGTGCATCGGAGACGGTACCGCCCGCGCAGGTAGTGAAGACATCAGCGCCACTATCAACAATGGCAGTCGCTATTGCGCTGAAATCAGTGGTTCCAGCCGGGTACAAGATTTCCTTCACGACCTCCTGTCCCCAGACCTCGGCTAACCCTTTAGTCTTCGCTGCCTCGGCGTTACCCTGCAGATTGTCCGGATGCGCGGCCGCGATCTTCTTCACGTCGGGATTGTTCTCCGAGAAGTACCCCCACGCCGCTGCGGGCTGGAGATTCAGGTAGCCGGACTGGAAGGTCATCTTGTTCGGCGGTTTCAAGATTTCGGGCGATGGGCTTACACTGATGACAAGCTGGTTGGCTGCCTCAGTCAGCGGCTGCCAGTAGTCCGTGCTTTCATCTCCTAATATGAAGTTGACCTTGTCTTCGGTCATGAGTCGCTGCACGGCGGATCGACTAGCTTCTGCGTTCCGCTTGCCATCGTACATAATCACTTCGACCTGATACGGAGTCCCGCCAATCTTCAGGCCGCCGTTCGCGTTGAGCGCGGGGATGAGAGCATCCATCTGATGCTGCCAGGCAACGTGCAGTGGGAAAGAGTAGTCAAGGATCATCCCTATCTTGAGAGGAGCGGGGGCCGCAGACACTGACGTGGTACTCCCGGCTGTGGACGCTGTGGTCGCCACGGTTGCGGTGGTAGTCGTTTGGCCTGCACTAGTCGTGGTCTCTGCTGCCTCACACCCTGTTGCTAGCCCGCCGAAACCAATGCCTAGACCTAAGGCAGCACCAGCTGCACCGGCGATTTTGAGGAACTCACGACGCGAGATTTGCCTACCCTCCATGGCATAGCCCTCCTTTCCTACCACTGCTGGCTAGTTCTTCTACAGGTTGATGGGCTTGCTTCGCCGCCTCCTCATCCGTCTCCTCCCATTACGGTTTTCTAAATTTGGGCGGGATGAAAACCTGTTCGCGGTCCTGCTCGGGGACCGAGTCGAGCCAATGGATGCCCCATTTGTCCGGCCTCCCGCTCATGAACATCCTGTCGTGAGGCACCGGCAAGTCCCAAAGTCGGACCGCGTTCCCCCCCAGAATCAGGTTGATTTCGTCCTGCGTGATGTAATCCCTTAGCTTGTCGATTTGATGGAGCTCCCAGCCCCACCAATCGGGCTGGTAGGTGGGAACTTTGGGCCAGTAGTACATTGCACTGGTGAAACTGGGCGGGTCACAGCCGGGATTGGCTACGATGTACTGGGGTACATGCCCGTAGTCGGCCCCCCAAAGGAGCTGGCTAATGCAGATGTTCGGATCCTTCAGAGCGTAGAGGTAGTACTCCGCTGGCCAGTTTCCAGTCTCCAGATAGATGTTCTTTCCGGCAGCCACTCCCAGGGCTTTCCGAATAACAGGGGCGCCCTGTGCGTACGCGCCTATCGAGTAGCCTCCGTGACAAAGGATTATGGGGACGTTCGGGTACTCGCGTGCGAGACGGGCAAGTAACGTGTAAGGATCCCATGGGTGCGGCATGGTGAACTCGTGGAAGTCGACAGTCACACCGTACTTCTCAGCCAGCTCCATGAATACCCGATACTCGTTCAGCCTTTCCTCGAAGCTGTAGACCTTGTCCGGACTCCAGTCCATCGGGACGAACTCCCCAATCCCGATGAACATTCCGGTTCGTAAGGCACCCTCCACCTCCTCGGCCGCAGCCTCCAACGACCACTTAGCTTCCCCGCGCGCAATCCTCAGTTTGGTTGTCTGATCGGCACAAAATGCTCTGAACTTGTCGGGGTAGCGACGCACCAAGTCAGCCTGAAATTCGTTGGTCGTCCCCTGCATGCTGGGCTTGAGCAGGCACATGTCCACCCCATATCGCTCCATGTCATAGAGACACAGGGGAGAATTATCGTAATGCTCCACCTCACCAGCGCCGGGAGTCATGGGCAGTCCAGTCCAGTCGTCACCCGCATCTCCCTTGGGCCTATAGAGGGTGGTGATGTGCGCATGAGTCTCCACTACAAATCTGCCGGCAGCTCTCATCATGTTCGCCCCTTTAATCGACCGGGTGTTGCGGTATAAGCAACATGATGCTTGAATGTCGATACAGTAAACTCCTTTGGCAGCTCAAGTCAAGGGCCATCTGTGCGATGTTGCGGGTAGAATGCCCCCACCAAGATAGTCTCGCCCCGACCAGGAATTGACCTCGGAGAGAACATGAATGAGTCCCTGAATGAATCTGGGCGCGGACCCGCCAAGAAATCCCAGTTAGTTCAGTCCCTGTCCCGAGGGCTCGGGATTCTCAGTCAGTTTACGGCTGAGTCGCGCAGCCTGACCTTGGCGGAGCTAAGTCGTAGAACAGGTATCCACAGGGCTACCGTGTACCGTTTTGTGCGCACCTTGGAAGTGGAAGGATTTCTTACGTACGATCCTGACACCGGGCTTTACAGCGTCGGACCCGCATGGGCCACTGCTCTCTATTCGCTCGGGAGCGACACGGCGTTAGCTGAGATTCTGAACGAGGATGTCCATACTTTGGCGGACGCCATCAGGGAAAGCGTCGCCGTTGCGACGCGCAGGGGAGACCAGGTGAACATCATCTTGGTAAGTCACTCCGACCAACTCTTTCAACCCCAATTGCCAAAGGCGAGGTTCGTACCACTCAACGAAACCTGGAACGTGCATGCCAAGATCCACCTTGCTTACGCGAGTCCAGACACCCAAAAACGCCTGCTGGCCACTCCCGCACAACGCTACACACAGAACACATTGACTGACCCGGATGCAATAGCAGGAGTGCTGGCGCAGGTCGCTCGCGAGGGGATTGCATATGACTTTGAGGAGCAGAGGATAGGGGTATGCGCTATGGCGGTTCCCGTCTTTGTCAAGGGCGACGTGGTTCTTGCGTTGGGAACAATCGTACCCGTGGAACGCTTTGGCCCCCCAGATCGTGAACGTTTGAGCCGGGAGCTGCGGAATTCGGCCAAGCGCATGGAGAGTCGTTTGGAAAGGGCGTCGTATGCTTGGAGAAACACTGATCCGCGGTAGATAACCCATGCAAACTAGGGCGAGAGTCTGTGTCATTTGCAAAGGAGCAGGTAGATGCCCGATTTTTTCGACGAGGAAAACCCGCGCGAGTGGGCCTACCCCATCGAGTACGGCCTAGAGACCCGAGTGGAATGCGACGTCTTGGTCATAGGAGGCGGAATCGCGGGGTGTCATGCCGCAATCGCAGCCGCGCGCCGAGGGACCAGGGTCGCGATTCTGGACAAAGGCCCAATTATCAGAAGTGGGTCAGGGGGCGCTGGAGTTGACCATTGGCACGCTGCGTGCTTAAACCCCTGCTCCAAGGTCACCCCAGATGACCTAGCCGAGTACGTGCAGAAGACCCCGTACCGTCAGACCACAGAATATGGGAATGCAATTACGTGCGCCATATTGGCGAGGGAAAGCTATGACACTTTGCTGGACCTTGAACGGATGGGAGTTCGGGTGAGAGATATTGATGATGAGTTCGTGGGCTCCGAGTTTCGAGACGAGAAGACCAAGCTGCTTTTCGCTTACGATTACGAGGCTAAGCACTGCATCCGAATCCAAGGTTGGAACGTAAAACCGGCCCTCCACAGGGAGCTGAAGCGGCTGGGTGTGGCCGTCTATGACAGGGTCATGGGTACCAACCTGCTAACCGAAGGCGGGGCACCTGGACAGCGGGTCGTTGGAGCCACGGCAGTCAACGTCCGGACGGGCAGATTCTATGTCTTCCGTGCCAGGTGTGTCATCCTGGCCACAGCCCGACCTTTTCGACTGTGGGTTTTTTCCACAGAATTGCAAGGACAGGCCTCTAGCTTCTTTGATCCGAATTGCACAGGCGACGGTTGTGCCATGGCCTGGAACGCGGGTGCGGAGCTCACATTACTGGAGCAGAGTGTACCGTTCGCAGGCGCCTTCCGGTACGTTCCCTACGGGACCGGCAATGCCCACAACTCGTGGTATGCGTGTACCATAGTAGACAGAAATGGCAAAGAGGTCCCGTGGGTCGATCGAGACGGCAGAGTACTCCAGACTGTCGCCGAACGTTACCGGCCCGCCCCCGGGCAGCGATTCTTCCTTTCTTGTCCAGATGTGCCTTACGAATACCAGGGCCCACGCCTGATTCCCGACCTTGCGCAGCGCATCCGCGAAGGAGAGTACCAGCTACCTCTCTATGCCGATCTTCCCAGCATGCCGCAGGACGAACGAAGAGTCATCTTCGGACTCATGTTGGCGCACGAGGGGAATACCCGAATCCCCGTATATGCGACCTATGCAGCGGCGGGCTTCAATCCCAGCCGAGACATGCTCCAGGCAAGCCTTCTGCCTCCTGACGGCTACACATGGGGACCGTGGTGGAACAGTGTGCCCGTCCCGCAGTGGAGAGAGGTGGGGAGACTGGTCAATGGGGGCGGGCTTGTCTTTGACTGGAATCTCAGGACCACCTTGCCTGGGCTCTATGCGGCCGGGGAGCAACTAGCCTGCGGCGCCAATCACGCAGCTTCAGCCACAACGGGGCGTTACGCGGGAAGAAACGCAGCTGATGCCGCCCGCAAGACAGCACAGCCGAAGGCAAGCGAGCAACAGATTGAAGCTGAGAAGAATCGAGTATACGCACCTGTGCGACGCTCGAAAGGCCTTGGTTGGAAGGAAGTGCAGGCCGGCTTGTGCCGCATAATGCAGGACTACTGCGGGGAGTACCGCAGTGCGCCGGCACTCGAACTGGGGCTGCAATGGCTTGACAGTATAGAGGAGGGAGAATATGCGTCCATCTGGGCGAGAAATCCGCACGAGCTGATGCGCACTTTGGAGGTCGGGGTGCGGCTGGCAGTGGGACGAGCCATCATGCACGCATCTTTGGCCCGCGAAGCCAGCAGCGAGGCTCTCGGCTTCAAGAGACTCGACTTTCCTTCAATCGACCCCCCAGAATGGCACAAGCTCGTCACTATCAAGACAGACGGGGAGAAGGTGGTTGTGGGCAGCCTCGACTGTGACTACCCGCTGAAACCGCCCTTTGCCTCAACCTGTGAAGAGAACTATCGCCAACACTGCGCGCTGAGTCTGTGAGGGACCAGCTATGGAGGCAAGACTGGTACCCAATCCGCAAATGCCCTGCCGTCCTCTGACGTTTGACGAAGATGTCTGTCAGGGCTGTAACATCTGCGTAGACGTCTGTCGGGCAGATGTCATGGTGCCAAACCCCCGCAAGGGGTTTCCGCCCGTAGTGCTTTACCCCGATGAATGTTGGTTCTGCGGCTGCTGCGTCGGCCACTGCCCGAGGCCAGGAGCAATAACCATGAATCACCCACTGGGCCAGCGCGTCGGATGGAAGCGCAAGGAGTCAGGGGAGTTCTATCGTGTCGGCATGAAAAACCCTCCTCCACCATACTCGGAACCCCCTGTCGGGGGTTGGTGAGCAGAGCACACGATTAGTTGGGCCGCAAGCGTGGGAGGCCAGAGTATGAGTGGCAGACTGTGCAGGATAGATCAGAATACTATATGGCTGGTAGAGGTACCGAACCACGAGGGCTATCGCATGACGCCAATGGTAAGTCCGCAACTTTGTCCCGGAGCCCAGCTCGAGTTTTACGTCGGCGAGTTCCAACCCAATACAGGTAAAGCACTCGATCACGTTCACGCGAAAGAAGACCACGTATTCTATGTGCTATCGGGAGAAGCTTCAGCCAGAGTCGGCGACCAAATCTACCTCCTCCAACCTGGCGATGTCCTTTGGGTTCCCAAGGGAGTAGTTCACAACTTTGAAGTGACGGGAGAGGAGGCTTTTCGAATCATTGCCGTGTTTGCACCATCTCGGAATGCATGAGCAACATGCTTTGATTGCCGGAAAGGAGATTGTCGTGGGAGAACCGGTCTGCAAGACGAAAGTGCCCCCCTCCGGCCACAAGACCGTGGTGCGCGACATGTGCTTCATCGGTGTTTCCTGGGGTGGCAACGCCTGCATGGTCGACGTGGCCGAAGGCAAGGTCCTTCGTATCCGGCCCGTCCGCTTCTACGACAAGTACAGCAAAGAAGAGGTCAAGCCCTGGGTGATGCACGCCCGGGGCAAGACCTTCGACCCCGGCGAAAAGACCCTGCCGCCACCTTTGTCCCTCTGCTACAAGAAACGCGTCTTCTCCCCGGCCCGCATCCTTCACCCTTTGAAAAGGGTCGACTTCGATCTCTCCGGCGCCCCCGGCTCAACCGGGCCCGGCGGCCGTAACGCCCAGAACCGAGGCTCGAGTAAGTACGTGCGCATCAGCTGGGACGAGGCGCTTGACATCATCACCAGCGAGATGCTTCGCATCAAAGAGACCTACGGCCCCACCGCCATCCTCTACCAGAACGACCAGCACGGCGAAAACAAGACGGTCCATGGCCCTCACGGCTGCGCCCGCAAGCTGCTCGACCTTTTCGGCGGCTACACCCACCAGGTGCGCAACGCTGACAGCTGGGAGGGCTGGTACTGGGGTGCCAAACACGTCTGGGGTTGCGAGTTCATCGGCCAGCAGGTGCCGCAGAAGAACCTGCTCTACGACATCTCCAAGAACGCGGAGCTTCTGCTTTTCTGGGGCTGCGACCCGGAGACCACGCCCTGGGGTTGGGGCGGGCAGCTAGTGAGCCGCTTCTGTTACTGGTGGAAAGAACTGGGCATTCGCCAGATATACATCGCGCCTGACTGCAATTACGGCAATGCCATCCACGCCGACAAGTGGATCCCCATCCTGCCCAATACCGACGCCGCCCTTTATCTCGCCATCGCCCACCGCTGGTTCAGTCGCGGCACCTACGACAAAGAGTACCTGGCCACCCACGCCTACGGGGTCGATAAGTTCCAGGCTTACGTCATGGGCGAGGAAGACGGAGTGCCCAAGACCCCCGAGTGGGCAGCGCCCATCACCGGAGTGCCAGCGCGCGTGATCAAAGCACTGGCCGACGAGTGGGCGGCCAAACGCACCACCGTCGTCATCTCCAACGGCGGACCCGGCATCCGCGGCCCCTATTCCACCGAGCCAGCACGGCTGCAGGTCCTGTGCCTGGCCATGCAAGGGCTCGGCAAGCCCGGTTGCAACCAGGCCAAGATGATCGAGTGGGCCCTGGGGCGTGACCCCGAGCAGCAGGCGGCTCCCCGGCCCCAGGTCATCATCGACCTGGAAGCTGCATACCGAGGAGATGGACCGGTCGAGCTGAAGCGCGAGTCCTGTATCCCCAAGACCTTGGTGCCCAAACTCATCCTGGAGGGGAAGGGCGAGTGGTACGGTAACCGCTACGGCATGCGTAGTACCCGCGAAGACCAGTTCATCAAGTACAAGTATCCAGCGGAGGGTGCCTCGCAGATCCACATGATCTGGACCGACTCCCCTTCGTGGATCACCTGCTGGAACAACGGGAACGACTTCATCCGCGCCCTCCGGCATCCCGATATCGAGTTCGTCCTCTGCCAACACCCCTGGATCGAGAACGACGCCCTCTTCGCCGACGTCATCTTGCCGGTCAACACCAAGCTGGAAGAGGACGACATCGGCTCCGACATCTTCAGCGGGCAGATGGACCTGCTCTATCCCGAACCCCGCTGCATGGAGCCGTTGGGTGAGTCGCTCAGCGACTACGAAGTAGTGTGCAAGATCGCTGAGCGCCTGGGCCTCTTGGAAGAGTACACGGGCGGGATGAGCATCCCCGATATCATCAAGTCGGGCTGGGAGCACTCAGGAGTGGCCGACCGCATCTCGTGGGAGGAACTCAATGAGAAGGGCTACTACGTGGTGCCCCCCGACCCCGAGTGGGAGAAGATACCGGCCGGACTCATCGAGTTCTACGAAGACCCGGAGGGGCATCCCCTGCAGACCCCCACCGGCAAGCTCGAGTTCTACTCCACCGGCTTGGCCGAGCACTTCCCCGACGACCCGGAGCGGCCGCCAGTCCCGCACTGGATCCCCGAAGGCGAGTCGCACCAAGAGACGTTGGGCACCGAGCGAGCCAAGAAGTATCCGCTGCT
>Ga0073932_1006350_pt1 | contig 12165 bp, 7 predicted proteins | sample DewCreD2012metaG_FD_76967 | JGI IMG/M metagenome (GOLD analysis project Ga0073932, IMG submission 76967) | Hot spring sediment bacterial and archeal communities from British Columbia, Canada, to study Microbial Dark Matter (Phase II) - Dewar... ... | reverse complement strand
TTCATAATCGGCCTGGGTAAGCCCGATTCGTGCAACCCCGGGTGGCTCTTCCGGTTGGTCCCGATCCTCTTTGGTGAGATGCAGCCACAGATGATGCCAAAGTCCCCGCTTTCCTTCTCTGCGCAAAATATCGGCGGCCTTGAACGATTTCCGTGCCAGATCCATCGGCAGCAACACCAGCCATTTCCGGTAGAATTCCGCCGTTCGCCAGATCAGCGAGCCCTTGATGCGGTTTAATGAACATTCGATGTTGCGAATATGGCGGTCCTTGTCCTGGATGACGCGGTCCTTGTCTTGAAGAACCGTTTCTAAATGGACCAGCCTGTCCCTTTGCCGGCAGACTTGAAGCGTCTTCTCGTGCAACGCATGTTGCAGCTCGGCGATCCGAGCGTTCTGATGGCTCAGAAGCCGGTCGAAGGCATCGTTTCCGATCGCCAAAAAATCCAGATCGACACGAATCGACGATACGGATCCGTCGACACCATCGAGGATCCAGTGCGGATCGGCATTTGTAAAGATGTAATGGCCGTCCTCTTCGCTCAACGCATTGTGAAATCGAATGGATGCTTTGCGTTTCCGCCCAGAAGCATCCTGGAGCTCGATCCGATGCAGGCAAATGACGGCCGGGCCGTTCACCGGATCGATTCGAATACCTTGAACGTGCTGAAATCGGCTGATATCGAATTCCAGGGTCCGCTCATCTCCGCCGACATAGGCCACGACCGTCTGCTTTTCGTTGTATCCCATGCCGGTATCGACATAGACCTGCGCCATCCATTTCCGGGTTCGGTCCACAGGAATATCGATCAACCGATCGATCCACAGGCGGATATTCCGTTCGAAGAACTCCCGATGGTGCTGGAATACTTGCTCATACATCTCGATTTTCTGCTCACGGCTTTTCGTTCGGAGCAGGGAGTCCGGTCTGATACGGTAGTAAAACATCACCTCCGGAATCCGATACACCAACCTTCCTCTCTCGATCAAAGAAAGCCAGAAATCGTAATCCTCCCATCCGTAAACCATGTCCGTCCGATAACCGCCAACGGTTTCCCAGTCGGTCTTTCGGAACACACAGGAGCAGTAAAGAATGTTGTCGATCAACATTTCTTGAAGGGAAAACTCGGGGAGATTCCACGGTTTTTCCACAGCTCCGAAAAAAACGGCATGCCCGTAAACGATCCCGATCCCCGGATTTTCATCCAAGATCCGAACGGCCTGTTCCAAATACCCGGGTGCGATCCGATCATCCGCATCCAAGGGAAGAATATAGCGCCCTTTGGCCTCCCGGATGCCGTTGTTCCGTGCTGCAGAAACTCCCTGATTGGTCGTGTGGATGACCCTGGTCCTGGGATAATCACAGGTGTTTAGAATTTCGATGGTTTCCGGATCCGTCGAGCCGTCGTTGACGATCAGGATTTCCACATCCTCGATTGTCTGGGCCAGGACCGAGCCGATCGATTCTGCAAGATAAACCCCCTGGTTGTAGCAGGTAACGACGACAGTCACCGAAACAGGTGATTCAACACACTGAGTCATGAATATCCTTTATCGTAGAAACAAAAGTCAGGAATTAGGAGCCAGAAGTCAGAAGAAAAGCGGATGACATCTGTTTTCATGGATGGGGACGGTGCCTGCACCATGAAGATTTATCGTGAAATAGTGGGAAGTCGGGAGTGTTTTTCGGCCCATTTTCATTCCCGGCGTTGATGCCTCCGCCATGAGCATTTATTGAAAAACTATCAAAACTTGAAATATATAAACGGTTGATAAACACCAGCTGCAACAGAAGCCATCGACGCGATCATGACCAGCAGCAGACCACACAATGTGGTGATTTCCCATCCGCCGTTCAAGAGATTCCGATAGGCTTCAGGAACCGATTTTAGAAATGCTTCTTTCCCTTCTACAAGCCATCGGGAAACAGGCATCGAGAAGGCGATGGAGCATACCAAAACAAAGCCGATGTGTCGATCCCAGAAAAATTCGAAGGGCTGGGCAACACCATCTCCTTGGGCCGCGCCGAACATGGCCTTCAGCATGCCGGTAGCTTCTCCCAAGGAAGCCGATCGGAAAAATACCCACCCAATTGTTACAACCAGCATGGCATAAACATGAGCGATCGGTTTCCAGGTTCGTTTGAGCCATGCAGCCAATCCGGCCCGCTCCAGAATCAGAAAAAGTCCATGAAACAAGCCCCAGATCACAAACGTCCAGTTGGCCCCGTGCCACAACCCACACAAAAAGAACACGACCGCAAGGTTGATATAGGTTCGCATCTCTCCTTTTCGGTTTCCCCCAAGCGGAATATACAGATAATCTCGAAACCAGGTCGAAAGTGAAATGTGCCATCTTCGCCAGAATTCCTGAATCGAGGCCGAGCGGTAAGGGAAGTCGAAGTTCTCCATCAGCCGGAATCCGAACATTTGCCCCAGTCCGACCGCCATGTCCGTATACCCCGAAAAATCGAAATAAATTTGCAACGTGTAACAGACTGCCGCAAACCACGATAGAACAGTCGTCAATTCCGACGGAGGAATTTGATAAATTCTATCGACCGTGCCTGCCAGCGTGCTTGCCAACAGAACCTTTTTTCCCAATCCGATGATGAAGCGCTGAACCCCCGTCGCAAACCCTTCCAGGGTAATGCTGCGATGCCGTATGGCTTCCGCAATGCCTTTGTACCGATCTATAGGACCAGCGGTCACGTTGGGAAAAAGCGACAGATACAGCGCGACATGGAAAAGGTTTCGATTGGCCGAAACTTCCTTTCGGTAAACGTCGATCAGATAGGATACCGCTTTGAAGGTATAAAAGGAAATGCCAATGGGCAGGTGCATCCCTGGATCGGTGATTGGCGCCACGTGAAACCATCTAAACACGATATTCAAAGATTCTGTTAAAAACGATAAGTACTTAAAAAGGACTAGCAGGCCGATGTTGAGGGCAACCGCCGCCGTCACAGCCAAGCGGTTTCGCCACCGATCGATCAGAAGCGCCCCTGCATAATTGACCAGGATGGAGACACCGAGAATCCAGGCATAACCAACCTCGCCCCAGGTATAGAAAAAAAGACTCAGCAGCAGCAGGACGGCGTTTCGCATCTTCACTGGACTGATGAAATGCAGCAACAGCGCTGCAGGCAGAAAGCCGAAGAGAAAGATGATGGAACTAAAGCTCATACGGAAACCCTCGATATAGTATTTCCCATGCGGTCAGAATGTCATCTCGGGTGGAGACACCCATCGAAACCTATTCAACCCTGCTCATATGGCGCATGAACAAAACCCTCGATACGGAACAGTTCGTCGCCTGCGGGCAGACCATGTTACGATTCAGCATGAAAACTTGGCCGCCCGATCTCGTAAAGACCGGGCAGGTCCCGTTCTATTGAAAAACATCCGATCGTATGGAAATCGAATTGTTATCGTTCAATGTTGTTCAAAGCGCCCGGCCCGATTACACCATAGGTGTGACTTCAAACAAGTAACCGCTGAATTATAAAAAAGCCCGCCCTTTGGCTCAGGTCGGGCCAAAAACGAGGTTTCTATTCAGACACTAACATAGTTCTCGGGCCAAATCTACCGGCCGAACCCAGGATATGTTATGACAACCGATACATTCTTTAGGAGGATTTTCTGAAAGGAATTTCGCCCTGAAATTCCGGTACGCTTCTCCATTCCAGATATCCCCGATACATTCATTCGATGCATCGCCCAAGGGGTGATAGATGTAACAGCATGGTATGACTTCTCCTGTCGGTGAAAGATAGATCCTTCGATATAGGGATTCGCAGAATTTGATCGCTTGTTGATGTTCGTATGTCAACGCCTCTTCCAAAGTCGTTTTGTGCTGCCTCAATGTTCGATGGTAATACCGCTGCAACCGTTTCAGTCCAATATATTGCCGCGACCACCCCATCATATCCCTATAAACGGAAAACAGTTTCTTGTCTTTTAAGCGGCCAAGAATCTGATCTCTCACTTGCGTAGCCTGCTTTTCGACCTTTTCCACATCCACAAGATCTTTCAGCTCATGGACGGCATTCACCGATTCCGGATAGTTCTTTGGAAAACGCTCGATGATCCGTTCGCTACCTCCCAGAGGGCCTTCCATGCTGGGGACAACCCCTTCAAAAGCCGGCGGTATGCATAGATACACACCAAGCCTGTTTGCCGTATCAACGGCCTGCTGTCTGCAGGCATTATACAGCGCCTTGTGCAACTGAATATCTTCTTGCCTCAACGCATTATGATATATGACAACAAAATACCCATATACTTGATGCACACCCAGAAGGTGCGCCAATTCTACCATAGCGGAAAGCTCGCGAACGTTGCTGGCCATAATCGTACAACCGAAATAAATCATCGGCCTCATATGATCCGGAAGCAGTTCGACAGATCGGGTTAACAATCGAATGTTGTGCATCAGCCTATCATATTTCGCACCTTTTCGCGTCGCTTCCAGCACAAATGGCGTTGCACCATCTATGGAAACATGAATTCCCTTGGCAGCAGGCAGTAGATGAACCAATATCTCCGGCGTTATCAACGTACCATTGGTATGCATCTCGATCTTGGCGGCATATTGTGAAAATTCACGCAGCAATATATTCATATTGGGGGTGGTCAGCGGCTCTCCGCTGACAGTGAACAGATATTCATCAGCAGTGGGCAGAACTTCGTGGGCCACCTGGTACAACATTTCCTGTGACATGCGAATGCCGTTAAAGTACATTCTGTCTTTTTCCGTACCATGCGTTTGACAATGGGGACAACGCAAATTGCATGCAAGTGTGTTTTGGAAGCTGATCCCCTGTGGCATCGTCCTGATGCATTCGTCTCCTGTCAGAATCTTCAAGGCGGCCAATGACCGATTGATCGTCTTCATCTGCATATACAAATCGTTCCAGGCCATGTTAACCCCTTTTCAGCTCCCACTTGGAAGAACAAAAAGCACCCGATACGCTCGTACCTGCAATTCTCAATCAGCATATGGAGTGCGTTATTCAAATATTCATCATGATGCACTCTGATTCATTAGGTATATTACATGGCCCATCCATGCCGAGTTAGTCCGTTCCTGCGACACCATCCAACCACTTCCCAAGAAGTTCATCCCCCAATTGACGGCAACAACCGCAATTCCAGTTTTTTTAGCACATAAACGCCTGCAACCGTCCCCGGATCAACCCTTAGAGGATTGCCGACCCATTGATGTTTCAATGGAATCGTCAGCTCGTTTGTACCTGGATGCATCTTGAAACGCATGCTGTTCACTTCCGAATATCCATCCAGAGGTCGATATTTGAAAAATAGCTGCAGCATTGTCTCGGCAGGACTGTCAATCACAAGCTGCAATAGGGCATCCTGCCGTCTTACGGCTTCCAATTGAAGCACTACCCCCGGATCATTACCTGCTGTTATATGCAATCCATCCGGATATTCTTTTAACTCAACTTCTTTATATGCAACAATCTGATCAAAGCCATGAAGCGGATCAAGCAGAACGACGGTTTTTGCATATTCAAATTCTTCTTCATTCGATACTATCGATTTGGCATCCAAAAACCGTTCCGCGTGTTCTTCTATTACCAGATCCGGCTTAAATTCCTGTAAGATTTCTTTCATCCACTCGTGGTCATAACTGTCCATGTTAGGCCAAGGTTTCCAAATGTAAATCGATGTATGGAAACATTCTGACATGAACGGCTCGATGAAGCAAAAATAAGAGTCGCGAAACACTACAGCTCGTCGCGAAGATTTCGGACATATTTTTAGGAAGGATGAATTATTGAATCGATTTCTTAGATTTTTTACTTCCGTTACGCAAGATTCAGATACTCGTATCACTCGTTCCGTTTCGTTAAAAATGTCGGTTAGACCCAACTGAACGGCCAAATCTCCTTGATCGAAGCGAGATTCAAAAATATCTACCGAGTGCTCATCAAGACGCCTAATTTCTGGAAACCAAGATTGGAGCATAATAAAAATCTCTTGATAGGCAATCCATCCCGCTATGTAATTCCAATGGAAATCTGTTCGGTAATATAGTTGTTGATGGGCTTTTTCCCTCAATAAGGTAGGCCGAAGATCCACTATCGGAATATCCGTGTTTTTCTTTAAAAAAGCGATCAATTGATCAATTCGCTTCCGATTCGTCATCCGCTTTTGAAATGATTCCGGCAGATATTCCGGATAAATACTCTCTTTTTCCGGCGCAATGAAAAATAGATAGCGAACTCCTTGCCGCTCTAAGAAGTTCTTTCTTCCCTGAAGCTTTCTGGCCCATGTCTTTAAGGATTCTTCAGATAACGTTTTCTTGCCCAGAATATCCTCCATTGAGCCTTCCGATCCACGAAACAGCCAGCCCTTTTGTCCCAAGACAATTCCAGGCAGGGGTGATTTGTTAAATATAACGATAACGATTCGATTGTAAAAATAACTAAGAGTTTTTCGAAAAACCAGATGATCGGAGACATATTGTTCAAACAACTTCACAAAGAATCCGGCGGATGTCTGCTGGAAATTCGGAAAAGAGGCGAGTTTTCTATTCTCCACTTTGGAAAAATCCTGTTTGGGCATCCATATCGTTGCTAAAGGAGGAAGAAAGAGCAGGAAGAGAAAGCAGCAAATCAACCCAATTCGCACGCAAGCGGCAGTTCCGCAGCCGGAGTAGTTATTTGTATTTCCATTCATTGCCTTAAGGCCCCAATTGACGGCAATAAATACAATTCCAGTTTTTTTAGCACATAAACGCCTGCAACCATCCCCGGATCAATCCTTAGAGGATTGCCGACCCATTGATGTTTCAATGGAATCGTCAGCTCGTTTGTACCTGGATGAATCTTGAAACGCATGCTATTCACTTCCGAATATCCATCCAGAGGTCGATATTTGAAAAACAGCTGCAGCATGGTCTCGGCAGGACTGTCGATGACAAGCCGCAACAGGCCATTCTGCCTTCTCACAGCTTGCAATTGGAGCACTATTCCCGGATCATTACCTGCTGTTATATGCAATCCGTCCGGATGTCTGCTCAACTCAGCATCCTTGTAAGCAACGATCCGATCAAAGCCATGAAGCGGATCGAGTAGAACCGCGGTTTCTGCATATTCAAATTCTTCTTCATTCGATACTGTGGGTTCGGCATCCAAAAACCTTTCCACGCACTCTTCGATGACCAGGTCCGGTTTGAATTCCTCAAGCACTTCCTTGACCCACGGATGATCATAACTGCTCATCGCCGGCCATGGTTTCCAAAGATAAATCGATGTATGGAAACTTTCAGACAGAAAAGGTTCGATGAGAGTGAAAAATGAATCCCGAACCACAAGGACACGGTATGAAGCAAACGCACATGTTTTGATAAAGGACAACTCATTGAATCGCTGCTTCTTCTCCCCAGCACAAGGTTTCGGTACCCAGATAGCTCGCTCCATTTCCTGGAAAATGTCGGGTAACCCCAGACGAAGCGCCATATCTCCCGTATCGAATCGTTTTTCAACAACTCCAACCGAACGCTCATCGAGCCGTCTCACCTCCGGAAACCACATTTGAATTACGTCGATGATTCGCTGATAGGCAACCCAGCCACCGTACCAGTTCCAGTGAGTGTCCGTTCGGTAATACACTGGTTGTATGGCTTTCGCCTGTAGCAACGCGGGACGTAAGTCCAATACCGTTACATTGGTATACTGATTCAGAAACGCAATCAACTGATCCATCCGCTTCTGATGCGTCATTCGCTTTTGAAAGGCGTCCGGCAGGTATTCCGGATAAATGCTCTGTTTGTCCGGTGCGATAACAAAGAGATACTGAACCCCCTGCCGTTCCAACCAATGCTTTCTTCTCTGAAGCTTCTTGGCCCAAAGATCGAGTGTGTCGACAGACAAGGACTTTTTACCCAGCACATCCTCCATCGAACCTTCCATACCATGAAACAGCCAACCGCTTTTTCCTAAAACGATTGCAGGATGAGGAGACTTGTTGAATCCTACGACAAGTGCACGATTGTGCAGCAATCCCAAAGTTTCACGAAACGCCACATGATCAGCAATATACCTTTCCAACAACCTCGTAAAGGTTGCAGGAGATTCCTTGTTGAAATCCGGAAAGGTTGCGCGTTTGCGATTCTCCAGCCTCGAGGTTTCCTGTTTGGGCATCCATATCGTAGCAAGCGGAGGAAGAAAGAGCAGGAAGAGAAAGCAACAAATCAACCCGATTCGCACACAAGCGGCGGTCCTCCAGCCGGAGTTTTTCCGTGTGTTTTCATCCATTGTCTGAACGGGAATCATGAACCGCAATACCCCGGTAGTGCTCGAACCGCTTCATAAAAACGTTTCCAGGTATGGTTGCGCCGAATACGCACCATTGACCGCCTTGCCATCTGAGCCGCCTGTTCCGGATATGCATAAATCCGACGCAACTGTTCAAGGTACAGGTGCACATCATCAAACGGACGGACCAGAAAGCCTGTCTCTTCATGTTGGATCACCTCACCGATTCCGCCGACATCCGATGCAACGACCGGAAGCCCTGCAGCCAGGGCATCGAGCAGGATGGTCGGCAGGCCGTCCCATTGGGAAGTGTAGAGAAAAACATCGAAGCAGCTTGTCGGCAGGGATTCAAATCCGTCGAAGGGTCCATAATACCAGGCATTGTCGAATTGTCGAAGCCTGTGGGTATACCGTTCCCGGTTCAATACGGCGGCACCGTACACATGAAAAAAGAAAGGATGATCGGCTGCCGCCTCGATCATTTTCAACAGGATGTCGGGCCGTTTCTGATCGTCGATCCGACCCGCCCAAAGTACATCGAGGCGGGGCTTTTTGTCGATCATCATTCCCAAGGTAGCTCTGTTGGACGCTTTCATGCGCTCGTTGGTCGGCGAAAATAGAGGCATTTGTACTTCCCTACCGGATAGGCCGTCATCGGCTTCGATGGGAAAGCGTGCATCCGAAAGAGATACAGGTTGATATATCACGATCAATTTCTCCGGATCGAAGGCATACCAGGTCATCAACTGGTCCCGAAACGTTCTATTGTCAACCGTGACAGCCGTCAGATGATCGATGATCCGGGGAAGAAATTCCACGGCATACCCGATCCTTTTTCCCTCCGGGGTAAAATCCGTACAAAAATGGCTTGAGTACAGCCGCATCCGGTTTTGCAACATCGGGCCATACCGATCGAACATCTGAAGGCCGAGTCGCGAATTGATGTTGTGAACGGTTGTTGGAGCGGTTTGCATCAACCACCGCACCAACAAATACTCCCGTTCCACATCGTTGAGATGGGCTGTCCACTTGCCGAATTCGAGAAAAGGCACACCTTCGGGCAGTTTTGACGCCCAGGGCGAATCAGCCGGATGGGTTGCCATAACGACGATCCGTCTTTCCGGACAAACATACCGAACGGCATGCACATAGTTGAGCGCTACCCGTTCGGCACCTCCCATGTTCAACCAGGGTATCAGAAAGACATGATCCGGTGTTTCACCGGTTGCATCCAACATCTGGAGGAATACTTGCGCTGCTGCAGATGGATGAACCGTGCAAAACGGGATCGAATCGATAATTTCCCGGTCGGGAAAAATCGATGGATCGATGTCATGCATGGCCCGCCACTGCCGAATGAGCCAATCGGGTAACCGCTCGGTACATGATTCCTCGGCAACCACACGATCCCTCGCATTTATCGTGAGAATAGTGGGCGGTCGGCAGTCGGCAGTGAGCAGTGGGCAGTCGGCAGTCGGCAGTTGTAGGGGCACGGCATGCCGTGCCTGCATTTTCATCCCCGGAGGCTGCATTAACCCTTCTTCAAAATTTACTCTTGAATTCGGCATGCCATTGCTGGGCGATTTTCGGGCTCTGATGCGGCATCGCACCGCCTCAACCGTCTTGCCCCACAGACGGTGCAGTGAAGGCCGTCGCATCAACCAGACCCGACCCGTATCGAAGCACCGGCGCCACATTCCGCAATCGAAATACCGAAGTAAGGACATGGCTCAGCTCGTCATTGACTTCCAGGTCTTGGCATCGAAGAGTTGAGAAGTCTGCAGAAGCGCGGAATGGTTATCGACCGATCGATTTTCCACGGATGTCCCTTCCGGATCATGAATAAACAGAACCGTTTGCGGCACAGCTACATGGCCGATGCCGCATGCCAGTGTTTCGCAGGTCCAATACCAGTCAATCGTTTCGGCTTCCATCGGTTCTCGAGCGGCAGGGTATCGAAACTTCTCGAATACCGGTTTCGGAGCACAGCAGAATCCCGTCCGATACACATGCGTGACCAGAAGCGATCCCGTCGGAAAATCCTCCCCATGCGAAGCGATCAGCCGCTGCACCCAATGCTTTGCGCCCAAAACCACAAGATATTCCGGTCGGGCGATGCGTTCGGCCGAGCTCTTGTGCAACATGTACACTGCATTCACCACCCAGTGTTCATCCATCCGATGCATCGGCGTCATGACGCTCACCCAGCGGCCCAGGCTCCGAGCGATCCCCTCGTTTCGGGCCATCCCCACATCGCCGAAATCGACAGCCACCAGTCGAACCCGCTCCTGCCGCCGATATCGATCGGTATAGCCCAGCGTCGCATCGTCGGGCCGATCCAGAACCAGAACGAGTTCTGCACCAATTCCGACGCCCGTCGCCCGTTCGATGGCCTTCAGGACCGTGACGATCGCGGGATGGGCCCACCGCCCTTCCGCATGCAACACCATCACGATGGATGCTTCGATAGAGTTCATCTCCGACGTCCCAGGTCAACCCGTTGGCCTTCCAGCCACGCCCAGGTTCTCTCCAGTCCTTCCTGAAGTCCGATCTTCGGCATCCACCCCAGCTCCCGTTCAGCACGTGAAATGTCCAGGCAATTGATTGGTACATCGAGGGCCCGCTGCGGCTCGTAACGGACAATCGGAGTTTTTCCTGTGACCCGGCGAATCCACTCCAGCATCTCGTTCAAAGACAACGCCGTTCCGCTTCCGATGTTGTAGACAAGCGAGGGAGGATCCTGTTCGATGATTCGACAAACTGCATCCACCAGATCAGCTATATAAAAATAATCCCGAGCCACCGTCCCGTCGCCCCATATGGAAATGGGCTGGTCATACAACACCTTTCCCAGAAAAACGGCGATGGCACCTTGAACGCCGGTGATCCGTTGTCGCTCCCCGTAGGGATTGGCCAGCCGCAGCACCGTACAGTTCAGCCCATGAATCCGATGGTAGAGATAGAGGTATTTTTCAATCATCAGCTTGGTAATGCCATAGGAACAGATCGGATCGGTCGGATGGATTTCCGCGATGGGCAACTGTTTTGGAATGCCGTAAACCGTTCCCCCGGAAGAAGCGAACACCACTTTTTTGACCCGGTGCTTCAGGGCCTCGTTCAACAAATTCAGGGTGCCGATGACATTGCTGTCCACATCGTAGGCCGGATTTTCGTTGGATGGCCCGGGAAGGGTTGTACAGATCAGATGGATCAGCACATCCACCCCTTCAAGCGCCCGAGTGGTATCCTGAATATTTCCGAAATCTCCTTCGAACATCTCGATGTCATGCAGGCAGTAGTACAAATTGCTGCGACTGACATTGGGCAGATCGAACACCCGCACCCGATGCCCGCGTTCCACCAAGGCATCCACGATATGGGATCCAATGAACCCGGCCCCGCCCAAAACCAGCACCTTCATGGTCTTGTCGCCTTTTCAACCGATGACCCGTTTTCTCTCAGGACATCCCGATAGATCGCTTCCACTTCCCGGGCATGATCCCGAACAGACATTGTGTAATCGGCATTCTCGCAAAGCTCTCTCCAAAGATCCGATCGATCCAGAAGCCGCTGCATGTTTTCCCGAAGAGCCGCCATGCTGTCTTTCTGAAACGTGAAGCCGTTCCATCCGTCGATCACGAATTCACTCATCCCTTTCATATCGGTTGCGATGACAGGGGTCTTGGAAGCTAGGGCATACAGCATCACCAGGGGGCTGTTTTCATACCACCGGGAAGGAATGACGAGAACGTCGATTTCGGAAAGCACCTGCCCCAGCCGGTCGGCCGGAAACGTATCGCGAAACTGGATGTGGGGATTTCCGGATGCCGTCTTCTCGATCTTAGCCATGTAGCCGGGTTGCTGATCCCGCGGGCCGAAAAGGA
>Ga0073932_1006344_pt1 | contig 12170 bp, 6 predicted proteins | sample DewCreD2012metaG_FD_76967 | JGI IMG/M metagenome (GOLD analysis project Ga0073932, IMG submission 76967) | Hot spring sediment bacterial and archeal communities from British Columbia, Canada, to study Microbial Dark Matter (Phase II) - Dewar... ... | reverse complement strand
TCCACATCGAGGAACTTCCCCTCCCCCGGGTGGAACAGCCGGGCCCCGCCTTCCCACTTGTCGATGAGGATGCCCACGAACCGGTCCTCCTGGTCGGTGACCGCGACGACTCCGAAGGGTCCGTCTGGGCCGTCGGGTCCCCTGTCTCCCGGGATCCCGGCATCACCCTTGTCCCCCTCGGGTCCGGCCGGCCCCTGGGGCCCCGCCTCGCCCGCCGGCCCCTCGGGCCCGGCCATGCCCTGGGGACCGCCGGCCGACCAGGTGACGAGGGTTTCGGTTCTCTTGCAGGCCACGGTGGGCTGAACGATCCGCATGGCCCCGGTCCGTGAGTTCACGCAGGCATGGATGGTATCGCCGGCCTGCGCTGACGCGTCTTCGGGGACACACAGCCACAAGGCGGCCCCAAAAAGAACCGCAAACACTGTCAAGGTCATCTTCTTGCTCATGATTCCTCCCGATGTTGAAGTGACTCCGTAAATTGAAATTCGAACATCCAAACAGGAAATCCGAACCCAGCTGAGACTTTGCCCGATACCCTGCAAAAATTGCTTCTCCGTGAACCGGCGACCAGCATTGCATCAGCTCAAAAACAGCCTGAGACGTCCACTCGCGACCTGGCCTGCCGGCCGTTTGCCCTGCACGGCAAGATCTTCTCCACAGGGGGAAAAACGTTCTTCGTCGCGCCATGTCCCGGCAAGCCCCTGGTCATGTTGAGAGCCGCCCAGGTAAAGGCTTTGAGAAACATTCTCCTTTTGTGGCACGCGCGTTGCCTTAGAGCCCCGACCACCTTTGGTGGGCTGAATCTGTCTGAAAAGCCAACCCGCACCGAAAGGGCGGTACGGAAAGCCACTGGCCTGGGTCTACTCCACGGGGAGTGACTGGCGGCAGGGCTGCCAACGACGGAAGCGGTTTTTCTGCGTTTGAGCATTTCCCGCGCCTGAGCATTTCCAGAGGTGGGAGTCTACCTGCGCCCGACGGTGCCCTGTGTCTGCCCTGCGGAGTTGACCGCGGACAAAACGCAGGAGGATTTTTCACCATGCCGTCGATTTTCAACACGCCACCCCACCTCAACCGCTGTCTGCTTTACCGCAAAGCGTTTGTTTCCATCCTCAGCATCCTGGTTCTGCTTTTCGCCGGAGCCGGCGCCCATGGGGCCACCGTTCAGGTGACCTGGGATCCCAACACGGAACCCCACCTTGCCGGTTACAGAGTCTACCAGGGAACCTCCAGCAGAGCCTACACCTCCCACACCGACGTGGGGAAGGCGACGCTCTGCACCGTCTCCAACCTGGAGCCCGGCCGAACCTACTATTTCGCCGTTACGGCCCATGACGGCAACGGCGCCGAAAGCGACTTCTCGGCCGAGGTCTCGGCCACGATTCCGGCACAAAACCGCGCCCCCACGGCCCAGGACGGCAGCATCACCGTCAACCCCGGGGCAGCCTCGACGGGTGTTTTGAAAGCCTCGGACCCCGACGGGGACCCCCTGACCTTCAGCCTGGCCTCCCTGCCGACCCGGGGCACGGTCACCCTCGACAACGCCGCGACGGGCGCCTTCACCTACAGGGCCCATGCGGGGACTTCCGGGACCGACTCCTTCACCTTCAGGGCCGGCGACGGGAAGCTCACCTCGGCAACGGCCACGGTAACGGTTTTCATCGTCAACCGGGCGCCCACGGCCCAGGACGGCACGCTCACGGCCGTTCACGGGACCGCGACCGCTGGCACGCTGGCGGCCGGCGACCCCGACGGGGATCCCCTGACCTTCAGCATCGTCACCGGCGCCTCCAAAGGCGAGCTCTCCCTCGTCAATGCGAAGACGGGCGCGTTCACCTACCAGCCCGGCGCCGGCATGACGGGCATCGACTCCTTCACATTTCGGGTCACCGATGGCAGCGTCTTCTCGGCCGCGGCCACCGTCACCATCAACATCGCCAATCGGCCTCCCACGGCCCGGGACGGCAGCCACGGCGTCGTCCAGGACTCCCCGCTCACGGGGACCCTGAACGGCAGCGATCCCGACGGCGATCCCCTGACGTTCAGCATCGTGACCAACCCGGCCAGGGGCAAGGTGACCCTCAACCATTCCGCAACGGGGGCCTTCACCTACACTCCCGATGCCGGAGCGACGGGACAGGATGCATTCACGTTCCGCGTCAGCGACGGCAAGCTCACCTCCCCGGCGGCCACCGTCTCCATCGCCATCAAGGCCCGCGAGCCTCGCGTGACCGAAGGGCTCCAGGCCCTTTACACCTTCGACGAGGGGGCCGGAGCCACGGTTTACGACGTCTCCGGCGTCGGCAAGCCCCTGGATCTCACGGTGGCAAACGCCTCCAGGGTCCGCTGGGTGGACGGGGGACTCGCCGTCACCGGCTCGACCCTCATCGCCTCGCCGGGGGCCGCCTCCAAGATCATCGACGCCGTCCGGGCCGCCAACGGAATCACCATTGAAGCCTGGGTGAAGCCGGCCGACACGGCCCAGAACGGACCCGCCCGACTGGTGACCCTCTCCCGGGACCTCAACCGGCGGAACTTCACGCTGGGCCAGGGGGTTCACGGCGGATCCTCTTCGGTGTACGACGTCCGTCTGCGCACCACCGCCACCGACCTGAACGGGGTTCCGTCCATGAGCTCGCCCGCCGGGTCCCTTTCGACCCAGCTGACCCACGTGGTGTACACGCGCAACAGTGCGGGCGCCGCAAGACTCTACATCGACGGGGCACTGAAGGCCGCAGGGACCGTGGGGGGCAGCTTGTCCAACTGGGATGACGCATGCCGCCTCGCCCTCGGCAACGAACTCACGGGGGACCGCCCCTGGCTGGGAGAATACCACCTGGTGGCCGTCTACGGCAGGGCCCTGAGCGTCTCCGAGATCGCCCAAAACCTCAAGGCCGGCGCCAACCCCAGGGAGGCCAAAACCGCCCCCGTGATCACCGGACAGCCCGGGAGCCTGACCGTCCATGCCGGGGAATCGGCCGTCTTCAGTGTCTCGGCCGAGGGCTCGTCGCCCCTGCTTTTCCAATGGCAGCGGCGGAGCGGCTCCACCTGGACCGACATTGCCGACGCCATCCAGGCCTCGTACACCATCTCTAAAACGGCCCTCGAGGACGACGGCACCGCCTATCGGTGCAGGGTCTGGAACACCGTGGGCTCCATCACCAGCTCCGAAGCGTCCCTTTCCGTCCAGGTCAAGGCCGGGGGGGAGCGGGTGACGGCCGGGCTCCAGGCCCTCTACCGGTTCAACGAGGGCGGCGGCACCGTGGTGCGTGACGTCTCGGGCGTGGGAGCGCCCCTGGATCTCATCGTGAGCAACAGCAGCGGCGTGCGCTGGGTCGGCGGCGGGGGGCTCGCCGTCACGGCTCCCACCGTCATCGCCTCGCCGGGCCCCGCGGCCAAGATCATCAAGGCCGTGAGCAGCACCGCCCCCGGGGCGTCCGTCGCCAACCTGGTGACCAACCCCGGTTTCGAGGGGGGAGTGCAGAACTGGACCTTTTACACCAATGGCAAGGGAAGCTTCACGGCGCCGTCTCCCGGGTATGAGGGTTCGCTGGCGGCCCAGGTCCTGGTGACCGCGCTCGGGAGCAACACCCAGCTCTACCAGGCGGGCATCGCCCTCGATCCCGACACCGAGTATCGGCTGAGCTTCGCGGCGTATTCGAGCTCGGGCCGCGATTTGAGCGTAACCCTTCAGAAGCACGGCTCTCCCTACACCAGCTACGGCCTCTCGAAGCGGATGGTGAATCTCGGGACCCAATGGGCGATCCACACCTTGTCCTTCAGGACCCCGAAGCTCGCCGGACCGGTCAACGACGCCAGGCTGATGTTCTGGCTTGCCGACACCGCCGCTGCCGGGGACCGGTTTCATATCGACCGCATCGTGCTGAGCCGGGAGGAGACTTCGCCGCCTCCCGCCACGGAGATCACCGTCGAAGCCTGGGTGAAGCCAGGGAGCACGAGTCAGAGCGGTCCCGCGCGCATTGTGAGTCTCTCGAGCGATCTTTACAACCGCAACTTCACCCTGGGCCAGGGGGGCGCCGGCGGATCGTCCGCGGTTTATGACCTGCGGCTCCGGACCACGGCGACGGATGCCAACGGCAACCCGTCGCTCAGTTCGCCTGGAGGCTTTCTCACCACTCGGCTGACTCATTTCGTATACACTCGGGATGCGTCGGGGGTCGCCCGGATTTACGTGGACGGCGTTCAGAGGGCCGCCGGGACCCTGCAGGGGACCTTCGCCAACTGGGACGCCGGCTTCCGTCTGGCCCTCGCCAATGAGCTGACGGGGGACCGTCCCTGGCTGGGAGAGTTCCACCTGGTGGCTATCTACAACCGGGCATTGGGCTCGGAAGACGTGAATCGCAACTACCTGGCGGGGCCCCGTTAGCGTGGTCCGCGCCGGCGGCGGCTCATCCCCCTCGAGGAGGTCCAGGGGTCTTTATCCCCCCCTCGAGGGGACCAGGGGGGTGTTCTTCCCCCGTCGAAGTGGGCCAAGGGGAGTGTAGAATCCCCCCTGACCAAAACGCAACACAACGGACCAGTCACCTCTCAAATCGTCATCCCGGCAGTCTTTAAGCCGGAATCCACGGAAGAGGACTGGATGACGGCTCAAAAACCGAGGGCCTGACGAGTGACGAAGTGGACATCTCATTCTGTGGAGCTGATCTTGAGGAGGCCAGGTGCGCGCGGATTCGACGCTCACGGAAGAACCCGGGCGCGCTCATCCAACCGGAGCCAGACCCACAGGTGGCGGCACGTCGTCAGTGGCATGCTCAATGCTATACTCGTTGAGGTCGAGAAGGTTCGTTTCCATAAGTACCCTGGATGCCGGCTCCCGGCTTGAAAATGGCCGGGAAAAGCTTCGCCGGCATGAAGAACGTCGATGCGGCTTCTGCCGTCATTCCGGCGGTCTTTAAGCCGGAATCGAAAAGACACTCACGAAACGCGGGATCTCCTCATTGTGGCGTATGACTTCCAGGCAGGCACGCGAGGCGGCGTTACAGAAACGCGGCTTCCGTGACGATTGTATAGTGCGAAACGCAGTGAACGGGACTTCCCGTCATTGCGACCGAAGGGAGAAGTCTCAAGCCCCCTCACGATCGTTCGGGATGACAGGAGCGCAATTCGGGACCGTTCGCGGTGTCTTCATCGTGTGACGGAGCTGAAGCTCCCCATTGACGTGGGGGTGCCTGGACCCTGGCGCCAATGTTGTTGGCTCAACGTCACCCGTGCGAAAGCCGGGGTCCGGAAAGTGGCGCAAAACAGGGTTTCCGACTCCCGGCTTGAAGATTGCCGGGACAAGCTTCGCCGGAATGCCCTGCAGTCATAAGTCAACGGTATTGAGGGCAACCGGAAGGTCTTGAACCTCTCCTTCAAAGCTGATAAGGGTAAGAACGTTTGAGCGGTTTTTGGGTGCGGCAGATGACGGTCTCTTCATTTCCGGCGAAGAATGTGGGCCGTGAGCCTTATGGCAGCTCGGCGGGGCGAGCCTGCCAGTTCCACAGGGCTCACTCCGACGCACAAAGGGACAAGACGGCTGACCAGGTCGTTGTGAGCAGGGGCATTCCCCTTGTTCTGACCGACACTTCCGGGCAGTTCACCTGCGATATACCGATTCCCACCTGCGTATACCAGGTCACTCTGAAGTTCGCTGACATCAGTCTGAATACCGCCGCCAAGCGGGCCTTCGACGTGAAGGCCCGTGGGCGGGATTGTCCGGAGCGCTGTCTCGATCCCGGATGCCCTTTCCGTGGATCTCGGTCGGCAGCCTTAAGAGTTTGATTTTCGAAAATGGCGGCTTGGGTACTGTTCACAGAGGGAATGTTTTCAACCCAGGGGGCAGGTGGGCGTGAGCCCGCCTTCAGCCCTGGCAATGGATGAGCTTGAAAGGACAATTGTCATGAAATTGCGAGTTTTTATGGTTTTCGCTGTTGTTGCGGCTCTTTCACTCTTAACCGATGCACTTGCGGCGACCTACTACATCGCCCAAAATGGTAACGACGCGAACCCTGGAACCAGTATTTCAGCACCCTGGAGAACCATAGGAAAGGCAAACTCGACACTCGTCGCCGGCGATACAGTGTACATCAGGGCCGGATCCTATTCGGAGCAGATCAATCCGGTCAATAATGGTACGAGTGGAAAACCTATTATATATGGCAGATATTCAAGTGAGGCAGTCAGTATTACTTACTTTTCTAATGGATTGCCACAAGCCAATTTATCCGAGAAAAGTTATATTATACTTGATGGACTACACTTTCTTAATTCTGGAGGCTCATGGATACGGGCAGATAACAGCCTTCACTGTGGTATTCAAAACTGCAAATTCAGTGGTTATGCTAACCATTGGCGTGGTATAAATGGAAATAATGCTGATTATATAAAGATACTTAACTGCACCTTTGCAGATGCGCCTGCTTGCACTAATGCTCCAGACGGTACTTGCCCTGCAGACCATGTATGGCTAAGGGCAGGCGCGGACTATGCACTAGTGGAGGGAAATACTTTTGGGAAAATTGGGCACCAAAACCTAAATGTAGGTTACCCCGGCAACCGTAACGTTATTAGAAATAATGTCTTTGAGAACACATACCATACCAGCGTAGGCCTAGTATATACAGGTTCCGAAAACAGAAACCTCTTTGAAAACAATATTGTAAAAAACTCAGGAAGCGAGTGTGCCGACAATCCAGATCTGAGTGAAGCATGTATACCTGGAAGCCGTTTTGTTAATACGTTTTCGCATGCTGGACTACAGCTAGGTCCCGGTCATAATAATATAATAAGGAGAAATCTGTTTTACAACAACGGTAGTATGTGTTTTGCTTCTTCTCCATCACATTCTACAATGAATAATAAGATATATAATAATACTTTTGACCAAGAACAAAAGGCGTTCTTGATGCAAAATGGTTCAATAGATAACTCTGAATTTAGTAAGAATACCTGGAAAAACAATAGCATCAGCAGAACCAAGACTGAAGGTATGTTTTATAATGTAGCAGACAAAGTGAGAGATATTCAGTTGTGGGATAATAACAATTTTTTTGGTAATGCGTCTACTTCTTACAATGGGACAAGGGCAAATGATTCCGGATTCCTTAATGGCGGGATGTTTCACGTTTCATGGCCTGGGCAGTTTTCAGGGAACTTGAGCCTGGATCCAAAGTTTGTAGATTGGAATACAAGAAATTACAATCTTCAGCCAAATTCCCCACTGATCGATGCTGGGGCGTGGCTGACACACATAGTCTCGCCAACGGGAACCGGGAAGTCATTTTATGTGGCAGACGCAGCTTACTTTTGCGACGGGTGGGGAATTGTCGAAGGTGATCGGATCCAACTTCAAGGCGCGCTGGATCCAGTTGCCATTAAAAGTATTAACTATACAACGAACATGATTACGGTCGATAGCGAAATCAGTTGGAAAAACGGTGATGGCATCAGCCTCCCGTACAAAGGTGCTGGACCAGACGTAGGGGCCTCTGAGTACACTGGCCAAAGTGCACGTCTGACGCCACCTAAGGGGGTGACAATTCAGAAGTAATCGACCGTATCGATTTTGAAATTGGTCGAGATGAGGTAAGCATTCAGCAAGAAGGCTTCTCCAATGAGGATGCAAGATGGTTAACGACCACCTAGTATGTAGAATCCCTCTTTAGCAAAGGGAATAGGGATATCTTAGAGCATTCAGGACCGTAAGAGCGCAGTGCCGGGACTGTTGTGAGTTTCCTGATGGATGCCGTTCAGCCCTAATAGATGGGTGGATATCGATGTGGAATGTGGACATGGCATGAATCTTCCGCTCTTCTTGATTGGGTGAGAACTGTACGGGTTCTGTCATGCCTACATTCTTCTTGCAGCTTTGGGTACTGTCTTGTTCGAGGTGCCGGTGTAGGTTTTTTCGATCGATCGAATTCTTTGCATGAGATACGGAAGCAATGGACCGCGTTTCCTCTTGTTGGCATTCAAGGCGCGCACAAGCCCTGCCGGGTAAGTTGCCAATATCAGGAGTAGCTTGAAAACGCTCACAGGAGTCTCAACGGCAGTATACCCGAAATCTCGCATTTCGGTTCCGGCGATGGCTTGGGCCAGCCAAACTTCCTCGGGAGCTAAGTCCTGTTTCCAGCGTCCAAGAGAAGTATTAAAGATTCCTTTTTCCTCCACGGAATGTGAACTGTTGTGGCCATCGACATCGAGCATGCCTGGCTCGAATTCCTCTCCGATCATCGTACAGATTTCCCTCACGGTAAGTTCTGGTTCCTGTACGAGCCTCTCATAAGGCAGAATCAAGAGGTTTTCGGAACGAACCTCAACACGAAGCCAATGGATTTGCCGAATGCTCGACTTCCATAGCAAGGAGGTGGTTATGGGGTGGTAGAGCTTTCTGAGGCGCTCAATTTCACCGGTCCGTGCTTGTTTCCACTTGCCTTTGTAAGAGAGAAGAAAATCCCGGATATCCCTGATGCAAACAATGATTTTTGCTTCGGGATAGAACGACAGGATCGTCCTCATATGAAAAATGTCCCGAGGGGTATTATTCCCCCAACGGACCTTCCCCGCGTCTGACATCTGTACTTCCATAAAAGAGGAAAGCACTTCTTTGTAACTGCGCCAGGACTGCAGCATCTGATCCACCCGGCCACAATCGGCCATGAGCCGATCCACTCGCACCTGGTCCCCTGGTTCGTTGTACCGTCCATAGATGCTCTTCAACTTGTCCAAGATTCTGCTCTTGGATTCTGAGCTGAAAGTCTCGCCAAGTCTTTCACGATCGAGGTAGACGTCATCGAAGAAGTGTGTTTCGCCGGGCATGAACAAATTCGGGTGCTTGCCAAGTATCTTGGCTGTCAACGTGGTTCCCGAGCGCGGCGGCCCAACGACAAAAATCGGTGAATCAACCAATGTGTACCCTTTCAACGGCAAGCATCTTGTAAATCGATCCGATCCGAGCAGAAACGACCTTGGCCTCGTATTTCGACCAGGCATTCTCTGTATTGCGGTCCTGCATTTCAGCCATGAGCTTTGCATTGGATAGGAGCTCGCGTACGGCAGCAGCAATAGCTTCAGGGCTGGCACGATCTATGAGAATACCGTTCACGCCGTTCTTGACGACATCAGGAATACCTCCCACAGATGTGCACACTACAGCAAGTCCGGCAGCCATCGCTTCTAATAGAGCTACGGGACACCCTTCCCCATAGCTGGGCAATATAAAAAGATCCGATTCCATGAGAGCCCGCGCCTTGTCCTCCCCCCTCAGGTACCCTGGAAAATCGACCACGTCACCTAGCCCGTGTATGTGGACCCACTTTTTCATCCCTTCCCTCTCGGGACCATCGCCTGCACAAATAAGCCGCAGTCCAAGAAACTCTTTGGAAAGCATGCTGAAAGCCTCCAACAGCTCATAAACCCCCTTTTCTTTCACGAATCTAGAAAGGAACAGTAATCGAGTCAAGCCATCAGAACTGAACTTCCTAGAATTTATGAAGATACTACCTTCAAACATGGTGGTTATCTTTTCGATTTTGACTTTTTGTATTCCAATAGTAAGCAATAAATGCATCAACGAATCAGAGAGTACAAAAAAATAGGAAACATGACCAAAAATACTAAAAAATAGTCTTCTGAGCGTATAACTAGAGTCTAGAAGGTTTGATAAATGTTTATCTAATCCATGAAAAAAAACAACGATATTGTGTTGCTTTTTAAGCTTAAGAATACTCAAAAATGCAATTTCTCGAAGCAAGGAATTAAGTGTTAGAGATGGATTTAAATGAACAATATCGAACTTATTATTCTCGAGTAAATTATAGAGATTAATGCAATCCCTGAAGGTTGTTTTTATAGCTGATATCCTTGTATCAGTGCAATCCCTTCTCCCAATCAGGAAATGATTAATTATAATATCGGCATCAATGTGTCGTTTCAGCGCCTCGGAAAAGGTGACAACACCACCTAGCCAATTTATGCTTCTATATAGGACCAATGCATTTATCATTTAACTTCTACCACTTCTAGGTAAAGGCCCCTTACGCAAGCTGGAATGCTGGAATGTGTGAGTTGAAGACCTTGGTTCCCATTCAGGCCATTCACTACCGGACACTTTTTTTCAGGGCCCCAGACTTCGTGCGGGACTTTTTTTTCTCTCTTGTGACATATACAGGCTAAAACCCCTTCAACTCAAACGTGTACTGAGGAGAACCGACCATGTCTGACGGCAAAAAACGTTCACGGCGATCCTATCGGCGCTCAATAAGATCTGCTGCAGGGCGTGTTATCTGAAGAATGGCAGTATCATCTCGAGATTTCTCATTGAGAACTCCTTCTCTGCAAAAGAGCGGGCTCTTTCCCCCATGTCCAGGCGCAGAGGTTCATCCTCGATTAATCTCACGACGTCCTGCAGCATCTGGTCGAAGGTCTTTGAATGAAACCCTATCCTCTGGCGGCACAAAATACCATCGGGATCAACGTTGAGACTGACCACGGGAACTTGGCGCATCCACGCCTGGATGAAGGTGTTAGGAAACCCCTCGTATAGACTGGTATTCACAAAAATATGTGACTCAGCAAGAATACGATTGACCTCCTCTATATCTAGCTCACCAAGGAAATTCAAATTATCGCAGGTTCGAATTTGGAAATTCAATTGATTTTGGTATACAGAGGGACCTTTTCGTCCAATCATTAAGAAATTTACATCTTTCTTATGACGCAATTCGTGACATAGCTTAATAAAGATCTCAGGTTGTTTCAGTTTCTTAATATTAGCAATCCAAGTTACTTTAAAGGGAAGCTGCTTTTTTATAATATCTTCGGGAACTGGATGAAAATTCCTAAGAATAATATCACATGTCCTTCGATAGTTAGCAAAAAACGTTTGTTTCTGCTGTTCGGTTTGTGCAATAATGTAAGCAGCGTGTCTCTTGCCGTATTCGGCGTATTTGTCTTCAATAAAATAAAACAATCCTTTTTGCCCCCTTCCGAACTTAGAAGGTGCGACATCTCGGTCACTAGCGATATGCCATATGAGCTTCGAGCCTGCATTCTTGCAGTATTCAGCTGCTATTCCCGTTGCAGAATACGAGACTGCTTGATAGATAAAATCAGGCTTTTCATGCTTTAAGATATTGAGTATTTTGCCCCTTGCCAAGAAATACATCTTATTTCCTGCAAGCTGAATAGGCTTTATAGCATATATCTTGTATCCATTGTCCAAAAGCATTTGATCGGACTCGTGCCCGATGGATATAAAGAAGACATCGTATGAATTCCTCAAGTAACTTGCAATGAGGTGGGCCTGTTGTTCCGCCCCACCCCTGATGAGGGGGTAATAACCAACGAGCATGCATACCTTCCTCATGAATTTGGTTCCATCGAGGGGGTTGATGGTGTTTCTCGGCAATATGATGTCGAGCTAACTTGAGGCTGGTCGGCTAGGAGTGAATTCTGCATGGAAGGAAAGCAACCCATGTTGAAGCGGCAGGAAAGGCTGAAAAGGTAGGGAGCGGTATCCTGGGTTAAGTCCCTACACTCAAGCGATGACCTCAATCCATCTTGGGTTATAAAACGATCACCCGTGATGCAAGGCAATCGCTCTTCAGACGAAGCTATCTGATGGGTGGAATAAAAACTGCCTAAGTAGTGAAATCGTTCCAAAAGTACCCCCTCTCGAATGGAATGCTGTTGAGTTCAGTAGCACTGTTAATCGCAAATGAGATGTGTCTACCATGTGGATATATTAGCATTTGTATTTATGAAATTTTCCGATTAGTCAGGTTGCAGAGAAGCTGAAGAAAGGGTCCTTTCTTATGAAAGTTGGGATACATTTTGGATTTGTCCCACGTGCCGGACAGGGTATGTTTCTTCAGTTTTGTTGCGAGCTCATCTGTAATGAGACCTTTGCCCATCGCCTGCTGAATCCCTTCCGCGCCCCAGGCGCCATTCGCTTCTATGATCAGAGGTCCTTCCTCCGTCGAGGCGATATCCCACCCAATGGTGCCCCAAAAGCCAAATTTATTCGAAACCTCCAAAGCAAAATCGATGATTATAATGAGCCCCAAAAACTGGACCACGTGCTAAGTAAGAAAAAGTGATATCGAGCAGGCACGTGGAGGGTTAGTTGAATGACAGCAAGCAGAAGGCGGCACAACTCCCAGTTCAAGTTTCAG
>Ga0073932_1006332_pt1 | contig 12191 bp, 9 predicted proteins | sample DewCreD2012metaG_FD_76967 | JGI IMG/M metagenome (GOLD analysis project Ga0073932, IMG submission 76967) | Hot spring sediment bacterial and archeal communities from British Columbia, Canada, to study Microbial Dark Matter (Phase II) - Dewar... ... | reverse complement strand
CGATCTGGGAGTGGATGTTCATGCGGAGGCTTTTCTGAGGGCTGTAGACGAAAAAGATCCCGACATCGTGGCTCTCTCAGCCCTCTTGACCACCACGATGCCGGCTATGAGAGAGACGGTCTCCTTTATGAAGAAAAGAAACATCCGTGCCAAGATCATTGTCGGCGGTGCGCCCGTGACGCAGTCCTTTGCCGATCAGATCGGAGCCGATGGTTACGCGGATGACGCCCCGGGAGCGGTCGCTCTGGTTCGCAATCTAATGGGACAACCGGATGTGTAGTTGAGCGCCGATTATGGACCCCATTACGTCTTGAAGTGAAAACGGGAATTTCCCAATTTAGACCGTTTTTGGAACGGAGGTCGCCTTTGATGAAACAGCCCAGATTTCTCGATGTTGGGGATGGAGGCCACGACAGCATCCAGTATCATTTCTTTTCGAAGGATCTTTTCTTTGCTGCAAGGGTTTTCAGGACGGATTCACTTGATCATTGTTCTGCTTGGCTATTTGATGGCAGAACTCGGGAGCTGCTCAGTCAATCCGATCGAATGAAGCAAAGCGACAAAGATCACCTCGACATCAGCAGTCCAACGATGCAGATCATGGCCCAAGACCAACAAGGCATTGTCCTCCTCAAAGGCTATGCCCCTTCTGCCTCGATACAGGCCAAATTCACCGTGCGGCATGAATTCACTTGGCTGGATCCAGGAGGACAAATCGCCCGGCAATCCGACTCAGTGATTCATCAGCCCGATCTTGAAGCAGAAATAACCATCGAAGGCAGGATCTTGAAAGCCCGCGGCTACTGCAAGCGATACATTTGGATCAAAACTCCCCGTTATTGTGAATGGGACTTCTATCACTGCGCGAGCAGAGATGGGGGCACTTTTATGTGGACGGCAGATGCGACTTTCGGAGACGCCAAATACAATTATTTTAAACTTTTTCTTCCTGATACGCCTCTTCAATCTGCAAACGAAAATCAAACATACCACGCCCAGAACTCTGCCTATGGCAAAATCGGCGCGGATTGGTATGAGGCATCCTTCTCAGAAATTGGGAAATGGCAACACGCGATCTCTTCCGCTCAAATGGATGGGATGCTTCGTCAACGATTCGGTTCCATGATCATAAGCAACCACAAAGGGTTCACCATTGAAACTGACGCGCTTCATGAGAATTTCATCGGCACGATTGGATAACCATCAAGAAAAATTGCCTTAAATCAATGAGATTCGAAAAGATAAAGAGCCGAGCGAGTTCATTGGATTATTGCTACGTCTTATCCCGCCACCTGCCCTTCATTTCCTGTGCGGAGGCCCATTATGGAATCCTTTGACGCCTTGATCGAAGTACTGCCGACCTTTTTTAGCCTCCACGCCATTTCATTGATGCTTCTCGGCGGAATCGTCGCGCTGGTCCTCGGCCTTTTACCTGGTTTAAGCGGTACAGAAGCAATGCTTATCCTCTTGCCCTTCACCTACCGCATGGGCCTGGCAGACACGATGTATGTCATGATGAGCGCCTATGCCGCCGCATTTGTCGGAGGAGCGGTGGCGGGCATATTTTGGGGTGTGCCGGGTTCTTCCACCAACATCACAACCACCTTTGATGGACATCCCATGGCTCGTCAAGGACGGGCTTTTGAGGCCTTAGGGGCTGCGTCCATGGCTTCCGCTGTCGGGGGGATCGTGTCTATCGTTTTCATCGTCATTCTGATGCCGATGATGGTCCCTTTCAGCCTGTTGTTTGGCCCGCCCGAATGGTTTACTTTTGTGCTCTTCGGTTTAGTCGTGCTCGCCATGACGGGTGAAGGAAGTTTTCTTAGAGCTCTCCTCTCTGGAGCCCTCGGCCTTCTCCTCAGCTGTGTAGGACTTAGTACTGTCACCGGCGATATCCGATTCGCTTTCGGCAGCACCTACCTTTGGGGAGGACTCACGGTCATTCCGGCCTTCATCGGCCTCTATCCTCTTGCCGAAGCTATTGACATCACCTTCATGAATCGAGGGTTCGCCTCTGCTCCCAGACACGCCACCGTGAGCCAAGAACATCCTGCGCGACAATTACTTCGAGGAAGCATCAAGGCCATCACTCACGTTCGCGCCTGGCTTCTGAGCACTATCGTCGGATGGTTCATAGGAGTGATCCCAGGAGTGGGTGGTACTTTGGCCAACATGATGGGTTACGTGTTGGTAAAAGAGACCTCAAAAGACCCGGAGTCCTTTGGAAAGGGCAATATAGAGGGCATTATTGGATCTGAGTGCGCGAACAATGCAAGCACGGGCGGCGCATTGGTTCCCACCCTTGCCCTCGGAATCCCTGGAAGCCTTAATGCGGTGATCCTTCTAGGGATTTTCCTGCTAAACGGGATACAACCAGGAGAAAACTTTTTCGAAAAGCACCTTGACATCACATGGATTATCATTCTTTCTGCTGCGGCAGGCACGATCTTGGGTTCTGCGGTCGTAACAGCCGGAGGATGGAAGCTCGCTTCAACTCTTCAAAGAATAGACATGAGAATGATTGTCCCCATAATCGTTTTCTTTGGGACAATTGCGGCATACCTAACCAGAAATAACATCATGGATGTCGTTACTGCTTACATACTGGCCATCGTCGGATATGGCATGAAGAAGCTCGAATTCTCCCGACTCGCATTCATCGTTGCTCTGATGCTGGGAGCACTACTTGAAAAATCGTACTTTCAGGCGATAACCATCGGCCGGGGATCCCACCTGATTTTCATCAAAAGCCCGACGAGCATCATTCTCTGGGCCTTGGTTGCTCTTGCTACCGCCACTTTCATCTGGAGGGCTGTTCAGCATGCCAGGAAGTAAAAAAAACCGGGGAAATGATTCGGGGGCGGGAGCCATGCTTATCAAAAAAAGAATGACAAAATATCTCGTTCACCTTTTCATAGGCGCCGTTGCCTTGGTTACCGTGACCTTGTTGATAAACTCTCTGTCCTTGCGAGCCAAGAGCGCAGTGCTTCCTGTTTCACTTTGCATCAGTATCCTATTCCTTCTTTGCGCCGACCTGGTTGTAAGGCTTTCAGCGCGAAAAAGACCGTCCTTGCGAGAAACCGTACCAGAGACTTCAGATCCGCTGCCAGGCGGAGGCAGGGTTGGGGTCACCGTTTGGCTCTTCTTCAGCATGGCGGTGACCTACTTGTTCGGTTTTCTTGTGGCAATTTTCGTGTGCACCTCTCTTTACTTTAGGCTCTTTTGCGAGAGGCGATTCTTCAACTCTGTACTCATGTCCGTGGTTTTCACCTGTTTGATTTACATCGGCTTTGTAGTTTTTGCCAAATTCGAACTATATCGCGGCGTCCTGCTTATGTGACGAGTCAGAACATCATTTCACATTACTCAAACTGCGAAGGGAGGTGAAATAGATTCAATCTTCTCATTTCGAAATCAGATCATCATTTACAAGGATTTTTTAAGGAACAAGCCAAGGAGGAATAAAATGAAGAGGTCCAAATTCGTATTCTCGTTTATTGCAATCTATGTCTCGATTTTCTTTCTAGCCCAACTCCTCTGTGCCGAATCCCATGCGTCTCAAAACAAAACGGATTTTCCCTATTCCTCTGGGGCGACGATTCGTCTCATTGTGCCCTATAGCCCGGGAGGAGGATACGATGTGGAATCGAGGCTTACCGCCCCTTACATTCAAAAGCACTTGGAGGAAATGGGGGGTGTTAAAATTACGCTTATCGTTGAAAACATCACGGGAGCCGGCGGGGCAATAGCCACGACTCAAGTGTTCAAGGAAAAGACCGATGGAAGCATTCTTTTTATGCTTGATCCGGAATCATCGCTCTGGCAGCAGGACCTACAAGCAGCCAAATTCGATATAAGAAAGTTCGTCTACCTAGGACAAAGAAGCGCCGATCCGATAACCTTTATCGTCGGAAAAGAACATGTCAATGCCAAGAGCTTTGATGAAGTCCGCCAGAAGTCTTTAAAAAAATCGCTTGTTCTTGCTACCTGCGGCTTCGGAGGTCATGATCACATGTACCCGCTTCTATTCCAAGCGTTTCTTGAGGAAAAGGGACTCAAGATAAATTTTGACTATCTCCATACTGAGGGAACAGGCCAGATCGTATCGCATTTTCGACGGGCGGAAATCGACGGCACAATGGAAATCATTAGGCCGTTTATCGAGCTCATCAACCAAAAGGAGGCAAGGGTTCTGTTTACTTTTACCGAACAGCGGACGACTTTGATCCCGGATATCCCCACGGTCTATGAGGTTCCGGAATTTGCCGCTTTAAACAAGAAAGACGTAGACAGCCTTGTCAGCATAGCCAATTACCGCCGAGTCCTTGTGGCTCCGCCGGGAACGGAATCCAAAAAGGTCGCCGTATTGGAGGAAGCGGTCAAGAGAGCTCTGAGCGATCCCGAGCTCATAAAGAAGTCGGAAGAGGCAAAAAGGCCTATTAGTTTCATTGATGCCACCAAGATTCAAGAACTTATAAAGACAGAATGGACTGTGGCGGACAAGTATCTTCCCGTTATCAAGAAAATCATGAAGTGATGCCCGCATGACCTACCGTGCTGTCTCCCCATTCCCTCTTTCACGCGGGACTGCGGGAGGAGCACGGTCAGACTCGTCGGGGTTCAGGCCAATGTCTAGAAGCATTCACCTGCTTGGGCTTTCTTGCACAGAGGATGGGAGTCTTATTGCACGTGGATGTAAAGACTACCAGGCGAGACCCCTGACACGCTCTCCACTCCCCCTTGTGAAGATTGGACAAGATCGTGTGTCTTGCGAGGTCTCAAATGAGAGTCGTTGTTGGAGGCGGTGCAGCGGGCTTCACCGCTGCGATTGTCGCCAAGGGGGTAGGTGCTCAGGAAGTCCTGTTAATCGAGAGGACCGACATGCTTGGCGGCCTCGCTTTGGTAGCTGGCATCGGCCTATGCGGTTCCGGCCCTTTCACAGTCCTTAACGAAGAAAGAACGCTTGGAGATGCAACTCTGTATGATGAAGTCTGCTACTCAATAGCAACTCTTGATGGATGTGGTCTACACAGCTGAACTCGCGGGCTACAATGCGGCAAGAAAGGGGCTGGGGTTAAGCCCTTTTGAGCTTCCGAAAAGCCTTGCCGCAGGTGCCTTCATCGCTCATGTTGGTGAATTGCTCAAGACAGATGAAGGCCTTTATAATTCGCCTCAAGCTGACAAAGACTTGCTAATATCGTTAGGGGTTTATCGTGAGAAGGAAGTGGATATAACGCAGGCCGTGCAAGAATTCGGATTAACAGGCGTTTACGACTGCCCTTTGAACAGATAGCTTATCCACGAAGTCGCTGTTAGAGTTGAATTTTATTTCTCTAATCATGGGTAATTGAGAGGCGCGCGGCAACGCGTGGCATAACATAATGATAATAGTTGGAGAACTGATCAATGCAAGCAGGAAGAGCGTCGCAGCGGCTATCGAAGCGCAGAACGCTGCTGAAATCAAGAAACTGGCCCGCGACCAGGTTGAAGCGGGAGCCCATTACATCGATGTGAATGCGGGAACCTTCGTCGACAAAGAGACGGAATACCTTCCATGGTTGGTCCGAACCGTTCAGTCCGAACTCCAGGCTCCCTGCTGTCTGGACAGTCCGGACCCTCGCGCCCTGGAAGCCGCCCTGAAGGTGCACACCGGAACAGCCATGGTCAACTCGATCTCTTTGGAAAGCGCTCGCTATGACAGCATCCTCTCCCTCATTGCAGGAACCCCTCTGAAAATCGTGGCCCTCTGTATGAGCGACGAGGGAATGCCGGACACCGCGGATAAGCGCCTTGCGATTGCGGACAAACTGATTAACGGCATGGTTCAGAAGGGCGTAAAGATCGAGGATATCTTTGTAGACCCGCTCGTGCAGCCTGTTGCTACTAAAACCACCTATGGGGTTGAGTTCTTGGCCGCGGTTGAACAGATCATGAACCGTTTTCCCGGGGTTCACACGATTGCCGGTATGTCGAATATTTCCTTCGGGCTCCCGGAACGAAAGCTCCTCAACCAGACCTTCATGGTGATGGCGATCACGAGAGGGCTGGACGCCGCTGTCATGAATCCGCTCGACAAAAGGCTCATGGCCGGCGTCCTCACGACGGAGGCTCTCCTGGGAAAGGACAATTTCTGCATGAATTACCTGAAGGCCTACCGGAACAAGAAACTCGTGTTCTGATCCCGTTTCCAGTGTTCAAGGACTTATTGCGCTCCTGTTGCTTTTTTGGTTGACAATTTCGTCTTCTTCAATATTGTCTACAATAGACAATTTAATGCCCTCGAGCTAGGCTAAAAAACCCCATGAGAATCAAATCCATTGTCGATCAGACCGCCAAAGCCCTTGAAGACATGATCATCAAGGGAAAGCTCAAGCCCGGCCAGAAGGTCAAGGAACAGGAAATCTCGACGCGCTTGGGCATCAGCCGGCCCCCTCTGCGTGAGGCCTTCAAAATCCTTGAAGCCGAGGGCCTCATCCGCAGGGAGCCCAGACGGGGTGTTTTTGTCTCAGAACTGAGCGACCGGGATATCTGGGAGATCTATACGCTCAAGCTCGCTCTTTACACGTTGGGGATCACCCTAGCCATGGACAAGATCACCAACGGCGAAGCGGATAAGCTGGAGAAGGTCGTTTCGCAGATGGAGAAGAGCGTCCAGGGAGGCGGCCACCCGGATGTAATGAAATACGAGGAACTCAACAATCTTTTTCACGAGATGACCGCGAACATTGCCGGTCACACCCGGCTGAGGAAAATACAGCAATCCCTGAACAACCAGATCAAGAGAATCGCCTACCGGTCCTTCGGGGACAGGAAGCACCTGGAGGCCTCTTGCAGGTATCACAGAAAAATCCTGGAGGCGATCAAAGCCAAAAACAAGGCGAAGGCCGAGCAGCTCACGAGGGAGCACATCCTCAAGGGTCTGGAGGTGCAAGAAAGGCTGAGCAAGAGAACAGGAAGAATGGAATGATGGGATATTGGAAGAATGGAATACAGGAGTCAGAAGACAGGAGACAGAAGAGAAGCGCAAAGAACCGAACGCGTTGATCCTCGGTGTGTTTTCTGTTTTTCAACCGATCCTTCCAACATTACATTATTCCAGTATTCGAGTGATTTCAGTTCAATTACTTTCATGGAGGTTTGATTATGTTGCTACCTGAAGTCAAGAAACATTATGGAAAACTGAAATTTCTCATCGACGGGGAGTGGGTCGATTCGAAGTCAACAAGCATCGAGCTGGACACGAATCCTGCGACCGACGAAGTGATCGCCGAATTCCCCATGGCGACCAAGGAAGAGGCCTTTATGGCCGTGGAAGCCGCTCACCGGGCTTTCCAGACCTGGCGGAATGTGTCTATCCGAGACAGGGCTTACATGCTCTTCACCATGCACCACAAGTTTCGGGACAACTTCGAAATGCTCTGCCGCGTCCTGACCCAGGACCACGGCCGCACGATCGGGGAAGCCAGGGGCTCTGTCGCACGAGTGCTGGAGAACATCGAGTCCGCGTGCAGCGCCGTTTACGGTCTCCCGAAACAAAATGAACACGTCATGAACCTGGCCACAGGCATCGACGAGTACCTCACCTGGGAACCCCTGGGAGCTTTCCTGATCATCACACCGGGCAATATCCCCATGCACGCTTGGTCTTCCTTTGTGCCCTATGCCCTTGCAGCGGGGTGCACCGTGGTCGTCAGCCCAAGCCGGCAGGACCCTGTGGCTGCAGAAACCATAAACCGCGTGGCGATCGAGGCCGGATTCCCCAAAGGCGTGATCAACATGGTTCACGGCGGGAGGAATATCAATAAGGAAATCCTTTCCCATCCTTTTATCAAAGGGGTGGGCTTTATAGGCTCCAACAGGGCAGGTTGGGAGCTCTTTCATCTCTGCGGCAAGCTGGGGAAAACGTCCTCCATTAACGGCAACGGCAAGAACCACGTGGTCATCATGCCTGACGCCGATATCGACAGCGCCATTCCATGGCTTTTGAGAGCCTGCTTCGGAATGACCGGGCAGCGCTGCCTCGGAGTGGACAATGTGGTGGTCATCGGGAACATTTACGACGAAGTGAAGAACAAGTTCAAGGAAGCAGCGGCCAAGATGAAGCTCGGCTACGGCCTGGACCCGGAGGTCGAACTGGGGCCCTACACCACCAAAGGCGGCATGCAGAAGATCCTGGATTGGACTGAGAAGTCTCTTGCCGAGGGAGCCAAAATCGTGCTTGACGGACGCAGCGTGAAGGTCAAAGATTATCCCAAAGGCTATTTCCTCGGGCCCATCATCCTCGAGAATGTGAACCCGGACATGGCCATGGCCAAGGAAGAAGCCTTTGGAGCGGTTGCGGCTCTGATGAGGGCGGACAGCCTGAATCAGGCCATCGAGTGGATCAACACGAAAACGAACCTGGGACACTCAGCGTGCATCATGACCACCAGCGGCAAGAATGCGCGGAAGTTCATCTGCGAGGCCAATGTGGGCAACGTGGGGGTGAACGTTGGGGTTGCTCAGCCCTACGCGTTCTTCCCGCTGGGATCAAGGAGAGAGTCTTTCGTGGGCACGGCCAAGTCCAGGCTCGCCTCCATGAAAATGTTCATGGATGAGAAGACCGTGACGACACGGTGGATATAAGGCCAGTGATCAGTAATCAGTGATCAGTGAATCAGTAAACAGTGAATAGTAAACCGTAAGAAGAAGACAGAAGTCAGAATACAAGGAGACAGGAGAAAAGCGGGACACGGGGCACCAAGACAGTCATCAGTAATCAGTGAACAGTGAAAAGAGCCCGAGATACTTGTTGTCTTTCACTCGTTACTTGTCACTTGTTACTCGTCACTCGTCACTTGTCACTCGTTACTTGTCACTTGTCACTGTAGTTGCTATGACCACACAGATCAACAGGACCATTCCGAAGATCGGGGCGGAGGATCTTGCCAGGGGCAGTCGCCTTTTCAGCGAGGACATCCCTCTGGACAACCCGTTGACCCTGCAGATCTTCAGGAGCACAAAATCCCATGCGAGGATTGTCCGTCTCGATGTGGAAAAGGCTCGCAGGCTGAATGGGGTCACGGCGATCTTCACGGCCAAAGACATTCCGGGCAAGAACCTCTTTGGCCTGATCAACAAGGACCAGCCTCTCCTGGCGCACGAAAAAGTCCGGTTTGTCGGAGAGGCGATCGCCCTTGTCGTTTCAGCGGACAGGGAGTCCGGCCGGAGAGCGATGGAAGCGATAGAGATCGTTTACGAGGATCTTCCGGCGGTCTTTGATCCCGAGGAGTCCCTGAAAGCCGGGGCGCCTCTCCTTCATCCTAAAGGCAATCTGCTTTTCAAGAGGACCCTTCGCAAAGGCCACGCCTCAGAAGCTCTTTCCAAGTGTGATGTCGTCATCAAGAGGACTTACCATACTCCATCCCTGGAGCACTCCTACCTTGAACCGGATGCCGGAGCAGGGTTTGTCGACCAGGATGGAACCCTGGTGATCTATGCCTCAACGCAGAATCCCCATTATGACCTTAAAGAGGTCTCGGAGATTCTGGGTCTGGAGGAGGAGCGAATCCGGATCATTCAGGCCGCCACCGGAGGGGGGTTCGGCTCCAAGCTCGACCTGACCGTTCAAGGGTATATCGGCCTTGCCCTTTATCATCTTAAGCGTCCTGTGCGGCTCACCTTCACCCGGAAAGAGGCTTTTTTGGCAACGCCCAAGAGGCACGCTTTGAAAATGGAAATGGAAACCGGGGCGGCCAAAGACGGCAAAATCCAAGCCCTGCGGGCGCGGATTCTCTGTGATACGGGGGCCTATGCCTCTTATGGCGTGGCTGTGGCAACCCGAGCCGCAGTTCACGCCACCGGGCCTTATGAAATTGAAAACATTGAGTTGGAAAGCCTCTGCGTCTACACCAACAACCCTATCGCCGGGGCCATGAGAGGGTTCGGGGTTCCTCAGATTGCTTTTGCCCACGAATCCCAGATGGATCTCCTGGCCCGGGAACTGAAATTGGACCCTCTGGAGATCAGGAGGATCAATGCGCTCCGCCCGGGCTCCAAGACCGGCACAGGCCAGGAGCTGACGGCCAGCGTGGGGATGATCAAGACCCTGGAAGCGATCGAGCCTCATTACAGGAACGCAAAGAACCGGTGGAAAACCGAAACGGTCCCGGAATCTCTCCGGAGAGGGGTCGGCATCGGGTCCATGTGGTACGGGATCGGGAACACGGGCGTGCAGAATCCCTCCAGCGCCAGGGTGGAAATGGATGCGCACGGGAAGATCACCCTGTTTTCCGGTGCAGCGGACATCGGACAGGGTTCATCGACCGTGCTCGCGCAAATCGCGGCGGAAGTGCTCGGCGTGGACGCTTCTGAGATTTCCCTCGTCATCGCCGACACCAAGTGGACCACCAACGCCGGAGCGACTTCCGCAAGCCGCCAGACCTATATCTCCGGCAATGCCGTCAAAGACGCAGCCTCCAGGCTGGCCGACGTGATGCTCACAGAGGCGGTGGATGTTCTGAAAACGCCGAAATCCCTCCTCGTGCTTGAAGATGGTTTTGTGGTCGACTCCAGGCACTCGGACAGGAGGGTTCCCTTGTCCAAGCTCGCCAAGAGAGCCCATGACCGGGGACGGCCTTTGAAATGGCAAGGCTTTTTCGATCCTGTCACATCCCCTTTGGACGCTGAAACCAGCCAGGGCATTCCCTACACCACCTATGCCTTCGCCACTCATCTTGCCCTGGTCACTGTGGACACCTTGACCGGTGAGACCCGGGTGAACAGAATCGTGGCCGCTCATGATGTGGGCAAGGCCATTCATCCCCAAAACGTGGAGGGCCAGATTCAGGGAGGGGTGGGGATGGGGCTCGGCTTTGCTCTCATGGAAGAATTCATTCCCGGAAAAACAATTTCTATGGGCGCCTACCACATCCCCACAACCCTGGACATGCCCGAAATTATTCCTCTCATCGTGGAGGACCAGGAACCGACCGGGCCTTTCGGTGCCAAGGGAGTGGGGGAACCGGCGCGGAGTCCGACGGCGCCTGCAGTTCTCTATGGCATAGCCGACGCCCTGGGGGAGCGCATCTACCGCCTTCCGGCACATCCCGAACGGGTGAGAGAAGTGGTGGGGTAAGCTGCATGTTGCAGGTTGCTCGTGGCAGTTGGCTTGTCGGGAGGGGACGGTGCACGGCGCTAGGCACACGGCGCACGGGAAATCAAGAGGAAGGGGCGTCACAGAAGCAACCACGAAAGCACCCCACCCTCTCTTCTTTCGTGTTTTCGTACCCCGCCAAATCAACGGCGGGCGAGCTTCGTGTTTTCGTGATGGATTTTCGGGTTTTCATTTCGTCTACTGTCTGCTGTTTTCTTTGTTTTGTGCTTTTCAACTTTAGGCATTTTCTTCACAGGGAGGTTTCATCATGTCAAAAGTTCTTCTCAAAAATATTGGGACCCTTGTCAGCGGCGATATCTCAAACCCGATTCTCAAGGCCGACGCGATCTGGATCGAGGATGCTCTGATCAAGAAGGTGGGCCTTCTGAAGGACATGAACGAAAAAGCGGCGGACACGGTGATCGATTGTGCCGGGACCACTGTGACGCCGGGTCTCATCGATTCCCATGTCCATCCTGTTTTGGGGGACGTCACGCCCAGGCAGAAGCAACAGGACTTCCTGGAGAGCGAAGTTCACGGCGGGGTGACCACGGCGATCTCTGCCGGAGAAGTTCATCTGCCGGGGAGGCCCAAGGACCCCGCGGGAACCAAAGCCCTTGCCATTCTCGCCGCCAAGTCCTTCTCGGCTTTCAGACCCGGAGGAATGAAAGTCCTCGGCGGCGCGCTCATCCTGGAAAAAGGTCTTGTGGAGAAAGACTTCGAGGAGTGCGCCAAAGAAGGGGTGCGTGTGGTAGGAGAGATCGGGCTCGGCTCGGTCAAGTCGCCTGAGGATGCTGCCCCCATGGTCAAGTGGGCCAAGAAGAACGGGATGGTCGTGATGATGCACACGGGAGGGACCTCCATCCCCGGAAGCACCACGGTGGGACTGCAGCGGGTTCTCGGAGCGGATCCGGATATCGTCTCCCACATCAACGGCGGGCCTACCGCCTGTTCCATCGAAGAAGCGGAAAAGCTCATCACCCAGACGTCCATGGCCATTGAGTTCGCCCACTGCGGCAACATGAAAACAGCCGTAGAGATCGGGGCGCTCCTCGTG
>Ga0073932_1006329_pt1 | contig 12195 bp, 9 predicted proteins | sample DewCreD2012metaG_FD_76967 | JGI IMG/M metagenome (GOLD analysis project Ga0073932, IMG submission 76967) | Hot spring sediment bacterial and archeal communities from British Columbia, Canada, to study Microbial Dark Matter (Phase II) - Dewar... ... | reverse complement strand
CCGACCATCTGGCCGGACGGGCCGCCGACCTGCACCGCGGCCGCGTCGGAGGCGTCGGCCATTCGCAGGAAATCGCGCAGTTTGATCCCGAACGGCACCTCATATACGCCGGGGCGGCGGCAATCGCCAGATACGCTCAGCAGCTTCGTTCCCGGGCTGCCGTTGCTGCCCATGTTGGCAAACCAGCCTGGTCCCTGATCGAGTATTCTTGCCGCGCAGGCGAAGGTCTCGACATTGTTGACCACCGTCGGGCGTCCGAGGAATCCTTTCTGGGCGGGGAAGGGCGGCCGGTTCTTTGGATCACCACGCGATCCCTCGCAGGAACTGATGAGCGACGTTTCCTCGCCGCAGACATAGGCGCCGGCGCCCATCTGCACCCGTATGTCGAACTCGAAATCTGCTTTTCCACAAATACCTCTGCCGAGCAAACCCGAATCCCGGCGGTCCTGTATGGTTTTTTCCAGAAAAGCCCGCAGATAGGCATACTCGCCGCGGAGATATATTATACCCTTCCTTGCGCCGATGGCATAACCGGCGATGGTCATTCCCTCGAGGAAGAGATGCGGGCATTCCGTAAGTATCACGCGGTCTTTGAACGTGCCCGGCTCTCCTTCGTCCGCGTTGCACAGCACGTACTTCTCAGCGCCTTCGGCCTGTCTGGTGAAGTCCCATTTCATGCCTGTGGGAAAGCCTGCGCCTCCGCGTCCTCTGAGCCTTGAGGTCTTGATGTCGCGTATGACTTCGGCCGGTGACAGCGACAGAGCCTTTTTCAGAGCGGAGCCCGGTTGAAAGTCTGAGAATATCACTGGGCCGCGCATGCGGATGTTGTTCATCACCATCGAGCGCACAAGAGGATGAGCGTTGTTGCCGTCTCCGAAAGTATCCACCATGCCTTCGAGGGTTGAACCGCGTCTGAGTTCGCCGACAATTCTTCTCGCCTTGTCGCCGTCCAGATGGGTAAAGACTGTCTCGTTGATCAGCGCCGCCGGAGCCTGGTCCGACATGCCGATGCACGGCGTCCACTCGAGCGAGAAAAGCCCGTCCGCAGTTGTCCGGCCGAACTTTATGCCGAGTTCCCTGCTGAATGTTTCGCCGACATCCCGCGCCCCCTTCATCATGTCGACGACATCGTTGCAGAGCCTGATTACATAACGTCCCTTCGGAGCAGTAGACAGAAAGGCGTAGAAGGTCACCACCCCCTCCACATCCGCTCTGGGGAGCTTCATTTCCCTGCTTATTGCCGTGATTGACTGCGGCGAAACACAGCCAAACCGGGCCTGGACCTCGCGCGCCACATCCAGAAGCCTCGCTGGATCACGACCCGTTTTGGCGCAGTATTCCTTTATGAAAGCACTGGCGTCATTGCTCATGCTGTTTCCCCTCATGTCGTCTGCTGTTTCCCTTTTCACGTCCTGCAGACGCCAGCGTGCCTCGCACGCCGGGCCTGTGGCAAGCGCGAACAGGGGGGGACTCTAGAAGATGCGGCAATTATTTGTCAAGAATATGACGATTATTTGTCAGAGTTATAACGAATTGGGAAAGAAGACGCGTTTCTGCGCAGAAACGAGACTGGATGAGCGCCGGCGGAACAAATACGATTGACGCCGTTCAGCGGCTCGTGCAGTTTGACGTTGCCGCCTCACATATTGCGGCTGGGAAACAGGAAATGCGGGACCGCGGAATGGCGATTGTGCTGTGGACTGTTTCGGTTGCTGCCGGTCTGTGCCTGTTTGCCGCCGGCCTGGCCCTGGGCGAGGCGAATCTGGACGAGGGCTGGTACCTGTACGCCGCCCGGATGGTGTCGCGGGGCAGGCTTCCCTTTGTTGATTTTGCGTTCACCCAGGGACCTGTGATGCCGTTTGCCTATTCGGTTGCCATGCCGATGGTGCGTGCCTGGGGAGTGCTGGGAGGGCGCATTTTCACAGCGGTGCTCGGATTGGGAGCGTGTCTGTGCGCAGCGCTGCTGGCGGCCCGCCTTGCCGGGAAGGAATGTCGCGGAACTGCGGCCTGGATTTCTGCGACACTGGTTCTTGTAAACGCCTGTCAGGCGTCTTTTTTCACGCTGGTGAAGACATACTCGCTTGCGTCCATTTTCGTCACTGGAGGGTTTCTCGCGTTTGCCTGCGCGGCAGTGTCCAGGAAGACCTGGCTTGCGGCTCTGGGCGGGATTCTCCTTGGCGCAGCGTCATGTGTCAGGCTTTCCGCTGCTGCTGTGCCGCTCGTCGTTCTTGCGTTCGTGGCGTGGCGTGCGCTGGCCGCCGGCCGCAGGGATCCCGGCCTTGGGAGGGTGTGCTTGGCAGCGGCCATTTCGACTGCAGCCGCGATTCTGGCCGGATTCCTGCCGTTTGTCCTTAAATCCCCGGAGGGACTGAAGTTCGGACTGCTCGAGTACCACGCCGGACGCTCCGCAGGCGGGTTGCTGCCGGCGATTGCCTACAAGGCCGGTTTTGCGTCACGGCTTGTGCAGGATTATTTCGCGGCCTTTTGTCTGGCCGCGGTTGTCGCCTGTCATGAGGTTGTCCGCAGATCTGAAAAGGCGGCCTGCGGCGGTTGTGCCGAATCCTCGCCCTGTCAGGACGAAAGCCGCGCCATTCGCGTTGCGGGATGGCTGGCTGTGCTTGGCGTGACGGCTGTGCATATCGCCGCCCCCTTTCCATATGACGATTATCAGACGTTCATATATCCGCTGGCAGCGGCTCTTCTTGGCGCGGAAGCCGCAATACGAATGGCTTCGGTTGCCGGGATCGCTGGGACCGGTGACGGCGTCAGACGGAGAGCCGAGAGCGCGGCCCTGACCCTCGTTCTCCTTGTCTGTGCGGGCGCGGCCTTCTCATCGCCAGTGACGCATTCGTGGTTCGTCGGTCAGCGCGACAGGCTGTGGTGGCCGCTCAGGGAGGAATCGTCTCTGCGCCGCCTGCGTCGCGCCGCGGAAGTGGTCAGGGGTCTGTGCGGCCCGGACCGGCTGGTCCTGACGCAGGACACCTACCTTGCGGTCGAGGCCGGCCTGGATGTTCCGGAGGGAATGGAGATGGGGCCGTTCAGCTATTTTCCGGACTGGCCGAGGGAAAAGGCTGAGAAGCTGCATGTGCTCAACCGCGAAATGATGCGGGAAGTGCTCCGCACAAGCCAGGCTTCGGTCGCCGCTCTCAGCGGTTACGGGCTGGCAGTCAGGGCGCCGGAGATTGTCGAGCTTTCCGCTGAAGAGCAGAGGGCTCTGAGGGGAATCATTGAAGAGCGGTATCGTCTTGCTCAACGCATAGGGCGATTCGGACACGCTGAGACCACTCTTGAAATATACCAGCGGCGGTAACGGAAAGGGGAGAGATTGGCTCCGAATGAAGACGAACAGGAACGTTGAGTTCGAGGAAAGACCGGCTTGCGTAAACCATGCATGTGCCTGGTCCGCCGCATTCGGCCCGGCCGCGGAAGGCGGCAGGGCGCAAGCGCTGCGTTCAGCGTGGGTACTGGCTTTTGTGATGATAGCTCTCAGTGCGCAGGGCCAGACGCTCCGTTTCGGCAATCATCGCGAACTCGCGGTGCCCGACTACGCGACGGTGCGCATAGGGCCCTTCTATTCGTCGCTGAGCTTCAGCCAGTCCGCGGGGTACAGATACACCCGTTCGTCCGGCGTCGGGACGGACTTTCTCTTCCGGAATCACAGGGGGCGTATCGTGGAAGACGGCGAGGAATTGCCGCTTGTCAGCTCTCTCGACACCCGCAACTACCTGATCGTGACGAGGAACATGGATTTGGACGTTTCGGCTTCGGCGGTGTATTCGCACTATCCGTTCGGGACTCAGGAGGACTCTTTCGAGGTCAACCTTGCGGAAGAGGGAATGTTCGGCAATCTTTCGAGCGAGGTGCAGATCACTCCGTTCATGAAGGCGTTTCTCCATGAAGCGGCTGTCTATCGCACAGATTACGTTGACACGCGCGGCGTCATTGACCAGTACGGCGGCAGACAGAACGAGTATTTCAGGAACACCGCCGGGATGGACGTTGACTGGCTGATGGCCGAGGACATGAATGCGGGACTCTCCCTGTCGCGGTCTGACATGCTGCCGAGGAACGACGAATTTGCGGATCAGGAATGCGTTTCCTGGCATGAAAGCGCGGCATTCGAAAGGCAAATCAGTTCGGCGCTTGTCGCTGGCGTCCAGGCCGGCTTCGATCAGAATCAGTACACCGCGGAAACCGCCACGAACAGGCCGGACACCTCTTCCGAAACTTATTCGGCTTACGCCAGTGCGAGGCTGACGGATAACACGATCGGGTCGGCGTCCGCAGGGTATTCGCTCGGCCACGTGAAAGGTTCGCAGGATTCCGCGGATGAGACGGCGGTCGGATCGCTGAGCCTGAAGACAATCCTGACCAGGGAACTGTCTCAGACGATGGAAGTGAGCAGGTCGAGGACCGCCGGTTTCAACTCTCCCTTCGAGATACAGGATACGGCGTCGTACGGACTGGAATGGAAAGGCGAAGCAACTTCGCTGAGGCTCTCGACCGCCCTGGCCAGGGTTGATCCGGGATGGAAGGGAGTGAGTTCCTACAGCGACTGGACTACAGCGCTTGATCTGGCGCAGCCGGTTTATGTCGGACTGTCTTTTCTCGACACGGTCACTCTTGTTCTCACTTCGCGCTATTCCGTGCGAAATAACGGCGAAGTTCCGGAAGGCGTGGCTGTCGAGGCTCTGGATCCTGAGTGGGTAGAGGAATACCGCACGTGGACGACGAGGCTGGGGGCTTCATTCCCTTTCTTCTTCCAGGACTGCTCGTTCTCCGCGTATGCGGAGCATACGGAGAGGACGAGCCATTCCGGCCTGCTTGACTACACGCGCGACACAGTTGAGGCCACGGTTGTTTACAGCCACCAGTTCTGAACCCTGATTTTGCGTTTGAGAAACGGTCGGATTGCGCAAACTGTCGGAAAGGCATGGCGTTCAGGCGCGGCATGGGTCGAATGGGAAGGCATAAAGAAGAGTGCTCGCATAAAGACGCAGAAAGGCTGTTTCTCAAACCGCCGGGTATTGCCGGGGCGGAGGCTGGTTGTGTTCGACCGATGTCCTGGAAATTCATTGCGGCGTTTTCCGCAGGCTGTAGTATGGAAGGGCAGTCAAACCCTGATTTTGCATTTGAGAAGCGGCTGATTTCGACAAGCCTCTTTGAAAACATGCTGACAAAAGGGGGCTGGCGCCGGTGTGCGATGCGGTCTGCACGATGAGAGCGAAGAGCCTGCGGAGCGCATTGAAGGGTATCGGTATGCCGTCAGTTTGAAACAGGAGGGCGCAGAAAAGTGAAGTCCGGAGCGGGGGACAAAGGGCTGTTTTCTGAAATGCTGCGGCTAGTCGCAGAGTCCGGGTTCAGGTTGACGCTGCCGGCTGCTGTGGCGGTCTTTGTGTTTCAGGGGCTGCTGATCGGAGGCCAGGAAACGAGGCCTCCTGTTATAAAGCATGAGCCGGTGAAGGCTGCTGCGCGCGGTCAATCGGTGTCCATCCGCGCGGTTGTTCATGATCCTGACGATGCCGTGGTTTCGGTGACGCTGTACTACGCCGTGTCAAAGGATGCGGCGCCTTTCAAGGCGCCGATGCAGAGCCTGGGCGCAGGCGCGTATGTCGGCGTAATACCCGCAGGCGTGATCGCGGATGCGGAGCGTTTTTCATACTATATTGAGGCCATTGATCAGGCCGGCCTCGTCTCTGAAACGCCATGGTATGTCGTGAAAGTGCAATCCGCGTCAGCGGACAGGCAGACGGCTGTTTCCGGCGACAACGGGAAATCGTCATGGAAGAAGGCTGCGCTTGTGGCCGGTGTCGTTGGCGCAGGCGTGGCGGGCGCTGTCGCCATTTCTCAATCAGGGGGCGGTGGATCGGGCAGCGGAAACAATCCGGAGGCGGGGACTTATTCGGGGACTGCCACGACCTACGTAGAGATTCCCGGCCAGCCTCTGGACTATGACACAAATCCCATCACGATTATCATTGATTCGAATGGGATAGTCAGCAGCGACAACCTTCTGGAGGGCGAACATCTGGAAGGGCTTCTTATAGGGAACGATTTCCTTCTGACCGCTCAGACCAAGGGGACGAACTATACCGGAGAAATCCGGTACAACGGCACGGTGGCCGGAGGCAGGATCACCGGAGCAATCCAGGGCACGCTCACGACCGACAACAGCGCAGCCGGCTCCTATTCAGGAACGTTTCATGCTGTGAGAGAATAGGGCTGCGCTTCAGTCTCAGAGCACGGGCATCATGAGATAGCAGAGATTTTCAATCATTCTCTGCTTGGCCGGCCGCGAGAGCCAGTCCTCGATGTTCACTTCGTCGCTGAGTTCCATTTCGGCTTCCGCCAGGGAGCGCATACTCCTGTGGAATGTTTCGTCGTAAACGGCGAGGTTCGTTTCGTAGTTCAGCCTCAGGCTGCGCGCGTCCATGTTGGCAGTTCCGACGATGGCCACAGTGTCGTCCACGAGCAGGGCCTTCGCGTGCATGAAAGGGGGACGCCTTTCGAAAACCCGGACGCCCGCCTTGAGAAGATCGCCGTAAAGGGCGCGCGCAGCCAGTCCGGCATAAACGTGGTTGTTCCTGGCCGGGACAACAAGCCTGACATCAACGCCGCGCAAAGCCGCCGCCCTGAATGCGTGGAGCAGATCGCGCTGGGGAACGAAGTAGGGGGTTACGGCGATGACGCGTCTTTCCGCCAGCGCCAGCGCGAGAAAGAACACGTCGGCTATGATTTCCATCTCGGTGGCGGAAGGGCCACTGTTTATCAACCTTATCATGGCCGAGCCCTCTGGCTCTATGCGCGGGAAATACTGTTCGGTGAGAATGGCGTCCGGGTTCTCGTCGGTAATGAAGTGCCAGTCACGCAGAAAACTGTACTGAAGCTCCTGCACGATGGGGCCTCTGAGCGCGAAATGATAGTCCCTAATGGGAGGCGATCCGTTTGCCGAGAGGTTTTCATCGTGGATGTTTATCCCTCCGCAGAACGCCTCCCTGCCGTCAACCACGAGCACCTTGCGATGGTTGCGCAAGTTTATCTGGAACTGCCGTTTAAGTACATTCGCCTGAGTCCAGCCGGCGATGGAGAAGTTCGGGATCCTGCGGTACCGGCGGAAGAGTCCGCTCCAGACGGCGTATGTGGAGCCGAATCTGTCATAGAGAAGCCTTACCCGCACGCCGGAACGCGCCCTTTCCGCCATGGCGTCAAGAAACTCGCGGCTGGACGAGTCGTTCTTGAACATGAAGGTCTGCAGGTGAATGTGATGGCGGGCGTTCCGGATCGCGTTCAACATGGCAGGAAACGCTTCGTCACCGGTGACCAGTGGCTTTATGCTGTTTCCACCGAGGAGCGGATATTCGGGGAGAATGAAGTCCATGGCCTTTTCCAGCCTTTGGGCGGCGCCGGATGGCGCGGTGGTCGCCAGAGCGTCATGAACGCTGCGCCAGTAAGCAAGGGGGAGCGAATGGCGTTCCCTGGCCTTGCGCTCAGCCAGCAGCTTCTGGTCGGCAAGGTGTTTCTCGAATCCCTTGTATGGAACCCTGTCAATTCCGAAAGCAAGGTATGCCAGCGGGCCGAGAACGGGAAACAACCACGCGACGAATATCCATGCCACGGTGGGCGCCGGTTCCTTGCGGTTGGCCAGGCAGTGAAAGACGACCATCAGGAACGCGGCCAGATGGAGAATCCACTTCATGGCCGTCCATGCCAGTTCGCCTGAGTTTGCTGTTGCGAAGGTCAGATCCATTTTTGGCAGTACTCTTACACTGCTGCCGGAACCGCGTCAAACACAACAAGCGGTCGCTGCCGGTGCGCAGGACGTTCGGATTTTGCTATTGAGAAAAAACGGTCTTTTGGTAGGCAGATTTCAGTCGCAATGAGATTTCTCGTTTACAACATACGGTACGGAACCGGCGGCAGAAGGCGCGCGCCCTGGAGCGGCTACCTTGGCAGGACCGTGGGCAACATGAAGGAGATCGCGGAATTCATCCGGCAGCTTGACCCGGACGTGATAGGCCTTCTGGAGGTGGATGCCGGCTCATACCGGACCAGAAGCACCAACCAGGCGCAGTTCATCGCGGATGAACTCGGCCACTACAATCTTTACAGGTCCAAGTACGACCGATTTTCGGTGGCGCATCTTCTGCCGGTCATCAACAAGCAGGGAAACGCTTTTCTGACGCGGGATACGATTCGCGGAGCGCAGTTCCACTATTTCGACAGGGGCGTGAAGAAGCTTGTCATAGAGCTTGAACTCGAGAACGTGACCATGTTTCTTGTTCATCTGGCCCTCAGTTTCAGAGCCAGGCATCATCAACTGGCTGAACTGTACGAAATGGTTCGAGACTCCTCGAAACCGACCATAGTGGCCGGAGATTTCAATCTTTCGTGGGGCGACAAGGAGATCCGTTTGTTTCTGGCAGCTACCGGCCTTGCTGCGGCTGGTCCGGAGGGCGAGCCGACGTATCCAAGCTGGGAGCCGAAGCGGAGATTGGATTTTATCCTCCATTCGCGGGAGATAAGGATAACGCGGTTTGATGCGCCGCGGGTGACGTATTCGGATCATCTTCCGCTGGTTTGCGATTTTGAGATCGAAGGCGTCCGGCGTCAGTCATGAACCCGATTTTTGCTTCTGATAAACTGCCGGCCTGCATAACGAGGCCTGGCGTCCGGGCTCGACGCGGGCTGGACGAAAATGGCGGATGAAACGGCCCTGCTGCAAGGGAGTTCTGGTCGTTGCCGAACTGGGCCGGGTCGGATACGCGGATGCTTTGGCGATTCAGGAGACCATGCTTGCTGAAGTGCAGGAGGGCGGCGCGGACGACATGCTTCTCTTGTTGGAGCATCCGCCGGTGTTCACGCTGGGGCGAAACGCGGCTGAGTCGAATGTGCTTGTGAGCCCGGCCAGGGCGGCTGAGTTGGGCATCGGGATTGTGCGGACGAACAGAGGTGGCGATGTCACGTACCACGGTCCCGGGCAGCTCGTGGGCTATCCGATTTTGCGTCTGAAAGAGCGAGGACTGACGGTCGTAGGATATGTTGACGCGCTTGAAAGGATGCTTATGGCGGCGCTCATGGATTTCGGGATTGCGACGAGTTCCGATTCGCGGCGCAGGGGTGTGTGGGTGGGGCGCGACAAAATTGCGGCCATCGGCGTTCGGGTCTCGAGGGGGGTCTCCATGCATGGATTCGCCCTGAATGTGGCGGTGGACCTGACGCCATATTCGTACATAGTTCCCTGCGGCCTCCGGGACTGCGGCGTGACTTCGCTGCACCTCCTGAAACCGGACGTTGATCCTGCCCGGGTGCGCGAGGCTGTTGTCTCCCATTTCATCTCAGAATTCGGGTATGAAAGAGCGCGGAAAACGGAATTGCGGATCTGATTCGGCTCCGCACTTCGATCCCCCCGCCGCGAAGCCGGCGTGGCTTAGGGTGCGGCTGGGCGGAGGCGTGGGGTATCGCCGGGTTCAGGCGGCGGTGGAGGAGTTGAGGCTCCACACGGTTTGCGAGGAGGCGATGTGCCCCAATCGCGGCTCCTGCTGGGAAAAGGGTCACGCCACAATCATGATACTCGGCGGAAAATGCACCCGCGGATGCCGATTCTGCGGAGTGGAGCCGGCTGTCCCGGATCTTCCCGACGCAGGCGAGCCTGACCGGGTCGCGGCAGCAGTCGTCCGGCTCGGACTGAGAAATGTCGTGATCACATCTGTGACGCGCGACGATCTGGAGGACGGCGGGGCCGCGATCTGGGCCGCGACGCTGGAAAAAATACGGCTGGCCGCTCCGACCGCCGTGCTGGAGGCTCTGATTCCGGACTTCAGAGGGCGCCGCGAATATCTGGATATGGTGCTGGCCGCGAGGCCTGATGTGCTGGGCCACAACCTTGAAACGGTTCCTTCTCTGTACCCGACCGTGCGGCGAGGCGCAGACTACGGGCGGTCTCTGGCGGTCCTCGACAGGGCCGGGAGGGCCGGTCTGATCACCAAGACCGCGGTCATGGTCGGGTTGGGGGAAACCATCGGCGAATTGGCGCAGATGTTCAGGGATGCGCGGTCGGTCGGCGTGAAGATTCTGTTCATAGGGCAGTATCTGCAGCCGACGCGCCGGCACATTCCGGCCGCGAGGTACTTGGAGCCGTTCGAGTTCCAGGAACTGAGGAAAATGGCTCTGGAAATGGGTTTTGACGTGGTTGTTGCCGGCCCGCTTGTCAGGAGTTCATATCACTCCCCTGAGCAGGCCGCGTTTCTTGAGCGGATGCGGGCCGGCCAGGGGATGCCGGCTCCGGGCGGAGGATGACACAGGGATGATATCGGGAAACAGGAGAATAGTCGTGATCGGGCGCGAACAGTGGGACAGGGTCATCCGCCGCAGAATTCGCCCGTATCATGCCGGATTCTATGCCATGTATTCGAGCGTGTTCGGCGGGATTGTCAAGGATCCGGCCCTTATGCTTGTGCCGATTGACGACCACATGGTTCATCGCGGGGACGGAGTTTTTGAGGTTTTCAAATGTGTTGACGGAGCGATTTACAACCTGGACGCTCACCTGACCAGACTCAGGCATTCCGCTTCGGCGCTTGCTCTTGCCCCGCCCTGCGGATGGGATGGATTGCGCCGGATTGTGATTGCCGCTGTGCGCGCCGGCGGGAGGAGGGATTGCAACATCCACCTGTTTGTTTCGCGCGGCCCCGGCGGATTTACGGTCAACCCGTACGAAAGCGAAGGATGCCAGGTCTATGTGGCTGTAGTAAGAGCGAGGCCTCCTTTCATGGCCGAACATCCGGAGGGCGCTGCAGTGCTTTCAAGTTCGATACCGCCGAAACCTGCGGAGTGGGCGCGGATCAAGAGCTGCAACTATCTGCCGAATGTGCTCATGAAAAAAGAGGCGGTGGAACGGGGCGCCGATTTTGTCGCCGGATTTGATGAACGAGGCTGTCTGACAGAGGGCGCAAGCGAGAACATGGGGATAGTGACGCGGGCTGGGGACCTTGTGTTTCCGAGGTTGGAGCGCATCCTTGCCGGGACGACGATGCTGCGGGTAATCGCGCTCGCGCGTCGGCTCAAGGGTGGATTGCTGAGAGATGTGGGATTCGGCGATATTCGCAGGACGGAAATAAGGAGAGCCGCCGAGATGATCATTGTGGGGACCAGCGTTCAGGTGGCGGCGGTGCGCAGCTTCGACGGCAGGCCGGTCGGATCGGGTGTGCCCGGCCCGGTCAGCATCCGGTTGAACCGTCTTCTCGAACAGGAGATGAGGGAAAACCGCAAACTGAGGACGCCTGTCTTCTGAAGCCGTCTCTCGCACGGGAGTCTGCGCGCCGATCAGAACAAGCAGTGCCGGAAGAGTGTTTGACAATTGTGTGTTCCGCTTCTACTGTACGCGCCTGTTACTCATGCAAAGGAGGGTGATTCCGGTGCCAACCTATGAGTACGAATGCGAAAAGTGCGGACATCATTTTGAACTCTTCCAGAAAATATCCGATCCGCCTGTTCGCAAGTGTCCAAAGTGCGAAGCTGGAAAAGTGAGGCGGCTTCTCGGAACAGGAGCCGGCATCATATTCAAGGGAAGCGGATTCTATCAGACTGATTATCGCAGCCGCAGTTACAAGGAGGCTGCAAAGAAGGACAGTGAATCGGCGAGCGCGTCTGATTCGAAGAAAAAAGAGGAAAAGAAGTCCTCTTCAGGCGCCAGTTCATGACAATTGAAGGCAGGTGGCCTCATGCTGACATGCTCGAAATGCGGGACAGAGAATCCTCTCGGCCGGGTATTTTGCGTAAAATGCGGCGCAAAGCTGGACCTCGGCCGGGTGACGAAGGAATCCATTGATTCGCAAGTCAAGAGAAGCTGGTTTGCGGAACATGGCAAGGCTCTGGCCTGGGTCATAATCGTCATCCTTCTGATCCCTGCCGCCCTGGCGCTCTGGCCGCAGACCAGGCCGCTTGCCGCAGCGGGCCAAAAACAGGACGAACGGTATGTTGACGGTTGTCTGAAACAAATGGCCAGGTTGAAGCAGGGCCAGATAATGCAGAATGTTCAGTTCACCGACGCGCAAGTCAACGCGCTGTTTGCCGAGAGCCGTTCCAAAGAGTGGAAAGCGGACATGGTGAGCTTCGCGTTTGACAGGGGATACTTCTCCGTTCGCATGGTTTCTCCGCTGCTGGGCCCATGGACTGTAAAGGGCTACCAGATCGGAT
>Ga0073932_1006323_pt1 | contig 12204 bp, 10 predicted proteins | sample DewCreD2012metaG_FD_76967 | JGI IMG/M metagenome (GOLD analysis project Ga0073932, IMG submission 76967) | Hot spring sediment bacterial and archeal communities from British Columbia, Canada, to study Microbial Dark Matter (Phase II) - Dewar... ... | reverse complement strand
GCGTAGTGGCGGAGCCGTCACGCACCGGCGTTTCACTGCGAGCCGTGATTCGCGGCAAATGGTGTGTGTCCAAATTTGATTTCCCCAAATGGTGCGTGTCCAAATTTGGCGAAATTTGGGTCAATTTGGTGCCCGTCCAAATTCGGCTCTCCAAATTCCGTTCCGTTTGCGGAGCCCAAATCGTGTGTGTCCAAATTTGGTTCACCCAAATTTGGTTCCAAATTCGGTTCAATTTGGTGTGTGTCCAGATTTGGTTTCCAGATTTGGTTATGTCCAGATTTGGTTGGTGTCCAAATCTGGTTGCTGGTGGGGTCGTTGGCGAAGTTGTTGTGCGGAGCTTCGGTTCCAGTGGATTGGTTGGGCTCCGACTTTCTTTCAGCTCTTGCGGGGCGAGAGCCGCAGTTGAGTAGTGGAGCGGCAGCTTCCGGATTTTTCCTCCTGAACGCGGAGCGACGCCGCAGTCACCGTTGGAAAGGAACCCCCTCTTTTGGAAACTGCTTGGCCCAAAGTCGCCGAACTCGTCCGGTCTCTTCAAGCCTGTCTGATTGCCGTAAGAGTGGCGACGCACTCGACGTGATCCGTTTGCGGGAACATGTCGAATGGCTGGATCTGTTCACACCGATACTGGTGTTTTTCGAACCACAGAAGGTCGCGGATCAACGTTTTGGGATCACAGGAAACGTACACGATGCGCCGCGGAGCCAGCCCCACGATCCCTAGCCGCGTGGCTTCGTCCGCTCCTTTTCGCGGTGGGTTCAGAGTGACAACGTCGATGTGCCCGACTTGCTCCTGAAGCAGCGCGACGGCGCGATCTGCCGGAGCTGTAAGCACACGCACGTTGTGTAGCCCGTTGAGACGCACGTTGGCTCGTGCATCGGCTGCGGCAATCGGGGACTCTTCAGCGGCAAACACCATCCTCGCCCCGCTGGCGATGTGGAACGCCAACGCCCCGGCCCCAGAGTACAGGTCGGCCACAAGATCCGTTTTCTCGACCTCCGCCATCCTGGCGACGTACTCGTAAATGCGCCGTGCAACCAAGATGTTGGCTTGCAAGAAAGCGCCCGCACGAGTTCGGAACCGGAAGTCACCGATGCGTTCGACCAGAGCTTCCTCGGAGGTGATCGGTGTGAATGTTTCGCCGAAAATTACGTTTCCGGTGCTCGGGTTCCAGTTGTGCACGACACTCCGGACCCGTGGGAGGCGCGCAATTTGCCGTAGGACCCCGCGGATCGCATGGTCCAACTCTGTGGCCGTGACCAAGATCACCTGCACCGCACGTGCCCAGCGGCTGGATCGGACGACCAGATAACGGAGCGTACCGGCGGCGCTGCGCTCGTCGTAGGTGGGCAACCCGCTCTTTTCCAACACAGGTAAAATGTGCTGGAGCGCCGACGTGATGCTTGGATGGTGCACCGGGCAATTGCGGATGTCGACGACGGAATGCGTGCCGGGGCGGTACAAGCCCGCCAAAAACCCACGCCGAGGAGAGCGCCGAAGCACCAGCTTTGCCTGGTTGCGGTAGCCAAAGACCTCGGGCGAACCGACAATCGTACCCACGGATGGGCACGCGCTGGACCAAGCCGTTTGCACCAGCTCCTTCAGGCGAACTTGTTTCCATTCCAACTGTGCCGTGTAACGCAGCCCGATGAGACGGCAGCCCACGCATCTAGGGTAGTGCGGGCATGGGCGGGCATCTTCCACCGTGCGCTCATGCATGGCTCGCTTTGCGCCGGAAAACACCACTTCGCCCCCCCGACTTCTCCACCAGATAGATGGGACCAATTTCCATCTCCCGATCCACGGCCTTACACATGTCGTATACCGTGAGAGCCGCCACGCTCACTGCAACCAAGGCCTCCATCTCCACGCCTGTTTTGGCTGATACGCGGACGCACGAGCGAATCTCCAGTTGATCGGGGCCAAGGGGCTCGAGCTCCACCTCCGCCACTTCAAGTGGCAAGGGATGGCACAACGGGATGAGTTCGGCAGTGCGCTTTGCCGCCATGATGCCGGCGATTCGAGCCACCGATAGCACCTCTCCCTTCGGGACTCGCCCTTCGAGAATGCACCGCAAGGTGTCCGGCTGCATGCGCACCACGGCGCGGGCACGTGCCTCGCGTTGCGTCACTGGCTTGTCGCCGACATCCACCATCCGGGCGCGCCCTTGTGCATCGATATGCGACAGCGTGGAAGATTCCTTGCGCGCCCGTTTCGAAGACAGTAGAGTTCGCTTTCTCATGGCGCATCACAAAATCATGATCCTGGGCTCGGGGCCAGCCGGTCTGACCGCAGCTCTCTACGCAGCGCGCGCCAACCTTGGTCCCGTGGTGATCGAGGGGTCCCAACCTGGAGGCCAGCTCACGATCACGACCGAGGTGGAAAACTACCCCGGATTTCCGGAAGGGTTGCTGGGGCCGGAGTTGATGGAGCGCTTCCGCAAACAGGCGGAACGATTCGGTACGACATACGTGTACGGCGACGTGGTGGAAGTGAACCTTGCTCGCCGGCCATTTTTCCTGCGTACCCATAGCGAAGAGTTCACCTGTGATGCGCTGATCATTGCCACCGGGGCTTCGGCGAAATTGCTCGGCCTGGAATCGGAAAGGAAGTTGATGGGGCACGGTGTTTCTGCCTGCGCCACTTGTGATGGCTTCTTTTTCAAGGGAAAGGAAGTTGTCGTTGTCGGTGGTGGCGACACAGCCATGGAAGAAGCGATTTTTCTCACCAAGTTTGCCTCGAAGGTAACGGTCATCCACCGGCGGGACGAACTGCGCGCCTCCAAGATCATGCAGGATCGTGCAAAGAAAAACCCGAAAATCGGCTTTATTTGGAACTCCGTTGTCGACGAAATCTACGGTACCCCGGATGGAAAAGCGGTAGTCGGTGTGCGCTTGCGAAACGTAAGAACTGGGGAAGTGTCGGACTTTGCTTGTGAAGGCGTCTTCATTGCCATCGGCCACCAGCCCAATACGCAGCTGTTCCAAGGACAACTGGAAATGGATGCGGCAGGGTACATCCGCACGCAGGGTCGCAGCACCGCCACGAGCGTTCCAGGAGTGTTTGCGTGCGGCGATGTGCAGGACCCGACGTACCGCCAAGCCGTAACCGCTGCGGGTACCGGATGCATGGCGGCCATCGACGCCGAACGCTGGCTGGAGTCACAAGCGCACGGCTGAGCCCACGGCGGCTTCCTCGCCTCCGACGCTTGCCGTTCGCACCGTTTCCGTGAGCTAGGCACGGCGAGGGCGTCGAATCTCCTTTTGAATTGCCATGCGAAACAGTCGTCTAGCCCCAAGTTGTAGTTGGCAATGAGAGGGCGAGCGATGGGAACGCACAGGGTGTGGTGGAGGGTGCTCGCAGCGACGGGTTGCATGCTGCTGTGGCAAAGCACGGTCGCTGGGCTTGAGGTGCCACCGTACGACAACGAGGAAGCTTTGGCCGCTTTGTTGTGGGAACGCGCCACGGCAGTCCTCGACGCACGCGCCGCCGTAACCCAGGCCCAAAGCGAATACTTGCGCGCACTGCTCTACCCAAACCCGTCGCTCGAAGCGGCGTGGAACACGATCCCCGTCGGCAGAACCAACCCTCCGGGCTTGGCGGATCGACTCGATCGGGTTCCTAGTTACTCGGCAGCGCTCGCGCAGTTGTTCGAGATCGGCAAGCGAGCTCCCCGGCAAGCGGCCCGGCTGCATGAGCTCGAGCGCTCGCGCGCTGAAGCGTTGGCGACTTTGGGAGACCGCTTCTTTTCGTTGCTTGGCCTGGTGGGGCGCATTGCCGCCGATCAACAACGAATTGCTGTACTCGAAGAACAGCTTCGCGACGGAATGGAGCTCCTCGAGCTCGACCGTGCGCGTGCCACCCGCGGGGAAATCGCTCCGCTGGACGTGGACGTGGCCGAGGTGGAACAAGCGCGCCTGCGCGCTTTGCGCGAGGCCGCGGAGGCAGACTGGAAACAAGCGCAGTCAGACTGCACCGCGCTACTTGCTCTGCCATGCCCTCCATTCCCGACCACGGAAAGCGCACACGCCTTTTTGGTGCGCGGCTATTCCGTTGGAGACCAGAGCGACGTCTCGCTCGACGATGCGCTTCGCGGACGACCGGACATCCAGGCCCTTCGGGCAGCCATTGCAGCGGCGGAACAGCGCGCAGCATTAGCTCAGCGACGAATCGTGCCCGACGTGACCGTGCGTGCCGGATACACCTACGATCAGTTCGTGAGGTCCGGCAACCAACGCAACAGCTTGGCGCTCGGCTTGGAGATTCCGATCCCCGCTTTCAACCGTGGGCAGAGCGATTTAATGGCGGCGCGGGCGGAAGAGACGCGCGCGCGGGAAGTCTTGCGTGTGCTGACCGAAGGGCTGCCAACGGCATTGCAAGTTGCCCGAGAACAACTCGCGTTGGCGCGCCGGCGCATGGAACAATTGGACCAAGCGGTGGCCAAGGCTAGGGGAATGCGCGACGCACTAGTGGAAGCCCAACGCGCAGGAGGAATTTCGGCGATCGAGGTATTGGTGGCGCGCCGCAATTACGGCGACTTGCTGCGGGAACGCACCGAGCTGGATGGCGAGGCTTTTTCGGCAGTGTTGGCGATCCGCAAACTACTGGGGGTGTTTCCACGAGTCTCGAAGGAGGAGCGTGCACCGTGAGTTCGGCTGAAGCATCGCCTCATGATCACCAGGTACATGGTGTTCCAAGCAAAGAGTTTCCCGGTCTATCCATCGCGGGGCGACGTCCCTGGGTATGGTTGGGAATGGCGGCTGCCCTCGGAGGGGCAACATTGCTCGCGGTGGGCGTGCGGCGGCCGCACCCGGTATCGATCGAAGTACCGTATCGGGTGCAGGGAAACCTCGTGCAAATCGACACCCATGCGCCAACGCTTGGCTACTTGAAACTTGACACCGCAACATTGCAGCCTGTTTTGAAGCCCGAGCCGGTCGCCGGACGCGTTGCCGTAGCGGAGACACGAGCGGAACCAGTCGTTGCTCCGCTTGCCGGTCGCGTGGATACCGTGACGGTGCGCCTTGGCCAACATGTCAATCCTGGTGACCGAATTTTGTCGGTGCGCTCCGCTGCTGCCGTAGACCTCTTGCACGAGATCGAAGTCTTACAGGCCAGTGAAGCTGTGCGCGCAAAAACCGTGGAGCGTCTCGAAGCCCTCGTGCGGTTGCGTGCAGCCGCGGAGAAAGATCTACTGGCGGCGAAGCTGAAACTCGAAGAAGTGCGCCTCGCCCGGCAAGCTGCCGAATTGAAACTGCGCAGCCGCCCCATGGTCGTGTCTCCCGATGGCGCGTATTGGTTGTTGGCTCCGCGCGATGGGGTTGTGGTGGAGCGCAACGTGTTGGTTGGCGAAGAAGTTGGTCCTGAACGCCCGCAGCCGCTTTTGGTCATCGCCGACTTGAGCGAAGTGATTGTCGCCGCGGATGTGCCGGAGCATCGGGCAACATGGTTGCGCGCCGGAGGTGCAGCCGAGGTTCGTAGCGTGGCAGCCCCTGGCCGGGTATGGAACGGCGAAGTTGAGTACGTGAGCGAGGTCGTTGATCCGGTGAGGCGAATGGTGAACGTGCGCGTACGCGTGCCGAACCCGGATCATTTGTTGCGGCCGAATGCCTTCGTGCAAGTTACCTTCGACCCGGGAGAAGGGCAGGTGGTCGTCGTGCCGGCAAGTGCGGTCGTGACGGATGATCAGCGAGCCTTCGTGTTCGTGGCGAAGAGTACGGATCCGCCCACATTCGTTCGCCGCGACGTCATCATTGGAAGGCAAAACGAGACCTCCGTTGAAATCCGCAGTGGCCTCAGTCCGGGAGAAACCTTCGTTGCCCGAGGGGCGAACTTGCTTTCCAATACCATCGACTTGGCGGAATAGAGCTGCCCCAGCGCTGCCAGCATGTTCGAGCGGATCGTAGAACTTTCTCTGCGCCATCGTGGCGCAGTGCTTTTTTTCACGGTGGCGTGGGCATTGTTTGGCTGGCATGCATTCCGTTCCCTCACCATCGAGGCATTTCCCGACCCGACGGATACCCAGGTGAACGTGATCACGCTCTTCCCAGGACAGCCCGCGGAAGAAGTGGAACGACAAATTAGTTTACCCATCGAACGGGCTCTGAACGGAACGCCCGGATTGCTTCGCCTGAGAAGCTTGTCGCTGTTTGGCCTCTCTTACGTGACTCTGACGTTCGATGACAGCGCAGACCCGTTGTTCGCCCGGGCGCAGACTCTGGAGCGCCTGCGCAGCGCCGATTTGCCAGACGGAGTCACGCCGGAGCTCGGACCCTTTGCGACCCCGATCGGCGAAGTTTACCGCTACACGCTTGCAGGTGCCGGTGGCGATCCGATGCGGCTCCGCACACTTCAGGACTGGGTTGTGCGGCCGCGTTTGCTGCGTGTCCTCGGCGTGGCCGACGTGGTTTCGTACGGCGGCTTGGTGCGCGAGGTGCACGTTCAGCCGTCACCTGCGCGCCTTGCTGGGTACGGCCTCACACTGGAGGACCTAGAGCTCGTGTTACGCAAGGGGAGCGTGAATGCGAGCGGGGGAGTGCTGGAACACGGCGCAGAGCAATTTGTCATTCGCAGTCAGGGCTTGTTCCGTAGCTTGATCGACATTGCATCAGTGAACGTGGCAAGCCGCGATGGCACTCCCGTCCGCGTGGGCGATCTCGCAAGTGTGCGGGATGGCTGGACTCCACGCCAAGGGGTTGTCAGTCGCGGCGAAGCCTACGACGCCGTGCAGGGAATCGTGCTGATGCGAAGGGGCGAGAACCCCTCCGTCGTGCTCAAGCGGGTGCGCCAAGCGGTGGAGGAAATCAACTCGAGCCTCTTACCCGATGGGGTACGGGTAGTTCCTTTTTACGATCGAACCGACCTGGTGAACACAACGTTGCGCACCGTCGGCCGTAATCTCCTCGAAGGCGCCACGCTCGTGACCATTGTGCTCTTCGCGTTCTTGCTCGACCTGCGCGCGGCCGTCATCGCTGCGTCGGTGATTCCTTTGTCGTTGTGATCCGCCTTCATCTACCTCCACCTGCTGGGTATGAGCGCGAACTTACTGAGCATGGGCGCGATCGACTTCGGGATCATTGTCGACGGTGCCGTCGTAATTGTCGAAGGTATTTTGCTGCAGTTGCATGCGGGCGGAGAGCCCAGTCGGCCATTTTCTCAAGAAACGTTGCAGGCGCGGGTGCGAGCCGGTGTCCGCAGTGTGGTTCGCCCAACCGTGTTTGCTTTGCTGATCATCATTGCTGCGTATTTGCCCATTTTCCTGCTGGAGCGGGTGGAGGGCCGGATTTTCGCGCCGATGGCAAACACGGTGGTTGCAGCGTTGCTCGGGGCGTTGTCGTTTTCCATCACTTTGGTGCCCGTGCTGGCTACCCTGGTGTATCGTCGCTCGGTCGACCACCGCGAGTCCCCCTTGCTGCGCTGGGCAGAAGTTGCTTACCGGCCGGCGTTGCTTGCAGCTTTGCGGTGGCCGAGGCTCATCCTAGTGGCAAGCGTCGTCGCTCTCGCCTTTTCGGTACACCTATTGTCTCGTTTAGGCTCCGAGTTCTTGCCCGAACTCAACGAGGGATCCCTCTACCTTACATTCACCCTGCCCGCGAACACGAGCCTCACCGAAGGCCGACGTATGGTGCCGAAGATTACCGCGTTGTTGCATGGCCATCCGGAGATCCAGGAGATACTGACGCAACTTGGTCGTCCAGAAGACGGGACCGATCCGAAGCTGGCGAACAATCTCGAGGTGTTCCTTCTCCTGAAACCTCCCGAACAGTGGCGACGACATCTGCGAAACCTGGGGGATCTGATCGAGGATATCCGGGCCCGCTTGGTCGAAGTGCCCGGGGTCGAGGTCAACTTTTCGCAACCAATCCGCGACAACGTGAACGAGTCCATCTCCGGTCAAAAAGGACAGATTGCTTTGAAACTGTACGGCGATGACCTGGTGCAGCTCCAGCAACTGGCAGAGAAAGCCAAAGCGGTGCTCGCGAACGTTCCCGGAGTTGCAGACTTGGGCCTCGTTTTAAGCAGCGAAATCCCACAAATTCAGATCGAGCCCGATCGGGATTCCTTGGGGCGTTATGGGCTCGATATGGAAGACTTTCAGCACGTGCTGCAGGCGGCGTTGGGCGGGCAACCCGTGGGGGTGCTGTGGGATGGCGAAGCGCGCTTCGATATTGTGCTGCGGTACCCGCCTTCGGCAAGGGCCGATATCGAGAAGATTCGCAACTTGCAGGTTCCGGTCCAGGGCGGCGCGACCGTTCCACTGGAAATGCTTGCGAAGGTGAGCGTTGGACGAGGCCGCGCTGCAATTAGTCGCGAGAACGGGCGCCGTTATATCGGTATCCGAATGAACGTGAGTGGCCGCGACATGGGTTCATTCGTGGCTGAAGCCCAACGCAGAGTCAATTCCGCAATCCAGTGGCCCGCGGGCGTTTCGACCGAGTGGGGAGGTGAATTCGAAAGCAAGGAGCGAGCGACGAACCGACTGCTGACTGTGATCCCGGTTGCTTTGATGATTACGCTCGTCTTGCTGTTTCAATCGTTTCAGCGGTTCGGCCCCGCATTGCTGGTTCTTCTCAACACGCCGTTTGCCCTCGTTGGCGGGGTGGTTGGCTTGTGGCTTGCGGGAATGCCGGTATCCGTTTCCGCTGCGGTCGGGTTTATTGCTTTGATTGGACAAGCATCGCTGAACGGCGTGCTGGTGCTCTCGCGAGTGGAGGAGAAAAGAAGAGAAGGTGTGCCGCTAGACCAGGCCATCCTCACAGGGTGTCTCGAGCGTCTGCGGCCGGTGCTGATGACGGCTTCTTTAGCCGCACTCGGCTTGGTTCCGGCAGCAATGAGTCACGCAATCGGCAGCGAGGTCCAGCGCCCGGTGGCCGTGGTCATTGTCGGCGGTACGGTCAGTGCCTGTCTGCTGACATTGGTCGCGTTGCCAGCTCTCTACCGGCTCGCAGTGCAGTGGGGAGCTGCTCGCCGTCGCGCCTTGACATGAGGCAACCGTACAATGGAAAGGCGCCGTCAGTCCCAGTGCCAAACGTCACCTTCGCAAGCCTCCGGGCGCTTGAGCCACGTGCTGGTCGAAGCTAACGCGCTGCCACTTCCTGGCTCTTTGGAACTAGCCGCCGTGACGACAAGTACGAATCCCAGTGAACAGTCGAAGTCCAGTGCGGCAACGGTGTCGGTCGTTGTCCCTGTGTACAACGAGGAGGAAAACCTGCCGATCTTGCATGAACGGCTTTCCAATGTGCTCTCCAAGCTCGGGAGAACATGGGAAGTCGTTTACGTGGATGACGGAAGCAGTGACGGCTCGCTCGCCTGGTTGCAAACGCTAGCTGCGCGGGAACCCCGCGTGCAGGTCGTCGAACTCAGCAGGAACTTCGGGCAACACCCCGCGATCCTTGCTGGATTTTCAGTGGCGCGAGGCGACATCGTGGTCACGTTGGATGCTGATCTGCAGAATCCACCCGAGGAAATCCCCAAACTCATCGAGACGCTCGAGCAAGGGAATTTCGACGTCGTCGGTGGCTGGCGAACGGGTCGGCACGACCCTTGGGTGCGGCAGCTCGCGTCGAGGCTCGTGAACACCATGACTCGCCTTGCGATTGGGAGTCCCATCCACGACCACGGATGCATGTTGCGCGCGTACCGGCGGGCCGTGGTCGAGGAAATTGTGGCGTGCGACGAACGCTCGAGTTTCATCCCCGCCTTGGCGCAGGCCCTGGCAAAGCGATCGACGGAAATCCCCGTTGCCCACGCTGCACGCCTGCACGGGACGTCGAAGTACTCCATATTGAATTTGCTGCGTTTGACCTTCGACTTGCTAACCGGATTTTCCCTCTTGCCAATCCAGTTGGTGAGCCTAACAGGTGTCGTCGTCGCATTAGGGGGTGTGGCCTTCGGTATTTTCTTGTTCGTACGCCGGTTGATTGTGGGCCCGGAGGCGGAAGGCCTGTTCACCCTGTTTGCCATTCTCTTTGTGTGTCTCGGAATTCTGATTTTCGCGGTTGGCGTCGTGGGCGAGTACGTGGGTCGGATTTTTTTGGAGGTGCGCCGGCGTCCCACGTACCGGATCCGCGCTGTGCACGCAGCAAAGTCTCGGTGAACGGCGATGCGGTGCGTGGTGTTTGCGTACCATGAAATCGGGTACGTTTGTTTGGAAGAGCTCCTGCGACTCGGGGCGGAAATTCCATTGGTGATCACGCATACCGACGATCCGCAGGAGCAAATTTGGTTTCGATCGGTATACGAACTAGCGGCCCAGCGTGGGATCGAGGTGCATGCTCCATTGGAAGTGAACACCGAAGAGTGGGTTCGGCGCGTGCGCGCCGCCGAGCCCGACTTTTTGTTTTCGTTCTACTACCGCAAGCTGTTGCGGAAACCATTGCTGGAGATCCCTGCTCGCGGTGCGTTGAATTTGCACGGATCGCTCCTGCCGCGCTATCGTGGACGTTGCCCCGTGAACTGGGTGCTCATCCACGACGAAAAACAAACCGGCGTCACGCTGCACTACATGACCGAGAAGGCCGATGCCGGCGACATCGTGGCCCAGCGCGTGGTCGCGATTGACGATACGGACACGGCGCTGACCTTGTACCGGAAACTCATTGCTGCGGCACCGGAGCTACTTCGCGAGACGTATCCATTGCTGTGTGCAGGCACAGCTCCTCGAATTCCTCAGGATCCCACGCAGGCCTCGTATTTTGGCGGGCGGCGACCAGAAGATGGGCGCATCGAGTGGCAGGTGAGCGCGCGGCAGGTCTTCAATCTCGTACGGGCCGTGACGCATCCGTATCCTGGCGCTTTCGCGTTTTGGCGCGGCCGGGTTTTGCAGGTATGGAAAGCGCGAGTGTGGGAGGGCGGCGACTGTAAAGGTTCGCCCGGAACGGTGGTTCAAACTGCGCCAGAGCTGGTGGTGTGTTGCGGAACTGGCGGGGTGGTTCTGGAGCGTGTGCAAGAAGAAGGGGCTTCGGAGCAAGACGGTGCACTTTGGGCGCAACACCGAAATGTGCGGGAAGGAGAACGCTTGCAATGAGAGTGCTGATTACTGGCGGCGCGGGCTTCGTCGGCTCGCACTTGGCGGAGGCATTCCTGCATCGCGGCGACGAAGTGTACGTGCTGGACACAGGTTCGATTCGGAAAGTGAAGCATTTGATCCCCCATCGCCGATTTCACTTTGTGCGCGACAGTGTGTTTCACCTGGAGATTCTCGAGGGACTGGTCGCGAAATGCGACCTGGTCTACCACCTCGCGGCCATAGTCGGGGTCGAGCATTACGTGGGTGACCCGTACGAAGTGCTCCACGTGAACGTCAACGGTACGCAAAACGTCCTGAAGGCAGCGTTCAAGTATCAGCGCAAAGTGGTGTTTGGCTCCACATCGGAAGTATATGGGCGGAACCCAAAGGTGCCGTGGCGCGAAGACGACGATCGCGTGCTCGGCTCAACGCGCATCGATCGATGGTGCTATTCCACTTCGAAAGCTGTCGGCGAACACTTTTGCTTTGCGTATCACCGGTTGGGACTCCCGGTTACCATCACGCGTTACTTCAACGTGTACGGGCCCCGGCTCGATCGCCTAGATGTCGGTCGGGTTGTGACCATCTTTCTCGGCCAAGCGCTCCGCAACGAACCGTTGACCGTCATTGGCGACGGCCAACAGACGCGCTGCTTTACCTACATCGACGATTGTGTTCGAGCCACCGTGGCCGCTGGGATCGCAAGTGGTACCGACGGAGAGATCTTTAACATTGGGAGCGACGTGGAAACTACGATGCTGGAACTGGCGCAGCTTATCGTGGAACTTTCGGGATCCAAATCCGAGATCCGATTCGTTCCTTACGAAGCAGTGTACGGCCCTGGATACGAAGACATTCCCCGGCGTGTTCCCGATGTGACGAAAATGCGCGAGGTGCTAGGCGTCGAAGCGACAACGCCACTGCGAGAGGGATTGCGGCACACGATCGAGTGGTTTCGTAGCCAAGCTGCGTCTTGAGAATCCGGATGGAACTAGGCCTGAAGGTCGACGTTTGCACGTACACGGGAATGCGTCACGGGGTGCCGAACCTATTGCGGTTGCTCGACCGCCTGGCCGTGCGCGCGAGCTTTTTCGTTGCCGTCGGGCCCGACCACTCGGGCCGTGCGATCCGTCGCGTGTTCAGGCCGGGATTTCTCGAAAAGATGCGCCGCACTCAAGCCGTGAGCACGTACGGGTGGC
>Ga0073932_1006321_pt1 | contig 12218 bp, 8 predicted proteins | sample DewCreD2012metaG_FD_76967 | JGI IMG/M metagenome (GOLD analysis project Ga0073932, IMG submission 76967) | Hot spring sediment bacterial and archeal communities from British Columbia, Canada, to study Microbial Dark Matter (Phase II) - Dewar... ... | reverse complement strand
AGGAATCCTATGATCTATTCAATATGGTGGATGGCATACTGGTTCCGGGAGGATTTGGCGCCCGTGGCATAGAAGGGAAAATTAAAGTTATCCGGTATGCGCGCGAGACCAAGATTCCGTTTTTTGGCATCTGTCTTGGGATGCAGCTTGCTGTCATTGAATTTACCCGTAATGTGTGCGGGCTATTTGATGCACATAGCTCAGAATTTGACAAAGACACCAAGAATCCGGTCATCTATCTTATGAAGGAGTGGTATGACTTTCAGAAAAAAAGCATTCAGCACCGGGATGAGACATCAGAACTGGGAGGAACCATGCGTCTCGGAGAATATCCCTGCGACATCAGAGAAAAGACGGTTGCCCATGAGGCGTACCGGCAGGCAAGCGTTTTCGAGCGCCACCGGCACCGCTATGAGTTTAATAATGAATACCGCGATATGCTGGAAAAAAACGGTATGATCGTCAGCGGCATGTGCCCTGATGCCAACCTGGTTGAAATTGTTGAGATTCCACATCATCCCTGGTTTCTCGGATGCCAGTTCCACCCGGAATTCAAATCCCGCCCGATGGAGCCACATCCACTGTTTAAGGCATTTATTGCAGCATCCCTGCGACGAAAGAATTTATTATAACATTGTGTGCCGCAGGTTAAAAATATATCTCCCGACTTATTTTTCCTTGATAATCCGAAGGGGATTACTTATTGCCGTGAGGTTGCCGGCAAAAATGGCAATAACTAAAAGCAACGGATTAATTAAAGGTTGACTACTATTATATGAGTAATTTTGATTTTATTCTCATATGCCTGGGATCTGTCGCTGGCGGTGCAGTAAATGCCCTTGCCGGTGGCGGAACCCTCATCACCTTTCCTCTGCTCACCGCGATGGGCATCCCTGCGATGGCAGCGAATATTACCAATACAGTGGCTCTAACACCAGGATATTTAGGGGCGACTATTGCACAACTTAAAGACCTGCGAGGGCAGGCATCGTTGCTGCACGTTTTTATACCGGCAAGTATTCTGGGGGGTATTATGGGCGGCACTCTGCTGCTGAAGGCGGGCGAACAGGTATTTCGGCCGCTGGTGCCCTTCCTGATTTTGTTTGGCACCCTTCTAATAGCTATTCAGCATTCTCTGCAAACATGGCTCACAAGCAGCCCAGACAAGAGAAAAACGAAACGTGCCGCGTGGGCAATACTTCTGATCTTGCCAGCAGCTGTGTACGGTGGTTATTTTGGTGCGGGAGTCAGCGTGATTGTCCTGGCAGTGCTGGGCTTTGTTCGCAATGATTCATTAACCCGTCTTAACGCATTAAAACAGGCTATTGCATTCAGTATAAACTGTGCCACGGCCGTTTTCTTTATTTTTTCAGGACAGGTTGTATGGTCAGCAGCCGCAGTAATTGCTGCTGGCGCCTTGGCTGGCGGATCCTTGGGCGGCGCACTGGCCGGCTGGATTCAAGATATTGTGCTGCGACGGATCATAGTGGCAATTGGTTTTGGTGTGTCCCTGATATACTTCTTGCACTAAGCAACTGGACCTCTTTGTTGCCCGTTCGCGAGCGGCTATTATTTTTTCTGCTGCCGATCTCTTCTTTGATTTTCATCATTACTATTTTTGGATGGTTCGGCTCAAGCAAGGTTTACCCGATTGAACGGGAATAGACGTTCTGGCTGCTATATATATATTGAACAGACAGGAACATATTTATCATTTGTGGTGCGGAATACGCAGCTTCATTACATTGCCACAGGTCATGCAGTGCTTACCGGCGTTTAAAGCGTTTTTCAATTTCCTGCGAGCTCAGGATAATGACGGTGGGCCGGCCGTGGGGGCAGGTATGCGGGTTTTGAGCCGTGCCGAGCCGTTGCACCAGATGCAGCATCTCTCGGGCATCCAGCCGCTGGCCAGCTTTTACGGTTCGCGTCTTGCAGGCAAGCGCTGCAGCAATAGCCTGTTCCCTCTTTTCGGGCGCTTGCGGAAGCCTTTCTTCCATAAGTTCATGCAGTGTATCCTGCAGCATGCGGGTGCAGTTTTCTTCGGTTAAAAAGACCGGCACCGCATCAACAGCAAAGGTTCCCCCGCCCAGATTATTTATACCGAATCCAATTCGTAAGAAATCCGGCAGGCAAATTTCCATGGCGTTTTGTTCTTTCAGGTCAAGATGCATCATGAGCGGCACGAGCAGTCTCTGGGAAGGCGTGGCGCGGCGCTTGAACGCATTAAGAATTTCTTCATAAACAATCCGCTCATGGGCGGCATGTTGGTCCACCAAGGCAAGTCCCCCGTCGGTTTCTGCGACCAGATAGGTCCCCTGGATTTGTCCCAGTATCCGTGTGATGGCGAACGGATTACCCTCTGGCAAAACTGCGGTCTGTCCCCCCTCCGGCGCAGCCCCATAAGTATTACTCAACCGGGGAGCGGTAAAGTGTAGCGGAAATTCCGGCGATTGCCACGCAGTTGTCGCCTCCCTGATTTCAGCAAAGCTCATTGTGCGGAATGAGGCCGCGTTCGCAGCTTCGACGCCAGCAAGAGATTTAATAGCAGGCTTCGGGAAGAGACCCTTTTCACCGAGCTGGTTTCTGATTGCGGTTATAAGAATATCCTGAATAAACCGCTCATTGAGAAGCCGCACTTCGCGTTTTGTTGGATGGACATTTACATCTATGGCAGCAGGATCTATATCGATAAAAAGTATTGCGACGGGAAAGCGGTCGTGTTCCTTAAATTCCGCATAAGCCTGATCAAGCGCCCAGCTCAGCGAGACCAGGCGGACCGGCCGCCGATTAATAAAGAATTTTTGTCCGGAACGGTTGACCCGGCTATTATCCGGCGTGCCGATATACCCCGTGATGGTGACCCCCTCCTTTTCCACATGCAGCGGATAAAGCTGTTCCGCAAACCTCGGGTCATAGATTTGCCCGATCCTTTCGATGAGTCTGTCACAGCCTGCATATTGCGCGACTTCGTCTTCGTTTTTGTAAAGACCGAAAGAAACCCAAGGAAAACAGAGCGCGGCGGTATCAAACACATCCGCAATGGCCACATATTCAGCACCTTCAGATTTTAAGAATTTTTTTCGCGCAGGGGTGTTGAAAAAAAGGTCGGTTACTTCAACGCTGGTACCAATCGCCGCGGCACTTTCCTTGATTGATTCAATAACGCCCCCGGTTGCTTTGACAATCGTGCCGGTCGCAGCGGCAGGCTGTCGCGTTATGAGCACAAGCCGAGAAACAGCAGCAATGCTGGGCAGCGCTTCGCCGCGGAAGCCAAGGGTTTTGATCCGCCCCAAATCTTCAATGCCAGAAATTTTGCTGGTTGCATGCCGCAATAGACAGTTTTGGGCATCGTCCCGATCCATGCCGCAGCCGTTATCAGTTACGCTGATTAGACTCTTGCCGCCATGTTTTGCCGATACGACAATGGTGGTCGCGTGCGCATCAACCGCATTTTCTATCAGCTCTTTGGCAACGGAACTTGGGCGTTCAATGACTTCGCCGGCGGCAATTTTATTGGCAATCTGTTCTGATAGAATCCTGATCTGTCCCATTGCTGTCCGTTTGCTGAGCATTTACCGCAAGTTCCTGCTTCCAGCGGGTAATTTTAATGAGCGCATCAAGTGGCGTTATGGCACCGGGATCAAGCGCTTTTAGTTCGGCAATAATAGTATGGGCTTCGGCATCAGAGTGGGGAAGAAGGTGCTCCATAATGAGCTCCCTTTCTTTGCCCTTGTCTATGAGATTCAAAAGGGGCGGGGAGGGCTGAAGCTTTTCATCTCTTCGTTTCTGCAGAATCCTGCTTACCGACAATTCCGTTATCCGTTCCTCTTCAAGACACAGCAGAATCTCCTGAGCCCGCTGTATAATTTCCGCAGGAAGGCCGGCAAGTTTGCCAACATGAATGCCGTAGCTCCGGTCGGCTGCTCCTGGCACCACTTTGCGCAGAAACAAGATCCCATCCTCTACCTCCTTCACCGTGACATTGAAATTTTTAATGCCAGGCCGATGGTCGCCCAATTCGGTCAACTCATGGTAGTGGGTGGCGAACAGCGTTTTGGGCCGTACCCCGTCCTGCTGGTTCAGGTATTCGCATACTGCCCAGGCAATGCTGATTCCATCAAAGGTTGAGGTTCCGCGACCAATCTCATCAAAAATGAGCAGGCTGCGCGGGCTGGCGTTGTGCAGAATATTTGCGGTTTCGTTCATCTCCACCATGAAGGTGCTTTCTCCGCGGGCAATATTATCAGCCGCACCAATACGGGTAAAGATCCGATCAACGACACCAATACGGGCACCCTGTGCAGGAACAAACGAGCCCATTTGAGCCATGAGCACAATAAGCGCAACCTGCCTGATAAAGGTTGACTTTCCTGCCATATTTGGGCCGGTAATTATGAGCAGATGGCTGGATTTGTTATCAAGGAAGGCGTCATTTTCTACAAACTGACCGGGGCCCAGCATGCGCTCCACAATCGGGTGCCTTCCGCCGCGGATGTCAATGACGGGCTGGTCTGAGATCTCAGGACGCACATAATTATTTTTTGCTGCTGCAGTAGCAAGGGCTGCCACAACATCAAGAACCGCTACGGCTTCAGCGGTGAGCTGAATTTCTGCAACAGCGCTCAGAACCAGCCTCCGCACTTCTTCATATAGGTGATACTCGAGTTCGCAGGCACGTTCTTCGGCGCCCAAAATGCGTTCCTCATATTCTTTTAGCTCTGGAATTGTAAACCGTTCGGCATTTACCAGCGTCTGCTTCCGGAGATAGTGTTGCGGAATCATCGAGAGATTTGCCTTGGTCACCTCAATATAATAGCCAAACACTTTATTATATTTAATTTTTAATGATTTTATGCCGGTTGCTGCTATTTCTCGTGCTTGTAAGGAAGCAATCCATTCCTTTGCGTTGCGCGAAATGTCTCGCAGCTCGTCAAGTTCCGTGGAATAGCCCGGTTTAATCATGCCGCCGTCTTTGACGCCCGGTGGCGGATTGTCCACAAAAGCCCGACTAATCGTCTCGGTCAGCTCTGGCAAAGGATAAAGCTTGGCACGCTGGGCTTGTATGAGTGGCGCGGTGAATTCGGCAAGCGCCTCACGCACCGCAGGAATGGCGGCAAATGAATTGCCCAGCGCGACGAGATCGCGGGCTGACGGCGTGCCGCAGTTGATACGGGCAATGAGCCGTTCAATATCTTTGACTGCCTTGAGATGGTAACGCAGATTTCCCCGTGCGGTCTGGTTCTGCAGCAATGCTGCCACCGCATCAAGCCGTTCGTTGATTGCAGCCGGATCAAGCAGGGGCCGTTTCAGCCACAAAGAAAGCAAACGGGCTCCCATGGTGGTGATAGTCTCATCAAGAATAGAATAGAGACTGGGTGCTTCGCTGCCCCCAACGGCAAACAATTCCAGGCTGCGCAGCGTCTGCTTGTCAAGGGACATGTAATCCGCCGGGTAAAAGGGAAGCGGTTTTTTTATGTGAGCAAGGGATTTGTGTAGGTTATCTTTGAGGTAGTATAGAAGGGCGCCGGCAGCGGCAATTGCAGCCGGCCATTCAGCTATTCCCAGGCTTGAAAGCGATGCAATCTGCATCTCCTCCAGAATCCTGGTGGTTGCCAGATCCACATCAAAAATCCAATCCTCATATTCATTGATAATGTGATTGTTCTGGCCTCCGCAGATAGAATGCATGACATCTGAACCAGCGAGCTTTTTTGAAATAACATATTCGCGTGGCCCGAGGCGATTAATTTCGGCAATCAATTCTTCAGTGGTTGCAAACTCCCCAACCCGAAAACTGCCCGTGCCCAAGTCAAGATAGGCAAGGCCCCAGCGATTACGTTGGTGCGTCAACGCCGCAATATAATTAAATGCGTCGCGCGCGCCGGCCTCATCCTCTAGATTAGTAGCTGGTGAAACAATGCGGACAATTTCTCTCCGGACAATGCCGGTGGTATGCTGCGGATCTTCCACCTGTTCGCAAATGGCGACCTTATAGCCTTCGCGGGTAAGGCGATTAATATACCCCTGTGCCGCATGATAGGGAACGCCACACATAGGAACCCGCCTGTCGCTGCCGGCATCCCGTCCGGTAAGCGTTATGTCAAGAATTGCTGAAGCGCGGTGCGCGTCTTCAAAAAACATTTCATAAAAATCGCCTAACCGGAAAAAAAGAATCGTGTCTGCGGAAAGAGTTTTTTTGATCGCCTGATATTGCCGGATCATCGGGGTGAACGACATGGGATCCCTCACACAATAGGAACCGGAGCGGTCAATCCGCTGGCCTCATTTTCCTGATCAATAGCTTCGTTAGCAAGGCGGTCTGCTTCGCGGTTATCGGTCCGCGGGATATGGGTGATATGATAGTGGAGAAACGAATTCAACAGCCGTTTTATTTCGTTATACAGTACCTTTAATTTTTCATCTTTAACCCGGTAAACACCTGCAAGCTGTTTTGCGAGGAGCTCTGAGTCGGTATAGAGAAACACGGTGCGAGCGCCCAGTTGCTGTGCTTCCCTGAGCCCCAGGATTAAGGCGCTGTATTCTGCCACATTGTTAGTGGTGTGGCCCAAATAAAAACTCTTTTGGGCTATAACGCCCTCAGCGTCGCGTATGATTATGCCGGCGCCCGCCCGTCCCGGATTTCCCCGCGCTGCGCCGTCAGTATAAATATGAACTGCTTCTTTCATGCCGTCTTTTGCAGGCCGCCTTTGTCTTTATCTATTGCGCTTTGCTGGGTTTGGTTAGACACATGTTCCACATACAATATTCTTCTGCAGTTGGGGCAGTGTATGATATCATTGCTGGCAATAACCAAATTATAACTCTGCGGCGGTATTTTCATATTACAGCCCATACATAATTCATTTTTGGTCATCACCACCGCAAGGCCGTTTTTTGCCTCTCTGAGTCTATTGTAATCGCTCAATACCTGGGGATCTATCTCTTCCGCCAGGGAGTGGCGGGCGGCTTTCTGTTCCTCAATGTCCTGCGTATAGCGCTGCAGTTCTTCTTCTATCTGCTGTTTCTTGCGCGCATGCTCTGACCGTCTTTTTTTTAATAGTTCTTCAGTCTTTTTTAATTGTGTTTTTAATCCGTCTATCTGCTCCATTATTTCCAGCAGCTCGTCTTCCTGTTTGCGTATGGCCTCCTTAATCCCCTCAATCCCCTGAAGCGCCGCTTGATATTCCTTATTAGTTTTTATTGCAAAGAGCTTGTCTTGTGCTTTGTCCCTGCGCCCAAGAAGATCCTCTAACTGCCGCTCTTTACTCCGGTGTTCTTTCTCCAGTTTCTGAAGCGTCTCCTGTTCGTTGGCAAAGAATGCTTCTTCACGCTGAAGCGCTTCTTCCAACTGAGCTATTTGATCGAAATACCGCTTTTTGATTATTTCTGACTGCTGAATTGCTGAATCTATTGCCTGTGCCTTGATGAGTAATATCAGTTGCGGATTCACAGTGTGTTCCTCCTGTTATATGGTCGTGAAGTTAAAAAAAATGCACCCATCAATCGGGTGCATTTTTCTAAGGATAAAACTTCAGATTTCTTTGTCCGGGGGCATATATCAGCACACCAACCCATACACTCCATATCCTTCTGGTGGGCTCACCAGGATTCGAACCTGGGACCAACCGGTTATGAGCCGGTAGCTCTGCCAGCTGAGCTATGAGCCCACGTATTAATATTCAACAAAACTTTTAAGTTTCTTATTTCTGATGGGATGCCGCAGTTTGCGCAGCGCTTTTGCTTCTATCTGGCGAATACGCTCGCGGGTAACATCAAAATCCTTTCCAACCTCTTCCAGCGTATGATCGGCTTTTACGCCAATGCCGAAACGCAGCCGCAACACTTTTTCTTCACGAGGGGTGAGCGTTGCCAACACGCTTTGGGTTTTCTCGGTAAGGTCATTATATACCACAGCATCAACCGGATTTAATATTTTTTTATCTTCAATAAAATCGCCAAGATGGCTGTCCTCTTCTTCCCCGATGGGGGTTTCAAGAGAAATAGGTTCTTTTGCAATTTTAAGAACTTTCCGCACCTTGTCCAGAGGTAGCTCCATTTTTTCCGCAATTTCTTCCGGTGTCGGTTCCCGCCCGATCTCCTGCACCAGATAGCGCGAGGTCCTGATGAGTTTATTAATCGTTTCAATCATGTGCACCGGAATCCGTATGGTGCGAGCCTGGTCCGCTATTGCCCTGGTAATCGCTTGGCGAATCCACCAGGTAGCATACGTGCTAAATTTATAGCCGCGTTGATACTCAAACTTGTCAACCGCTTTAATGAGCCCGATATTGCCTTCCTGAATGAGATCCAGAAATTGCAGCCCGCGGTTAGTATATTTTTTAGCCAGACTCACCACGAGACGGAGGTTTGAACGAACCAGTTCATCCTTGGCAATTTTGGCTTTCTGCTCCCCCTTGTCAATACAGGTAATTGCATTTTTTAAATCACCAGCCGATAAGCCGCAGAGCCTTTCGATATGCTGGATTTGTTTTGTATTGTGCCGTATTTTTTTATCTATACTCTTTATTTCATCCAGCGTCAATTTATGTTTTCGTTTTTTCCTGTCCGTGGCGCGGGGAAGTTTGCCTTCCCGCAGAACTTTGCGCATTTCTTTGCTGTCCATATTTACTGAATGGCACAAGTGCTCATTTTCACGCTCATGCCGTTCTACCTGCGCTAAAAAGGATCGCAGTTGTGAGACAATTTTTTCAATATGTTTTGTTTTGAGATTTAAATCTTCAAGCAGGTTGAAAAGCTGTTTTTTATTGGCTTCAACTTTATTCCGCAGCAGTTTTTTTCTGTTTTCAGTAAGGCCCTTCTGGGTATCAAGACGTTCGCTGATGCGCTTTGTTTCTGCATACAGTTTTTTTATCTTATCAACTTCGGTCGTGAAATGACAAACATAGCGTTCCTCATCAATTTCATTGTCCTCTTCATCCAGATCCTCCAGAATATCCCGTATGGAAATATCCCCCCGTTCTAATTGATCCGCAAGCCCGAACAATTCCTGAATAATCAGCGGCGAGTTAAGCACCACCTGCAAAATCTCCCGCTCTCCTTCTTCAATCCGTTTGGCGATTTCCACTTCCTCTTCGCGTGACAGAAGAGAAACCGAGCCCATTTCCTTAAGGTACATGCGGACTGGATCGTTGACTTTGCCAAAAAGGTCTTTTTCAATCAGTGATTCCTCTTCCTCAGGCTCCTCGAGCTTGTCCACTTTGTGCTTTACCAGTTTGACGTTCTGCGATGAATCGACAATTTCAATGTCCATTTCCCCGAACATCATCATCAGTTCATCAATCTGATCGGGAGAAACAATGTCCGGAGAGAGAATGTCATTAACCTCGTCATAGGTTAAAAATCCTTTCTCTTTTCCTATGTCAATGAGCTGCTTTACGTCCTCTACCTTCGGTTTCCTTCCCATAAGCCATTTCCTCTTTGCCTATCATTCATTGTATAATTCTAAACTGGTGAATTCGCTTTTCTTCTTCTATCAGTTGCTGATAGTGAAGCTGAAATTGCTGGCACGACACCTCGTCATGCGAATCCTCAGCTTTTTTCAGCAGAGCTTTTGTTTCTTCGCGCTTGCGACGAAGTTTCTGCAGCCGCATTCTGTGAACGCAGTCCTCAAGGATTTTAAGGGGGTTGCCGCCGCATCCCTCTTTAAATGAAACTGCGGATAGATATCGGTGCATTTCCTTATCCTGAATACTTTGCATAAATGCAGGCAGGTCAATGCCACCGCGCTCATGAAACATGGTGCACAGCGTGTGTCCTGCTTCTTGCAATACCACGGAAGTAAATTCTTTAAGAAAATCGTTTTCCTCGACGGTTGGAATAATTTCAGGGTGTAGAAGCATGAGCTCAATAATCAGGCGCTCTGCTTTTTCTTCTACAGACCGAAGTTCCTCTGCACCCGCAGAGGGAGAAGCAGTTTTGTCTGTTTGGCCATAACCTCTTTCGGCTGCTTTTCCCATTTTTTTCAATAAATACGCTTCTTTAATGCCAAGCCGGGAAGCAATTTTCTGGGTATAAAAATCCCGCTCCACCTCGTTGCTCATATTCTCCAGCAGAGGAATGAGTTCATCGCTTGCCTGAATTTTACCCTGTGGCGTTGATATCTGATGTTTTTTAATAATTTGTTCTGCAACAAAGTCAATCAGAGGGAGGGCTGCATCAACTAATTGGATAAATGCTTGTGCACCGTATTGTCGGACAAAACTGTCCGGATCATGCCCTTCGGGCAACAGAATCATCAGGGGTGAAACACCGCAGGATAGAAAGGGCGTGAGGCTGCGTATCATGGCCTTTTCCCCTGAACTGTCAGCATCAAAAACGGTAATAATATTTGAGGTATACCGCTTGAGCATAAGAATGTGCTGTTCAGTGAGTGCTGTTCCTAACGGTGCTACCACATATTTAATGCCTGCCTGATGAAGGCTTATTACATCAAAATATCCTTCCACGATGAAGGCCAGATTCTGCTGCGCTATAAATTGTGAGGCAACATGTAATCCGTAAAGATGGCGCCTTTTATTATAGATAAATGATTCCGGGGAATTAAGATATTTAGGTTCGCCGACATCCAGAACGCGACCGCCAAATCCTATAACGTGGCGTGCAACATTAAAAAGCGGAAAAATAATACGCTGCCTGAATCTATCATAATATTGTTGGTTTTCTTTTGAAATAAGTAGACCGGCCTTATGGGCCCGATCAAGAGAAATTTTTTTGCTTCTTAAGTAATTACCCAGCTCCTGCCATCCGTCGGGAGCAAAGCCGAGATGAAAGCTGGTAATGGTGGAAGACTGTATCCCCCGATTTTGCAAATAGACCCGCGCCTTTTTTCCGCGCCGATCGTGTAGAAGCATCTCATGATAAAACTGTGCGGCAAGTTTATTAATGGCATAGAGTTCTTCCCGTTCATTCATCTGTTGCCGTTGCAGCGGCGTCAATTCCCCTTCCGGCAGAGCAATGCCCTGCTTTTGAGCTAAGAGGCGTACTGCACCCTGAAAACTCAGCTTTTCATACTGCATAATGAAGGCAAACACGTCACCACTTGCGCCACAGCCAAAGCAGTGAAAGATTTTTTTAGCTTCGCTGACAAAAAATGACGGTGTTTTTTCCTGATGAAACGGACAGAGTCCTCTATAATTGGTTCCTGACTTGTGTAACCTGACATATCCTGAAATTACTTCCACGATGCTGGTAGCATCTCTTATCTCAACAATTTTTTCATCAGGAATAAACCGTGAAAGCTCTTTCACCTTACGAATCCTGTCTAATATGGAAAACTAAATTTTAATGACAGAATTGCAACAAGAAGAGAAGTTAATTCGGCAGAGCAGCCTGAGAATATAGTTTAGGTGCCAGGAGATAGTTAATTAAAGGACTTAACGACATTATGATGTTTATCTTTAAGGACACATTAAAAACAAAAGGCCCCAAAATAAAAATGGACCTTTTGTTTTCTAATGCTGGCTTTACGTATTCGTTTATCACTGATACTATTAATTGGTGGAATCATTTGACCTGATAATAACACACATCGGTCAGAACATAGTAAACAGCACCTTATGCCGTGCGGCGTAATCTTAAGGCTCTCTTGCGTGCTGCCACCGCCTTTTTTTTACGCTTAATGCTGGGCTTTTCAAAGTATTGGCGTTTTCGCAACTCAGAGAGAATTCCAGCTTTTTCGCATTGCTTTTTAAATCGTCTCAACGCATTTTCAAAAGGTTCGTTTTCGCCTACCTTAATTCCGGCCATCCATTTCCCCTCCCTTCTCATTTAGGAGTAGAGCAGCAAATATTTTCAGTTTTTTATCACACTATAAAAAAATAAAAAATAAATATTATTTATTATGTTTATGACAAAAAAATAATTGATTTACTAAAATTCCTTTCAGCAATCTCTTTAATCTTGACAAATAAGGCGAAGAAACAATCAACAGTTCCCGGTAGCATTGAAATTCTTTAGCACTATTTGCACGACAGCACGCGGCAATTATGAGAAGGAGCCAAAGAATAGAAGTAGCGAAAAAAAGTCTAAATATTTAATTATAACTATTTAAGGCATTCTGTCAATAGGTTTCAATTCAGGACTTTCCCCAAAAAATTTAAGAATCAAAGAGGGGCAGTTGATTTTCATTGATCAGGGCCTTAATCGGCTTCACCATTCTTCTGTTATAGCGGTGTAATAGTTCCCGAATACCATCAGCT
>Ga0073932_1006319_pt1 | contig 12219 bp, 7 predicted proteins | sample DewCreD2012metaG_FD_76967 | JGI IMG/M metagenome (GOLD analysis project Ga0073932, IMG submission 76967) | Hot spring sediment bacterial and archeal communities from British Columbia, Canada, to study Microbial Dark Matter (Phase II) - Dewar... ... | reverse complement strand
TGCATCCGTGACGGTTGAGTCCGCCGGGCGCGTGCTGGCGCAACGCGATGCCCGGATCAAGCCCGTGCGCCCGCTCACCGTTTACATCCTGCCCCATTCGCACACCGACATCGGCTACACGGAAATCCAGACCGCCATCGAGAAGAAACAGGTGCAGAACCTCCTGGACGGCATCGCCGCCGCCAAACGCACGGCCAGCTACCCGGAGGGGGCGCGTTTTGTCTGGAACGTGGAGGTGCTCTGGGCGGCGGACCTGTATTTGCGCCGGCTGGATGCCGCGCAGCGGGCCGAGTTTTTCGACGCCGTCCGGCGCGGCCAGGTGGCCCTCTGCGGCATGTACCTCAACGAGCTGACCGGGTTGTGCCGGCCCGAGGAACTGATCCGCCTGTTCCGCTACGCCACGCGCCTGGCCGAGCAAGCGGGCCGGCCCATTGACGCGGTCATGATTTCCGACGTGCCGGGCTACACCTGGGGCACGGTCACCGCGATGGCCCACGCGGGCATCCGCTACTTCAACACCGCGCCCAACTACTTTGATCGCATCGGCACCATTCTGCGCGAGTGGGAGAACAAGCCATTCTGGTGGGTCGGGCCGGATGGCCAATCGAAGGTGCTGGTTTGGATTCCGTTCTGGGGCTACGCCATGTCGCACCGCTACGGGCGGCTCTCGCCCGGGCTGGTGGATGATTTCTACGACGGCCTGGAGAAGCGGGGTTACCCCTACGACATCGCCCACGTGCGCTGGAGCGGCCACGGCGACAATGCCGTGCCCGATCCGGCGATCTGCGAGTTTGTCCGCGACTGGAACGCGCGGTACACCTGGCCGCGCTTCGTGATTGCCGGCGTCAGCGAGGCGTTCCGCGCCTTCGAGCGGCGGCATGGCACGCAACTGCCGGTGGTGCGAGGCGATTGGACACCCTACTGGGAAGACGGCGCCGGATCTTCGGCGTGGGAAACGGCGTTGAACCGCAACAGCTTGGATCGGCTGACACAGGCCGAGGCGCTTTGGGCCATGCGTCGCCTGGGGCGCTACCCGGCCGAGGCCTTCGAGCAGGCCTGGAACAACGTGTTGCTTTTTTCGGAGCACACGTGGGGTGCGCATTGCAGCGTGTGGGGGCCGGAACGCCCCGAGACCAAGGAGCAATGGGAGCTGAAACGTGGCTACGCGCTGGCGGCCGACAGCCAGTCGCGGGAGCTGCTGGCAAGAGCGGCCGGTCTTGCTGGAAACCCGCACGCCGAAGTCGGCATGCCAACCGCGGTGGACGTCTTCAACACCGCCTCCTGGCCGCGCACGGAGCTGGTCACCCTGTCCAAAGAACTGGCCGCCGCGGGCGACCGGGTGGTGGACGACCGCGGCCAGCCCGTGCCCTCCCAGCGGCTGCGCTCCGGCGAGCTGGTGTTTTGGGCGACCGACGTACCGGCTTTCGGCGCCAAACGGTTTGCGGTAACCCCCGGGCCGGCCCACGTGGACGGCCGCGCCACCGCCAACGACGCCACGCTGGACAGCGGGCGCGTGCGGCTGCGGGTGGACCAACAGACGGGCGCGATCATCGAGTTGAGCCTGCGGGGCGTGGACGGGAACTTCGTGGATACAAGCGGCGGCCGCGGTCTGAACGACTATCTCTACCTGATCGGCGACGATTTGAAGAACCTCCAGCGCAACGGGCCGGGGACGATTCGTCCGGGTGAACCGGGGCCGCTGGTCGCCTCGCTCATCGTGGAATCCGCCGCGCCCGGTTGCCGCCGGCTCACCCGCGAGGTGCGCGTGGTGGCGGGGGCGGACTACGTGGAGTTGATCAATGACGTGGACAAGGAACGCGCGCCGTATCCGGCCAAGGCGGAGTTTCCGGAGGGCGATTACCGCAATCGCGCCGCCAAGGAGAGCGTGAATTTCGCCTTCGAGTTCAACGTGCCGGACGGGCAGGTGCGGCTCGATGTACCGCTCGCCGTGATGCGGCCGGAGGCCGACCAGATGCCCAGCGCGTGCAAGAACTGGTTCACGGTGGGCCGCTGGGCCGATGTGGTCGGCCGCAACCGTGGGATTCAGTGGGTCACGCTGGACGCGCCGTTGGTCCAGGTCGGTGGTCTCACAGCACGTTTCCTCAACTCGCAGTTCGATCCGGATTCCTGGCGCACGACCGTCGAGCCGACCCAGAAGCTTTACTCCTGGGCCATGAACAACCACTGGGGCACGAACTACCGCGCCTACCAGGAGGGGCTGACCCGCTTCCGCTTTGTGCTGCGGCCATACCGCCGGTCCGATCCCGCCCGGAACTCGCGCTTTGCCACCGGCTTCAGCCAGCCGTTGCTGCCGGTCCCGGCCCGCGGGGGCAAAGCGGGCAACGGCCCGTTGCTCCGGCTCAGCACCGAGGACGTGTTGGTAACAGGGCTGAAACCCAGCGACGATGGCCGGGCGATCATCGTCCGCTTGTTCGGCGCCACGGGCCAGAGACGGTCGGTAACGCTGAGCTGGGGCGCGTGGCAACCGAAGGCCGTGTTCATGACCGACACCAGCGAGCGACCCGTCGCTCCGGTGGGGAAGCGGGTGACGGTGCCGGGTTACGGACTGGTAAGTCTGCGGGCGGACTGGGGGAATTAACCCGGTGCGATGCGTCGCCTGCAACCTGCGGTGTCAGGGTGAGCAGGATGCGGGGGACAAGGTCTTGGTGCGCATAGCAGGACTTGAACCTGCACGGGTTGCCCCACTACCACCTCAAAGTAGCGCGTCTGCCAATTCCGCCATATGCGCGCCCAAGTCCGCCGGCGAGGCAGGGGCTTGTGCCGGTCTGCTCGCGGCGGCCAGTCCAACTAAGCACAAGCCGCTGCTGTCTGTCAACGGTCGGCTTGTCGCAGCGCGGGCGGCGGCCGTCGCTTGCCGCCCGGGCTGTTTCAGGCACAGGGCGCTGGCTCGGCTGTCCGAGCTTCCTTGCCGGCCTCAAACTCGGCCATCAACTTCTTGAAACAATCCGGGCAATAGCTGTGGGTGAAATGCACGTCGGTGCGCTTGGCCAGGTAGGTTTCGACCTGTTGCCAGTAGTTTTGGTCGTCGCGCACCTTCTTGCAACAGGCGCAAATGGGCAACAGGCCGGACAGTTGGGATACCTGCGACTGCAGGCTGAGGATGCGCTGGGCGACGTTCAGTCTGGCTTCCAGCATCTCCTCATCGAACGGCTTGGTGATGAAGTCATCGGCGCCGGCGCGCATCCCGTCCAGATAACCGGATTTGCCGGAGACGGTCGTCAGCAGAATGATGTAGGTGTATTGCGATCGGCGCGCCTCGCGGATGCGGCGGCACAATTCCAGACCGTCCATCTCGGGCATGATCATGTCCGAAATGAGCAGTGGGATGTCGTCGGTCTTGAACAGTGCCAGCACCTCGCGGGCGGCGCGGAGGGCGGTGACCTTGTGGCCGAGCTTCTGGAGGGAGGTCCTCAGAATCAGGCGTGAGGTTGGGTCGTCGTCAACAATTACGATGCGCATGTGCAGGACTCGTTTGCCAGCAGGTCTTGAACAGCCGTCTCGACCCGCTTGAATTCGGTTTCCAGTGGTTGGGCCAGGGCAGCGGCCTCGGCCAGCGCGCCGGCCTTGCCAAGTGCCTCCAACTTGCCCGCCACCGCGGCCAGCGTGGTGGCCCCGACGTTGGCGCTGGCCCCCTTGAGCGTGTGCGCGGCCTTGCGAAGCGCGTCCGCGTTGCCTGCGCTCATCGCGTCGTGGATGGCCTTCCGATAGTCGGCGGCACTCTGCAGGAAGGTTTGGTAAATCTCCGACAACACAGATGGGTCTGTGCTCGCAGCCAGGCTGCGCAGCCGATCCGTAGCCACGGGATCCAGGACGGGGGCGTCGTCCGCCTGGGCCGGAGGGTCGGGCGGCGCTACCGGCCCGGACGTGCCGGCGGGCTTGCCGAACCACCGATCCAGGACGGCTTCCAAATCTTCAAGCCGGACGGGCTTGCTGATGTAATCGTCCATTCCGGCCTCCAGGCAGCGCTCGCGGTCGCCTTCCAGCGCCTTGGCGGTCATGGCGACGATGGGGATGCGTTTGGCAGTCCCTTGGCGGCGGCGGATTTCCCGGGTGGCGGTGTAACCGTCCATCTGGGGCATTTCGCAGTCCATGAAGACGACGTCAAACGGCAGCAGGCCCACCAACTTGATGGCTTCCTCGCCGTTGGCAGCGACGTCCACCCGGCAACCCAGGCTTTCCAGCATGAGGCGGCCGACCTTCTGGTTGGTGGTGCTGTCATCCACCACCAGCACGCGGGCGTTGTAGTTGCGGGAACGGCGCACTTCGGCCAGGCGCTCCGGGAGGGCTTGCCGCGATGCAGCGCCGTCTGGCGACTGCCGGATGTTGGCCGCCCACGCTTCAGCCAGAACGTTCCAGAGTCGGGACGGCTTGGCCGGCTTGAGGAGGGTGGCGAAAATGCCCGCTTCCTGGAGGCGGCTGTGCTGCTCCGGCAGCCCGAGCGAGGTCAACATGACCAGCACCGTGTCCTTGAGGCCGGGATCGGCCTTGATCCGGCGGGCGAGCGTCTCGCCGTCCATGCCGGGCATCTGGTGATCCAGGATGGCGATGTGGAAGGGGTCGCCGGCGGCGCGGGCCTGGCGCAGGACCGCCAGGGCTTCTTCGCCCGAGGCGTAGCCGCCGTTGCGCAGCCGCCAACTGGTGACCTGCTCGTGCAACACGCGGCGATTAACCTCGTTGTCGTCCACGATCAGCACCCGCAGCCCGTCCAGCGCGGCGCGCGGCACGGGCTTGGGCGCTTCCTTGGGCAAGGGCAGCGGCAGCGTGAACCAGAAGGTTGACCCCACCCCCACCTGGCTGGTGACGCCAATCTCGCCGCCCATCAAGCGGGTCAGTTGTTGACTGATGGCCAGTCCCAAGCCGGTGCCGCCGTAGCGGCGCGTCGTCGAGGCGTCGGCCTGGGTGAACTTGTCGAAGATCATGGCCAGGCGGTCCTCCGGGATGCCGATGCCGGTGTCCTGGATGGAGAACTTGACGCGCGCCTGGTCGTTCTGTCGCTCGATGCACTGCACATCCAACAGCACGTGTCCCTGGGAGGTGAATTTCACGGCGTTGCCGACCAGGTTGACGAGCACCTGGCGGATGCGGCCCGGGTCGCCCACGACGTACTGCGGCATGTCCGGGGCGTAGCGCACAATGAGGTCCAGGCCTTTCTCGGACACCTTGCCAGCGAACAGCTCGCCCACCTCCTCGACCACCGTTTGCAAGTCGAATGGCAGCGGTTCGATGGTCAACTTGCCGGCCTCGATCTTCGAGAAGTCCAAAATGTCGTTGATGAGGTTGAGCAGGGTTTCGGCGCTGGAGCGGGCAATCTGGGCATACTCGCGCTGGCGCTCGGACAAACCGGTGTCGCACAAGAGGCCCAACATGCCGATGACGCCGTTCATGGGCGTGCGGATTTCGTGGCTCATGCAGGCCAGGAAATCGCTCTTGGCCCGGCTGGCCTCCAGGGCCTTGGCCGCCAGTTCCTCGGCGCGCGCGGTGGCGGCGCGCAGCTCGGCGTTGGCCGCCTGCAGATCGCGAGTGCGCTCCTGCACGCGCTGCTCCAGGTCTTCCATCCGCTTGCGCGCTTCCCGCGTCAGCCGCCATTTCTCCGTCAGGGCGTGCGCCAGTTGCAGCACCTCCACCACATCGAACGGCTTCTTGAGAATCACCAGCCGATCGGACCGGCCCAGACGCGCGGTCATTTCGTCCCACGAGTAATCGGAATAGGCCGTGCAGACGACCACTTGCAGGTCGGGGTCCACCTCCCACAGCCGCGCAATGGTCTCGATGCCGTCCCAACCCGGCGGCATGCGCACATCCACGAAGGCCAGTGCAAACGGGGGACTGGATTTGACCAGATCAAGGGCCTCTTGGCCCTGGTAGGCGGAGGTCAATTCGAAGGTCGGGCCATCGTCAGTCACCGGTTTGTCCCCGAACAACTCGGCCTCGGCCCGGGCCAGGTCGCTGGTGGCAGGGCTGCCGCCAGTGAGGATTTTGCGGAAGTCACTGTGGATGGCCGGATTGTCGTCCACGACGAGCACCCGGCGATTGGGAGCAACAGCCTGAGCGTTCATGGCTTGGTTGGTTTGGGCGAGAATGGCAACTCCAGGGTGAAGGTCGCGCCGCATCCGGGGCCGTCGCTCCGGACGCGCAGGTCCCCGCCCAGTTCCCGCGCGACCAGCAGGCCACTGTAGAGTCCAAAGCCGTGGCCCTGCTTGCGCGTCGTAAAACCGTATTGAAAGAGCTTGGGCATGTTTTCGGCCGGGATTCCCACCCCATTGTCACTGACGACGATTTGGAGACGGTCTTCGGTCCGGCTCAGTCGCACGGTCAGTTGTTTGTCGGCGCGCCCGGACTCGTCGCAGGCGTACTTGGCGTTGCGAATGAGGTTGACCAACACCTGCAGGACCTTGTGTTTGTCAACCGTGATCGGGGGCAGGTCCGGGGCGAACTGGCGCACCACGGCGATGTCGTGACGGGCCAGGGTGTTGGCATTCAGACGCAGGGCGTCCTCGATCAAATCCTGAGGCGCAACCTCCTCGCACACGCCCACCAGGCGCGCGTAACTCTGTTGCATGGCCACGATGTCCTTGATGTGGTCCAGACACTTGGCCAGGTTCTGCAGCTCCGCCAGCAGGTCGTGTTGCTCGGCGGCCAGATGGTCAGCCAGCTTTTTCAGGTAGCCAACGACCTGGTCCACCCGGCCCTCCCGGCTCAGGAAGCCCGCCAGATCGCCCTGGTGGGCCTGGAGCAGCTCGGCAATCTTGGCTACGCCCGCGATCTTGGAGGCGCGCAGTCGGTTCGCCAGCAGCCCGGCGGAGGTGTTCACGCTGTTGAGGGCGTTGCCGACGTTGTGAAGCACGCTGGTGGCAACTTCGGCCATGCCTGCCTGGCGGGAAGCCACCACCAGTTGCTGATGCGCCTGCTCCAGTTTGAGCTCCGCCTCCTTGTGCGCCGTGATGTCGCGCGACACGCCGATCGTGCCGATGATGTTCCCGTGGGAATCGCGCCAAGGCATTTTGGCCGTGAGCCACCAAATCTCCCGCCCGTCGGGCAGGGTGGCCTTTTCCTGCTTGGCATCCAGGGGGCGACCGGTGCGGATGATCGTCTCCTCGTCGGCGCGCGCGGCGCGCGCATGAGCTTCCGGATAAGTGTCCTGATCCGACTTGCCGATCAGCCAACGGCCAAAGGTCTCGGTGTCGCGCAGGTATTCGGGCGAGGCGTCGGTGGCCGTCTCCGGGTGGGCAGCCCGATACATGTCGCGGGCAGTGATCAGGGTGGCCTTGACCTTCGAGGCGCTCACCCGCACAAACCGGGATTGGAGGTCCTTGAAGTAGATGTGGTCCGGCAGATTGTCCAACAGCGCGTTCAAAAGGTCGCGCTCCCGCGCCAGTTCCGTCTCCACGCGGACGCGCGCTGTGATGTCCCGGAACACATTCAGGACCACCACTTGGTCGTCCAACTGCAGGTAAGCGGTCGTCAACTCGAGGTCCACCACCTGCCCGGATTGCAGCGTCACGCGGCGGGTCGTGCAGCGCTGGAGCGACCGGGTGGCAAACCGGTCGCGGAACTCCGCCAGCCAGCCCGCGCGGTCCTCGTTCTGCGCGTACACAACCGTGAACGGACGCCCGATCAACTCGTCGGCGGTCAGCCCCACCATCGCGCAATAAGCGGGATTGACGGCCAGGATGGTGCCCTGCCCGTCCACCAACCGCATGCCGTCAGCGGAATTCTCCCAGACGGACTGGAACTGTTGCAGGGCTGCCTGCCGGGCTTTGACCACCTGCTTCTGCAGAATCCCAACGGCCAGGGCATCCGCCACCGCCGCCACTGTCTCGCTAACCACCGCGCTCAAGGGTTGCCGGGCGTCCAGCACCAAGATGCCCACCAACCGACCTTCAGCCACCAGTGGCCGATTGGTGAAGCCGGCCAGCCCAACCTGCCAGGCGTCGGTCGGGCCGGGCCGCGGCTCGGTTTGGGCGGCTTGGGTTACCGGCCGGCCAATCTGTTGGGCGCTTGGGCCGGGCGTCGCTGCGTCGCCCAGGGCCAGCCGCTCCGGCATCCGCCGGAGGGCGGCCTCCGCGCCGACGCTGGCTTGCAGTTGGAGCTCCCGCTCGTCCGGAGTCAGCGTATAGAGGCCGGTCGCGGTGACGGGCAGGCGTCCAATGCAAAGGTCCGCGCAACGGTGCAACAGCTCGGCCAGTGAACCTTGTTGGGCAAGGGTGTGGTTGACCTCGGCCAAGAGGGTTGCCAGGGCCGCCCGTTCCCGCAGCTCGGCCTCGCGGCCTTGTGGGTCGGTCAGATCGCGGAATGTGACCAGCCAGCCCAGGAAGGTCTCGCCTTCGCGCTGGGGATACACCGCCCGCTCGAAGCTCCGCCCGTCCCGCAGTTCCATGACCTCCCGGCTGTGGTTGTTGTTCTCATCGGACGGGTCCAAGCCCTCGAGCAGACGCCCGGGACGTTTGAGTTTGGCCTCCAAGCTCTCGATCAAGCCCGGCCCCGTGTCCCGACTCGGCGGCTCGGTGGAGACTCCCCACAGCTTGGTGAACAGCCGATTCCAGCAGACTACGCGCCCGGCCCGGTCCACAGCCAGGACGGCCGCATTGTGCAACATGGCCAACGCAGCCAACCGTGCCCCCGCGGAGATTCGCTCGGGACCGGCTGCCATGTTGTTTGGGCAGTCTGGGCCAACGGTCCGCGGCCCGCCGCAATCCGGATTCCCACCCGTTCCGTCAGCTCGGATTCCAGCGGAGGCGCGACCGCGGGCCGCTTGGGCTTTTGTGTTCATCACGATACAGTGGCAAGAGCGCCCGGGCGCTTCGTGCCGGCACCGAAGAGCAAATCGCATTCCGCCGGCGACCCACGGTCAGCCCCCTGAAGCTGTTGCGCCTGCCGGCGACAGGTCTGTCGGAGCAGCACTGACAGAACGCCCCCAACCGACCGGGTCGGTCCCTCGCCAACGCCGAAGCCCGGTGGCGAGCGGCCCGTGGTGCCCCGCCGGATGTCCAAAACACGGCCTGCCAGGCTCAGAATCCCTGTCCAAGCCGCCAGCGGGCGGGCGCGCTGCTGGCTCGGCAGGCGCCACGAAGCTGGGCGATGGGACCGTTTCCAGACACCGCCCGTCCCGTTCTTATGCATTGCCCTGAAGTTGGGGAGAGGCTAAGCAGAAGCCAGCGAGTGATGGGCACGTTGGCACATCCCAAACGTCACGGCCGCGCCAGGGCCCTGAGCACCACCACCGTCTTGGGGCTTCTGGTTGCGGCACCGGGCCTGTCGCCGTTGGCGGGCTGCGCCAGGCGTGATCGGCCGCAGGCCGGTGTTGAAGCAGCCTACCAAGCCGGCCGGCGACAGGCGCTGGACGAGGTTTACGAAAGCCGATTCCCGGTTGTCACCATCCTTGGGCCGGTGGAAATCCCAAAACTGGACTGGACCGGGGGCCTGACGCTGGCGCGAGCGATTGTGGCCGCCAGATACCAGGCACCCGCCGACCCCAGCCGCATCATCCTCCATCGAGGTGGCACTGCTTACGAAATCAGCCCCGCGCGGCTCTTGGCAGGTGAGGACTGGCTGCTGCTGCCCGGCGACCGCATCGAGATCATCCCTTGAAGCCCCGGCTTGCCCTGACCCGATGACGGGCGGCAGGTCGGGCTAATGTCCGGAAGCTCCTGCCCCGCAGAGGGCGTCCGACCTGGGGTTCAGCGCGGCTTGGTCGTGCGCCGCACAGCCCGCTGCAGTTCGCGCTCAGCCTCCCGCCGTTTCAATGTTTCACGCTTGTCAAAGCGCGCCTTGCCGCGTCCGACCGCCAGCGAAACCTTGACGCGACCGTTCTTCCAATACAACGCCAGGGGCACCAGGGCCTGGCCTTTGACCTCCGCTTGGGCGGCCAACTTGCGAATCTCGGACTTGTGCAGGAGCAGCTTGCGGTCGGCCTTCGGCTGGTGATTCTGGCGGTTGCCGTGGCTGTACTCCTCGATGTGAGCATTGCACAGGAACACCTCGCCCCCTCGGACCACGGCGTAGGCGTCCTGAATCTGCCCTCGGCCTGCCCGCAGCGCCTTGACCTCCGTGCCGCGCAGGACAATCCCTGCCTCCACGGTCTCCAGCAGCTCGTAATCTCGCCGCGCTTTGGGGTTGGTGACGATGTCAGCCATACGCCGACGCCGCACGGAGACTGCCCGTGCCCGCCGTGCCGCTGGCCCTGTTCAAGCGAGTTCCCGAATACCTACCGCTTGCGGCCGCGCTTCTTGACCTTCTCGGGCGCGACGTCTGGCAGTTCCGGACACTCCCAGCCGATCTTGCCCTCAATGATCTCCAAGAGCGCTATGTCTGCCGCGCCCAAATGCTCGGCATTGGCGACCAGCGGGCGGCTCAACGCCCCCGCGCCCGACGTGAGCTGTCGCACACGCCGTGACACGATGTTGGTGAGCAGGTTGGGATTCCCGACCCGCTCCAAAGCCTTCCGGCACAGTTCTGCGTTCATTCTCCAAGCTGAAAACGAGTGCTGCAAAATACTCGCTGACAGGCCGCAGGCAACACAAAAAACCAAGCCCCAGCCCGGTCGCGTCTTGGCAGAATGCCCCCGGGTCAATGCCAAGGTTTCCGGCTTGCGGGGCGGGCGCGAGTCATGCCCCCTCCCGCGCCGCGCGGACGATGCTCCGGACCACGCAGCTCCGAAAGCAGCGGGTTTTGGCTTCCGGTCCAGTGGCCGACCTGCTACAAACCGGCCATGCCTGCGAAGCTGACCATCGGATTCCTCGGCACCGGCAAAATGGCCACCGCCCTGGCCCAGGGGTTCATGCGCGCGGGCCTGGTCACCCCGCGCCAGCTTTGCGGCAGCGACCCGCAGGCAGCCGCGCGGGCGGCGTTTGGCCGGGCCACCGGGGCGCGAATTGCCCGCGACAACCCCCAGGTCGTCGAGTGGGCCAGCGTGTTGGTGTTGGCGACCAAGCCGGACCAGGCTCTCGCCGCGTTGAACGCCATCCGAGACTACTTTACCCGCCGGCACTTGCTCATCTCCATTGCGGCCGGCCTGTCCACAGCCAGGCTGGAAAGCGCCCTGCCCGCAGGCGCGCGCGTCATTCGCGTCATGCCCAACACGCCCGCGCTGGTGGGGGCGTCGGCCTCCGGCTTCGCCCGGGGCCGACACGCGACCCAGGCGGACTGCGACCTGGTGCAGCGGCTCTTTTCGGCCGTGGGCGTGGCCTTCGCGCTGAAAGAGGACCTGCTGGATGCGGTAACCGGCTTGAGCGGCAGCGGGCCGGCGTACGTGTATCAGTTCATCGAGGCATTGAGCGACGGCGGCGTGGCGGCCGGGCTGCCGCGCGACGTGGCCACCAAACTGGCCGCCCAAACAGTGTTGGGCGGCGCCAAGATGGTGCTGGAAACCGGTCTGCACCCGGCCGCGCTCAAGGACATGGTCGCCAGCCCGGGCGGCACGACCATCGAGGGCCTCCACGAGCTGGAAAAAGGCCGGCTGCGCGCCGCGGTCATCAGCGCCGTGCGCGCGGCCACGGAGAAGTCGCGCAAGCTGGGCCAGGTGGGATGACACCCCGAAGTCCAAACGTTGAGGCCCGAAACAAGGCCGAAGACCGCAGTCGGAGCAGGCGGCGGCCGGCGGGCTCGGCCGGCCAGTCGCCAACGGGGCAACGCATGTGTCGGGTCATCGGCATACCGCATTTCACCGACCGGTCCTGGCCCCGGCCAGGCGCCCTGCGCTGCTGGGTGCGAACGTCTCACTTTGCGCCCACGGATCGCGACGTCAGGCACGGGTTCCGGGTGGTGTTGGTGGGTGCGTCCGCGCCGAGGTGACCTCGTATGATTACGCTTTGTTCTTTTACGCTTTTCCCCTTTTCCCTTTCCGCGTGCGTTTGGGCGCATCTGGCCGGGACCACGGCGGGGCCGGCGCCGCAAAGCGGGTGGCGCAGGTTGGCAACCTGCCGACTTGAGCCGCTTGGGAGGCGGCGAAAGGGCTTGCCGTAGCGCAGCGAAGGCAAGGCCCGCAGGGCCGAGCGAGCGGGCGCGAGCGAGCCAATCGCCGACTGGCAGTCGGCGGGTGGGGGACTTGTTGGTGCGGTTGCGGATTGGCAATCCGCGATACGGCAGCAACGGTATTTAGGTTGCCAGGACAAAGTGGGGATTTTTGAGCACATGGTTCATCAGGATGACGAGTTTGCGCATCACTGCTGTCAGGGCCACTTTGGCCGGTTTGCCCGCCGT
>Ga0073932_1006311_pt1 | contig 12232 bp, 7 predicted proteins | sample DewCreD2012metaG_FD_76967 | JGI IMG/M metagenome (GOLD analysis project Ga0073932, IMG submission 76967) | Hot spring sediment bacterial and archeal communities from British Columbia, Canada, to study Microbial Dark Matter (Phase II) - Dewar... ... | reverse complement strand
TGCGGCAACACGCTCAACGGCAACCATCCGGTTGTGCGCGAGATGATCTTCCATTGCCTCCGTTACTGGGTTTACAACTATCACGTCGATGGTTTTCGTTTCGATTTGGCCTCGATCCTCAGCCGCGACCGCGACGGGAATCTGGTGCCCAATCCGCCTGTGGTCGAGACCATTTCGGAAGACCCCCTTTTGGCCGACACGAAAATCATCGCCGAGGCATGGGACGCCGCCGGCGCCTATCAGGTCGGCACATTCGCCAATTTGCGTTGGGCCGAGTGGAACGGGCGCTACCGCGACGACGTGCGCCGCTATTGGCGGGGCGATCCGCACATGATCGGCGCGTTGGCCACCCGGTTGGCCGGCAGCAGCGACCTATACCAACCCGGCGGACGCCGGCCCTATCACAGCATCAATTTCATCACGTCGCACGACGGGTTCACGCTGAACGACTTGGTAAGCTACAACTACAAGCACAACGAAGCCAACGGCGAAGGGAACCGGGACGGCGACAATAACAACTACAGCTACAACTACGGCGTCGAAGGGCCTACACGGCGCGAGTCGATCGAACGCGTGCGCTTGCGGCAGATCAAGAACATGCTGGCCACGCTCCTGCTCAGCCAAGGAGTGCCCATGCTGCTGATGGGCGACGAAGTGCGGCGCACGCAGTTGGGCAACAACAACGCCTACTGCCAAGACAACGCCATTTCGTGGTTCGATTGGTCGCTGGTCGAAAAGAACAAGGGGCTGCTGCGCTTCGTACAGGCGCTGATCGAGTTCCGGCGGGCCGAGCCTACCGTTCGCCAAACCAACTTCCTCAGCGGACGGCCGGCCAAACCCGGCCGACTGCCCGATGTCAGTTGGTTCAGTCCTGAGGGCACGGCTGTCCACTGGCACAGCGACACGCGATGCCTGACGTGCCTGCTGGCGGCCATGCCGCCGCAAAGCCCGATCGAGCCTCCGAATCATCACCTATTGATGATGTTCAATTCGGGCGAGCTTGGCCAACGATTCCTTGTTCCGCCGTTGGCCAGGCACCTTCCTTGGCGATTGTTTTTCAATACGGCCGCGAAGAGTCCGTACGATATCTATCCGGGGTTGAACGGCCCGCCGCCGCGGGCGGATGGCGTGGTCGATCTCGACGGCCGGACCATGGTGTGCTTCGTCGCCCGCGACGAACTGTGACGGCCAGTGCTGCGGTCTTGGTCGTGTTGCCGAGACCGGCATGGGCGGGGCCGGGGTTACTCGTAGCCAAAAACGAGCGGGCGGCGGATGTCATTCGCGGCCCGTTTTCAATTGGCCGGGTTGTCGCCTCCCGGTTCTCGATCTTGGCAGTTTCGTTGTTTCTCAATGGGAAACAACGATTTATGCTTTGGGCCGCACGCGGCATCCTTTGCGCATCGCGCGATGAATCCTTTATTGCTCAGAAAAAACGAAGCATCGCGAAATCGCTATTCCTATATGTGCCTACAAATGTAGTTGACAGTGGAATGGTACTGGGGTAATAATGGTGAGCGATGGCCGGGCGTTTTCTGTTGATCCCGGATTCGTTGTTGTCGAAGGCAAGTGTTCCAGCGACCAACGGGAGCGGGTTTCAGTCGGGTGCGGCAGCACCGATTGGCCGACGGCCCTGCCGCTTGGGGTCAATGCCGGGTTTGTTGTCTCGGAGCGGATTCCAGCGACCAGCGGGAGCGGGTTTTTGGTCGGGTGCGGCAGCACCGATTGGCCGACGGCCCTGCCGTCTGGGGAATGTTGAGGCGATTGTGCCCCCGAGGGCGAGGGCGTGAACGGGTGTAAGTGTTCATATTTGCGTGGTGCAAGGGGTTTGCGATGAGCAGACAGTCGGACGGCACAACATTGTCGCCGCGCCAGATGGAGATCATGAACATCATCTGGGCTCGCGGAAAAGCGACGGTCGCCGAGGTTTGGGAAGAGATCAACCGGCGGCACCAATTGGCTCGCAACACCGTTCTCACGCTGATGACCCGCTTGGAGGAAAAGGGTTGGCTCGGGCACGAGGAAGAGGGCCAAGCCTATCTTTATTTCGCCCGGCGTCGTCGCGAAGCCACGTTGCGGGGGATGGTGCAGCAGTTGGTCGATACCGCCTTTGCCGGTTCGGCGGATTCGCTGGTGATGGCCCTGTTGGAGGGCCGCGGCGTCTCGGCGGCCGAGGCCGAACGAATTCGGGCGATGATCGAGGCCGCGGAACGCGCGGAAAAGGCACCACCGGAGAATGCTTGACCATCGAGCGCTGCGCGGAAACAATCAGGGCGTGCGGTGTTGTCGGTGATCCGCGGCCCAACCGGTTCAACGGAAGCGGCGGGCTGCCCGGAGTTTATCGATTCTTCGCAAATCATGTTGACGCAAGTTTGCTCAGTCTTGCGGGCAAACGCGTCGCTTGGTTCGGCGAAGCCCAAAAGTGCATTCCGGAAAGGCACGTGGGATGAACTTGTTGCTGCGGCTGTATCCGGGCGACCATGTTGTGCATTTGATCGCGGTGTTCTCGCTGCAACTGGCAGTGGTGGCCGGCGCTGCTTGGGTGTTCGCCCGAGTGTGGGCGCGGCAAAATGCGGCCGCTCTCTACGCCGTATGGCTGACGGCCCTGCTCAGCGTGCCGTTGGGCGCGTTGATGTTGGCGGCGGCCTCCGTTTCGGGCATCTCGTTCATCTCGTTGCCTCTGCTGCCGGCGGAACGGCCCGCCCCGCCGACCGTTGAATACGCGCAAGCGCAGGCGATCGGGGCGTTCGGGGCAGAGTCAACCGCTGCGTTCGAAGAGGGGGCAGCGGTTCGCGGAGTGATTCGCGATGCGCTGGTTTGGTTGGCGCAAGGCTTCCAGTCGGCCGACACCTATCGAGCGGCGTTCTCTTTGGTGATGATTGTTTGGGGCGCGGGAGCGGCGTGGCTTTCGGTGCGGCTTTTGGTTGGGGTGTGGGCCGTGGGGCGACTCTTGCGGAACAGTCGGCCAGTTTCGTCATCGCGATCTGCCGAGATGTGCGCGCGGATTGGCCGCGAGTTGGGCCTGCGGGTATCGCCGCGGCTGTTGGTTTCGCGTTGGGTGACCAGTCCGATTTGTTTGGGTTTGCGCAGGCCGGCCATTATTCTGCCCGCAAGCCTCGGCGAAAAGCTGAGCGCGAGTCAGTTGCACGACGTGCTCGTGCATGAATGCGTCCACATTCTCAATCGCGATCATTTTTGGGGGCTGCTGGAGCGCTGTGCCCAGATCGTGTTGTGGCCTCATCCGGCAGTGCATCTGATTCGGCAGGAGTTGTCCCGGGCTCGGGAGGAGTTGTGCGACAACTACGTGCTTCGCGCGGCCCGCGTGCCCGAGTACGCCCGCACGTTGTTGATGATTTCGCAGCAGTCGGGGCACGATCAGCCGCGATACATGTCGGCCATCGGGTTTTTACAGGGCCCCCGGCCGCTTGAGTCGCGCGTTCGCGCCCTGCTCGATTCGCGGCGGCAACTGGCGACACGAATGCCCGCCGCGGTCCGCGCGGCGGTGGGGGCGGGGGTTTTGGGCGTTGCCTTGGCTGCCGCGGGGGTCCGTTTCGTTCCGGCGGAAACACCGCTTCCGGTGCCGATGGCGTCGGTCGTCGAGTTTCCGCCAATCGCGGTGGCTTCGGCTGGTCCCTCGGCACAAGCCGCGCTGCCGGCGGCTCGCTCCCTCATGCCGACGCTTCCGATGCAAATCGATTTTGGTGCGGAGGCTTCGGATTCATTCGATCCCGTCGCGCTGCCGCCGAGGGCTTTGGGGCCGGCATGGACTCCTGCAACAATAGCGACTCCGGCGACGACGGCGAATTTTGCGGCGACGGCAAGTCCGGCAGCTCCGGCAATGGCACCGGTGCAGAGCGCAGCGAAGCCGTATTTGGGCGAAGAATCGGCGGTTGTTCGCGCATTGCCTCGGCAAACGCGGCTCGCACAAGTGAGCAACATTGGGATGCGGCTGGGGCGAGCAGCCCGCGCGGACGAATCGGCGAGCGAGTCGAGCGGCAAGTCGGAGTCGTTTGTCTCGCGGCGCGGGACGACGACTCCCACGCTGGCCGAGGTTGTCTTCGACCTTAGCGATGTGTTGCAGCCGATGGTGCATGTGGAGGCGGTTGACGGCGTTTATTGGGTTACCGTTCAGGCGGGCGACTCCTCGACTGCACGGTGGGCTGTCGAGCCGGGAAAAACGGCGAAGGCGGTTTATGAAGAGAGCCTCACTGCGCGCATCGCGTGCGAACTGAGCGTTGAGCCGGCGGAGCATGCCGGCCAGGTCCGCCTCAGCTACCGCTGGGCGTTGCAGCTCGGTTTGGATCGGATCTACGTGTGGCAGTCGCAGGGCGAGATCATTCCCTGCGGCCAATGGCGGCCGCTGATGCCCGCGATGGCGTCCGAACAGCCGTCGCCGCGGTCCGCGGCTGCGGCGCTGGCCGCCGACGAGTTGCTTCGACAGTGCGACGAAGCCGTTCGCTTGTTCGGCATTGTGCTTGACATGCTGAACGATTGAACCGATTCGCCCGGGCACCGTTTGCGGGCAGTGTTGCTTGGGAGCAAGTTGCGAATCGGAATTCTCGACGTTGCGGTGCAGGCTGCCGAGGGTGTCGCGGTGCCGGGCCGCAGTCTCTTTGGGCCTCGTTCTGGAAAGGATGTGAGCCATGCGCGCGTTCATCGGTGCGATTGTTGCGGGAGCGGCCTTGGCGGCGTTCGCCGCGGTTGGGGCGGAAGGCGATCCCGCTGCGCCTCGGGCGATCGAGGGGCAGCCGCGTTTCCAGCCGCCCGGGCAGTACCTGATGCTGCCGGCCTATTCGGCGCTGGCGCAGGAATCGGTGCAAAAACAGATCGAGCTGGTTCACGAGCAGAAGGAAAAGCTGCGCGAGATTTCGCGGAAGTATTTGGAAGAGATTCAGGGCGCCGGACGGCTCGATTGGTCGAAATGGGGTGAAATGTCGCAGGAAGAGCGCAAAGCGAAAATCGAGGAGATGCAAAAGCGATACAGCGATGCGCAGGCCGCTGCGAAGAAAGCGATCGAAGAGGTCCTTTTGCCTCATCAGATCGACAGACTCAAGCAAATCGAGTTTCGTACCCGCGCCTCGGGTATGTTGTACGCTCCCAACGTAATCGAGCAGATCGGCCTGACCGAAGAGCAGAAAAACCGGCTCAAACAATTGCGCGAAGAACAGCAGAAGAAGATGGCCGCCTTGATGGAAGAGACGATGGAGAAGACGCTCGATCTGCTCAACGACGAGCAACGAAAGAAGCTGGAAGAGTTGAGCAATCGCCCGTGGCAAGGATTTCAATGGGGCGGCGGTCAACGGCCCTAAGGCGCCCTTGGGCCGCAGGCAATCGGGCAAGTCGCCGCACTCGACACGTGAACAATGCGTGTTTTGCGGAGTGCGGCTGGAACCCGTGCGGCTGCTTCGTCGCTCGGCATAGAACGCCGGCGGCGATTGGCTGCATCGGGCAACGCGGTTTTCTTCCTGCGCTGCGGCTTGCGGCCGATCTTCTTGTTTGAGCGTTTTCGCGGTATTCGCCGGGACGGTGCGCATTCTCAAAGAGGGATAAACTCCAATGAAACGGCGCGCGTTGTTGTTGTTCGGCTGGTGCGGGTTCTGGGCTTGGTCGGTTGCCGCAGCGGCGGAGTGGAATGCCGAAAAGCTTTCCGCGCTGCGGCCGGTATTGCAGTCGTTTGTCGATCAGGGCGAGGTGGCCGGCGCCGTGGCGTTGGTGGGCGATCGGGACGGAGTGCGGCGCGTCGAGGCGGTCGGCTATCGCGATTTGGATGCTGCGGATGCCATGAAGCCCGACACGCTCTTCCGCATCGCGTCGATGACCAAGCCGATTACGGCGGCGGCCGTGATGATCCTCAAGGACGAGGGCAAGGTCTCGCCCGACGATCCGTTGGAGGTCTATTTTTCGGCGATGCGCGACGTGCGCTGGGCCGGTTCGGACAAGCCCGTCCGGGTGCGGCATCTGTTGACGCATACCTCGGGCTGGGCCGGCGGGCTGCCGAAGGATCTGGCCGATCTCTATCAGCGGAGGCACCTGACGTTGGCCGAAGCGGCCGAGCGTTTCGTTCGCGAGCCGCTGTCGGCCGAGCCGGGTTCGCGTTGGGCCTATTGCAATTCAGGCATCGACCTGCTGGGGCGGATCGTCGAGATTCGCAGCGGCATGAGTTTCGAAGAGTTTCTCGAAAAGCGGATTTTCGGACCGCTGGGCATGACCGATACAACCTTCTATCCCTCGCCCGAGCAGTTGCGGCGCGCGGCAGTAACCTACGAACGCAAAGACGGCAAGCTTGTCGCAGTGGCCCGCGATATCATCGGCAGCAGCCAAGGGGCGAAGTATCCGATTCCGGCGGGCGGATTGTACTCGACGGCGCCCGACTTGGCCCGATTCTACCGAATGATGCTTGCCCGGGGCGAATGGGAGGGAAAGCGGATTCTCTCGGCTCAATCGGTGGACGAAATGACCTCGCTGCAAACCGGGGAAATCAATACGGGCTTCGTGCCGGGAATGGGGTTCGGTTTCGGTTGGGGGTATGTCCGAGAACCGCAGGGCGTTACAGCGATGCTCTCGCGCGGAAGTTACGGGCACGGCGGCGCCTTCGGCACGCAGGGGTGGATCGATCCGCATCGCGGCATCTTCATCGTGTTCTTGATCCAGCGGGTCGGATTGCCCAACGGCGACAACTCGGAGATGCGCAAGCGCGTTCAGCAGTGCGCGGTCGATGCGCTCATGTGACGGCGGCTTGTCCTGGGGCCGGGACGACGCCCGGCACTTAGCAGACACCCTCTGCGGAATTCGCTAAGTTCTTGGCTGTACACGTGTTGGGTGCTGCGGCGCAAGTTTGCGGGGTTTTTCGAACTTGGCGGTTGCAGTCTTTACGCCGCAAGTGCCGGCAAGGTATTATAGAAACTTCACGTTGAACGAACGCGGTCCCGTGCGTTCGTCCCACCGGCGGATGTGCGGGTTTTCTCGGCCCGAGGCGTTGCCTTCGTCGCCTGGGTGTTTTTTCACACAAGCGCCTCATGTCCGGACAGAAACCGACTGAGTTATCGCAGGCCGCCTCTGAATAGAACTGCCGAGAGCGGAAGTCGGTTCCAACAGGGGTCGCACGCAATTGACCGCTTTCTCGCTTGTGTGGAACGGTTTGGCGGGCAGGCGAATGTTCGAAACCACGGTACGGAATTCCGGCGGCTGAGCCAACCATCGCCAGGAAGGCGAGAGTCATCGATGTTGTCAACCACCACGTTTCTCGAAGCCAGTGCGACGCGCACTTGGGGCGGGCGCCCTAACGTGCGTTGCCCCGACGAGTTGCTGGGACGGTATCACTCGATCGTTGCCGAGCAGCGGTTGAGCTGGACCGAGCATCATCGCTTGATTCGTTTGCTGGGTTCAGGCGGACAGGGGTTGGTCTTTCTGAGCGAGCGCCGCGGCACCGACGGTTTCACGCTTCCGGTGGCCATCAAAATCTTTTCGCCGGAGCGCTACATCGACGAACGCGCCTACGACGATGCCATGGCACGCATGGCCGAAGTGGCGGCCCACGTCGCGCAGATCCAGCAGGACAATCTGTTGGACGTTCATAATTGGGTGGATCGCAGCCGGATTCGCTTGATGGAGATGGAGTGGGTCGATGGTTACGATCTTAGCCGGCTGATCACTCAGCGGATGCTCTACTACGTGCAGCAGCGGGTCAATGCCAAGCGTTGGCAATACATCAATCAGGTGATTGTGACCAGCGGCCCGGTGCAGCCGCGTTTGAAGCCCGGCATCGCCATCGCTATTGTTCGCGACTGCCTGGCGGCGCTGGCGGCGCTGCACCGCGAGGGGATCGTCCATGGAGATTTGAAGCCCGGCAACATCATGCTCAAGCGGACGGGCAATGCGAAGATCGTCGATTTAGGTTCGGCCTTCGAGCTGAAACAGCCGCCGCAGCAGCGAACATGCACGCCGACCTACGCGGCGCCCGAGGTGCTCGAAGGCGCCGAAAGCTCGCCGCGCAGCGACTTGGCAAGCCTGGGGTATGTTCTCATCGAAATGCTTTCCGGCCTGCCGCCGTTCGGCGGAATCAACAATTATCGCGAACTGCTGGAAGCGAAACGGCGTCTGCCGCAGGTATTGCCGCAGATTTTGCCCGCCGAGGTGGCGGTCAGCGAGTTGCTGATGAACTTCATCCGCGGGCTGATCGCTCCCGATCCGGCGCGGCGGTTTCCCAGCGCGGAGGACGCCGATTTGGTCAAAGAGGGCGCCGCGGCATTTCACCGCCAGTTGGTGATGAGCAATCTGGCCTCGGAATACGATAACGAAATCCGTCTCTGGCTGGCCGAACTCGACGGCATGCCCTGAGCGGTCTTCGCCGTCTCGCTCCATTGCTTCGCGGGCCAGGCTTCCCCGCGGACCATCGCGCTGCGGCGGATCGTTCGCGCTGTCCTTTCGTTGGGATACTCGGCGGAAGACCATCAGTAGGAACGGAGACGCCGCCTGCTGTGCGGACCGCGGAGTATCGCGTTTTCGGCCGAAGTTCCCGGTTCGGCAGACGGTTGCAAGAGACCTAACGACGGGATATGCTGACGGCGCGATCTTTCGGGAGTCCCGGAGATCCAGCGAGCACCACCGGTCTATCGGCTCGTTCCCGACAGGCGAGGATCGCCCGGGAATCATGGCGGTTGAACAGCTTATCACCGACAGGGCGTCCAACGGCTGGCACCGGAACAGCGCCGGGCACATCGGCAATGCAACGGAGCATTGCGCTCTCGGATTGGCGCGACGCAGTAACAAAGGGAGTCACTCATGCCTCGCAAAAAGCCGAATCCTGATTCGCTGCACTCCATGGTGGAGTGCGATCAGATGATCAGAGAATTATTTGAAATCGTGTTTGGATGCGACTTTTCAGGCCCGCTTTCTTTACGCCCCGAAGGGATGAAGAGACGGGGCAGGGACGAATCCTATGCGCTGGAACTCACCGCGCATCAGCGGGAGAGCCTGATCTGCTGTGTTCGGATCAAGAACGCAATCAAAGAGCGGTTGAAGAATGCGGGAGAAGGCACACAGACGGTCGCTTTCACCCGTAAGGAGCTCGACCGTTTACTGGACGAGCTTGAATCTGCCGAGTATGCCCCTCATCCGCACAAAAAACGGCTTCAAGCGGTTTATCAGAAGGTTATCGAGGTATTGGCCTCGGATCGAAGCGGATTTCCGGAGGAAGAGACGCGAAAGCCTCGCAAGAGTGTTCCGAAGAAAGACGGCCGGCTGTTCCAATTCAAGATCACGCTGATCGGAGCCAAGCCGCCTATTTGGCGACGGATACAGGTCGAGGATTGCACGCTTGACGCATTTCACCGACACATCCAGGCGGCCATGGGCTGGAGCAATAGCCACCTTTATCAGTTCGAGATACAGGGCAAACTGTACGGCGAGCCGGATGTGTTGGATTGCGGATATGAGAACAGCGCCCTTCTCGATTCCAGGGAGACTCTTCTCAGCGACGTCCTGCCCGCGAGAGGCAAGCGATTCGCCTTCAAGTACCAGTACGATTTCGGAGATGATTGGGAGCACAAGGTCGTGTGGGAAGGGAATCCGGACGCTGATCCCGCAACGAAATACCCGCTGTGCGTTGCGGGTGAACGAGCCTGCCCGCCGGAAGATTGCGGCGGCGTCTGGGGCTACGATCGATTTTTGGAGGCGATCGAAGACCCGAACGACGAAGAGCACGAAGTCATGCTCGAATGGGTTGGAGGCCGGTTCGACCCCGAAGAATTCGATCCGACAGCGGCAACAAAGGCGATGAGAGAACTGTAGCCCGCGGCTGTTCGGGAGCCGCGCCGTAAGAGATGGGACTAGTGCACTTCGCGCAATTCTTTATCAGACAGCGCCGACGCCAACTATCGATCTGCCTCGACAGGAGGAAGGCGGCAGGCTGTTGAAAAAGCGGCTTTGACCGCGCGTCTAAACTCAAAGAGCCTTGCGAGGTGCAGTCCCGCTGCGGGAACAGAAACGATTTCCGCAGGCTGCTAACGCGGCAATTCGATCCTGCAGCCGCGGCGATGGCTGTTCCGCGACTCTTGGACGATCTGCAACGCTCGATAGGCGTCTTCCAAATCGCTGGTGCGCCGCACTAAGCTGGTGATGGCGCGGTAGAAATGGAGCAGCATCTGCTCGCCGACGGGCCGATCGCTGTCGAGATGCTCTTGGTGGCGCCCCGCCTCGTCGAACCACACGACGGTTGAAGGCAAATCGACGAAGGCCACCCCGTTCGCACAGGCGACTTGCAGTGAAGCCGGCGGCCGATAGTTGATCGCCTCGTGCCAATGCGATGGGATGTAGCGGCCGCAACTGATTTGGGCTACCGGCCCCGCGCCCGGTATGTCCTCCGAAAAATCCAGACTGAGCATGTGGTAGTCGGCTTCGCGGGCGCTCTTTTCGCCGGCGGGAGCATGCACCATGCCGGTCACCAACCGGGGCGGCCGATCGACGACGTAGCAGCACCAGTCGATCAGTTCGAGCATTTCCCGCAAGGCGGGATCTTGGGAGGGCCGACAGTGCCCGTTTCGGCGTTCGCCGGCCATTCGCTGATGACAAAAGAGAAGACGCGGAGGACCGAGCCGGCTTGCGATCAGCTCCTTCAGCCGGATCGTCGCCGGCATGTGGCGCCGCACAAACTCCGCCACAAACGCCACGCCGCTTTCTTCCACGCGCTGTTTGACCTGACGGGCCTCTTCGAGGGTCAGATCAAGCCCCGCCGCACAATAGACGGCCTTCGATGCATCACAGGCCGCCAGAATCGGGAGCATCCCGTACCAATGCGGGGCCAAGATCATGACGGCATCCACGTCTTCTCGCTCGGTCAATGCGCGATAGCCGGCGACGACACTTGCTCCGAACGGCTCCGCCGCTTGCTCGGCGCGGCGAGCCACCGGATCGTACACCGCGCGAACCTCGAACCGATCGGCCAATGCGCGGAGCGAGGGCGCATGCCGAGACGACCAAACTTCTGCAAGTCCGATCAAACCGATGCGAATTCGCATCCGTTCCCCGCACCGTCCGTGAGATTCAATGGAGCACCGGGTCTTATCAACAATAATCGATTGGCCGGGGGCGTGCGGCCCGAGGGCGAACGGCCGGCGCGACGGGCATCACTGTTTCTGTGAGTAACCCGTTGAAAAATCCGGTCTTGCGCTTTGTTGACTATGTTTTTCCCGAGGATGGCGGCGCCTGCCGACAACACCTTCGGGTCTTTTTCAACGGACCGCCGGCATCAACGGCGACGGGACGGATGCAACGACCCACGCGACTGTCCGCCCCGCACTCGGATCCGGCCATTGCTTGATCGCAGGATCGGTATCGTCGGCCATTCGCTACGACCGTCAATATATCGGCAAAGGTCGTAGGGCGACAACGCTTCAAGTTGGGAAGCAAGTCGAGTTGTTCTTTTGCGGCGAAAGACGGGCAGACGACTATACTTCCCTCGCGCTGGAATGATCGCTTTTTTCCGCCAAGGAAATGGCAGTCATTCCACGTCGCGCGAGGTATCAATAAGCCTGCCCAAGGTGGATGGAGAGTCTGGAGGGAGGATGGGCAGTCTGGGGTGGCTGGGTTGTGGCCGGATGGTTTTCTTAGACTGCGCGAAGCTCCCAATCGTTTGATGCAACTTTTTCTCCGTGTTTTTCGCGGCCTGCCCGGTTGAAAAAGTCCGTTCACCGATTAGACTAGCACGCTAGTTCTCTGTGACCGCAACCGGCAGTAAGCAAGGTCGCTATTCTCGCCTTGGCCGGCTTTCCTGTGCGGTCTTCGGGGGCGAGCATCCTGGATGCGATGCTGCTGCCGGCCGGGGACGGATCTCCCGGGATGAGTGTGGCGTGCGATGTCTGCGGTCGCTTCGCTGCTGGGATTCCTGTTTCAGAACAACCGGGGAGGTTCTCTTGCCATGACGAGTTGGGCGATGTTCGTTTGTTTGCCGTTGGTCCTCGCTGCGGGTGACGAAGGGATCGGTTACTCCGAGGCCCACCGCATGACGGTCGAAACGAAAAAGCCGCTGTTGGTGCTGGTTGGGGCCCAGTGGTGCGGGCCTTGCAAGCAGCTTAAGACAGAGGTCCTTCCCCAACTCAGGCAACGAGCTGCCTTTCGGAAGGTGGTTTTCACCCAAGTCGATGTCGATCGCGAATCAGAGTTGGCCCGGCAGATCACCGGCGGCGGGCCGGTTCCCCAGATCGTTCTTTATCGGAATACGGGCGAGGGGTGGGTGCGG
>Ga0073932_1006302_pt1 | contig 12244 bp, 6 predicted proteins | sample DewCreD2012metaG_FD_76967 | JGI IMG/M metagenome (GOLD analysis project Ga0073932, IMG submission 76967) | Hot spring sediment bacterial and archeal communities from British Columbia, Canada, to study Microbial Dark Matter (Phase II) - Dewar... ... | reverse complement strand
CCCCTATGTTGGACACTATTGAAGGTTTGTTTCATACGGACGAATGGCCGTAAATTAGGAAGGCCGTTCCCTTAAAAAGGAGGCGCATACGGTGAAAATACTCATTACCGGCGGCGCCGGTTTCATTGGTTCTCATCTTGCCGAAACGCTTCTTGAACGCGGCGAAGAGGTTTTTATAATTGACGACCTGTCAACCGGCAGCATTGCCAATATCATCCACCTCAAGGATAATCCACGCTTTCATTACACCATTGACACGATTATGAATCAAGCGGTGATGGCAGAGCTGATAGACCAGTGTGATTACATTGTCCATTTGGCGGCTGCTGTGGGGGTGAAACTCATCGTCGAGTCGCCGGTCAATACTATTGAAACCAACATCTACGGCACTGAAATTGTGTTGCAGCTCGCCAATAAGAAAAAGAAAAAGGTGATTATTGCCTCCACCTCTGAAGTCTATGGAAAAAATGAAGAGGTCCCCTTCAAAGAAGATGCCGACATGGTGCTTGGGCCAACCACCAAGGGGCGATGGAGTTACGCCTGTTCCAAAGCGATTGACGAGTTTCTGGCGCTTGCCTACTACAAGGAGAAAAAACTGCCGGTGGTAATTGCCAGGTTGTTTAACACTGTGGGGCCGCGGCAGACCGGCCGGTATGGCATGGTGGTGCCCACCTTTGTGCAACAGGCGCTGCGGGGCCATCCCATCACCGTATATGGCGACGGCGCCCAGACCAGAAGTTTTACCCATGTTAAAGACGTGGTGCGTGCTCTGATCGGTATTGCCACCAATGCCGCAGCAATAGGCCAGGTGTTTAATATCGGCAACAACAAAGAGATTAGCATTGAGGCGCTGGCGCGCCTTATTCGGGAAAAAGCCAGAAGCGCGTCTGAGATTGTTTATATTCCGTATGACAAGGCGTATGAAGAGGGATTTGAAGATATGCGGCGCCGCGTTCCTGACATCACAAAAATTCAGCGCTTGACGGGTTTTGTCCCCGAAGTGGGTATTGAAGAAATTATTGACTCGGTTATAGATTACTATAAACGATGACTTATGGTATCTTTTTTTGTCTGGCGCTGCTGCTTTCGGCCGTTTTGACGCCCCTGGTTAAACGGATTGCGGAAAAAACCGGCTATGTTGTGCAGCCGCGGCAGGATCGCTGGCACAAGAAGCCCACGCCGTTGCTGGGCGGCATTGCCATATTCATAGCGTTCGCTGCAAGCTATTTTCTGGCCTTCGGCATTGACCGCAAAACGCTGCCGGTTCTTATTGGCGGATTTCTCATCTTTATGCTGGGGCTGGTAGATGACCTGAAACGCCTCAATCCCCAGGTTAAACTGATTGGCCAGATCACGGTTGCCGCAATACTGATAAGCCTTGATGTAATGGTAAAAATAATTCCCTACCCGGTCATCGCCATTCCCGTCACCTTTCTGTGGATTGTCGGCCTTACAAATTCTTTTAACCTGCTGGACAATATGGATGGCCTGTCAGCAGGCACCGCAGCCATTTGCGCGCTGGCGCTGTGCGCATTTTCTTTAACCAGCGGCGACACCGCAGTGGCCTTGTGTTCGCTGATCCTTGCCGGCGCCTGTGGGGGATTTCTGTTTTATAACTTTTCTCCCGCGCGTATTTTTATGGGGGATTGCGGCAGTATGTTCCTCGGCTGCACGCTTGCAACGATCGCTATCATCGGCACCGTGCGGCATGTATCAGGGCTTTTTGTGGCGGTGCTGATTCCGCTCTTCATCCTGGGGATTCCCATTTTTGATACGGTGTTTGTCACCTTTTTTCGCACGGTGCGCGGCCAGCCCATTTCTCAGGGGGGCCGCGACCATGTGTCCCATCGCCTGGTGAGCATGGGTCTCAGCGAACGCACTGCCGTGTTAATTCTCTATGTGATTTCAGCGCTGTTTGGCATGGCAGCATTGTTTTACAACTGGATTAATCCGTTTGTGATACTAATCTGTCTGACTCTGGGCATTATCGGGCTGTTTTACTTTGGCGTGTTCCTCGGCCAGGCAGACTGGGGCGCGGTGAGGAGCGCCGTATCTTCGCTTCGCCCGCACAAACTGACCGGCTCCCTGGCGCCGACCCTGCAAAAATTCATTGAATTGTTTATTGATCTGATTCTCATTGTTATTGCCTATTTTGCCGCCTACCTTATTCGCTATGAAGGGGCGATGACCCGCCCGCTGATGCTCCAGTTTGTCCAAACCCTGCCCATTGTTATCGTGGTCAAGATTATCGTTTTTGCCTATTTCGGATTGTATCAGACCATCTGGCGGCATGTGGGGATCAGGGATTTTATAAATATACTGAAAGGCGTTGGCGCCAGCGCCGTCATCATTGTGACCATCATTCTTATGTATGCGCGGTTTACCTACTTTTCGCGGGCGCTGTTTGTGGTAGATGCTTTGCTGACGCTGTTTTTGATAAGCGGCGCGCGCTTTTCCCTGAGAATTTTCAGGGAGTATCTTGAAAGTCTGCCAGCGACAAGCAGAAAAGTGCTGATTGCTGGTGCCGGCGACGGCGGGGAGTTGGCCCTCAGGGAAATCAGAAACAATCCGGCGTTTAAATATCAAGTGGTAGGTTTTGTAGATGACGACCCGTTCAAGCGCAACAGACGAATACACGGGGTTGCGGTGCTGGGCAGTATTGATGAAATTGATACCCTGGCAAAGAAAACCGGCGCGGAAGAAGTGATCATCGCCATCCGCTCGTCGTCAGACGAGACGCTCCAGCGTATTATCAGAATCTGTGAGCGCGCAGCCCTGAAATGGGATACTTTCTTCGCCGCAGAAAAAGCGCTACAATAGCTTTGAACCTGCAATGTTACAGGTTTCAGGTATTAATTTTGTCAATATTATGTTCATAACTGTAACAATTAATATCATGAGCGTTTGCGGACAATACAAAAAAGACAAGATATTTCAAAGGAAAATAAACTTCGTAGCATGCGGTATAAAATTTGCTGATATGTGCAATAATTTTTAACAGGAAATAAAAAAAACGCTTGACAATCAATAGAAATCTTAGGTAAGTAGTTAGCTGAAAAAATGTATTTGTATTTATTACAGTTTTCTTTAAAAACACAATTTAACCTCTTTGAAATTAATGACAAAAACTTAAAAAATAAGGAGGAGGTGATCAAAAGAAAAAATAAAATAAAATATTGCAAATAAACAAGAGGAGGTGATGGGATTCATTACGCATAATTATTTCTTTATAACCTTTCCAGTTGGAAAGTAAAATATAATTTAAATTTATTATGCGCACAATGAACAAGGGAATTAATGTTTCAGGTTGAAAACTAAATGAAAGGAGTTGAAGAATGAGTAAGAAAATATTTGCTGTAATTGCTGGTTTGCTCATGGTTGCCGGCGTTTTCACTGCCGATGCCATGGCTGGCGAAGCAACACGAGTTTATATGGAATTGTCCAAAAGCCTGACCAATCCCTTTGATGCCAGTCCGATCAGGGGACGGGTTATTCTGCTTGATGCGGCAGGCAACGTGGCAGATAGCTATGGGACAAAGCCTATAGCGGAAGCTAAATTAATTTTGACATCGGAAAACTTTGGTTCCCAGGTGGCCTTTGCCGATGTTCCAGCTTATGTTGATCCGATGTTTGGCGGTCCGGGGTCTATTGAAATTATAATGGGTGGCGCCTCTCACGAGTTTGCTATAAGCTATAGCTATCCCTCGGTAACCGAGTTTGGCGATGACAACATAATCGCGACCATTATTTCAGAAGGGGCAGCACCCATCGGAAATAAATATCCGGTGGTGGTTGAAAAGCCGCTTGCCAACTGCTATGTGGTGCGCACCGGCGGCATCCTGCCAGTTGTGCTCTCAAATCTTGATGTTCTTGATGACCTTCCCCCGCAGCAGTTTAACAACTTTGCAGTTCAGCCAGCCGGTCAAGACGTAAAAATTGATGTATTTGCTGCTTTAGGGCTGGATAACGATCTAAATGGAATTTATGATACATTCTTGTTTACCGACCGTGTCCCCGAAGGAGCTGAGACCGTAACGATTACTGGTGAAACAAACACTATAGATAATGAACGATTAGTTGTTCAGTCAGCATCCGCAACGTTGGTGAATGGCCATGCAGCGTTAAATGTGCCGGTGAATAATCTTAAGATACCGGCAATCATGGCAGCAAAAGACTTTGCAACGCCGGATGAGCAATTGACGTTTTTGGAAGGTGTTTTTTCAAGCGGTCTTGAACTGGGGTGGGGCGCAGCTGCTTCCATTACCAGAGAAATCGGCGCAATTCCCGGTGATGTCATTCCGGGAGGACAAGTAGGCATTAGCTCCGCACAGCTTATTGGCAACTCGATGCTTGATCCTGAAGAGAGCGATGAGTTTCTTGATTTTTCCACGCACAAGCCAGCTTCTATTGCAAAAGCAAGCATGGTAGGCCTCCCAATTGGACCCATTACTGATACCGATGGACTCCAGGGCTATTTTGACAACGACAGCATAGATCCCGATGAGGTCGCGGTTTCACCGCTTGATGCCTATCTGTATGTTGAAAATCCGACCCAGACGGCGGGAATTGTTGCGTATGTAGCGCCTATTTATGCTGCCATCATGGGCTGGGATAATTTTGACAATCCAGCGTATTTTCCACCAAAGCAGGGGGTGCCTGCCTCATTTAAGATTTCAACCACGATAGAAGATTTCTATGCGCTGCCAGATTATGGAACAGTTGCAGACAGCACCTATACGCCAAATTCTTCCTATCCAACCTTTATACCCTTTGCGGTTGGCGCAGGCGGACCGGTTGAAGCCACAATTCAGGCCAGCATTCTGAACGGCGTAAAACTGCAGGCATCGTTTGACGCTGATCCGATAATTGTGGATCTCATTTCGCCCACCTCCATTAGCGTGAAGGCCGGCGAAACAGCGACAGTAAAAGTGCAAAACGCCGAGGACAATGGTTATGAATTGCGCGCGTTGCAGCATGACGGCACCAGCATTAAGGTGGGCCTGGAGGGCGGTGCTCCTTCGGCCACAGTGCAGGTTCCGTGCGAAAATATAACCTGCACGTATGCAATGCAGGATGTTGCCTTCTTTACCAAAGCAGAGGAACCGATTCATTTGATATTCAAGAGCGCCACTGATAAAAATATCACCGGCGCAAAGAAAATCGGTGGAACCATTGATCCCGCTGACCCGGCCAAATTTGAGCCGTCTGCAATTATGTTCAAGCTTACCAAGGCCAGCGTAACGATTGACTGCGCTGAGGAACACCAGACTATCGCGGTGCAGAATCCAGACATCATGATCCATGATGCTTTTGGGAATCCGTATGATGTTTTTACCGAGGTATCCCCGACAGTGGCACTGTATCTCAATGACGGCACGACGCCGTATCCCGGAACCGCCGCTGCAAAAACCGCCGTGGATGACATGATAATGGCAACATTTGACAAGGATCAGGTTGCGCCAGACGCAAGTTCGGCAATCCTCACGGTTTCCACGGGTATTACAGAAACTGCAAGCGCCAGCCTGCCGGTTGATGTCAGAGCCATGCAGAAGTCAGTACTCAGCGAAATCTTTGTGCCGGTTCCCGATATCATTGCGCCGCTGGCATTCTACTATGGCGACCAGAATGGAGCCCTGATCGCGCCTAATGTGTTGGCTTCAGGTTCATTTGGGAAATTCGTGGCAACCATTACGTCAACGGACGGCACTATCGGCTTTGACGGCAGTCCGGCTGCTACGTCTCTGGATGTTACCTTGTCCACAGATGAGCCGCAGGAAGTGATCACAGTGGCAGCAGATGCAGACAAGACGGTGGTCAAGCTTGCTGTAACCCCCACTGATGCGTGTGTGCCGGAACTAAGACAAGACGTGGTGTTTGCCCCTGATTTTGAACCGCCGGTGGTTCAGTCGCCACTGGTAGCTGGTAGCTGCGCGTTCTTAATCAACATAACCGACAATCGCGCGGTTAATCTTGCGGCAACCCAGGTGAGCATCATAGGGCCTAATTTCCAACCGGTAGAGCCGGTTTCACGGACTAACCTGAATGATGGAACGGCCGAAGGCACCATTAAGATTGCAGTCGGTGCACCCGGAACGTATCAGGTAACCATCAACACCATTGATAAGGCTAATAATCCCGGTGCGACCAGCGTTCAGGTCGTTACTGTTGAATGTAATGCGGCCTGTGCATCGGTTGATCCGAATTCTGTTATTGCGGATACGGAAAAGACGCTTGATGTGACCATCACCGGCCAGAACACCAATTTCACCGGCGCAGTGGCGGTTACATTCTCTTGTCCGCAGATTACGGTGAACAGCGCTTCAATAGTCTCGCCCACGCAGGTTACGGCAAACATAACTGTGCCGGCGGCAACCGAGGATTACACCTGTGATGTGACGGTTGCAACGACCCTGGATGAAGTTACCTGCGCGCAGGGCTTTGAGGTGTTGAAACCCATAACTGCGTGCAACATCACCTCTATCAGTCCGAGCAGCGGAACCCAGGGCGCGCAGGATCTGACGCTTACCATAACCGGTTCCAACTTTGATCCGGCGCAAGCGGTTACCGTATCCTTCTCCGGAACGGGCATCACGGTGGTTGATTCAACCGTGAACAGCGAAACCCAGATTACGGCGGTTATTGACATCGCTGAGACGGCAGCGGTTGGCGCCCGGACGGTTACGGTGAGACAGGGCGACATTTCCTGCACCGGCCAGTTCACGGTTAACGAACTGCCGGTAGAAGAGTGCACGCTGACAGTTGAAGGCGGTCTGCTGCCGCTCAAGGCTGGATTATTCCCGCGGCTGAGACGGATTGTCATTACCGGCAATGAAAGTGCAAACTGGAACAGAACCAGCGCAGTAACGATAGAGGATATCAGACTGGTTATCCCGTTGCGCATCCAGCCGAACAAGATCACGGCGGTCATTTTAATCCCGGGCAAACTGTTTGGCAGATTTACACCGGGCGTTAAGGATGTAACCGTGGTCACCGGCGCTGACACCTGCACCGGAACCGTTACCATACAATAAATAAAAGTACCCGAGATCATTGCACGATCCCGGGGAGTAGATAACCGGAAGGGGTTTTTCAGGATTACAGTTCTGAAAAACCCCTTCCGGCTTTTTATATATTATTACTTGAAAGTGAGATTCTTCACTTCGTTCAGAATGACGCCCCTTTATTTAGAATAAGACCACGTGGTTCAGAATGACGCGCTTCCAAAAGACAGCTAACGATTTATATCCTTTAATGGGCGTTGATTTTAAAAAACTTGAGAATAAAATAGAGAGTGTGATATACTTTTTTTTATAAAAAATGAAAACCACTGACCTGCATTAATAAATATGGAACGGTATCTAATTGTTTTGCACAGAAAATGTGTCGTCATAACAGTGACTACTCTTGCTTATGTACTGGTGTGTGGGGCTTTTTTCAGCCACGGATGGGGGGCAGAAGAACCGTATGCCATAATTTCGAAGAAAAACCTTTTTCACCCTGACCGTAAAGAGTGGATCATGGAAAGTTCTGATAAAAAAGCAGATACAGCACAACCGAACGTACCCAAGCTTGACCCGCAGAAAGTGCAGCTCAAGGGAACGGTGATTGTGGGGGATGAGCGGAAAGCGGTGGTCAGCACCGCCGGCAGCATTCTCAAGCCCGGCGGCAGAGCAGCAACAAAGGCTTCTCCTGCCAGTGCCGAGATTTATATGGTGGGAGACTATATTGAAGGGTATCTGCTCAAAGAAGTTAATGAGAAAAATATCCTGCTCAGCAGCCCTGATGGACAGGATGCGGTGACCATTTTTCTGCACGAGGGAAGCAAACAGCGATCCGGCGAGAAAACGCCGGTGCCGGTTGCATCGCCCGCCGTGGTGGAACAGCCGATAGTTCGGCAAGCTGGCGAGACGCCGCAAATGATTCAGGAACGAATGAAAAAATCAATGGAAGCCCTGAAATCGCGCGATAGCGATCGGTTGCGTCAGCAGGTAGAGAGGGATTTTAATAGGTTGCAACGCCATTTCCCCGCTATGTCCCCGCAGGAACAGCAGGAGGCAATACTGATGAAAAAGGAGCTTGACCGCAAAAAAGCAGAAAAGCAACAATGAGCAGGCGAAAACACCGAACAACCCCGCCCGTTCCCGCGCGCAGCACTGCCGCAACGTTCCATCTACCGGTGGTTTTTCTATTATTAGTTATCATCTCCTTTATCCTTTACGGCAACAGCATTCACAATCAGTTTGTCTTTGATGACATCCCGCTTATTAGTGAAAACCCCCTGATAAAAGATTTGAAAAATATTCCCGTGGTTATCGGATGGCATAACGGCATGCCGCTCTATCGGCCGGTCAGATACCTTTCTTACATGATTGATTTCTCCCTGTCTGGTTTAAATCCTGCTGGTTATCATATTTCCAATATCCTGTATCATGCACTGACCGCAGGTGTTTTATTTATGCTGCTGGCGCAGTTCATGAACAACCGAATGACTGCTTTTATCGGCGCGGTGTTGTTCGCGGCGCATCCGATTGCCACGGACAGTGTTACCTATCTTTCGGGCCGGCGAGATATACTGGTGGCGCTTTTTTACCTCTGCGCCTTTTATTGTTTTGTCAGATACCGCAAGCAGCCGCGAGCGTGGCGTCTGGCACTGGTCATACTCTTTTTCATCCTGGCGCTCGGCTCAAAAGAAATGGCAGTCACCTTTCCCGCAGTATGTGTGTTGTTTGATTTTACCCAGTGCTGGATGAAACAGTCCTCCGGCACCACGGCAGCTCGCATCAGGGCAGCGCTTGGGAATATGCTGGCGCGGAGCTGGAAGATTTATATACCGGTCGTAATCCTTGCCGGGTATTTTGCGTATTACAAACTTATACTTCATTATCCCTCGCTCAGGATTACTTTCTACGGCGGCAGCGCTTCCGGCAATTTTGCCACGGTTGCGCGCATTCTCTGTCATTATATAAAGCAGATAGTGTTCCCGATTGTCTTACATGCAGATTATTCCTACAACGCGTTTCCTGTGTCGCAGTCGTTTCTTGAGCTGCGGGTAATGGGTTCGGTGTTGCTGCTCGGTATCGTGCTGGCGCTTATTCTGCGCGCGCTTATCTGGCAGCCGTATGTTTTTTTCGGGGGACTGTGGTTTTTTATTACGCTGCTGCCGGTGTGCCAGATTTTTCCGCACCATGAGCTCATGGCCGAACATTACCTCTATTTGCCGCTGGCAGGCGTTATTATTCTCTGTGGACCGCTCTTAAACTATTTGATAGCACGGCAGCGCGCTCTGGCTTTAACCATGATTAGCCTGCTGTTTCTGCTGTTTTCCGTGCGCACGGTCATTCGCAATCGCGACTGGAAGGACGGCATGACGCTCTGGACATCGGTGCTGAAAAACACCCCCCAGTGCGCCCGCGCCCACGATAATCTGGCAACCGAGTATTTTAACCGCAAGGACTTGCAATCCGCGCTTACACATTATCAGCAGGCGGTCAGCCTCAGGCCGGATCACGCAATCTTTCGCAATAACCTGGGTCGGCTCTATGGCGTCCTGGGGGATCTGGAAAAAGCCGAGGCAGAACTGACAAAAGCAGTGGCACTTAATCCTTCGCTTGCCGAGGCACTGAACAATCTGGGCATTGTGTATTATCAGAAAAGGCAGCATGAAGCGGCTGCTTGGCTTTTTGCCCTGAGCGACACACGCAGGGCAGATGCGCGGGTGAGCTTTAACCTGGCAAAAGCGCAGATGCAACTGGGCTTCCTTGACAAGGCACAGGCAGCGCTGCAAAAAGCAATCCAGCTGCAGCCGGATTATGCGGATGCCTACCGAGAGCTGGGCACGCTGCTGCGCAAGCAGGGCAATGATGACGGGGCGCTGTATCTGTTCGGCAGACTGCTTGCTCTGAGGCCTGACGCTGCCGAAGCGCATTGCAATATCGGCGCCATATATTATGACCGCGCTGAATATGAAAAAGCCGCGACCGCTCTGGAAAAAGGACTTGCGCTCAACCCGAAACTGCCACAGGCTTATTTTATTCTGGCTGACTGCTATGCGAAGATGAACAATCTGGCGCGGGCGGCTGAGACGTATGAAAACGCCTGCGCGCACAACGGCCAGAATGCAGAAGTTTTTTATCGCGCCGCGCTGCTCTATGGACACACCCTGAATCAGCGCGAAAAGTCTCTTGCCTATCTGGAGAAGGCGTCGCGGCTTGCTGGCGATGCTTCAATGAAAGAAAAAATTGTCCAGGCAATTCAATCGCTGAAAGGAATGTAGCGCGCGCTGTTTGGTGGTGCGCCCGGAACATAGGTATGGCGGTGTTACGATATGCGGTTAATCCCGGGATAGCGCTGGGTCTGTTTGTCCCAACGCTTATTACTCATGAAGCGGCGGCATATGTGCCGCTTCTTGTTATAAGCATCCCGGCCGGCATTGCGCTGGCCGGCTGCCTATGCCGGGTGCTGCAGACCGTTATGTCCCGGGGCGGTGCTGCAGAGGATCAGGAGCAGGAAATGCTGCCCTATATTATGAAGCCGTTTCTGCTGCTCCCGTTTGGCACTGTCATACTGGTTCTGCCCATACCCGGTATCCCTTTTTTTATGGGTGCTGCCATATGCGGCATCGCATATTACCGGGTCTTTATGACGCTGCGCCGCTGCTGCGGGTATCAACCGGCAACTTTGGAATGCGCCGGCTTGTGTATTCTCTTCATCGGCGCTTTTGTGCTGCTGTTTCAGGTCAATATTATTCACGACGCATTTCAATATCTCTGCATTGTCATATCGCTCATCAAAGACGGCGACCTGAACTTCTACCGTGAAGTGTATCTGCTGAATACCCACCGGTTCTATAATCCGGTTGCGATGCATTCTGCCCGATATTTAGGCGTGCCGCTGCTTGAAACACCGTTCTTTATTGCCGGCGAACTGCTTGCACATCTCATGCGGCTGGCGGGTTCTTTTCACATACCAAACGGCATGACCTTTCCCTATCTGTTTATGGTAAGCCTGGCGTCGCCGCTGTTTGGCTGGGGCGCGCTGCTGCTCATGTATTTGCTGTGCCGCGAATTTTTCCCGCGCGCCATAAGTCTGACCGCAACTGCCGCATATTTTCTGTCATCGCCGCTTATTTTTTTTGTGTTATGCTGGAATGGCTGGCCGCATCCGTTTAATACGTTTTTCATAGCCCTTTTTCTGTTATACGGAAAGAGAACGACGGGCCGAAAACAGATCAGGGACTGGATAGCGCTGGGCGCCATTGGCGGTATCCTGTGTCTGATTCGCCCCACGAATGCCATCCTTGCCATTTTCCCCCTTTATGAGCTCGCCTCAGGCTTCATCACGAAAGCGGAGCAGCGGTTTTCTGCCGTTACCGGCGCAGGTGCCGGATTGCTGGCTGCAGCGGTGGTGTTCAGCCCGCAATTATCCATATGGAAGGCGACCGGCGGATCGTTCCTCAGCGGACCGTATCAGGAGATTGGTGATTATTTTGACTGGCTGCATCCGAATTTTTACGGCACCCTGTTCGCAACTGCGCAGCACGGACTGTTTGCCTGGACGCCACTCCTCCTGCCGGCAGCTTTGGGGCTTGGTTTATTTGTCAGGAAAGACCGTCGGTTCGGCTGGTTAGCGATTATTCTGTGCTGTGCGCACACATATCTTTACAGCTGCTGGTCGGTATGGTGGACGGGCATCGGGTTTTCCAACCGTTTTTTTGTGGAACTGAGCCCGTTTTTCATTCTCGGCCTTGCTGCGCTCATAGAAAAAACCCTTGAGAAGATTCGTTCGTGGGACGTGGTGGTTGCCGTGTGTTCGCTGTTTGCGGTGGCAAATCTGTTTTTAATCGGCGCCTATCGCGCCAATATCGTTCCCTACAGCATTCCGGATCCGGCCCGCATCATAGATAAACCGCTAACCTTCGGCGCAATCTGGTATAACCACTTGTTTGTCTTTCCCCAGTCGGCGGGCTCTCTTTTTACCTCCCAGTGGAGCAATGAAAACTTTTTTACCGAGCGGTTGATCCACGCACTCAGCCGTCTGCGGCCCGTTGAAGGGTGTATGGTATTAATTGCTGCAATACTCTGCAGCCTGGTTTTTTATGGTATGGCGCGGACACTCGTGCACAGCGTTGCGGGCAGAAAATGCAAAAGAATAATGATGCCGGCACTGTGGGCGACCGGACTGCTCATTGTGCTGATACACGCGGGTATTGCTGCTGCCCAGCGTCGCACCATTCCGTTCAGCAATT
>Ga0073932_1006299_pt1 | contig 12249 bp, 9 predicted proteins | sample DewCreD2012metaG_FD_76967 | JGI IMG/M metagenome (GOLD analysis project Ga0073932, IMG submission 76967) | Hot spring sediment bacterial and archeal communities from British Columbia, Canada, to study Microbial Dark Matter (Phase II) - Dewar... ... | reverse complement strand
TTGTGGACCCAGTGGACTTCACCCGCAAGGGGATTGATTTTCTTGTCCATTTTGTCCACAAGGTCCACGACATCCAGAGGATAGCACGTAGAATCCGATCTTGACTGCCGAATCCAGGATAAAAAGTGATTTTCCTTATATGCTCTTAGTACCATCTGGACATGGACAAGAAGGTTGGGCAGAAACGGCATAAACGGTACAGCCAGCGTACCGTTCAGCGTGTGGCGGCAATCGTTTCGATTACGGTGGTTTTGTTGGCCGCCGTCTTGGCTGCCGCGGCGATAATCTGGAGCAACCGGGCCGCGCCGTTGGCCGACGCCAAGGCGCCGGAACGGGCCAGCCCATTTGACGGCAAGCGGGCCTATGCGGACGCGCGGAAAATCGTGGGGTTTGGGCCGCGTCCGCCGGGTTCGGAGGCCTTGGCGCAAACAAGGGCGTTTATTCGGGATGAACTGGCCAAGGCCGGGGTGCGTGTCCGGGAACAGGCTTTCGAGGCGGATACCCCGATAGGCAAAAAAGCGATGGTGAACATCGTGGGCGTGGTGGAGGGCGCGAAAGAGGGCGTCATCGTCCTCGGCAACCATTACGATACAAAGCACTTTTCCGACATCATGTTTGTGGGCGCAAACGACGGCGGATCCACCACGGCATGGATGCTGGAAATGGCCCGTGTGCTGGGCGCGAAACGCGAGGGACGCACGGTCTGGCTGTGTTTCTTCGACGGCGAGGAAGCCTTCGGCGAATGGAGCAGGACGAACAGCCTATACGGCAGCCGGGCGTTTGTGGACGAGTTGCGAAGCAAGGGCGAACTGCCGCAAGTCAAGGCGATGATCAACGTGGACATGATAGGCGATTGCGATCTCGGCATCCGGCAGGATCGCGATGCGCCGGATTGGATGACGCAATTGGTCTGGGGCGCGGCGCGGCGCATCGGGCATGGGCGGGCCTTCCTCGCCTTTGCCCATGCCATAGAAGACGATCATGTGCCGTTCCGGCGCGCGGGCATTCCGGCCATGAATATAATAGATTTCAATTACGGCGCAACGGCAAAGGAACACGCCGAAACGTGGCATACGGAACGGGACACCATCGAGCGGATCTGTCCGGAGAGTTTGCAGGCCGTGGGCGACGTGATCTATCATGCCTTGCCCGAAATAGACAGATTTCTCGACAGGCCCTAAGCGGGATTTTCCAGGTTGTTCATGGACAGCGACATACCATGGTTGCGCGATGTCCCTCCTTCGGACATGAAACGGATCGTTGACGCGCTGTACCGCGTTCACCGCCTCCTGTCCGCGATCACCGATTTGAACGCGTTGCTCGAACGCATCATGGAGGAAAGCAAAGGCGTCGCGAACGCCGAGGCGTGTTCCCTGATGTTGTACGATCCCGAATCGGGCGAGTTGTATTTTCAGGTGGCGCAGGGCGAGACAGGCGATCAGCAGGCGCTCAAGACGGAAGTCCGGCTGAAACTCGATCAAGGCATTGCCGGCGCCGCCGCTTCCGCGCGACAAAGCATCAATGTGCCTGATGTGACCCGGGATCCCCGGTTCTACGGGGCGGCGGACGCCATCACGCAGTTCAAGACGCGTTCGCTGATGGCAACGCCCCTCATGGATCGCGACACGTTGATCGGCGTCGTGGAAGTCGTCAACAAGGTTGGGGGCGGCGCATTCACGGACACGGATCTGCATGTGATGGAGATGTTTTCCTCGCTGGCCGCGACGGCGATTTCGAATGCGCGGCTGATCGAACACAATTTGCGCGCGGAACGCATGGCCGCCATCGGACAGGCCGTGGCCGGGCTTTCCCACTACATCAAGAATATCCTCACCGGCATGACGGGCAGCGTGGATCTGGTGGATCGCGGTCTGGCCGACAAGAATTTCGAATTACTCGAACGATGCTGGCCGATCTTCCGGCGCAGCGCCAAACGCATAACGATTTTCGTGCAGGACATGCTCGCTTTTTCCAAGCCGCGCAAACCCGCCTACTCGCTTTGCGACATCGAAACCGTCATCACGGAAGCCAAGGAAACCTTTTTGGGACTGCAAGCGCAGAAAAACCTGTCTATCACCATAACACCGGCCGGCGGCAACACGGCCGCCTATATCGATCCGGAAGGCATCTTCAGTTGCGTGCTCAATTTGCTGACCAACGCGGGTGATGCGGTGGCGCCGAACACCGGCGCGATTCGCATTTCGGCGAGGATGGTTCCGGGCGACACCGGCAAGGACCTCGTCATCGAGGTGGCCGACAACGGTCCGGGTGTTCCGGAAGATCAGCAACGCCTCATATTCGAGCCGTTCTTCTCGACGAAAGGTTCGGGCGGAACCGGCTTGGGACTGCCCGTAACGCGCAAAGTGGTGCGTGAACACGGCGGCGATATTTTCGTGGAACGCGCTCCGGAAGGCGGCGCCCTGTTTCGGATAATCATTCCGGGCGCCGACAAGAAAAGAGAGGGGTAGTGCACAGTGTCGAATTCACGTTTCGATGCGGCGGGATGGTTGTTCTGGACAGTAGTGTTCGTGTTGTGCGCGGGACCCTGCATGTATGCGGCGTGGCAAATAATCGATCCGAAGGCCAATCGGCTTTATCCCATAGGAACGGGCTTCGTGGTGGCCGCCATTTTGGCGGGTTTCATCTCGTGGGCGGTCAACGCGGCGCTCCAGTGGCGAGAAAAGAGGCAACGCATCGAGCGAAGAAAAAAGGCGCGAAAACGGAAATGATCGCCGCGCCTCCCAAAACACGATAAGCCGATATGACCGAAATAAAAGACTTGGTCCGGTTTGTAAAAGAGAATCCGGACGATCATGAGTCGCGCTGGCGTCTGGCCAAGAAACTCTACATGGCCGGAGAGTATGATCGCGTGCTGGAGCACCTGCTTTTCCTGCAAGCGCATTGGGTGCCGAAAGTCAACGTGCGGCGCTATCTCGGCGCGACCTATTACCGCCTCAAGAAATACGATGAAGCCGTGGCGGAACTGGAGTCGGCTGTCGAGGAATGGCCGGACGAGTTGCCTTTGCGCGAACAACTCGCGCGGATGCTCGAAGTGGCGGGCCGCCAGGCCGAGGCGGATCATGTGTGGCAAGAACTCGCACGGCGCGATCCCAGCCGCATGTCCCTGCGCGACTCCGACACGCCGCGTATGGCGTCGGCGCCCCCTGAAAAGAAGCCGGACAAGCCGGGACAAGCCGGCATCGCGGAAGCCGCCCATGCCATGGGCCGGACCTGCCCGTCCTGCGGCGCGCAAAATACGGAAGGCTTCGAGCGATGCTGGAAATGCCGCACCGAATTCGGCGGCATGGACCAGACGATCGACCCGTTTTCGCCGGTTTCGTCGTTTCCGGGAAATATCGCGAGCGCCGTGTACGATCCGATTGTTCCGACTCCGTCGCCGGACAGCACGCCGCGTTTCAGGTCCGTGCGAGCGGCCAAGACAAACGAGATATGGCATATCCCCGTCGCAACGGCCGGCGGCCTGCTGCTGGTTGCGGGCATCTATTTGACGGCGGCCCATTTGTCCGAATTGCGCGCCATCGAAAGCGCCACAGTTGTATACACAACGGTTCACGAATTGTTTGCGCGGCGTTTGGCCGCCTCGCACCTCATTGTGGGGATCGTTCTCCTGCTTGCATGGCCCGGAAGCCTTTGGCTGGCCGCCACGCTCGTTCCCCGCGCGGAAGTTCCGGTGCGGACGGTCGTCATTCTCGGCGGGGCGCTGGCCTCGCTGGGGTATGTGGTGTCGTGGGCGCCGCCGGAATGGCTGGGGTATCTTTTTCTGGCCATGCTGGTGATATCGGCGGGCGCGGTCGTCATGACATTCCATCTGGACATACGGCCGGCGCTGGCCGCATGGGGCATTCATGCCGCCATGCTAATTAGCGTGCTGCTGGTCGTGATTGCCGCCATGGAAGGATTCTCCATCGTTGTCGAATACCCGGCCATGGCGCGGTACGCCCGGGTGCACGACATGGTTCTTGGCCGAAACGATGAACCGGGCCGCACGGCGATACCGGCCATTTCGTTGCCGAAGCAATTCACGATCACGTTCCATTCAACCGGATCGTCGTGGCTGGATGCGAAGGGATCGGTGACGGGGTTTGAAATCACCGGCGCCACGCCGCAGGATAATTTGACCATTGAGTTGAAGGACGAAAACCGCACGCGCTATTACGGCCATGCGGATTCGGACCCTTTTGGTTTCGTTTGCGAGATTGTGCCCGGCCGGCCATACCAATTATCGTTGGACGGCAAGCATGGCACACGGATCGATTTGGTTGTCCGGGGCATTCTTCGCCCCGAATTCAACGAGTGAGTTCCGCGCCGGCGAGACGCGCCGCGTCGGCGCACTCCGGCCATCGCCGCAGGCAGTCCGTCGCATGGCGGCGCGCGGCATGCGCGTCGCCGATCCGGTGCGTAACCAGCGCCAGCCCCAAATGTAGGTCTCCCGTGTCCAGTCCTTCGAGTGCGCGCAGGAATTCCCGCCGGGCATCCATGTCCTTTCCGGATTCGGCGAGCGCAATCGCATAGGCGCGGTGCGCCGCGGCGTTCGGCCATGGCCACGCGGCCGCGCGCGCGTGATATTGCAGCGACGCTTCGCTGTTTTCGAGTTGGACGTCCTGTGCTTTTCGAATCATCGCGCTGGGCACGACAACGGCCCATGTCAAAAACAGGGCGGCCGCCGCAACAGGAATCGCGGCAAGCCGCGATCCGCGCGCGCCCGGCGAGGTGTCCACAAGGGGCGCGGCCAGAAAAATCAGGGCCGTCAAGCCATGGGGAACACTTTCAAGGATTCCGTTGAATAGGGAAAACGTCAGCAAAGCCGCCAAAGGTCCCGCCGCGATTCGCGCCGAGGAATCGCGCGCCCGCCGAAACCACGCGGCAGCCATCCATACGCCGCATAAAATGCCCGGCACGCCCGTCTCCGCCAAAAGGCGCAACGGTTCCGAATGCGGCTGGTCGGCGTGCCGTTCGATGGCGTCCCGGGGCATGGGCGTTTGGGTTCCCTGGCGTCCAATGTACAAGGGGCTCCAGTAAGCGTACTGGCCCGGCCCGACACCGGCCAAAGGATGATCGCGCGCCATGCCGATGGCCGCTTGCCACATGGCCAGCCGCGACTGGATGCCCACAGGTTGCGGGAAGCGCAGAAGGGTGGATTGCGGGAATGCGGCGGTAAGCATAATCACGAACGCCGCCATGCCGGCGATGATCCAACGGGTCCGCGGCGATTTCGATTCCTGCGCAGCCCAAGCCGCGGCTATCCCAACGCCCCCCGCAAACCATGCCGATCGGGATTCGGACAGCACCAGACCAGACAGGGCGATCAGCAGGGCCGCAAACACAGCGCGGCGCACCCATACGGCGGAAGCGCCGGTTGCCCATCGAAACAGAACGGGAAGGGCGGCGGCGATGAAACCTCCGGTGAGGTTCTGGTTGCCGAACACCCCGTACATCCGCTGGCCGTATTCCGGAAACGGGGGAAATACGGCCTGCAAATAACCGAAATATTGGAGGATGCCGAGAAAAGCGACGGCGACACCCGACAAGGCCACCATTTGGGCCACCTGATCGAGACGGCGTCCCCTCTGGACATGTTCCGCCGAAAATCCGGCCACGATCAACAGCAAGGCGGCATGGGCCAGAAACACAATCGCGTCGGAGGGAACGCGCACCGGCGATGTGATCATACGGACCAGCCACAGGGCAATCAGCGCCCACAACGGCGCAAGCGCCCGAAATCCACGCCAGCCCATCCCGCCGCCGAAAAGGGAAACCACGGCCATTGCGACAGCGCCCGCGCAGAATAAGGCCAATTTGGCGTGCAGGAAAGAGGTGAAATGAAAAGAGAAGGCGAACACAGACAAGACAAGTGTTGTGAGAACAATAGAAAAAGGAAGGCGATCGGGATCGGCGGCCATTTAGTCTCTCTTTTGCGCGACGACCGATTCGGCCAGCGGATGCTGTACTTTCGGGAAGGCGAAGGTTTGCAGTTGCGCCGGAGCGACCCATTGAAACTCGGTGTGAAAATCGGGGGCAGGGGCGCCCCGAAGAATTCGGCAGCCATAACTGTGCAGCGTGACGCGGAAATGCGAATAGGCATGATCCGTGCGCATGACAGCCCGTCCGACCGACACGGAAATCCCGAAATGCGCCGAAAGCAGACGGCGCAGCGCGTCCGCATGCGATTCACCGTTCTGAATTTCGCCTCCGGGAAATTCCCACAGCCCGCCGAGCAGTCCTTTCGGCGGACGCCGGGCGATCAGGACGTTTCCGTTTCGCCGAATTACGGCGGCCACCATGTCGCGGTGGGGAACGGTTTTAGCCGGGCGGCGCACCGGACGCGACTCCGGCCGTCCTTCGGCATGCGCGCGGCATAAACGGCGCAGCGGGCATTCCCCGCAACGCGGTTGCCGCGGACGGCATATCTGCGCGCCCAGTTCCATGATTGCTTCATTGAATGAGCCGGGATCTTTTTCGGGCACAAGTGATTCGGCGATGGCCCACAAATCCTTGCGTGTCTTTGTGTCATCCACGCAATCCGAAATATCGAACACGCGCGCGAGCACCCGAATGACATTCCCGTCCAGCACGGGCGTCCGTTCCCCAAAAGCCATGCTCGCGATGGCGCCCGCCGTATAACGTCCGATTCCCGGCAAGCCCATCCATCCGGATGCCGTGCGTGGGAAACATCCGCCGTATTCCTCCACGATAATCCGCGCGGCGCGGTGCAAATTTCGCGCGCGGGAGTAATATCCAAGCCCTTCCCACTGTTTGAGCACCTCGTCTTCTGCGGCGGCGGCCAGATCCTGGACAGCCGGAAACGCCGCTACGAACCTTTCGAAATAGGGCGTGCCCTGTTCAACGCGTGTTTGCTGAAGCATGATTTCGGCGAGCCACGCCGTATACGGCGTTCGATTTCGCCGCCACGGCAGGTCGCGGGCGTTGGCGCGGAACCAAGCCAGCAACGCGCGCGCAATCGGCCGGCCTGCATGATGTTTAGTTATAGGCACCACGAAATCTCCCGGATGGGGCAAGCATACCGGGACATCGCTTTCCCGCACAAACCGAAGGTTATCCTGGATTCGGCAGTCGAAACCCGAATCCTGTACACGAGCCGCGGGCGTCGTGGACCTTGTGGACGAAGTGGACAAAAAACAATCTTTCGGGTGAAATCCGCTTTGTCCCCAAGGTCCACGATGTCCAGAAGGGAGAACATAGAACCCGATCTTGACGGCCTAATCGGGGTTCATGGACGGACGTTTTTCTTACGGAATGGCGGCGGGAGGATGGGGCACAGGCGTAATATGGATGGTGGACATGTAGCCGGGGTGATCGCTGAGGTGGGTGCGGCCGCCACCGCGCAAGACGATTTCCTTGTCCAGAATCTGCGTATCGAGGACTTCGAAAATGTAATGGGGATTGCGCACGGCGAAGATGTGGTCAATGTGCGAATCGAGTTTCATCATGCGCACGAACCGTCCGCGATCCATGGCGTCTTGCAGCATCGGACGGTCAATGCGCGAATTCATGTCGCCGACAATGAACGCGGGAGACGCGCCCGCCGCCGATCGGTTGACGAAATCGGCCAGTTCGAGCAATTGGACCGCACGGACGCCGTCATATTCTGGCGAACCGTATCCGGCGTGCGCATGCGTGTCGTAAAAATCAACATACCCGGCGTTGTCCGGTAGTTCGATACGCGCGAGCGCCACGCCTTTGCCGCCCCACCAATCGCCATGGTAAGGCTTGTACCATTTGCCGCCCAGTGTATACCGATGGAAAAAGGCTTCTTTGATGGGATATGCACTGAGGATGTACTTGCCGCTGCCGACGAAGCCGCTGGGATAGTATTCGCGGTATTTGAGACGCGATCCTTGCACCGCCTGCCATAACGTCTCACGGTCCGCTTCGACCCATGCCTCCTGAAGACCCACCAGGTCGGGATCGAGTTCCGTAATGAGGGCGCCGATGGCCGCCATGCGTTCCGGACGGTTGAAGGAAATCAACAGCATGTCATGAATATTGAAGGTGGCCACTTTCAGAGTAACCGGCTTGGACAGCGGCGGCGGCGCCTCGGCCATCAAACGGCTCTTGCGAAGATCCTGCTCCGAAGGCGTGCGGTAATTGAACGGGATCGCGCAAATCAGGATTACCCACGGCAAGGCCGTAAACCCCGCCATCAAACCCAGCACAATCAAGGGCCACTTCCAGCGCATAGCCTTTTCCCTTTCCGCCTTTCGACGCTGTAAACCGCCCGAACGTTTTTATTCGATGTCTTTGGCGCACCGGAAACCCACGCGAAGACCTCCGGTGGTGTCGGGCGGGAGATAATATCGGAAACTGGCGCGCAATGCGGCCGCATCTACACCGGCTGCGCCGCCGCGCAACACCTTGAAGGTTTCGCCGTAATCCTCGGAAGGCGAGTCGTTTTCCGGATAGGGCTGGTACCAGTCGGCGGTCCATTCCCATACGCCGCCGGCCATGTCCATACATCCGTAGGGACTGGCCGCGGCGGCAATGGACCCGCCCCGCGGCGTCTGATCGCCGGCGCATATAAGGCTTGGATCATACACTTCGCCCCATGGGAATGTGCGCCCATCCCATCCGCGCGCGGCCTTTTCCCATTCGGCCTCGGTGGGCAGGCGTTTTCCGGTCTTGGCCGCATATTCGGCGGCTTGCCGCCAGTTGACGACCGCGGGACAATTCTCCTGTCCTTCGGGAAACTCGAATTCGGGAAAAACGGCCTTGAATTCGGCGTTGGATACCTCGTATTTATCCATAAAAAAAGGACCGGTCGCCGCCGTGCGCTGCGGTTTTTCGTCGCTGTCGCCCTTGTCGCTGCCCATGATGAAAGGCCGTTCGGGTATGTAGACCATCCCTTCCGGGGCCTTGGGCGGCCATTCCACGGCGGGAAGCGATTCCAAGTTCAGGTTCGGCGCCGCCACGATAAGATAGCCTGTCTCTTGGCGCGGCGCTTGTTTCCAGTAAAAATCCGCGCCAAGTCGCTTGCCGAGAAAGGCGGCATAATCCCCGGCTTCGCGGGGCGTCATCAGAACGGGCGCGCCATCCTGCCGTGCCTCGAATTTCATGCCGGGACGAAACTTCTTGAATTCGCCGTTGTTTACGAGCATGACCGACGAACCGCCGCCGAGACCGTTCCTGAACGTCTGTTCCGTCAGGCCGGCTTCGGGCGGCGCCGGAGCCTGGGCCCCCGCCCATACGGGCAGCAAAAGCACCGCCCACACGGGGAAAAACAATCTGAATGTTTCACGATTCACGCACCGCATCGCTCGTTCTCCTGCGTGTTTCTACCATTCCGGCGGAATGATGCCGGCATGCCGTCCATACCAGTAGGCGTGAAGAAATAGCACAGGGCTTTCTTCGCTCTCGGCTTCGACGGTCTGAACGCCCTCCGGCGAAGCGATTCGCCATGTTCCGCGCTGGCGGTCAGCGCCCCAAAGCGCCTTGATCGCATTGATGCGCGCTTCGTCAATCACCTTCTCGCCGGTCATTTTTTCGTACACCATCGCGAAAAACGGGTCGCCGCCCTGGCGCCAGACATGCCAGTACCGGTTCAGGCCGGCACGATACTTCGGCCGAATGCCGGGATTGTCCTCGTTTTGCATCAGGGATTGTAGCGCCAGCGCGGCAGGCCGGTCGCCGGAAGTATCGTTCGACGCGAGATCGCGCGCAAGAATGACTTCGTCGTCGTAGCGGTAGCGCACGATCAGGCGCTTGTAGGCCGCCTGGTACGCGGCTTTGCCGGTCAATTTAAGCGCAATGTTCAGGCTCGACAACATAAAGAGCGATTTGGCCGGTTCGTGCGGCATATCGGGGCAGGCGCTCCCGAAGAGGCTGGTCTTGCCATTCGGTTCAACAATGCGCATATTGTTTTCGACGCAACGCCCCATGACGCGATCCACAAAAGACGCGGCGATCTTCCGATGCGCGCCGTCGGCGCACAGATCCCAATACTTCTCGACACCCGCCATCAATGCGGCCAGATGATCCGTTCCCATCATGCCCAGCCAGCGGTATCCGGCCATTGACGCCGATTCATGCCAAGCCGCCGGAATAAAAAAACATTGTTCGTGCCAGGCCGGACCCTCCGCCTTGTAAAAACTCCGGGCGATGCATCCATCCTGGCCGGTCACTTTCTCAAGTTTCAGAATACCGTCCATAACCTGGTCCGCAAGCGCACGTATTTCCGGCGACTGGGTCACGGCATATTCATACGAAAGAGCGGCCAGGTAAAGGCCTGTTTCCAACGCCGCATTTTCATGCCGCCCGTTTACCAGCAAAGCCGAACCCGCCGGCGGAAAAACGACCATCGGCAGAACCAGTCCTTCGTTGAGGTGATTGCCCCGGACGAGTTTGCCGAAACGGTCCGCGCGGACGTTCAGCGGATCCTCGCGCGCCGGAAAATCATTCACCGTCTGCGGCCATGCCGAAAAAGCCGCCACGGCAAACATCAAACAAAAAACGATTCGCATATCCATTCCTCTGCAGCCCATGAATACACAACGCCTCCGGCGTTATTTCCGTTACAGCCGTATCAGGCGTCCAAGTATACCATTCCAACTTCCACCGCGCACAGCGGGGGATCTCGTCTGCCGATCATCCCAAGGCGGCCCAGCCGCAAGATCTCCAACAAAGGTCCAACGTGGGCTCTGCCCACAACCCAGTCTTTTTTCGTGCTCGTGTTCGTCATCGTCATCGTAATCGAGGCAAGAACCCCGCAATTTTCGCATTCGCTAAATCATTGAACTTCAATTGATTGAGCAAGTTGTCGAAAAACTTCTTGTTGTTGTTGATAGAAGCCACACTATAAGGTACTGATGCGGTTCGCGGGCCATTTCAGCCGCCGGGTGCGCGCCTATGCGGAAAAGAAGACCATCCCGTTGATATACGGCGGGCGCGGCGAGCGCAACGATGATATTGCCGAGCCGGAAATTCCTTGCGATCCTGCCTTTCGCGGCGTGTTCTGTATTCTGGTGGGGCGTGCTCCGGCCCCCGTTCGCCAAGTGAAGCGGTCCGGCAACGGCGACATCGATATCAGGACGGCTTCACCGTATCGCTGGGTGAACCACTATTCGTTTCATATCATGGACGCCCAATGGGGCCACATCATCATCAAGATCTGTCCCCATCCGCCGTTCAACGCGCAGATCATTCTGAATGGTCACGAATACGTTGCCCGTGAAGCCCAGCACAAGGGTATCGGGTTTACGAAAGAAGGCAACTGTTTCACCGAGGTTTCCGACGCCGCGGGCCTGGCCAAAGTCGCAGATACCATGAGCACCCCGAGTGCTGTAGGGCGCTTGGTCCAGGTCTGCGAGCGTTGGATTTATTCGGCTTGCCTGTGTTTCGCCCTGACGCGCGAAGAGCAGCAGCGTAGCGGGTTCCGCTACGACTACTCGGTCTATCAGGGCGAGTACAGCCGCAACCTCCTGTTTACGCGGGGACGACAAATGGAGCAGGTGTTCGACAGCGTCATCGACCGCACCCGCGCCCCGCTGAATATAAAGACCGTCAAGACGATTTTCGGCTACAAGCATCGTCCCTTCAACCAACGCGGCAAGAAGAACAAGCCTCCCAAAATCGAGGTCGTGGTCGAGAAACCTGCCTGGAATCTCACGGTGTTCAAGATTCACTTTGGACGTCTCACCGTGAAGATCTACAGCAAAGGCGAACGCGTCCTGCGAATCGAAGCCATCGCACACAACACCCAAGACCTCCGATGCGGCAAGCGAATCGAACGATTCCCCGACATTGTCTTGGCGCTCAAAGAGATGGCCGAGCGCTTCTTGGATGTCCTGCATTCCATGGACGCCGCATTTGTAGCCAGCGACACGTGGGAGAACCTTTCCAGCCCATCCATGTTGGGCCATGCTCGCATGGCCGGGTTGGACCTCACGGACCCGCGCACCCGGGCCGTCATTCAGGCCGTTGTCACACGTGCCCCCAATCCCCAGGGCTTCCGCGCCGCCGATGTGGCCGCCCAAGTCAACACGATCCGGCCAACCCACACCGGCCCCTACCGGGCCCGTCAGGCCGCCCACGACATGAAGAAGCTGCGCGCAAAAGACTTTGTATGCAAGATCGAGGGCAAGCTTCGATGCCAACTTCTCCCCGAGGGCCTTTCCGCCTTGATGGCCCTTGACCTTCTCTACAACAAAGTCATCAACCCGTTGTTGGCCGCGGCACAGACCTGTACCACCGCACCGCCGCCACAACCGAGGACTC
>Ga0073932_1006294_pt1 | contig 12257 bp, 11 predicted proteins | sample DewCreD2012metaG_FD_76967 | JGI IMG/M metagenome (GOLD analysis project Ga0073932, IMG submission 76967) | Hot spring sediment bacterial and archeal communities from British Columbia, Canada, to study Microbial Dark Matter (Phase II) - Dewar... ... | reverse complement strand
GACATCACGCTGCTGGTCAACACGGGTGGCGGGGCCTTTGACGACGCCAAACCGCGATCCACAATTGGTCTGACCTGAATTACGAAAGGCAGCGCGGGAGTCTCGCGGAGCGTGGCCGTCCCGGGGAGCGCAAACGTCCCGGGGAGCGCGGGCGTCTCGCCCGCATTAGGCGGGCAGGATGCCCGCGCTCCATGTGCATCAGGCGGGCAGGATGCCCGCGCTCCACGTGCAACGGGCGGGCAGGATGCCCGCGCTCCACGTGCAACGGGCGGGCAGGATCCCCGCCTTCGCCTGGCCGCTTAAACCCGCCACGAATCTTCAGCCGCACGCTCTCCCGTCCGCAGACTTGCTGTCCGCCGCGAACAAGGCGAAAATGCGCAGAGAGCCTCTCCCAAACAGGGACACGTTCCGGGTTTGGTTCTAGCTACCCCTGTGTCGGAAGCGATTCGCCACCGCGTTGCCATCGGCTGGTCAAAGGGTAACGATTGAGTAGTCCCAATTTCCCGCCAATAGAGGGTTCGTCGAGAAGAGGTTTCCATCTCAGGCCCGCTGTTTGGCGTGAGAGTTCAACCACGGTCGGCCCGCTTTACCAGATGGATGCGACAACGGCGCCCGTGAGCCGTTGGTTGCAAGAGAAGGGCAATCCCTCCCCGCCCACGCCGGCCTGCACCCGGGCGAGGAGCCAAGGGCCATCGCAGGTCTTCGGGGAACCACACTTGAGCGGGATTTCAAGACCACGGCTTTTCCATTGGCGTATGGCCTGTTGCTTACAGATCCGGATTGATGGCATGGGGCGGATTTCAAGACCACAGTTTTTCCTTTGGCGTATGGCCTTTGCGGCCGTCGTGGTGGTCGCGATGGTGGGTGGTCCTTGGGCCGTGGCGGCCGGGCCGGCTTATCCCGTGGCCATCGTCGTGGACAAGGCGGGCGTGATCTACCTGGCGGATCGGGACCTGCCGGGCATTTGGCGTTGGGAGGGCAGGCGCTTAAGCCTGGTCTTCCAGGGCTCGAAGAAATTTCGCACCCCGCTCAACGCCGTTCGCTGCCTCGCGCTGGACCGCGAAGGGCGGCTTTTGGCCGGAGACAGCGCCACGTGTGACGTGTATCGGGTCGACGCGCAGGGCCGTGCGCAACCCCTGACCGCCCAGGGAAAGCCTTACGGCCAAATCGGCATCCCCATGGGCATCGCGGTCGACGCCGAGGGAAGGTTGCTTGTCTCGGACCTGGAGCTGCATCGTATTGTTCGGGTGCCGAAAGAAGGCGGCGCCGTCGAACCGTTCGCCGCCGTGCAGGCCCCGCGGGGATTGTTCCTCGACGCGAAGAACCAGCTCTGGGTGATTTCCGGGCGAAGACTCCTCCGCATCGCCGCGTCCGGCGAGCCGCCGACGACGATCGTCGATGACGGCGTCTTCCAATACCCCCATGCGGTCGCCGTCACCGACGACGGCACGGCCTACGTGGTCGACGGCTACGCCAAGGCGGTCTGGAAGATCGCCCCCGGACAAAAGGCCGAAAAATGGGCAAACGGCGAGCCTTTCGACAATCCCGTGGGCATTGCCATCCACGCGGGGCGATGGTTCGTGGTCGATCCGCGAGCCGGCGCCCTGTTTGAACTCGACGAAGCCGGAAAGCCCACCCGACGGTCCTGGACGGCGACGAAATGATAGCCTCCTGAACCCCGCGGGCAGCGGTCAGGGCTTCGCCGTCTAGGCGTTCAATCGCCAGATGGTGAAATTGAGCAGGCCCGCAAACGTCGCCCACGCGAGATATGGGAGAAAAAGAACGCCCGCGACGGGCGAACGCCGCCAAAACTCCACGGTGGTCACGGCAATCGCCGTCCAAAGCAGCGCCAGTTCCACGAATGCCCAGCCGGGGCTCTCCAGTCCGAAAAAGATCCAGGACCACAGCCCGTTCAGCGCAAGCTGGACGCCAAACCATGTCAAGGGCCGCCAGGCCGCGGCGAATCCGCCCGGGCGCCAAACCAACCAGGCGGCCACCGCCATGCAGCAGTAGAGGACCAACCACACGGGTCCGAAGACCCAATTGGGCGGATTCCAAGCCGGCTTGGCCAGGCCCGCGTACCACACGCTGATCTTTGGCGTCGTTGCCGCGCTGCCCGCCCAGGCCACGGCGAAACACACGCCCAGCAAGACCACCAGCCCCGCCCACGGACGCTTGGGAATCGTCGCGGACATCCGGCGAGCCTCTCTTGTTTCTGTTTCTGCCGGCGTCGGTCAGGGAATCGGTCTTGGGCTCAACCGAGCGCCACGGGCTGACAGAGATACTTCTTCTCGTTGGCCACGCGCCCGCACACCTTGCAGATGAACTTCGCGTTCCTCACCAGCGGCTTCAATTTCTTGAGGTCGAGATGGCAAGGGCAACAAGTCATGCAGCACATCTTTTCCGCGCAATCGCAAACGGTCTGATCCTTCTTCACCATGATCGGGTCTCCTAAAGGTTGCCTCGCGGACGAACTTAACCGTAGCGTATCACGGATTTGAGGTTGTAAAAAGGGTGGCCATAAACCTCGGGGCAGGACCGTTGTCACTTGGCTGCGGGGCGAGTATCTTTCGGTTGCTGAGGGCCGGCAGTCCGCCGTGGCTACGACGTACCGGCGGCGCGGCTAATCACCGTCTCCGAGGCCTGGCGGGATTGATCGGCGTGGCCACGAGAACGGTCCTGCGGGCAAGGGATGGAATCCCCACGGCAAGGAGCTGCGTTTCCAGAGGCTTCGTTTGCTTCCAAGGCGAGGACGCACCTCCGATGAGCAACTCGAGAATCGCGTGGCTGGTTGGTTGGGCCTGCCTGTTGCTGGCCGCTGGAGCGCGCGACGCGCGAGCGGCGGAAGAAAAGAATTCCTGGGTCGGGTTGGTTCCCGGGCCGCGAATGCCGCTCCCGTACGACGTCTCGGCGTACGAACGATGGCCCGAGTTGCTCGCCGCCGTGGATCGGACCTGGACGTTGGACGAAGCGAAGGCGGTGCTTGCCGAGCGCGTCGCGGCCGAGAAACGCCGTCGGGAACTCCACGTGCATTACTACCGCATCGGACACACGATGGCGTTTCCGCTGCCACTCGACAAAAGGCCCAACGAACAAGCCCTGCCCCAGGGAATCCCGGGGATTTCCTACCCGTGGACCACCTGGCTGGCGTGGGAACTGGAGGAGCGATGGCAGACCCTGCACGCGGGCTGGCGATGCCTCGGCGACGCCGAGGCGGGGACCCTTTGGCAGCGAGAACTGGCCGCGTTGGCCCATTGGGAGAACTTCAAGGCCGAGCGAGGGGCCGTCTCGCTCGCGACCGCCCATCTGGCCGCGAGTCTTTGTGTCGCGGCGACCGATGCCGCCGGCTGGGATCCCGCTTTGCGTCAGCAGGCGATGCAGGCGGCGAAGTTTCTCCTGGAGCGCGACGTGCGCCCGTGGTTCGAGCAGACGTGGGCGGACAGCAGACCGCTTACTCCCGCCCGACTCCACAACATCCCTACCATCGCCCTGGTCCAAAGCGCCCAGCTCGCCCGGGCGATCGACCACCCTCTGAACGCAACCCTTGAACCCCGTGTCCGCGAGGTGGTTCAGGCGTGGTGGAAGTACCGCACCGGCGCGGAGCGCCACACCGAGGGAACGGCCTACGACGGTTTTCTGGCCGACGCCGTCACGCAGTGGCTGGCCGAAACGCCCGACCGCGGCACGTGGTTGCCCCTGGGCCGCGAGGCGCTCTGCGGCATGGCGCGGGAGTGGGTGCACTTGGGGTTGCCGGGGCGCGTGGATCTTCATGCCCCGTTGGGCGACGTCGAACCCGAGATGCCGTTCTGGATCAATGTTCTCGTCCGCGTGGTCGAATGGTACGGTCTGGAGGAAGGCGGCTGGGTGCTCCGCCGCTTTCCGGTGCGGCGCATGCCCGCCGCCACTCTGGCGGCAATCCTGCGAAACCCCGAGTTTTTCGGTCGCACGTTCGCGCCTCCCCACGCCGGACCCAGCGAGCAACTCGCTTCCGCGACCTTGCGGACGGGATGGAACCAGCGCAGCCTTTTGGCGGCCATCGGGTTGCCCCGCTGCGACATGGGCCACTTGCACGCGGACGCCGGCCATTTGATCTTCGGCTGGCAGGCGCGGTTTTGGATCACCGATCCGGGCTACCAGCAATACCGACCGGGTCCTGAGCGGGAATACACGATCGGCCCCCAGGCCCACAACGTCCCGGTGATCGCGGGAACGCCGCCGACGCGTCGGGGCGCTCGACTCGTTGCGCTGGAGGCCCAGGACGGAGGACGTCAGCACGCGGCCGTGGAATTGACCGCCTGCTACCCAGGTCTGCCGCCCGGCGCCTCGGTCTTGCGGAACGTCTGGCTCATTCCCGGCAACGATCCGGCGGTCGTGGTCCGCGATTCCCTGGCGGGCCTGCCATCGGGAGTGGAAGTGCGCACCCACTGGCTGGGCGGTGCGTTTTTGGCCTGGTCGTTTCCCGCCGGCTGGGCCCGACTGAGCGACGGCGAACATGCCCTGTGGATCGGAACCTTTCCCGGCCAACTGGAGGCCGCCGCCCTCGGCCGCCATCCCGGCAGCCGCGGACCGCTCGCCTTGGAGCATGTCGCCACGCTGCCCGAGGGGCGTTCGATCCGCTGGTGGGTCTTCCAGACCGGCCGAGCCGGTTCGTGGAGTCCTCCGCAACTGAGCGTAGAGGCCGATGCCCTGCATTGCCGTCTGCCGGGGGCCGAGAAACCTGCATGGACCGTTCCCTGAGATTGTGAAGAAGTGTCTTATGAATTGCCTGAAAACCTGTGTTCTCGTTGCGTTGGTCGGCGTGGCCCTGGGGCCGGCGTGTTCGTCGGCGGCCGAAAGCGGGGGGCTTGCCGAGAAACCGTCGGCCGCTCCCCGCAAATCGATCCGCACTCGCCGCGCGGAGGGCACCCCCTCGGCCCTCCCGTCGGCGGCCAGGCTCAATGAATTGCGCAAGAAGGCCGCCAGGCTGTCCGAACCCGCCGAGGGCGCCGCGCCCGAACCCGAGGGGTGGTCCAAGAGCCGCTACGATCCGAACCGGTTGCTCGAGCTTTTCCAGCCGCTGCGGCTCCGCAAGGGCTACGTGCTTCGGGCGTACTTGTTCCGCGAGCACGGCAATGGCAACGGGGTGGTGTGGGCGATGCCCGAGGACGCCGAGTTCCCCGATCCCAAGGACTGCCCGATCCTGGAAACTCATCTGCTCAAGGCCCCGAAGCCGTCGGAGGCCCTGGACGACGCCATGGAGGCGGTCGAGGGCGACGACTCGCCGTGGTCGTACCTGGCGGCCTCGCTGCTCCGCCGCGAACTCCGCGAGTTCGGCGCGGCGTGGCACGGCTGCCGCTGGCGCACCCATTTCATTCTCGACGGCGACCCCTGGAAGGCTGGACTGCCGAGCGGCCACGGGCCGGACCAAGACCGGCCACGAAGCAAGGCCCAACAATGGAAATGGCACCAGTCGCGGCCCGCGAACTGGGCCCCCCAGGTGAAACGCGAGGGCGACCGCGTGACGGTGACCTTCTACACCTACAGCGCCCTGCATCCCGAGGGAATCTACCGCCACACCGACGTCTATCGCGCCGGCAAATACCGGCCCAGGACAGAAGACCAGCGCATCGCCGAGGGGCCCGAAGGCTTCCTGTTCTGATCGCCTGTGGCAAGAACGGAATCTGTCCCCCGTGCCGGCAAGGGGACTGTCAGCACAGGGCGGGCACTGACCACGCAGTGGGCCGGATTCGGCGAGGGCGCGTTGGACATCGACGAGGAACCGTTGACAGGCCGGGGACCGGCTGACTGTTCAGGCCGTTTCGGACCGAAGAAAGCGTCGATGCCCTTTTGGCCTCACGGCACTGTCTCGTTTTCGCGGACCTGGCCGCGACAAACAGGACATCCCCCTGAACGGTTGCCTCGGCGAAGAGCACATTGCGTGGGCAGTGGCCACCCACCAGTGCTGACGCGACACATCACCTCGCCGCAGGCCGCACGCCGAAGCCGAATCGGAGGCGTTGCCCCGGTCGGACGCAGGCGGCTGTCTGCTGGGCGAGGCGCCGCGGCAGGAGCGGGAAGCAAAGCGACGGGACGTGCCAATTACGTCACGCTTCCTGGGTCGCCCGTGGCCAAAACAACCACAACAACGACTCCCGCCCCCCCGGTGCCTTTGCTTCCGGGCGGCGGGGCGGGGGCGTGGTCCCACCTGCACTCTCTGGTGAGCTGTCGTGAAGGCCGTCGGTCTACTCCTTGGCGACGCCGAGCGCATAGAGGGTGACGCTGTAGGCGGCCACCGGCAGCTTGCCTGAAAGCCCCACCACCGACTGTTCTACAAGGCAGACGCGGGGCGGCTTGCCGGGCTCGTTGTAGGCCATCGGGTCGCTTCCGGCGATCTCGAACCGGCGGCCCGATCCGCTCAGTTTCAGCCCCTTGACCTCCAGGGGAATCTCCAGCGCGCGGCTGGTGGGATTGACGATTCCCACGGCGAGCGTCTTGCCGTCCTTGCTGAGCGAGGCCATGGCGTCGAGCGGCTCGCCGATGCGGGTCGTCAGCGGCGCGTCGCCAAAATGGCGTCGATAGAGCTTCAGCACCAATCCGGTGGTCTCGAACTCGGCGGCGGTTTTCGACGTTTTGATCGCCCCGATCACGTTGACTGTCTGGGCGTAGTTGGCCATCACGTACATCTCGCTTTGCCGGGCGTATTCGTGCAAGGCGGCGGCCACGCCGAACGCGTCCTTGAGGAAGTAGCGGACGCCGATTTCGCCGTAGAGGTCGGGACCGTACCAGTAGTTCCACTCGTCCAAGGCGATGGGGAGCGGTTTTTTCGCGGCGGCCGGGATTTCCTTGCGATATTTCCGATGGGCGTCGGCGATCCGCCGCACGTTGTCGGTCATCTGGCGCATATGGGCCACGAGGTCCGGTTTGGCGCCCACGTAGAAGTGTTCGCTGATCGCGTCCATCGAGTCCGTGGCATGGGTCAACATGCCCTCGGTCCAGGGGCCGACATTGCCCACCCCGACCAATTCGATGGTCGAATCTTCCGCCCGCATCGCCTTGGCGAATTCATTGTGCTTGGCAATATACTTGTCCAGCGGCATGTGGCCGAGTTGCCAGTTGCCGTACATTTCGTTGCCGATTCCCCACCAGCAGACGCGGTAGGGCTCGGGATGGCCGTTCTGGGCGCGGAGTTTACCCATGGGCGTGTCGGCCTTGCCATTGGCGTATTGGAGCATCTCGACGGCGAGTTTCACGTCGCCTTGGCCGCTGTTGACGACCATGTAGGGCTCGGTGTCCAGCTCGCGGCAAAAGACCATGAATTCATCCAGGCCGAAGTCGTTGTGTTCGACGCCCTTCCACGCCGGGTTCTTGCGCGGCGGGCGGCGGTCGCGGTCGCCGATGCCGTCCTTCCAATTGTAACCGCTCACGAAATTCCCGCCCGGCCATCGGTAAATCGGCGAATCCAGTTGCTTCAACAGCGCCAGGGTATCGGCCCTCATGCCGTGGACATTGTCGGCGGGCATGAGCGAGACCGTGCCGACGCGGAAGCCGCCTTGGCCGGCGATTTCCAAGCGGCCGTCGTCGGTATCCGCCCCGGCGGTGAACTCCAGGTCGGTTTTGGCGAACTCCGGCGCCAGCGACGCGACGTTGACAGTCTGCCGATCCTGGGGATTCGGCCCCCAAACCAGGCTCACCCGCGCCCGGCCGCTCTTGCCCGGCTCCGCCGCAAGCCAGATGCGCCCGACGTAGCGGCGGCCCTTGCGCAATCCCAACTCGGCCTGGACCAATCCGCCTTCTTGACCGGCGGCCGCAACGACTCGCGGCGTGTGTTGGCCCACGAACGGCTTCTCGCGATCCATGACGACCGAAGCGCCGCCGAACGTCTTCCAAGGCGACTGCTTGTCGCCCACCGGGTAGAAGAACTTGCGATCCTCGAGCATTTCGGCCCAGATGCCTCCGTAAATGCATCGCCCCAAGTGCTCGATGAACTGGCCGTAAATGTAGGGCGAAATCGGGGCGCCTTGCCGAGTGGCATCGATCGCCAGTGGCGTTTGGTGGACGGCGGGCTTGCCCGCTTCAATCGGTTCGGCAGCCCACAGGGGGCGCATCAAGACTCCCAGGAGGGTCCAGGCGCATAGTCCCAACACAACGGTTGTTTGGCGGCGAAATCTCATGACGACGGGCTCCTGATGGCGGGAAATCTCCACGTTCCTGTTCCCCAAAAACATACCCCGCCGGGCGGTTCCATGTCCATCCCTCCGGCCCGGGCGCCAACAAACCTTTCCAATAGCCGTTCACCAGTGATCGTCCCGATTCTCGCAGCGAAATCCGCGAAAATCGCGCGGTCCCCTTGCCGCTCAGGGGACCGTGAAGAACTACCGATTTCTTGCAGCCCGCGATCTTGGCGGTTGCACCGATCGCCCCCCGGTCGTAAGATTTCGCGACCGGAGGGCGATCCCACCGGTTGGACGCGGCGGGATGCGTTGCCGCGTCGGGTTGGGCCCTGGGGAGGCGGGCGTCTCCGGCGTCGCGGATCCCGCGTCGGGCGGGCGAGGGCTGTCCCCGTGGGGAACGGCTTGACGGGTGGCCTCGCGAATCGGCGCGTGGCAGACGCTTTTGGGGGCTGACGATTCGCTCGCCCGTCGCTCGGCCAGCGTCCTGTTCGAGGAAAACAACGCCATGCGGCAGCGGTTGGACGTCTACGAACTACCCACGCAATTCGATCCACCGGAACTGTCGGGAACGACGGCGGTGGTGATCGACGTGTTGCGGGCCACGACCACCATTGTGTACGCGTTGGAGGCGGGAGCGGCCGAGGTCATCCCTTGTTTGGAGATCGAAGACGCGCTGGCGGCGGCCTCCGCCTACCCGCGCTGGCGCGTCGTGCTCGGCGGCGAACGCGGGGGGCTGCGCATCGAGGGCTTCGATTTGGGCAATTCGCCCTTGGAGTACGACGCCCCGGCCGTGGCGGGCAAAACGGTCGTGATGACCACGACCAACGGCACGCGGGCGATGGGCCGATGCCGCGCGGCCGACGAAATCCTCCTCGGGGCGTTCGTCAACGCCGCTGCGCTGGCCCACCGGCTAGCCTCGCGCGAACGGATCGCGCTGGTCTGCGCCGGTTCCGACGACGACGTGACTCGCGACGACGTGCTCTTCGCCGGACTGATGGTGGATCGGCTCCAACGCGGCACGCGGGACGCCTACCGGCTGAACGGCCAGGCGATCCGCGCGCGCCAATGCTGGATCGATGCGCTTCCTCGCGCCATGACGAGCGGCGGCGAGAAAATCCCGCCCGGAGTGCTTGCCGACCAGTTGCGCAAGAGCCTGGCGGGGCAAAAGCTGGTGGCCATCGGCATGGAGGACGACCTTTACGCCGCCGCGCAGTTGGATCGTTTTCAGCTTGTGCCCGAACTCGACATCCAACGGATGCGCATCCAGGCGGGACCCGAGGCGGGAAAAGCCGCCTCGCCGTAGCGTGAATGCGTTCTTCGGCATCGCGGATTCCGGGCAAGAGCCCCCCTTTGAGAATCGCCGCGGCGGGGGTTCCTCCAACGATCGGAGCCGGATCGGGCGGCCGGTGGGGCTTGGCCAGGGACGGCAACTGTCCCGATTTCCGCAGCGGAGTTCCCGCAAGTGGAACTGTCTGCTTTGCCGGGGACGGCCTGAGAACGGTCACGATGGGCTTATCCTCTTCTCCGTGCGCCGCCGCCAACTTACAATAGTGCGGTCCAAGGGCGCTCGAATGATTCAAGCAGAGCAGTCAACCGTCGGGGTGATGTTGAGCGGCGGGCTGGATAGCAGCATCCTCGCGGGATATCTGCTGGAAAGCGGACGCCGGGTGCGGCCTTTCTACGTCCGGTCGGGCCTGTATTGGGAAGCCATCGAACTCGCGGCGGCCCGGCGGTTCCTTGACCAATTGGCCGCACGTTTCGCCTCGCTGGACCCGCTGGTCGTGCTGGATCTCCCGTTGGCCGACGTCTACGAGGGCCATTGGAGCCTGACGGGAAACAACCCGCCGGACGACGCGAGCAGCGACGACGCCGTGTATCTGCCCGGCCGCAACGCCCTGCTGCTCCTCAAAGCGTCGCTGTGGTGTCAGCTTCGCGGGATTCCGACGCTGGCGATTGGCGTTTTGGCCACCAATCCCTTTGCCGACGCGACGCCGGATTTCTTCCAGGCGTTTGAGGCGGTGGTGAACGCGGGCGCGGGCCCTCGCCTGAGCGTCCTGCGCCCGTTCGCCGGTTGGACCAAGCGTCAAGTCATGGAACAGGGCAAGGCGCTGCCCTTGGAACTCACGTTTTCGTGCATCGCGCCCGCGGCGGGGATGCATTGCGGGAAGTGCAACAAATGTGCGGAGCGTCAGGCCGCGTTTCGCGTGGCGGGGCGGCCCGATCCGACGGTCTACGCGAAGCCGCGTTCCGCCGCGGCGAGGTCGTAGGACCACCGCTTCCGCGGCGACTTGGAGGCCTTTGCGACCCATGTTTCAGGTGTCTCGCGAAATTCACTTCTGCTACGGCCACCGGCTGCTGCACTACGAAGGCAAATGCCGGCACTTGCACGGGCACAACGGCAGGGCGGTCGTCACCTTGCGTTCGGATGATTTGAACTCGCAAGGGATGGTGCTCGATTTCTCCGAGATCAAGCGATCGCTGGCCGCCTGGATTGACGAGACCCTCGACCACCGCATGATCCTCCATCGCGACGATCCCGCCGTTCCCGCCCTGCTTCAACTCGGCGAGCCGCTCTTCGTGGTGGATTTCAACCCGACCGCAGAAAACCTCGCGCGCCTGATCTTCGATCGGGCCAGGTCCCAGGGGTTGCCCGTCGTCAGCGTCCGATTGTGGGAGACTCCCAACTGCTCGGCTCGGTATTGCCCGGAGACGACCTAGGGCCATACGATTCTTTGGAAGAACCAGTCGCAAGCTCCGCGGCGATCCAGGAGCGGGGACTGGCGCTTTTCGGTTCGGGTTCCCATCAGCCCACTATCTCCAGGCCAGTCCCCGGTCTTGGGTCGCCGCCCAGGGACATCGAAGGGAGATAGACCATGAGCCGGTTGACGAAATGCTGTTTGGCGTTGGCATTGATCCTGCTCGCCGCAGAGATCCTTGCCCCCAACGAGGCTTACGCCCGATCGAGATGGCTGACTACGAACCGATATGGAATAGGGTTTTTCCCGGGGGCGATCCCCCGGGCGACGCCGTTGCCGTTCACCAACTTCCCCTTCCCGACGGGGCCCGCGGTGAACATGCATCAGAACCCCATGTTCTATATCGGTCCGTTTCTGCGACAAGGGAGGGGTTTGCCGACCCCTAATCCATTCTACCACTACAACATGCCCTACGGGGGCTACTATTGGCGTCCCTATTAGCGGGACATGGAGTCTGACTTCCAATTTCCCGCTTCTTCCCGTGCGTCTTACGGGAAATCAACCGCTGTGCGGGGGTTTCGCCTCGAGCAGCGGTTGGTTTTTTGAGTCATTAAGCGCGGCCCTCTCCGTCAGAGTGCACCGCCAGGCCTTCAGCCTGAGGCACCGTTCTCACAGGGATTCGGGGAACCCTGGGAAGCGACCGCATGGTCCTCAAGATGGAGGGGAAGATGGCCTCACTTTTTGGGTCTTGAAAGGGGCTTCCAGAATGGCCCCACACCGGCGGAAATGTCCGATGGGCCCGAAGTGTTTTTCGGGCAACGAGAGCAAGAAAAAGTACAGTCCGGGCGACCCGAAAGCTCGGACCGGCCCGGACTGTGATCCCCCCCTGGGAACGTGCTAACCAGGATTTCTTTCGATTTGCTTGGGCGCCGGATGCCTTGCGACCACACAAGGAGGTATCGGCGTAGTTTCACGCCGACTTTGGCAGAATTTGCCGGTTCGGTCAATTCTCAGGATTTCCCTGAATTTGCATGGCCGGTCCGGTCGATTCTCTGGACGCCTCAGGGTAGTGTTGCGCTCGGGTCGCGCCCGAGATCGCCCCAAGGAATCGAGGAATCCCACGGTGAGCCATTTGCAGCGACGGATCGAGGCGGCTGCCCGGTCAGCCATTTTCTGGGGACTTGCAGCCAGCGGCGTTTTCTATGCCCTGCTTCACGCCGGGGTGCTGGGCCGAACGTTTCTGCCGCGTTACTGCGCCGGGCATCCCGTCGCGTATATCGAGACCACGCTGTTCTTTGTCGCCCTCGCCTCGCTCGTTGTGAAGAGCATCGATCTGTTCTTCCAAAGCGCGGCGCTCGACGAGTCGCCGCTGGGGGCTGCGAGGGACGCCGAGCCCGCCGAAGCCGCCCAG
>Ga0073932_1006291_pt1 | contig 12261 bp, 10 predicted proteins | sample DewCreD2012metaG_FD_76967 | JGI IMG/M metagenome (GOLD analysis project Ga0073932, IMG submission 76967) | Hot spring sediment bacterial and archeal communities from British Columbia, Canada, to study Microbial Dark Matter (Phase II) - Dewar... ... | reverse complement strand
CCAGCTTCAGTGAAAATTGAAAAGGCGTTTCCTGAGCTACGAGACAGAGCTACACTTCTTGATAATGAGGGCGAGAAAGGGGCTGATGGTGGTGGAGTCGAAGGCGTAGGCGGCCTGCTCGAGGTCGACAACGAAGTTGTCGCCAGCGCAAAGTTCGCGGGCCTCCCGAATCAAGACATCGGCGAAATCGGCCCAGACGCGCCAGTCCCTATGTTCGTTGGCGTTGGCCAGAGTGTTTCGCGCGACCGGCGAACGCATGCCCATGTGCCAGAGTTTGTTTTGATGGGCGCGCAGACAGCATTCGATGTTGTAGGGAGCTGGGGGGAGATTTTCAAACAGGCCCTGGCCGCGGTGGGCGGCGCCGACAAGCTGCTTGGCATCGTCAAAAGCGGCGGCAAACTGATGCGCCACTTCTTCGCCTCGGGCGAGATGGGCGCCAACGAGATCCGGATGTGCTTCGTTTCCCGAATGAAGGCTGGCCCGCGGTTTATTTCGTCGGTCGATTTCGGGTGAGTTCAAATCGGGCAGGGCCGGGGATGAAATTGGCGGCCGCCCTCCGCCCCGCCAACGGCGCGGGAGCAAGTCCACGCTTCGCCGGATCGCCTCCCCCGCCCGGGTTCATCCTCCCGGCTTGAAACAACCCTGGCTTGATAGCCTCGATCTTGAAATCACCAGGCTTGGAGTCATGCGGCTTGAAATCATCCAGCATGAATGCTAATATTCTTTTTGGCCCGGCCTCGCCGGGCTTGCCTATCTTCGGGGCCGTTAGCTCAGCCCGGTAGAGCAGCGGACTTTTAATCCGTTGGTCGCGAGTTCGATTCTCGCACGGCCCACCAACAAAAAATCAGGAAGTTGCATGATTCCCCGAAGGAATCGTGCAACTTCACCTTCTACCCCCTGTTACCTCCGATTACCCCCCAATACCCATTCTTTCTACCTGGTCCGGTAGAAAATCGGTAGATTGGTCCGGCCACATGCATGGAATTCAAGTTAGGTGGGTTAAGTGGGTTAACAAGAATCATGCAAAGTGGTCCAGAGAAATTTCCAAAGGCCTGCACTAGAAATCACCTTGAAGCCGTGCCCATATCCTTTTCCAAGCCCCGCCCCTCCCGTTGGAAGCAGCGGGGAAGTCGCCAGCCGACATTGCCCAAGAGATGGGCCAGTCGGAAAAGCAAGTGGGCAACCTCAAGAAGGCCCTCACCTTCCCGAAGGAAGTGCAGGACGCTATCGCCAAGGCGACGTTGCCGTTGAAGCATGGGCTGGTGTTGGAAGCGACCGGGCGGGGGCGCAGGATCAACGCGGTGGAGTGGATCAAACGGATCAAGGCGGAGGGGTTGTCTGTCGAGGGGCTGAAAAAGGCCCTCACGAAGGAAGCCCCCAAGCGCGGGCGCAAGCGGCGGTTCCTCAAGACCAGGGGCCGCAAGATCGAATCGCCCCGCTTCGCCCTGGACCTGGACCAGGCAACCGAAGCCGAATTGTCCGACCTCAAGAAGTCCCTCCAGGACGCGCTCAAGGCAATCGGCTAACTCCCCCACCCCCGCCACCTCTACCCAGGCCGGGACGCACATTCCCTGCCCATCCCATACCCTCGTCCAGGTCCGGGCCGTCCCGTTGCTCTCCGTGTGAATCTGTATGGGGTCAAGGCAGAGACATCACAAGGCCAGATCAATCATGGTCTGGTCCAAATTTCGGGAAGATGGGAAATCCACCGCTGTTGAGGTATTCATTCAAGATTAAAAATGCCCGTCCCAAATCATTGAGTTCCAAAATCAAACGATACTTGGCGACCTCACCGGCTTCTTCTGTATAGGGCCTTATTTCAGGGAGGCGGGATAGATAATCTTGATAATCTTCCGGGGGTGCATAGTGCCCATATTCAAGCTCAAATTGCATTTCATCATACGGCTCGTAAAAATATTCATCAATACCAATATCGGCCCAAGGGAATAAATTTTGAAAGAGTTGTTCATAGGGCATCATCCCGACCATAATGGACCACTCCCACTCCCGGATAACCTCTCCTGCTGAATTGCATACCATAATCTTGATTGAGCCTCTGCCCGATGATTTGTTCACCCACTCATCCGATTCGAGAATGATGGAGTTGCCTTTGAGTAGTTCTTCCATCCATGGAAGAGCGAGAGATAAGTGTCGCAGACGTAGAATGTCGGGTGTCCCTTCAGCGATTAATTCAAAATGGTCCGCATGGGATTTTTCAAGAACTTGGTTGAACGGAATTTCTATTTTCCACGCCTTCTCCGTGAGAATGACATTTTCGCTTGATACGACTTGAAAGTATGCCTTTTTCTCGACTGGATCGTACAGGACAATCAACACGGGAAGAGAATGGCGACGCCAGTATTCAAGGTGCTCCATTTTTCCACGATAGATATACCCCGTCGCGGTTTTCTCACTGAGATAGCTCGGACCTGTTTTTATTTGTAAAGCTATGAGCCTACCTTTGGGGTTGCCTGAGTCAACAATTTCCACTTCGCCGTCAATTCCAACATCATTATTTGGCGTCTCCCTAAAAATCCATTTGAATTCTTCAACAAAAATTAGGGCAACCGAAAGCACGCCGATTCTTTCTGTGGGGTCATATCTATCGGGAGTCATGAGGTAGCTCCTTGGCACTGTTGGGGTGCATTGTCACGCAAGCTCTCCCCGGAAGGCTTTGGCAAGGATGGATTGGGGGAGGCGTTCAACTTGGAGGTTGGCGTTTTGGTAGCGTTGCTCGATTTGCTTTGCGAGCCGCAGAAGAGCGTTGACCCGGTTGACAATCTCTTCCTGTTCGGCGGGGGGACAGAAGGGAAGTTCAAACGAGGCGAGTTTTTGGGCGTTGATGTTGGATTGGTTCACGCCGTCGGTTTTGACGCGGTTGCAGAAGGTCCGGGCATAGGATGAGTTGAGGCAGAAGTTGAGGTATTCGGGATTGAGTTCGGGGCAGTTGTGAACTCGGATCAAGTAGCCCGCGAAAATAGCTGGTTGCTCGCCCCGGTAAATCGAGGTCTTGCCCACAAGCTCCGGGCTGTTGGTGCGGTTGAAGAGAACGCTATTGGGTTGAAGAGAGTATTTCGCAATTTCGCTTTTATCATCGGTGAAGGCCAGGTCATTCCAGTCAATCTCTCCATCCTGGAGGTTGCCCATTCTCAAGACGGGAACCATGCCGGATTTAAGGGACTTGGCTGAGGTGCCGTACTGGAAGGACTCGCACAACTTGCCGAGAGCAACATATCGCCATCCTTCCGGCAGTTCCAAGTAATCCTCCGATTCCTCCTGTGAGTAAATCGCCTCAATCTTTCTTTTTGCAGAATCAGAGGAACTTTTCAGCCTTCGTTGTTTGATGCCCTCAATGATCTTATCAAGATCATCATTGACGGAATGGGCGGCCCTCCAATCTTCCGTCAACTTGCCGGAGCAGGCGGCGGAGAGGACGGATTGGCGGAAGCGTTTGAGGAGGGCGGGGATTCGGGAGAGACGGTCCCGGCAGGACTCAACGCAGGGAAGAAGCTGGTCAAGTTTGGCGACTATCCGGCGTTGGTCGTCAAGGTCGGAAGGGTAAGGCAACAGGTAGTTCTCAACAAATTCTTTGGGCACCCGCTTTTGACCAACCGTGCCCGTCATGTTGGCTTCGGCGTCCTTCCTGAATCTTTCCTGTCTTATGAAATGGTAGAGAAAATCAGGCAGGACGTTGCCCAAAGACCTGAATACATGAAATTCGGTTGTGCCAAATCCCATGCCGTTGACCAAGTCCCTTGCGATGGCGGCTTTTCCATTTTCCATGCATGGGGTGATCTTTGCCAACAAGACATCATTTTCGGCAAAGAAGGTATAGCCGCCATTTCGGACCTTGCTGAATTCCCTTGTTTCGGGATTGGCGATGGTCCCCGAAATCTGATCAACCGCAGCCATCGGCACGAAGGTAACGGGCGCATCGGATGGGAGAGAGGTTCTTGAAGGCTTGGACGGGTTGAGTTGGAACAATTCCCCAATTGGAGCCGTTTCCCAACCAGTCGGCGCAGAGGCTATTGAGGAATTATTGTTCTTGCCCATTTTTCACATCTAACAATTGGATGATTTCCCGCAGGTCATCAACGACGGCCTCCAAGGTTGTGATGGCCTCCGTTGCCAAGTCCTGCGGTTCGGGGAGGTCATCGGGATCGTCAAGGGCATCATCCTTGAGCCAGGTGATGTCCAACTTGTAGTCCTTGGCCTTGATGTCGTCAATCTTGAACTTGCGGAAGCGGCCTTCCTCGCCAAGGTCTTTCCTTTTGCTCTGTCCATTTGGGTCGGGACCATAGCATTTATCAAATTGGGCGAAGTGCTCCGGGGTCAAGGGCCGGTCCTTTTTGGTGATGCCGGGCACGTTGGAGCGGGCGTCAAAAATCCAGACGTTTTCCGTGGGCGGACCCTTCTGAAAGAAGATGACGTTGGCCTTGACGCCGGGGCTGTAGGGGGTGAAGGTTCCCCTTGGCAGGCGGAGGATAGTGTGGAGGTTGCAATCTTGGGTGAGGATTGCAAAGACCTCACCGGCCTTGTCTTCAAACAGGCAGTTATCGGGGAGGACAACGGCGGCGCGGCCTCCGGGCTTGAGGATTTTCATGACGTGCTGGACAAAGTTGAGTTGTTTGTTGCTGGTGGCGATGGTGAAGTCATCTCGCTCCGGCTCTTGATTGGCGCCTTTGGTGCCGAAGGGCGGATTGGTGAGCACGCAATCGTAAATCTCGCTCCGGTTCGGTTCATAGATGGAGTCGCCAAGGTAGATGACCGGTTCCAGGCCGTGGAGGAAGAGGTTCATCAAGGCCAGACGGCGGGGCCGGGGCACGAGGTCTTGGCCGAAAAAGGTCTTGGTCTTGATGCGCTTGACCTTGTCCCTGGGTAAGACGCCGTTGGTTTTCTCGATGAGCCATTCATAAGCGCCAAGGAGAAACCCGCCGGTGCCGCAGGCCGGGTCGCAGATGGTGAAATCCGGGGAGGCGAGAGGATCGGGCTGCATGACGCGGACAATGGAGCGGATGAGGACGCGGGGCGTGAAGTATTGTCCCGCGCCCTTCTTGCCTTCGCTGGCGGCTTTTTCCAGGAGGCCCTCAAAGGCCGCGCCCTTCACGTCTATGTCCATTGACGACCAATCTTCCTCGTCAATGAGGGTGATGAGGCGTTTGAGGTTGACGGGGTTGTTGAACCGGGACTGGGCTTGGGTGAAGATGTCGCCCAGGATGCCCGGTTCCTGGCGGAGGTTTCGGAGCACGTCCACATAATGATCCATCAACTCGGTGCCGGACTTGTCCTTGAGGCTGGCCCAATTGTATTTCTTGGGGATGGACACGGCCTTCTCTTCAGCCATCTTGAGGAAGAGCAGATAGGTGATCTGGTCAATGTAGTCGCCATAATCAATCCCGTCATGGCGGAGAGTGTGGGCAAAGCCCCATAGCTTGTTGACAACATCGGTCATCTGGTCGGTATCCTTTTCTAGGCGGCAATCTCTTTGTTCAGCGCGGCCACGAGCGAATCAAGCTCATTGCCGAAAACCTTTCTGGCCCGGCCCAGGCCCCCACGCTGTTCAAAGGCGGGCATGGTGTCGAGGTCGTCAAGACTGATGGAGAGGTTTTCCACCAGAAAGTCCCGGATGTAGGATAGCCACTTCTGCTGGTCGTCATCAAAGGACTTGCCGGCGGTGACCTTTTTCATGGCGCGGTCCACACGCTCCGGGGCGGAGAGGATGGGTTCCGTGGTCGTGACCGCGTGCTTGACCATGGAAATGATGTCGGCCAGGGCCTTGCGGTAAACGGCCTGATGGGCCTTTTGCAGTTCCTTCTCCGGGAAGCGGTTTTGCTTGAGGGTTTGGAGGAGGGTCTGCAAGGCGTTGGGGTTCCAGTCCTTGGGCCGCTCGGAGAGAATCTTGACAGCTTCGATTTGATTGCGATTGGTCTTGATGAAGCTGGCGAAGGCTTCAAGGTAGTCTTCCGGCTTCTGATGGTCCGGCCCCACGGTGGCGATCATCTCGGATTCCACCTGATCTTGAGCCTCATCCGCAACCCAGAACTGGCGCTTGGCGCGTTGATAGTGTTCAAGGAGGTCTTGGAATTGGGGGTTGCGAAGGAGTTGTATGGTCTTGGCGAAATCGTCTTTGAGTTGGCGGGGGAGGTCTTTGGCGAAGGCCCCAACATCGCCATCGGGAATCCATTCGGCAAACTTCTTTCTGGCCTCCCCGCTCATGTTCTTGTCAATCCGCTGTAGCCGCTTGACCAAAATCTTGGTGTAGTAGGGCCGGTCCTCATTGTTGTAGATTTTCTCGATCACCTCCGGGGTGGTGAGATAGCCTTGCTCCGTGACCTCAATCGGGAAGTCGGTGGCATCGCGGAAATACTCGATCAAGGAGCCGTGCAGGCAATCGAAAACGGTGAAATGTCCCTTGTTAATCTCCGGGCAGAGGCGCGTGCCCCTGCCAAGCATCTGCGTCCAGAGGATGCGGGACTTGACCGGGCGCATGAAGACAATCGCTTCGATGGCAGGAATGTCCACTCCAGTGCTTAGCATGTCCACGGTAACGACTATCCTTGGCTCCGGTCGGTTGCGGAATTCTCGGATGCGCTGAAGAGGCCGGTCCACGGTGGGACTGCCGGTGATCTTTTGAACAAAGCTGTCGCCCCGGCCAAAGACCTCCCGGCAGATTTTCACAACCTGGTCGGCGTGGGAGATATGGGCAATGTCGTTGACGGCGAAGATGAGGGTTTTGGGGAAACGGCCCGTTTGCCGTTCGTGTTCAAGAAGGTATTTGGCGACCTCGTTGATGATCTTGCGGTTGGAGTCGGGGGCGGTGATGGACCTCTCAATTTCAGAGGAATTGAATTCGCGCTCATCCTCCATGAAATAAAGATTGCGTTGGCCGGTGTCGCAGTCAACAATGCCAACCCGCTCCTCTTCCTTCAAGAACACGCCGTTCATGCGGATATTGGACTTGATGGCGATGGCCTCATAATCAACAAGGAAGCCGTCCATGACGGCCTGCTCGGTTGAGTAGTGATAGACCGGCTCCCCGAAGATGCTCACGGAATGGGCGGCGGGCGTGGCGGTGAGTCCAACCTTGATGGCGTCAAAATGGTCAAAGACCCTGCGCCACATACCCTCTTCCGACAAGGTGTAGCCGCGATGACACTCGTCGGCGATGACAACATCAAAGGCGTGAATGGGGATGTCCAATTTGTCCGCGTCCGGGTCTTCATCATGATGGAAGACAGCGTCCTTGCCGAAAAGGTTGATGGCCATGCGCTGGATGGTGCTGACATAAACATAGGTGTGGGCCGATTGCGGCCGGGTGAGGTAGGAGGCATCAAGTTGTTTGAGGTTGATGTTTTCGCCCTCCAAGTCTTCCTTGCGAATGCGTTGGCTGTAAACTTCATATTCCTGATCGAACTTGTTCTTGTGGGGAGTCTGGAAGGCGGCGAAGGCTTGGACGGCTTGGGCGGCGAGTGCCCGGCGGTCCACCATGAAGAGAACGCGCCGCGCCAACTTGGATTCCAGGAGGCGGTAGATCAGGGCGACAGTGGTGAAGGTCTTGCCGGTGCCGGTTGCCATTGCAAGAAGGTTATTGCGCCTGCCAGAAGCAATGGCGGCCTCCACAGCTTGAATGGCTTCGGTCTGGTAGGGGCGGAGACGTTCGATATTGATTGGATTGGTTCCGAGCCAATGCAGAGATGATTGATTGTCACGAGACCACATTTCGCGGAGAGCGTCCGGGGTATGGAAATTGGCGAGGACACGGGACGTGGCGTTGTCATGTCGCATGTCAATGAAGTAGTGGGCCTCACCGTTGGAGGAGTAGAGGAAGGGGACACGATGACCATGCCAGACGCCGGGGCCTTGGAATGCTCCCTTGGAGTATCGCTTGGCTTGTTCAAGGACGTTTTGAGCACCAACCCCAACCCGCTTGGCCTCGATAATGCCGAGCAGGAGGCCGTCAACGAAGAGGGCATAATCAGCCGGGCCGTTAGCGGTGGGGAATTCGGTGATGGCATGAGATGAAAGGGCGGAGGTGTCCATCCCCTCCTTGAAGGGGAGGATGGTCCAGCCGGGGTTGATACCGGTCAACTTGGTATCAATCCTCTTTTTTCTTGTCAGCCATTCAAGTTCGTTGCTCATGCGCGACCTCTGACGTGCCCAACGCCAATAGATCAATTTTATATGGACTTGATGGAGATGTAAATCGAGTGGGTATGGGATTGGCTGATAGTGGGACAGCCAAACAGGGAGGATGCCAGCGGACCGGTCGTGGAATCAATCAATGATTGAGAGCCGAGCCGGAGCGGAATGAAATTGACAGGCGACGGTCTTGGAGGGATGTTATTTCGCAAGTTCAGCCAACAACGCCCGCGCCAGCATCTTGGATTTCTTGCTGCCTTGAAGGATCAGGCCGGTGACGAGGGAGACCAACTCCTCATCAACATCGGTGAGGGGCCGGTTGTGGGGGAAGCGGAATAAGTCCTCAAGCCGGACGCCAAGACCATCGGCAATCCTCTGCAAGCTCCCGACTGTGACGTTGCGTTGGCCCCGCTCCACCTGGGCATAGTATTTCGCGTTCATCCCCGCCTTCTCCGCGATTTCCTCCTGGGTCAACATCTTCTCCTTGCGCAAGTTCCGAAGCCGCTTCCCCAGCACAACTGCTATATCTTCCGATTTTGACATGATCGGAGATTCTATCCGGCGGGCTTGCGCCATAACAGGGGATTGTAGTAACATTTAACAGACCAAAGTGTCAGCAAAGTAGGATATGAGTGCATCAGCTTGACCGGAGACGGTTGGAGTTGGCCAGCGCGAAAATGGCGGAAGCCCAAGCACACCATGCGTGGGCATGTGGTGGTGGAGGGGGCGTGGGGAAAGGTGGAAGCCGTCTTTGACGAAGTCAAAGATAGAATTTAGGGCTTTACTTTCCATGCAAGAACGTATAAAATACAAAATGGCATGAAATGGAAAATCAAAAAGGAGGAAGGGACATGGCAATGAAGAAATGCAAGGAGTGTGGGAAGGAGATTTCATCTAACGCCAAGACCTGCCCGAACTGCGGGGCGAAGCAGGGGATGGGGTGCCTCAAGATCGGGTTGATTGCCTTCGGGGTCTTGGTGGTCCTGGGGGTGATCGGGAACCTGCTTGGCGGCGGCAAGACGGGCAACCAAACGCCAAGCACCCCGACCGCGAACACGGGCGGCCCATCGGCAACCCCAACTCCGACACCCGCCCCGACTCCGCCTAAGCCGGAGCCAGAGGTGGTCCAGGCCAAGATCGGAGATGAAATCCCGGTCGGGAACTTCAAGTTCAAGGTGAAGGGGATCAGCTTTAAGAAACAGGTCGGGAACCAATTCGTCAAGGAGACGGCGGACGGGATTTTCTTGCTGATTGATATGTCCATAACCAACATCAGCAAGGAAAGCCGGACCCTGGACAACTCCCTTTTCAAAATCAAGGACGCGGAAGGCATCGTCTATGAGTTCTCAACCAGAGGCTCCACGGCCCTGGAAATGTCCGGCTCCGAGTCCATGTTCCTGAAACAGTGCCAACCCAACATCCCGACCTCCGGGACGCTGATCTTTGAGGTGCCGGACAAGGACAAGACCTACACCCTGGAAGTCAGCGGCGGAGTTTGGAGCGGCAAGAAGGCTGATATCAAGTTGAGCAAATAGGGGCCTTCGGAGTTTGCATCGAAGCGGAGCCACCCGACCGGGTTGATTGCCGGGCCGGGCGGCTCCGCTTTGCATTTGATATGCAGAATCGCCAACAGAGAATTTTGGGCTAGACTTATCTCACAAGATCGGGTATAATATAAATATGTATTCACACAAGCTGGCAAGTGTCAAGACATGAAACGATCAGAACCAGAGACGGCCCCGTTGATCGGCCTGGACTTTTGGGAGGCGCGGGGCTTCGATGAGCCCAACGTCTTATGGGCGAGTATCCGTATCATTGACGGCAAGCTGGTCTGGACCAAGGGCCGGAAGCTCGGCTCCCGTTTCCTGGAATCAATGCAAACCTTTGCCGACCGGGATGCGGCCCCGGCGGACTTCCTGGAAAAGGTCTGGCTCAGGACCCATCGCAATCCCTATTCGTGGGCCGCGAAGGTGACCTAACACCGATTCCACCAACCGGCGCACTATTTCTTGAGACCTCGTTTGTACCTGTAGTAGGTTGCCTTGGCATTGGTTCCCGGCTCATACCCAGCCATATCCACGGCGGGATGTTCCATTCGATCACCCAACTCTTTTTCTATCTGGACGAACATCGCCGTTTTGGTGCGGAGCTTTTCTCTCCATTCTCTATGCTCCTGATCATCCGAGCACATCCTATCAATTATGTATTGTTCAATGGAACGACTTTCGGCACTTTTCTTTCCAGGTTTCCTCCCCTTCCTTATCTCGGGTCTTGTGAGCAATAGCCTGAATTGCCGTTCGTACTTTTTCTTGGCGGCCTTGTCTTTCGCGGTTGCGATCTTCATTACCAGGTGTTTTACCGCCTTTTGCAATGATGCAATGTCATCAGGGTTCAAATCGTCTCTCATGAAGAATTCATAGAACGCGCCAACATCTCCCTGATTGAAGCGTTTCATGAAATTTTTCCTTGTTGTCTTGGTCTTCATATCCCGACCTCCACACCTTGAAATGACCGATACATTACGACAGTAACGGTTTCTGCCCTCAAGAAACGGTTACTGAGGTTATATTTCAATGTCTCGACCGCGTCAAATTTTTATGGCTTACTAGTGGCGAAACGGAGGCGGTATGACCAAGACAGTATCAGAAATTTTGTTGGACCAGTACAGCAACTCCACCCGACCGGGAGCGAAGGTGGAGTGCCCGGAGTGCGGAAAGAAGACCTTTTCGATCAAGGGTGACGACTCCTTCGGTAAGTGCTTCCACCCGGCGTGCGGCTTCTACATCTCGCCGTTCAAGCACTCCCTGGAATACCGGGGGCTGTTCGCGGTCCTGGACAGCATTTACCAGGAGTACCACGCCTTTCTACTGGGACAGGAAAAATTGTCCTTGCCGGGGAGCACCTATTCATATGTGGTCCAGTCGCGGGGGATTCACCCCCTGGTCGTGGCGGACTCGATGTTGGGGGCGATACCAAGCGGTTCGGTGGATTGGGAGCATCACTTCGCATCCGCTATCGCAGAGGCGGAGGAAGCGGTGAAGGCGGCTCAGGGGAAACCGGCCAAGAGGGGCCGTCCCAAAAAATCAGCCGCCCCCGACCCGGAGGATCAACTGGAATTCATCCTGGGGGCGAAGGAGCAATTTTACAACACCATCAAGGGCCGTCCGGAATGGCTGGCCTTCTTCTTGACCGACGCCCTCTATCGCATCGTGGCGATCAAGTTCCGGCAGCCGTTTGAAAAAAAATTCGTGTTCTACAAACCCTTCAAGAACCTCTCCGGGTTTTTCGGCCACACCCTCTTCCCCTGCGTCCGCTGGGGCGAGAAAGAGAAAATCCTAGATGAACTCCTGGTCGTGGAGGGCGAGTTCAACCAACTCCAACTTCAATCGCTAATGATCCGTGTCGCGGAGGCAAGGGGCATTTCGCCAGACACCATGTATCAATATGTCTGCGCTGTCGGCGGGGTCCAGAATGCCGACTGGCGGACTATCCAACGCCTGGACCCCCTCCCGACCGTCTGCTATGACAACGATGCAAGCGGGGCCGGGTTTCAGCTTGTGGAGACGGCCCGCGACATCCTGGCCGTCCGCGCCTTCACCACGCCGAAGGTGAAAGACCTCGATGAGTTCATCCGATCCTTCGGGGGAAACAACGAGGCCGCGCATCGGGCCTTCATGGACTTGCGAGCCAGCGCCAAGTTCCACTATCGGGATTACGAGGGCCTAGCCGCTGAAATCAGCGGGATCAGGAAAAAGCAGATCAAGGAAATTGAGGTCCACGGCCAGGCAGCGACCATCATCACGACTGACCTGATTGAGCGGGGGAAGCTCTACAACGACGGCGCGCAGAGCTACATATTTCTCAAGGAAGAGAAAAAGCTGATTGTCGTGGACCCGGACAACCTTGACCTTCGGCTCCTGCTCCAGAGATACGGCCTCAACCCCACCGAGAAAATTTTCAAGTACGTGGTCGTGGACCTCCACATGGCGGCGTTCCGAATCACCACCCCGAAACTGGGCAGATACCCGTCGTGGTCGAGCAACAGATGCAACTTGACCGCGCCCTTGGCCCGCCGGAAACGAGCCCAGTCGAAGGTGGAAAGGCAAAGGTCGATGACGGTGG
>Ga0073932_1006286_pt1 | contig 12272 bp, 10 predicted proteins | sample DewCreD2012metaG_FD_76967 | JGI IMG/M metagenome (GOLD analysis project Ga0073932, IMG submission 76967) | Hot spring sediment bacterial and archeal communities from British Columbia, Canada, to study Microbial Dark Matter (Phase II) - Dewar... ... | reverse complement strand
CTGCGCCCGGGCCAGCTCGTGGTGCTCGAGTCGACCACCTTCCCGGGCACGACGCGCGAGGTGCTGACCCCCCTTCTCGAGCGCTCGGGTCTCGTCGCCGGCCGGGATTTCTTCGTCGGATTTTCGCCCGAGCGGGAGGATCCGGGGAACGAGAAGTATCGCACCGCGACCATCCCCAAGATCGTGGCCGGCGACGGGCCCGAGGCCGCCGCGCTGGTCGAGGCGCTGTATTCGGGCATCGTCGACAAGGTCGTCCCCGTCTCGACCACGGCGACCGCGGAAGCCGTCAAGATCACCGAGAATATCTTCCGCGCCGTCAACATCGCGCTGGTCAACGAGCTGAAGCTGGTGTTCGACGCCATGGGCATCGACGTGTGGGAAGTGATCGAGGGGGCCGCCACCAAGCCCTTCGGCTTCATGCCCTTCTGGCCCGGTCCGGGGCTCGGCGGGCACTGCATCCCGATCGACCCCTTCTATCTCACCTGGAAGGCGCGCGAGTATGAGCAGAGCGCGCGCTTCATCGAGCTGGCCGGCGAGATCAACACGCGAATGCCCTACCATGTGGTGGAGCGCGTGCGCCTCGCGATGGACAGGTTCTGCGGCCGCGGCCTTGTGGGGGCGCGGATCCTGGTGGTGGGGATCGCCTACAAGAAGAATGTGGGCGACATGCGCGAGAGCCCGGCGATGAAGATCATGGAGCTGCTGCACTCGGCCGGCGCGCACACCGCCTTCCACGACCCGCTGGTGCCGGCGATCCCGCGCATGCGCGAGTATCCGCAGTTCGAGGGGCAGGCGAGTATGCCCGCCGAGGGGATCTCGACCGAAGCTTTCGATCTCGCCGTCATCACGACCGATCACGACGTCATCGACTGGTCAGCGCTTGTGGCAAGCGGCCTCCCCCTCGTCGACACGCGCAACGCGATCGCCCGCCGCGGGTTTGCCATGGACCGGGTGATGAAGGCTTAGGCGAAGCTCCTCAACCGCGGCCGTCCTTGTTGACGCCTCCCGCCAAGGCTACGGAGCCCGCCATGAACGCCCCGACTCACGTCGCGCCCTGTCGTGTCTGCGGCTCGACAACAGGCAGACGGGTGCTGGCTTTCGGGCGGCCCTACAGCCGCTGTCCGACTTGCGGCACGCTTCAGCTGGCCATTTCAGAGGATGACTATCGCCGCCTCGAACCGGGCTATGATCCGGGGGCCTATCTGGCCGGCCGGTCGCGCGAGGAAGTGCGGGCGTTTCTCAAGACGGACATGCGCAAGGCCCTGCTCTCCGAGGCGCTGGGCTGGGCCGGCCTCGCGCCCGAGGGCCTCGGGTTTCTCGACGTCGGATGCGGCATGGGCGGCTATCTGCTGGCAGCGGCGGAGCTCGGCATGCACGTCAGGGGCTTCGAGCCCAGCATCGACCATGGCGACGTGGCACGGACCACGCTCGGCTTCGAGGTCGTTTGCGACTATTTTGCGCCCGCGCACGTTGGCGATCAGCGCTTCGACCTCATCATGCTTTCGCATGTCATCGAGCATATCTACTGGCCCGCCCGCATCGTCGAGGAGCTCCTTTCGGTCCTCGCGCCGGGGGGGTGCCTCATCGTCATTACGCCCAACGCCCAGTCGCTGATCGCCCGCCTGTGCGGTGCGCGCTGGCCGATGCTGATGCCGGTGGATCATGTTACCATGATGGGGCCGGACGCCCTGTGCCGGCTGGTGCCCGCGGGCCTCAAGACCTCCCTGTCAACTTCAGAGTATCCGTCCGAGTTCCTGGCGACGCTCGGAAGCGTGGCCAAGACGGCGCTGCGCGGGCCGCCGGCGACGGAGACGGGAACAGCACCGCGCGCGCGGGGGCGCGTCCTCGACGAGACGGGGTCGGGCTCGCAACTATTGCGCGCCGTGCTTGCTGCCGGCTCCTTTCCCTTCTGGCTGGCCAGCAACGCCACCGGCCGCGCAGCGGCGCTGCGGCTCTTCGTCAGGAAGGGCAGCGACCGGGACGCGGACTGATCCGGGGGCCACTCGACACAAGCTGGCCAAGGATTGGCTTGCCCGGCCTGAATGCAAGCGGCAATGCAGGCTGATGATAGATGATTGCGTTGAGCGCAGCGGCGGACGACGTCAGTGACGGTCGTTGACAACCTTCCGACTAACGCACCTTCGCAAGGCCACGCGGGCGTATCGATAGCGCTTGCTGCGCGACATTATCCCGAGATTGCTGTCGGTGGCTTCAGCCGCGTGGACTGGGCAATCCTCTTCTGGTCTCAGGTGGCGGCCTTGCTGAGGCCCGATCACCGCGTGCTCGACTTCGGCGCCGGCCGGGGCGAGCATATCCTCGACGATCCGGTTGCCTACCGGCGCGATCTGGCAACATTGAAGGGCCGCTGCCGTGAAGTCGTGGGCTGCGATGTCAGCGAGGCAGTGCTGTCCAACCCGTTCCTCGACTCGGCGGATATCCTCGATCCGCGCGGAACCCTGCCCTATCCTTCGAACAGCTTCGACATGATCGTCTCGCGCTTCGTGTTCGAGCATCTGGCCGATCCAGCCCGCGTGGCGGCGGAGCTTGTCCGGGTGCTGAAGCCAGGGGGCTGGCTGTGCGTGGTCACGCCCAACAAATGGGGCTATGTCGCGCTGGGCGCGCGGCTGGTGCCCAACCGGCTCCACGCGCGCGCCCTTGGCAGGGTGCAGCCGGGCCGAAAGGCCGAGGACGTGTTTCCCACCCTCTACCGGCTGAACAGCCCGGCTGACCTGCGCCGCCATTTCGGCCACGCCTGCGACGTACACAGTTTCAGGCTTTCAGGTGACCCAGCCTATCATTTCGGTTCGCCGCTTCTTTATGGCCTGTTCAGGACGGCGCACGCCCTGCTGCCGGCTGCCCTGCAGACGGCGATCTGCGCCTTCATCCGCAAGCGGCCGGAGCCATCCGCCCCTCAATCAAGCTGAGGCACGCGAGGGTCGGGGCTTCCAGGTTGGCGTTCGATCCGCGGGGGCACCCTGCCCTGCTGGTGCATCTCGTAAAGTTTGTACTCGACGTAGCGCATGACATCCGAGCGCAGTCGGGCCCAAGTGCGGCCAGCCGTGCCTGCGCGCCAGGCGCCAAGCCAGAGCCAGTTGTAGAGAAAGAATATCTGGTAACGGAAAGGCGTTCGGTAGAAGGCCCGCTTCAACCACATGCGGCGCTCCTTGCCAGAGCCGAACAGCTTCGGCTCGAAGGCCAGTGTCTGCCCTTTGAAGGCAAGTTCGGCTTCGCCCGTCGTGTAGCGGTTCTGCTTGTCGAACCAGTGGTGCAGACTGGGGCTGTCGTGATGCTCGATGTGGTTGACGAGGCGATCCACCCGGCCGTCGACCTTGGCATATTCGTTGACGAGGACGTCCGAGAAGGTGCAGCTTCCCGTCCGCCACAGGCGCAGGGCATTCTGCCTGACAGGAAGTTCGCGCCCGAGGAACCAGAGCTTGATGTCGATGGTGAAGCCATCCGCATCGTCCCGGGCAATCCTGTCGCGGATCTCGGCCTTGAGGTCCGGAGTCAGGCGCTCGTCCGGGTCGAGCTTCATCGTCCAGGGAAAACGGATCCCGGTTCGGGTCAGGGCAAAGTTCCACTGGTCGCCATAGCCGCGGAAGCGCCGCTGGACGATCCGCACCCCGGCATCGAGCGCGATATCGACCGTCCGGTCCGAACTGTAGCTGTCGACGATGATCACCTCGCCGGCAAAGTCCCGCAAGTGATCGAGGAACTCGGGCAGGTTGTGCGCTTCGTTGAGCGTGATGAGGACGACCGAAACCGGCGCGCGGCCGGGCGTCCAGTGCGCGGGCGTGGCCATCAGGCGTCCACCCAGTCGGGGCGTGGGGCCTCGCCCCTGGCATAGCGATAGGCCGCGAGCATGCGCTCGGCGATCCCCTCCCAGCCGAAGTCGCGCGCCATCCACGCCCGTCCGCGCGCGCCCATGGCGGCAAGCTCGGGCGCGGGCAGGCGCATCGCCTCGTCGAGCGCGGCAGCCAGTGGCTCGACCTCGTTGCTGACCCACCAGCCGGCCCGTTCCGTGACCAGGCCGGACCAGGGCGCGCCCCGCCCGACGACCGCCGGCAGGCCATGGGCGAGCGCCTCGGCCACCGCCATGCCGAAATTCTCGCTGTGGCTGGGCAGCACGAACAGCGAGGCCGACCGATAGGCCGCCGACTTGTCCGCCCCATAGAGGGGCCCCGAAAGTGTGACGCGCGGCAGCGGACGGGCCAGGCGGTCGACCGCGGCGACATGGTCGGGCTCGCCGGGGCCGACGATCCGCAACTCCCAGTCCGGGTGGCGTGGGGCCAGCCGGGCCCAGGCGGCAAGCAGCCGGTCGAGCGCCTTGACCGGGTGCAGCCGCCCCAGGAACAGCAGAGTCCGCAAAGGCCCGGGGGGGGGCGGGGCCAGGTCCGCGGGCATGTCGATTCCATTGGCGATCACGGCAACCGGCGCCCGCAGGCCCAGGCGGCGGATGTCGGCCAGCTCCGCAGCGCTGGTCGCGTGCAGAAGGCCCGCTCGCGTCAGCGCCGGCCATTGCAGGGGGCGCAGCAGGCGCTTGCGCCCGGCCGAGCGGGAAAGCGCCCAGGCCGACAAGGTTCCTCGCGGCGAGGTGACAAGGAGAGCGCGCCGTCCGGGAACGGCAAAACCGGGCGAGATATTGGCCGGTTCCCAGAGACTGTGATTGTGAACCACGTCGGCAGCCCGGGCCGCCCGGCCGACGGCGCAGTGGAGCCCTGCCGACAGGCCGTAACCGCGCCCTAAGCTGACCGAGGGCGAGACTTCGACTGCAACCCCCGGGACCTCCCTGCCGGCGGCAAGAGTCAAGAGCGACACGGCATGGCCCAGCACGGCCTGCGCCTCGCACAGGCGCGGGACCGAGTAGGAGGGGCCGGCGGCCTCGGCACCGACATGGGGGACGACATGGGCAATCTGCACGCGGGGCAACTTCCCTCAGGCGTAGGTGTTGGCCTGGTCGAACCGACCCCGGTAACAGCCGAGCGCTGGAACCAGGTCGCCTCGGACGAGTACCATGTTGGTTTCGAAAAACCTGTCCAGCTCCGGATGCCAGCCCTCGAAGAGTTCGATTCTCGAAGGGCAAAGCCGGCCGAGGACGTAGCGGGCCTCCAGACTCGACACGAGATCAAAGACTCGCTTCAGGTTGGTCGAGGACAGGATCCAGCGGGAATTATACTCGAACTGGAACAGGTCGATCCTGCCCTTGTCGAGCATGTGGCGGGCGCCTTCCAGGATGAAGAGGTCGTGCCCTTCCGCATCGCACTTGACCATCGCGATCCGCTCGACGGCCTCCGCCTCGCAGAAGCGATCCAGCGTCTGCAGCGGAACCTCGATGCGATCGCCCGACGGGGAACCGCCCTCGAGGCTGTTGGTTCCGGCCCCTTCGGCAAGGACATTCATGGCAGCACTGCCGCACCGGTTAGAGAGCGCCGTCGGCCAGACGCTGACGGCCGAGTCCAGGTGAAGCCGGGCGATGCGTTCCTCGAGCAGCCGGCGCGTACCCGGCACCGGCTCGAAGGCATGAACATGCAGTTGGCCGGCGGGAAGACCGAGGATGCGTGCCTGATCGACCAGGCTTTCGGTCCATTCCCCGACATTGGCCCCGATGTCGAGGACAACCACGGACGCGCTGCTGGCCTTCGCCAGCGCCACGACCTGCCCCTGCAGCCAGGTCTCGCCGTTCGTGCGCATGTCGTTGGGGCCCTCCCCGCGCGCCTGCATGTAGAGCCGGCGTCCCAGGCGCCACAACAGTCGACGCAGCATTCACGACACTCCCACCTGTTCGGCCCGGCCAGTCCCTCGATGAGGCGAAGGCGCGAGGCCCCGCGCCACGGCGCGTGAGCCCGGTACGAGTGCAGACCCGCAAGGGCAAGACGGAAGGGCGGAGCTTGCTGGCCAGCAGCTAGCTTCTTTGCTAGGGACCTTCCGACCGGCCCCGGCTCCAAAGGGTCGGGCGACGGGACAAGCGACACGGAGAAGCTCGCGTTGGCGAACGGCAAGGCATTCGGGTTCCTGTCGACGGAAAGCTGTTCGCACGGAGGAATCCAGTCCTTCACCAAGCGAGTCGCCGAAGTCATCCGCGACCTGTCGCGCGAAGGGCATGGGCCCGGCTGGTTCTGGTCGCTCAACGATACAACATTCCAGCTGAAGGCTGACAAGGCGATTCCGTCGGAACTGTCGCTGTGGGGCGCGGGCCGGCGCAAGGCGGCCTTCGTGGGGCAGGTGGCGACCCGGCTGCCACCGTCACGGCTCGCCCTGGTCGGCCATCTGTCGCTGGGACCCCCGGCATTGGCTGCAAAGGCCCTCGGCCGCATTGAGAGATATGCCGTCATCATCTACGGGACCGATGCTTGGGACAGGTTGGGAGGAGCTGTCAGGCTGTCCGTGCACAAGGCCGACCGCATCATCTCGATCAGCCCGTTCACGGCAGAGCAGTTTTCGGCCGCCAACGACATCCCGCTGGAGCGGATCACCACTATTCCGCTCTGCGCCGACGAGCGCGAGATCCTGCCTGCCCCGGATTTCCGCCTGAATGGGGACTTCCGGATCCTGTGCGTGTCGCGCATGCCCAAGGGGGATGCCTACAAGGGCTTCGACAAGCAGTTCGAGGCCCTCGCGCGGCTTGCGCATCGGCCCGGCGTTCACCTCAATCTGATCGGTGACGGGGACAATGCCGAGGCCCTGAAGTCGCTGGCGGCCCAGCTGGGCGTAGCCGACCGCGTCACCTTCTGGGGGGCACAGCCCGACAGCGCGGTGGCCGCGGCCTACGAACAGTGCGATCTCTTCTCCATGCCGAGCGCCGGCGAAGGCTTCGGAATCGTGTTCGTGGAGGCCATGCTGCGCGGCAAGCCCTGCATCGGCGGCAATCATGGCGGCACCACCTCGGTCATCGAGCATGGCGGCAGCGGCTTTCTCGTCGACCATGGCGATGTCGAGACGCTGGCGCGCCTGTTCGAGCAGCTGGAGGGCGACCGGGCGCTGTGCCAGCGGCTGGGCGCGCGCGGGCTGGAGCTTGCGCGCACCAAATTCTCGCTGGCCGAGTTCCAGCGCGCCTACCGCGCCCTGATCCTCGACCTGCTCGGCCCGACGGACCCGGCTTGACGACATCCCCCGGCCTTCTGGCCCGCCTGCTTGCTTCGCCGCTTCTGCGGGGGGGCTCAGTGGTGACGGCCGGCATGCTGGTCTCGAGCCTTGCGACGCTTCTTGGCATGCGCCTGTTGACCGAGCTGGTGGCGCCGGCCCTTTTCGGCGGACTGGCGCTCGCCAACGGAGTCATCACCCTCCTGCTCGGCGCGCTCATCATGCCGCTGACCCAGGCGGCGTTCCGCTTCTGGCCCGACCATGAGGCCCGCGCGGCCGGCAGCGAGCTCATTGACACGCTGACGGCCGCCATCGGGCGGCGATTGCTTCTGGCAGCAGGACTCGTCGCCCTCGGAGCCACGGTCGATCAGTTGTGGCTTCACTGGCTTCCCATCGCGGGCTGGGCGCTGGTGCTCCTGGGCCTCGTGATCGATGCCCTGCGCTCGCGCGAGCTCACCCTGCTCAATGCCGCGGGTCGGCTGAGCGGATTTTCGCTGCTGACCGCCGCCGATGCGATCGCGCGGCCCCTTGGCTCGGCGGCGCTCGTCCTGGTGGCAGGGCCCAGCCTCGAAGCCCTGCTGGCAGGCCAGGTGCTGGGCACGGGGCTGGTCCTTGCGGGCTTCATGGCCCGTAGCCGACACCCGGGCCTTTGCAGGCCCGGCAAAGCGCTGCTCCCGCTTGCCGACCGTCACACCTTTGCCCGCTTCGCCTTGCCACTGTCGGGAATTGCCCTGGTCGCCTGGGTGACGGGCATGGCCGATCGCTACATCGTCGGCGGCCTGCTCGGGCTGGCGGTGACGGGCACCTATGCGGCCGCCTATGCGCTGGGCAGCCGGCCGCTGGTGCTCATTGGCCATGTAACCGACACCATGTTGCGCCAGCGGCTGTATGCGGCCGAGTCGGCTGCCGATCCGGCGGCGCGAGCCCGGACAATGCAGCTCTGGCTGACAGCGAATCTCGGCGGCGGACTGCTGATTGCATCCCTCCTGTGGCTGCTTGCCGAGCCGCTCGTACGGCTGCTGCTGGGGGCCGCCTATCGCGCCGAGGCAGCCGAGCTGCTGCCATGGATCGCGCTTGGTCATGTCTTCTACCTTGGGGCACAGGCCATCGAGCGGATCCTCTACGCCTCCCGACATACGCGGCTGATCCTGGGCCTGCAGGTGGCAACGGCGGCGCTCGGTATTGCGGCCGCCTGGGCGGGCGCCTATTGGGCCGGCGCACGGGGCGTCGCGATCGCGGTGCCCGTCACCTTCGGGGCGCAACTGCTGATGACCGCGGTTGCGAGCATGAATATCTTTCGCCGTGATTTAAGGGCCGGGCAATGACAACAGGGAGCGATCTGCGCGAGAATATCTACAGCGAGTATGGCAGGGACTTCCAGGACAGCGGAGATATCTTCGACCCGGTGGCCGCCGATCGCTGGGGCAAGGCCTATGACTGGTATTTCCGCGGCTGGCTGCCGACGGACAAGGCCGCCGTGATTGGCGAGCTGGCACCGGGCATGGGCAAGATGCTGTATTTCCTGAAGGTCCGGGGCTATACGAACCTCTCGGCGGTCGACATCAGCCCGGACCAGGTGCGAATGGCGCGGCAGGTGACCGACGATGTCGCACTCGGTAGCGCGCTCGAATGGCTGGCCGCGCGCAAGGGCCGGTTCGATCTCCTCATCGCGCTTGATCTGATCGAGCATTTCACCCGCCCCGAAGCGCTGGAATTCCTCGACCTCTGCTACGCCGCGCTGAAGCCGGGCGGGCGCCTGATCCTGCAAACGCCCAATGGAGACAGTCCGTTCGGGCTTCAACATCGCTATAATGACATGACGCACGAGTGGTGCTTCAACAACAATCTGCTCGAGCGCCTGATGCGCAGGAGTGGCTTTGAGTCCATCGAAGGGCGCGAGATGGGGCCGCCGCCCTTGGGCTACAGCCTCAAGGCGACCGCCAGGTTCATGATCTGGCGCGTGGCGCGGGCCTTGATCCAGCTGGTCAACATTGCCGAGCAGGGCGGCCCGGAGCCCGTTCTCACGCGAATTTTCCTGATGTCCGGGGTCCGTCGGTGAACATCAGGGTTCTGAGCGTCGGCCCACATTGGCAGGGGGGAACGTCGCTCGAGCGCGTGCATGCGCTCGAGTTGCTCGGCGCCGAGGTGGTGCCGTTCGACATGACCCCCTTCCATTCGAGGGGAAACCGCCTTGTCCAAAGCCTGCACTCGCGGCTGCTCTCCGGCCCCAACATCGCGGCGCTAAATCACGCCATCGTGGCCGCGGCGCGCGAACAAGGCCCCTTCGATCTCATCTGGTTCGAAAAGGCGACCTGGGTCTGGCCGGAAACCATCGAGCGGGTGCGTTCCCATGGCCGGTTCCTGGTTCACTTCACGCCCGACCCCGGTTTCCTGTTCCACGGGTCGAGACATTTCCTGAAATCTGTCCCGATTTACGATCTGTGCATCACCAACAAGCGATACGAGCTCGAACATTACCGCAATTTCGGAAGCAAGAAGACGATCCTTGTTCCGCAAGGAGCCGGGAGCCGATTCGAACATTCCATCGGCAACATGCCAACGGTGGACCCGGTGAGCGATATCGTCTTTGTCGGCCATTGCGAACGACATTATATGAGGTCTCTCAAGCCATTGGTGGCGGGCGGCCTCTCCGTTCGAATTGTGGGCCCGGGCTGGCGGAAGAAGTGCGGGAGAGACCGGGAGCTGGGGCCCGCCGTCAAGGGCGACGGGGCGTTCGATACGGCCTATGTCGACGAGTTGCAGAAAGCGCACATCGGCCTGGGGCTGCTGTCGAAACTGGCGCCTGACCAGTTCACTACCCGGAGTTTCGAGATTCCGGCCGCCGGCCGGCTGCTGCTCGCCGAGCGCACCCCGGACCATCAACTGCTGTTCGAGGAAGGCGTGGAGGCCGAATTCTACGGCGACCCCGAGGAGATGGTGGCCAAGGCCCGCATGTTTCTCGCCGACCCTGACCGGGCACGGACCATCGCGGCCGCCGGCCAGCGTCGCGTGCGCGAGAATTACCAGTGGCACCATGTGCTCGCCCCCGCCTTCGACGCGCTCGGTCTCCCCGTTCCGGCCGGGGCCCGAGCGGCCCGTCCCAACCCCCTGGAAGCGATCGCGGCCTGATGCGCGGCCTGTCCGAGTCCCGGCTCTACTCGGGCGGATTCGGGGTGCTGCTGCTCGTCCTTCCTGTCCTGCTGCTGGCGCAGGCCATGGGCGCGCCGGCAGAGCGGCTGGCCCTCATGGCCTGCTGGTTCATTCTGCTGGGGAACCTCGCCCTGGTCGCCCTTCTGCTGACCGTTCGGCCGGGGGCCATCTGGTTTCCGGTCACCTGGTTCCTGGTCACCAATGCCGCCTATTACGGCTTCGGCCCGTTGATGTACTGGTACGGGAACTGGGAGACGATTGTTTATGCCAATCATTTTCATGTGGTGGACTGGGAGAGTCTCTGGCAGGTCTGTCTCCTGAACCTTGCAGCGATTGCACTCGTCCTTGGATTTGCCCAGCTTCTTCGCCGCCTGCTTGGGGTCAGGGACGGCGCGTCCTTCGCCGTGGCCCGGCCGCTGACCGGGCCGGAGACGGACCGGCTGTGGAAGATCAGCCTGGCCTTCCTGCTCATTGGGCTGCCGATCCGTTGGCTGATCGGATTGCCGTCTCATCTCGGCCTCATTGCGTGGGAAGTGCCTGGTGTGTTCCTCCAGCTCTCCAGCCTGTCCACGCTGGCGCTCGTGCCGCTGTATCTGCTGCGCGGCCCCCCGGCCGACGTGCGGGCCCAGGCGCTGTTCCTGTGGCTCGCCGCGTCCGAGCTGCTCTACGGGCTCGTTTCGCTCTCCAAGCTGGAGATCCTGAAAGTCCTGATCGTGCTGGCGCTGGCGGCGACGCTGCGGCCGGTCAGGTTCGGAAAGCTCGCAGCCTATGGTGTCGTCGGGCTGCTGAGTTTCGCGGCGCTTGTGCCTGTCATCACCTATGCCCGGATCGCCTTCGATGTGCGGGGCCTGCAATCGGCGGGAGACCTTGTGAGACTGGGCAGCGACGTCGCCGGACCGGAGGCCGCCCTCAAGCTGACGGAGGCCATGCCGAAAGTGCAGGTCTGGTGGGCAAGGGTGAACTATGCGCCGGCACAGCATTTCGCCATCCAGGCGCATGACCTCGGATCGCCCGGTTCAACCTTCGAGCTCATTCCCTGGATCTTCGTGCCGCGCCTCGTTTACCCCGACAAGCCGGTGATGACGTCCGGCAAGGATTTCAACGAGCTGGTCAATGGAAGCCGATCTTCGCAGAGCGCGCCCGGATTCTTCGCCGAGGGCTACTGGAACCTCGGTTGGGCTGGTGTTGTCCTGGTGTGTTTCGCCACTGCACTGGCCTTCGTCCTGTTCGAGATCTACGCCACCCGACATCTCCTTTCCCAGCAGCTCGAGTATCTTCCGGTGATCCTGTTCGGCATCTTCATCGGCATCCAGCAGGACAGCTGGTTTGTGCCCACCCTCTTCGGCCCACTGGCCATCGGGACCGCTTACCACCTGATGGCGCGCTACTTTCTGGGGCCCTGGCTGGACGCTGGAAGGTCTGGCCAGCGCGCGTGGAGGGGCGGTGACCTGAAGCCGGCCAGCGAGGCCGGGACCCCATTGCGGGCCTGACCGGCTTGGCCTAAGGCCCGTCATCACATGTGCGGCATCGCTGGCATCCTGAACTTCGGCCAGCAGTCGCCGCGGGTGGACCGCGGCGAGCTTCAGCGAATCAGTGCGCACATGGCCAGCCGCGGGCCCGACGGGGACGGGCTGTGGCTCGACCCGGCCGAACGCTGCGGACTGGCCCACCGGCGACTTGCCATCATCGACGTTTCGGACGCCGGCCTGCAGCCGATGATCGACCCCGCAAGCGGAATGGTCATCGTCTTCAACGGCGAGATCTACAATTTTCGTGAGCTCAGGATCGCGCTCACCATGGCCGGAGAGCAGTTCCGCACCGGCACCGATACCGAGGTGATCCTGAAGCTGTTCGCACGCCAGGGCCACGCGGCGTGGGAGCAGCTGCGCGGCATGTTCGCCGTGGCCATCTGGAACCCTGCCACCGCCACGCTGACGCTGGCGCGCGACGCGTTCGGGATCAAGCCGCTCTATGTGGCCGAGGACGGCCAGGCGATCCGCTTCGCCTCGCAGGTCAAGGCGCTTCGGGCGGGCGGGGTGGCG
>Ga0073932_1006279_pt1 | contig 12291 bp, 10 predicted proteins | sample DewCreD2012metaG_FD_76967 | JGI IMG/M metagenome (GOLD analysis project Ga0073932, IMG submission 76967) | Hot spring sediment bacterial and archeal communities from British Columbia, Canada, to study Microbial Dark Matter (Phase II) - Dewar... ... | reverse complement strand
CGGTCCCGGGTCTGCTGCTGAACCTGCTCCTGCACACGCTCACAGTCGCCAGCACAGGTCCCGAGTGGGCCCTGCGCCTCACCGTACCCAGCCTGGGCCCCAGGCCCGATCTGGGCTTCCGGACCCGGGCCATACTGCGACTCGGGACCCGGCCCGAATTGCGCCCGGGCGGTGGTCGTGGTGCCGGCCTTACTCAGGGCTCCCCCGGCTTGATCGTACCCACTCTGCGAAAACCCGCCCGTAGCAAAGGCAGAGCCTGCTATCGCCAGAGTGAGGACGACGACGGAGCCGATGATGATGAGGGTCTTCCGTCTGCTCATCGTCAACCTCCTTCACGTTGGTCGTTCTCTCTTCTTGCGGACTCCGGATCCCTAGGACCCCGAACCCGCAGCCTGCAGTCTAAAGGCTCACTATTAGAAGACGGTTAGGCCTGGATGAGAAATCTCTTATCCAGACTTGGACGCGCAGAAAGCCAGGCGGAGCGCAGAAAACAAGGGGGCAGGAGCGGCTCAGACCCCGCTCATCCGGGCAACTCTACCGTGAACTTCGTCCCTCGCCCGAGCTCACTCTCCACAGAGATGTCGCCGCCGTGAGCCACCACCAGGGCCCGGGCGATGGCGAGACCCAGGCCCACTCGGCCCCCACCGGCATCCCCTTTACCGCGATAGAAACGCTCGAACACGTGCTGCCGTACCTCTTCCTCCATGCCTTCGCCCTCGTCCCTCACCCACAACCGTACGACTCCCTGCTCGGGATGCCGGCTCCCCCCTAGAGCGATGACTTGCCCCGGCTCGGTATGGGCCACAGCGTTCTGCATCAGATTCAGAAAGACCTGCGTAAGGCGGTCCTGGTCAGCCTCGACCGTGCCCCCCGGCAACTGGTCGATCCGCCAATCCCGGTCTCCCAGGTGCGGTCCCTCGCCGGCCAGCGAGGTCAGGAACAGGTCGAGCTCCAGAGACTCCTTGCGCAAGAAGTCGCTCCGCGTCGCTCGCGTCAGAGTGAGGAGGTCGTTCACCAGGCGGTCCATGCGGTCAAGCTCGTCGATGACCAGCGCGTGTTCCTGCCTCACCAGCGACGGGTCGAGGTCTTCTTGGCGGTCGAGGACCTGCAGATGTCCTTTGACGATGGTGAGAGGAGTACGTAGTTCATGCGACACATCGGAGATGAACTGCTCCTGCGCGGTGAACGCCGCCTCGATCCGGTCGAGCATGGCATCCATGGTGGCGGCTAACTGTCCTATCTCATCAGCCGGTCCGCGGTAGCCTATCCGCCTGGTCAGGTCTTCTTTGGATATGGCCTGCGCGGTCTCGGCTATCCGGCGCACCGGGTCAAGCGCGCGCCCCACCAATATCCAGGACCCCGTCCCTACCAAGAGACAGCCGAGCGCCCCGCCTACCCCCAGCAAGAGGAGCAGCCGGTTCAGAGTGTTGCCTATCTCGTCCAAGGGGCCGGCGATCTCCACTGCCCCTATCCGCTCGCCCTGCAGTTCGATCGGCGTGCCAGCGACCCGATAACCGTGGCCGGCGAACTGGGCGTCGCTAAGAAAGGCCGGGCCGCCCGCCAGCAGCGCCCGGCTCGCCGGGAGGTCTTCCAGCCGGACCTCGTCCGAGTTGGAGATCATGGAGCCTCCGCGAGTCTGCAACGATAGAACGAATCCCGAGCGACGCAGAGGGTTCGCACCCGAGCCGAGAAGGTAGGCGCGGGTCATCTCCACCAGACCCGACTCGTCGACAGCCGAAGCCACGGCCTCCCCATAGCGAGTGAGTTGTTGCGAAAGTCGGGAATCGAGATCGTTGCGCAGCTGCTCTGACAGCACCGCGTAGATGCCCACCGCACCGGCGAGTACAACGACGATCACGCCCAGTACGAACCACAGGGTGAGCCGCAGCCTCAATCCGTCCCCGGCCGGTCGCTGACCCGCAGCCGGTACCCTCCCCCCCGCACAGCTTCGATGATGCTGTCTTCGCCCGGCCGGTCCAGCTTCCCCCGCAGATATCCCACGTACACATCGACCACGTTGCTCTGCGGGTCGAAGCCGTAGCCCCAAACGCTGGACAGGATCTGCGACCGCGAGAGCACCTGGCCTTCATGGCGCATGAAGAACTCCAGCAGAGAGAACTCCCGCGAGGTGAGATCAGCGACTTTGCCTCCCCGGGTGGCTTTCCGCGTCTTGAGGTCAAGTCGGAGGTCGCCAACTTCGAGAACGGCGGCCTGCGGCTGCCGGGCATGGCGTAGCTGGGCCCGGATGCGCGCGATGAGCTCGTCGAAGTCGAACGGTTTGGCTAGGTAGTCGTCGGCGCCCAGGTCGAGGCCGCGCACCCGGGAGGGCACGTCACCGCGAGCGGTAAGCATGAGGATGGGTGTCTGGGGGTCGGTCTTGCGTATTTCGGCTAGCACCTCGAAGCCGTCGATATCGGGAAGTCCGACGTCAAGGAGGATCACATCCACCGGCCCTTCCCGGCGCAGGAAAAGGAGTGCCTCTCGCCCGGTCGACACTGTCTTGGTCACGAAACCGGCACCTTCCAGCCCTTTGGCTATGAAGGAGGCCACGCGCTCCTCGTCTTCGACGACTAACACGCGCACTACCGCCTCCCACCCTGAGTCGTGCTGGTGCTAGAGCCACCGTGGACCCCGCCATGTACGGTCTCACGCACCGTGGTCCCCGAGGTCGTCGGTTGTTCAGGTGCGGTGGTCGCGCTAGTAGTCGTCCCTGTGGTGGTCCCCGGGGTGGTGCCCGTCCCCGGTCCTTCGGGACCTGACCCGGGCAAGCTCGAGTCTGGTGACCCAGCTCCGGGTGAAGAGGTGTCTGTTGGCGAGGAGTCGCTAGTGGTCGGCAAGCCGCCCGTCGAGCCGGGCGAAACCTGGCCGATCTGTATCACGGGGAGCTCCGACGGCCCGATGGCACCCCTGCCAGCCTCGACCGCCAGGAACGCTATCGCGCCCAGTACCGCTAGTACGACCCCTGCGATGAGGGGAAGCCGTATCTGCTTCAGCTGTTCGAGCATGAGGTCCCCGGTCCCCGAACCGTCAAGCGTCTGGTCCCGCTTTTGGCTAGTATAGCCGTACAGCCCGCCCTCAACGGTGGAAGAGGTATCGGTGGAAGCCATCGTGGTGGAGAAGCTCCGCAAGCAGTTCGACCCCCCCAAAGGCCCGGTGGCGGTCGACGACGTCTCCTTCAGCATCCAGGAGGGCGAGATCTTCAGCCTGCTAGGCCCCAACGGTGCGGGCAAGACGACGACCATCTCCATCCTCTCCTGCTTGCTCGCTCCCGACCACGGGGAGGCCCTGGTGGGCGGCTACTCGGTCACCAAGGAGCCCGAGAAGGTGAAACGGCTTATCGGAGTGGTCCCACAAGAGATCGCGCTTTACGAGGACCTGAGCGGCCGGGAGAACCTGCTCTTCTGGGGACGCATGTATGGGCTCCAGGGCAAGGTGCTCGATGAACGGGTGGACGAGATCCTTGACTTGATAGGCCTGACCGAACGCCAGAAGGACAGGCTCGAGAAGTACTCGGGCGGCATGAAACGCAGGGTGAACATCGGGGCGGCGCTCTTGCACCGGCCGCGCATCCTCTTCCTGGATGAGCCCACCGTCGGCATAGACCCGCAAAGTCGCCGGGCCATCCTCGACCGGGTCAAGGAATTCAACGCAGCCGGGATGACCATCCTCTACACCACCCACTATATGGAAGAAGCCCAGGAGCTCTCCCACCGCGTCGCGATCATGGACCAAGGCCGCTTGATCGCGCTAGGTACGAAGGAGGAGCTCGTCCAGCTGGTCGGCGGCCGCACGCGGATAGAGCTGAGAGTCGAGGGCGAGGCCGAGATGTTGGCCGAGAGGTGGCGGCAGCTCCCCCAGGTGACCAGCACGTTCGAGCCCAGTGACTCCCGCTTCACTTTGCTGGCCGAAGACGCGGGAGCTCTCCTTCCCCACCTTTTCGAGTCGGCGCGCGAAGCGGGAACCCGGATCATCGAGGTCAACCTGACCGAGCCCAATCTGGAGATGGTCTTCCTCCACCTCACGGGCCGCGCCCTCAGGGACTAGAAGCGGACGGTCGGACCATGCTTCGGGCCTTCTTCATAGCCTGGAAGGATGTCCGGCACACCTATCGCAACTTGCCGGCTTTGGCGATGATGTTCGTCGGCCCGTTGCTCTTGGCCACCGCGATCGGGGGCGCCTTCGGAAGCGGCGACAACTTCGTCGTCGCGAGCGTGCGAACAGCGATAGTGAACCAAGACGTGCCGAGCGGACCGAGTACCGTGTTCTCGGGAGCGACACCGGTCGCCGGCGTCATGCTGCACGCTGCCCTGGCTTCGCCGGAACTCTCGGACCTGGTGGTGCTCACAGACTTCGACACCCCCGAGGAGGCCCGAGCCGCCGTCGACGGAGGTGAGGCCGACGTAGCGGTGATCATACCCGCGGGGCTGAGCGCAGCCCTCGCCGGACCGACCGTGGACCATCCGGTCGAGGTCGAGCTATACAAGAAACCAGGAGGGGCTTTGGGGCCGACCGTGGTCGCCACCATCGTGGAATCGGTCCTTGCGCAGATGGAGGGCGCCCGGTCAGCGGCCGCAGCCTCCGTCAAACTGGCCTCAGCCGAAGGTCTCACTGAGCCCAGCGCACTGGCCGTCTTGGCCCGCCGGGCGGCGGAAGCTTTCGTGCAAGCCCGGGAGTCGGGAGACTCGGTCAGCCTGCAGAGCCGCTCGCCCATGATCCCCGGGGTGGAGTCAGCCAAGCGTCCCAACGTGGCCAGCCAGGTCTTGGTGGGGATGATGCTGTTCTTCATGCTGTTCGGCGCTTCCATACCGGCGCGAAGTATCTTGGAGGAACACCGGATGGGTACCCTTCCTCGCTTGTTCACCACCCCCGCGCGGCGCCCCGTCATCCTGGCCGGCAAGTACCTGGCCGTGTTCTTGGTGGTGCTCATCCAGTCGGTGGTACTGGTGCTGGCAGGCTGGCTCCTCTTGGGGGCGCACTGGGGACCATCGGGACCGGTCGTCGTCTTGGTGGTGTGCGGGGCCTTGGTGGCCGCCTCCCTAGCCCTGTTGACCGTCTCCTTTGCCAAGACCTCGGGGCAGGCAGGGGCGGTCAGCTCCGCCATTTTCGTGGCTATGGCCCTCATCAGCGGCAACTTTTTCGGGACGGCCAGCGTGGGAGAGACTTTCGCCAAGGTCAGACGTATCAGTCCTTTGGGCTGGCTGATGGAAGCATGGGGTCGACTGCTGTTCGGGGGCTCCTGGGCTGAGATAGCCCTCCCAGTCCTTGCAGTGCTGGCTTTCGCTTTGGGGTTTTTCGCCTTGGCTACGTTCTTCTTTAGGCGAAGGTACGCATGAGAACGGTCTGGCAGATAGCGGCTAAGGAACTCCTTCAAACGCGCCGGGACCGCCTGGCCGCTCTATTCACGCTGGTCCTCCCCGTGGTCTTCACCGTGTTCCTAGGCCTCCTCATCCCGGATACCGAGGAAGCGGACAGCCGCCTGCCGCTCGCCCTCGTCGATCAGGACCAGACAGCCGCCTCCGAGCGGCTGGTGGAGCAGTTGAGGGCTACCACCCTACTGGAAGTGAAGCCCACCTCTTCCGACAAGATCGAGAGGGCCGTCCAGGACCAGCAAGTGGCTGCCGGTCTGGTCATTCCCAAGGGCTATGCGACGGCACTCGAAACGGCCACCCCGGTCAGTCTGACCTTCATACGCCTCGATACCCTAGCCGCCGCCTACACCGTGGAGCGAGCTATTCAAGAGGTGCTGAGCAGTTCAGACATCCTGGCTCGAGCCTCGGACGCCGCTGTGGAGCAGGTCTTCGCCCACGTGGGCCGAACTCCCGGCCCGGAAATCCTCGCGACCGCGCGCTCATTGGTGCAGACGGAACTAGCCTCGCCGCGCACTTCCCTCAAGATCACCGATGCGAAGGGTGCCTCCGCGCTACTTCCGGGGGGTTTCGACCAGTCCTCCACGGGCTCTCTGGTGACCTGGGTCTTGTTCAGCCTGCTCACCATAGCGACGGGCGTGACCTGGGAGCGACGACATGGTCTGCTCCGCCGCCTGGCGGTGGCCGGAGTCCGCGCGCGTCATCTCATCGGTGGGAAGTTGACGGCCATGGTCGCCATGACCCTGCTCCAGCAAGCACTTCTGATCCTGTTGGGGCAGCTAGCCTTCGGAGTGGACTATCTCGCTAGTCCACTGGCTCTGGCGATGACCATGGTCTCTCTCTCAGTACTGGCCTCGAGCTTCGGACTGTTGATATCGTCACTCTTCCGCTCGGAAGCCGCCGTGGTCGCCGTCATGATCATAGTCGCCCAGTTGTTAGGCGCGCTCAGCGGTGGGTGGTTCCCCCTGGAGATAACGGGCCCGTCTTTTCAGCAAGTAGCCCACGTGCTGCCGACCGCTTGGATAGTGCATTCGCTGCACCAGATCGTGCTCGGGGGGATGGAGGTCTCGGAGGTGCTGCGGCCACTCGGCGTGGTGTGGGCCTGGATCGTCCCCTTGCTCTTGTTGGCGGTGTGGCGATTCCGAGCCATCAGCCGCTACTGAGCAGGACCCGGGACGCGAGTAGTGTCTCGCAGCGGTCGCCGCAAAGAGGGAAGTAGCCGTCCGGTCTGCCGCATATAACGGTTGTACTCGTCACCGAACCGCTGTAGCATCATCGCCTCTTCGCGCTTCACCCTAAGTGCCAGTATCGCGATGAGTCCGCCCGTCCAGGTGACACCGATGAACCAGTTGGCGGTGATCAGAAAGGCGGCCACGTGCAAGATGATGAACGCGGTGTACATGGGATGTCTCATCCACCGATAGGGCCCGGACACGGTGAGGGTCTGGCCATCGACGATACGGAGCTCCATCGAGAAATTGCTACCCAGATGCTGATGCACCCATACGAACATGGCGAGGGATAACAAGGCGATACCCAAACCCGTCCAACGCAGCCAAAGGAACAGCGGCAACGCCGCCCACTGAAGAACCTGGGGGGCGAGAAGGTACAAGAAGAAAGTCAAGACCTCGTAGCAGATCAGCGCACTGAGCATAGCTGAGTAGCGCCGGCTCTCCTGGATCACCGTAGCCACACGCATCCGTCGGGCCCGGACCTGATAGCGAATCCTGATAGCTGAGAAGACGCTATATATGACTATCAGGCCTATCTTCAGTACCAACTCCAACTCAAGCCCTCGCGGTCAGTCCTTGGAAGCATAGGTGATGACCCAGGACGAACCCGTCTTCTTGAAGCGCATCTGTGTGAGGTCGGTGCTAAGCGGCTTCTTCACGTTCACGTACATGACCACCTCGCCGTCGGGTCCGATGCGAGGCGATGTGGCCTCGGTCACGCTTATGGACATCCGCCAGCGCCGGAGCTTTTCGATGTTCCCTTTGATCTCCTCGCCTCGCTGCGAGCGGAAAGGCTCCTCGAGCATAGAAAGGACCTTGTCGACATCATATGCGTTCCAGGCGGCCCAGTAGGCGTCGGCTAGTGCGCGCACCGCTGCGGCGTCTTCGGCGGACAATTCCGGCAAGGAAGCTGCTATCGTGGCCTCAGTGCTAAGGGCTTCCTCAGAATCCGAGTCCCCACAGGCGACCGCCAAGCCCATCACTACCGCCAGCAGCGACCCCAGCACCACCGCGACCCAACCGACCTTGTTCTCCACGGGACCCCTCATCGCCCTTCACCTCCCTGGCTAGACCCACCTGCGCCGACCCAGCGCGGCTAGCGGCGTAACGCGCGGACCAGCGCAAGAAGCCAACTCGCGCGGCGCCTAGCGGGGCGCGTTTTTCGTCGACTTAAGATACCCAGACCGGGACTCGATACAATCTCCCCATGGACACGCTACGCGAGCTCACCGCGATCATGGAGTCCCTGGGGCGAGCGAAGTCTTTCGCCGAAGTCGCCGACCGCTTGACGGCGTGGGCGCGGGGGTTCACGGGCTGCCAGGCCGCTATGCTGCGACTGTGGGAAGGAGGGGCCAGTGAAGCTTGGCTGGCCAGCTGTTCCACCGAGGGGCATTCACCCAGCTTCGTACGAGATGAGGCGGTGGTAGGCCACGCCGATTGCCTCTGCGGACGGGTGGCTTCGGGCGCCGTCGACCTCTCTCTCCCTTTCTTCACCCAAGGCGGTTCCTTCTGTTGGGGTCGTTTCGGAAGTCTGGGCCGCGAGTTCGCCCCTGAGGACCTGGGCCCCATCCGCGGGCGCTGCTTGGACGAACGCTACGAGTCGGTGGCTATCTTCCCGTTGTGCATGAACGACCGCATAATCGGCTCCCTCCACTTGGCCGACCCACGTCCTGACCAGTTCCAAGGCACTGCCGAGGTGGTGGAGGCGGTCTGCCGGATGGCCGGACCTCTCCTTAGCAGCCACCTCGACCGGGATCGCGAACACGCCATCCTTGAGACCATCCAAGGCGCGCTGATGCCGGCCGAGCCCCCGGCCGTGGAGGGGTTGGAGATAGGGGTCAGCTTCGGTTCGGCCACCGAGTTGGCTCGTTTGGGGGGCGACTTCTACGACGTCCTCGACTTGGGGGCGTCAGGCGTCTTGATACTAGCGGGTGACGTGGCGGGGAAAGGGGTAGAGGCCGCAGGAGTGGCAGCGAGAGCCCGATACGTCATAGGCGCTCAGGCCGGGCTTGACCCGGACCCTGCCACTTTTATGGAGCGCGCCAACCAGGCTTTGGTCCGGTCGCTTCCGCGGGGCCGTTTCGTGACCGTCGCCGCCTGCCTGGTGGACCGACGCACGGGCGACGTACGGACTTGCCTGGCCGGGCACCCCGCGCCGCTCAAGATCAGCCGCTCGGCGGTCACTGAATCGTGGGCACCCCACAATCCGCCGCTGGGCATCTTCCCTGACCAGCGGTTCGCCACCGTCACGGAGCGCCTGGGCCCGGGCGATATCCTCGTCATCTATACCGATGGGGTCTCGGACTCGCGCAGGGGCGACAAGGTCTTTGGCCCGGGTGGCATAGCCGCAGCCGCCCTCGAGGGAGCTAGCTCCGGCCCCCAGGAAGTCGCCCGGGCGGCCTACCGCGAGGCAGTGGCTTTCCACGACCCCGCCTTCCCCGACGACGACCGCCTGGTCATAGCCGTCCGCCTAAGAGAAGGTGCGGCGAGGAAGACCCATGGAACGCGATAGGGAGACCGTCAGGGACTCTTTTGAGGCAGTGGCCTCCGACACCGAGCCAGGCATGAACCTCATCTCGGTGGATTTCGACCTGGTCATGGTCAACCGGGCCAACGAGCGGCTGTACGCCAAACCCATCGTGGCCTTGCTGGGCAAGAAGTGCTACCACGAGTTCGAGAAGCGCGAGGAGCCTTGCCCGCATTGCCCCGGCCGCCTGGCCTTGGCCACCGGCGAACCTCACGAGGCGGAGACGGTGGGCGTAAGAGACGACGGCACCCGTTTCGCGGCACGTATCCGCGCGCATCCCATAATGGGCCCTGACAACAGACCCACCGGCTTCATCGAGGTGGTGGAAGACATCACCGAGCAGAAGCGCACGGAGAGCCTCGCTCGCATCGACTCAGACCTCCAAGATGCGCTAGCCACGGTGCAGAACATCCCTCACGCCCTTCGCGAAGCCCTGAGGGCCGCCCTGCGCGTGGAGAGCATCGACCTGGCGGCCGTCTACGAGATCGACGTAGCGAGCGGAGAGCATCGACTCGTGCAACAGCGAGGCGTCCCCGAGGAGCTCGTCGACAAGCTCTCCGACGTCAGCAAAGAGGGGCCTCTTGACCCCCGACTCCAGAGTCTCTGCGGCGCTCGCGATCTGACCGTGGTGCCCATACTACATCGGGGGACGGCCATAGCCACGTTGGTGGCGGGCACCACTACCTATCCTGACATCCCAGCCTCGCTGCGCGCCGGGCTGCACACCTTGGGGACTACCACCAGCAACGCCATCTCTCGCATCTTGGCCGAGAAGTGCCGGGGCGACGCGGTAGCTGATCTTGAGGCCCTTATCGGAGCCTCACCGGTTCCCACCTGGGTCTTGAGCAGCCGCGGGCGGGTCACCTTGTGGAACAAGGCAGCTGAGCGAGTGTTCGGTTGGAAAGCGGCCGAGGTAAGAGATCGCCCGCCTCCTTGGCCAGCCCTGCCTGGGCTTGCTCACCCTGGGGGCATGTCATCCGGCGAGTGCGGGGACGGCCGAGCAGCGCCCGACGAGACCTGGCTCCCCCGCAAAGATGGAGAACGCGTGCGCGTGCGCCTCTCCAGCGCTCCTTTCCGTGACGTGGTCGGGAACGAGTCGTCCCTGGTGTTCATGGCCGAGGACCTGACTTTGCAGGAGAAGCTTGCGCGACTCGAGCGGAGACTGGCTGAATTGGAGGACGGCCGCACCGCCTTAGAGAGGTCCGCCGCTGGGCCTGCCCCCGGGAGGTCCACGGCTCGGTCCTCCGCCGACTCTGCGGGAGGGCCGCCCGTCCGGGTACTCATCGTCGACGCGGGAGAGAGCTGGGGCGAGGAGCTTGCCGGCATCCTGGCTGCGCTCGGCTGGGACGCGGTGAGATCCGCCAGCCTGCAGGAGGCCGTCAGGCTGTTGACGGCGCCCGCCAGGCTGTTGACGGCGCCCTCTGCTCCAGACCGACCAAGTGGGGCGGCTCCTTTCTCTTTGGTCGTGGTCTCGGTAGTGGGTCCGGGCGGCACGAGCGGTCTCAGTCTCGTGGCCGGGCTTCGCTCGGTGGGTTGGGACTTGCCCGTCGTCATGTGCAGTGACGCCGAGGTGCGCGGGTACGAGCAACACGGCATCGCAGCCGTCATCAAGCGCCCCTTCCGCCTGGAAGAGGTCCTGCCGATCCTACAGAAGGCCGTGGGCCAAACCGGACCAAGCTCGACCTGAGGTCCTCTATCTGCCGCCTCGGACGCGTGAGGCGCAGTCCCACCAAGGTGGATAAGGGGGGCGGCAGGCGCCTCCGCGCCTGCCGCCCCAGCAACGCCCCGGCGCATTCCGGGACTACGCCGGGTACTGCACCTCCTTCATGGAGGCGCCCACGGGGATATCAGGATGGGTGGCGCTCACCGGGATGACTAAGTCATACTTCCACTTCCCGCTGCCCTTCACCCACTGCCCGCCAGCGATGGGCTTGGTGCAGAAGTTGTAGTAGCCGCTGACCGGATCGGGGTTCTGCGTCCAGTCCACCGGGCCACCGGTCACCGTCACCTTGGTGGCCTTGATGGCTTCCACGATGCTGTTCTTGTCTTTGGGGTCCTTGGTGCGGCGTAGCACATCGGTCCACAGTTCGAAGCAACCGATGAAGCAGACCGGCTGCGTCCACTGAAAGCCGGTGTCGGCTTCATACTGGTCGCAGTACTGCTGCGGCGTCATGCCCGTCACATCACTCTTGTAGGGATAGGTGGGGTGGTACCAGCACTCGACCGTCATCCCGTCGCCCAAATCGCCCAGAGCGTTGATGCCATCGGGGAAGAGTAGGGCCTTGGCCACGGTCACGATCTTGGGCCGGAACTGCTGCTGGGTGGCCTGCTTCCAGAAGTTCGAGAAATCGCCGGGGGTGGCCATACCGCAGACGATCTCCACCCCGTCTTTCTTGAACTGGCTGATGATCTGCGTGTAATCCTCGGTCCCCGTCGGGTATTGGCCCGGGTTGCTCAGGGTGAGCCCCAGCTGCTCGAACAAGCCCGGCAACACGTTGGCGAAGTTGTCACCGTCAGCGGAGTTCTCCCACAGCGCGCCGACCACCTTGTTGTTGGGGATCTTCTCCCACATGCCAAGGAAGTTGCCCACCACGTCCTTGCCGATCCACCAGGCACACCAGTTCCACTTCAGAGGCTCGGTGAGCCCGGCTCCCCAGGCGTCGCCCGGGCAGTCGTAGTAGACGCCAGGGCATTCGAAGGACTCGGCGGTGTCTCGTACGGGGATGACGTTAGCCGCGCTGGAGCTACCGCCGATGAGGCTGATGCCCTCGTTGTTGATGAGGTCAGCAGCTACCTGAGCCGAGCGGTTGGAGTCGGACTGGCTGTCGCCGATGATGGTCTTTATCTTGTACGACTTACCGTCGCCGCACACCAGGCCGTCTTTCCAGACGTTCTTCTCCATCCACTCGACCTGCCACTTGGCGGCGGCACCGAACTGAGCCATGGCCCCGGTCAGCGGGACGACGTAGCCGCACTTGATCTCGCCCGCCATCTCCACTCCAGCCGAGACCGACGTGGTGGTCTCGCCGGCTGCCGTGGTCGTGGTCTCGACCGATGCGGAGCTGGTGGTGGTATAGCCAGCTTCGTCAGATTCACCGCAGGCGGCCAGCAGACCACCCAGACCGACGCCGACGCCCACCGCTGCCCCAGCCGTGCCGGCGACCTT
>Ga0073932_1006278_pt1 | contig 12292 bp, 10 predicted proteins | sample DewCreD2012metaG_FD_76967 | JGI IMG/M metagenome (GOLD analysis project Ga0073932, IMG submission 76967) | Hot spring sediment bacterial and archeal communities from British Columbia, Canada, to study Microbial Dark Matter (Phase II) - Dewar... ... | reverse complement strand
GGCCGGGGGGGTGGCGGAGCGAGCCACCCCGGGGAAACCGCCGCCCAGCTCGGGGGCGGGCGAAAGGAAGAAAGGAAGGAGGGGGGGGGGTAGGGGGAGGAGGGGCGGGGGGGGGGGGGGGGGGGGAGAGGCATCCGTACCTCGAGGCTGAATGTCGAAGCAATCGACTATGGATCGGAGCGCTGTCCAGTCGAGGGCTGGGCGGCTGAACAGCGCATTGTCACCGTACTCGGGGGAGTTCTGTCGCGCAAGCCCGCCGAAGACCGCGAAGCGACCATAAAACACGACGGAGCATCGGTACCTCGCGTGGGTCTTGTCGCCCGAAGTCGGAGAGATCGTGCTGGTGCCATCAAGCACGGCTCACGTGGCTCAACACGACCGTCAGGCCAGCCGCAGCGCCCCCCGCAGCGGGTCCACCTCGCCCTCCTGCACCGCGAGCCTCCCGTCGCCCGCGAGGCGCGCACGGACGGCCTCCCGGACGGGCGAGTCGGGTCCCAGGAGCCCGCCGGTCATGGCGACCGGGAGCGGTGCCGCCGAGGCCAGCCGCGTGGCGGCGTGCGTGACGAGCCCGGCGAGCGCGGCTGCGGCCTCCGCCACGAGCGCGGCCGCGGCGGCGTCACCCGCGCGTGCCTGCGCCGCCACCCGCGCCGCCAGCCCGGCGACCTCGGTGGGGCCGGCCTGCCCGGCCCAGCGGACCAGCGCGTCGAAGTCGGCGGCACGGGCCGCCTCGAGCAGCGCCGCACGCAGCGACGTCGGCGGCGCGCGGCCGTCCTCGGCGCGCGTCACGGCCTGCAGCGCCGCGCGCCCGATCGCGTAGCCGCTCCCCTCGTCGCCCGCCTGCCAGCCCCAGCCGCCGACGCGCGCCTCGGCGCCCGCCGCGTCGCGTCCGAGCGCCACGCTTCCCGTGCCGGCGATGAGCAGGATCCCCGGCCCGTCGCCGAAGGCGGCGAGCCGCGCGATCTCGGCGTCCGTCGTCACCACCACGCGGTCGGCGAGCCGCTCGGCGCGGAGCGCGGCTGCCAGGTCGCCGCGCTCGGGGTCGCGGCCGGCGCCCGCGGCGCCGACCACCAGCACGTCCACGCGCTGCGCCGCCGCGTCGGCCATCACCTGCCGGCAGGTGGCCGCGATCGCGGCCGCCGCCTGCATCGCGCGCCCCCCGCGCACCGAGCCGGCGTTGCCCTGCCGGCGCGCGAGGAACTCGTCGCCGCGCGCGAGCGCCGCGACCGTCCGCGTGCCGCCCGCGTCCACCACCAGTGCCAGTGCGCTCATGGCGCGCTCCGCGTGCCGAGTCGGCTCGAGGCGAGACCGACGACGAAGGTGAGGAGGGTGCCCAGCGCCACGTACCACGGCCACGCCAGTCGCGCGAACGGTGCCAGGAAGCCGAGCCCGGGGAGGGCCGCGAGCGGACCCGCGAAGAGCACCACGAGCATCGCCGCGACCCCCGTCGCGAGCCCGGTCACCGCGTCGCGGCCCCGCGCGGCCGGCACCGCGCCCGCGAGCAGGTAGGAACCGAGGAGCCCCCCGTAGGTGACCGACGCGATCGAGAGCGCCAGCACCACGACCGGCGTGTCCCGGCGGCCCACGAGGTGGAAGGCGAGCGCGCCGCCCACGAGGAGCACGCCCCAGAGCACGGAGACGCGCCGCCCCACGCGCAGCAGGTGCGCCGGGTCGCGCCGGCCAGTGAGCGACGCGTAGAGGTCGTGCGTGAGCGACGAGGCGAGCGCGTTGATCGAGGAGCTCACGGTGCTCATCGCCGCCGCGAGCACCCCCGCGATCACGAGCCCCGAGAGCCCCGGCGGGAGCTGCGCGATCACGAACCGCGGGAAGACCTCGTCGCCCCGCGTGCCCGCCGGCGCCAGGCCCGCGGCCCAGATGGCGGTGCCCGCGAGCAGGAAGAGCAGGAACTGCCCGATGACCACGATGCCCGACCCGACGAGCGCCACGCGCGCGTCGCGAAGGGAGCGGGTGGCGAGGAGCCGCTGCACCACGAGGTGGTCGGTGCCGTGGGACGCGGCGGAGAGGAGCGCGCCGCCGACGAGCCCGCCCAGCAGCGTGTACGGCACGGTGAGGTCCACCCGCAGGTCGAGCATCACCAGGCGGCCCGCCTCCCCGGCGCGCGCGAGCATCGCGCCGGCGCCGCCCGCGAGGCCCGTGGCCACCACGAGCGCGGCGACGCCGCCGAAGACGTACACGGTGAGCTGCAGCACGTCGGTCCAGATCACCGCCTTCAGGCCGCCCAGCGTGGTGTAGCCCAGGGTCACGAGCCCCATCGCCGCGATGGCGAGCGGCACCGGCCAGCCGGTGAGCACCGCGAGGGGGATCGCGCCGGCGAAGATCCGCACGCTGTCGCCCAGGAACCGCGTGGCGAGGAAGACGACGGAGGCGGTGCGGCGCGTGCCCGGGCCGAACCGCCGCTCGAGCCGGGCGTACGCCGTGTCCTGCTCGCCCTCGAAGTAGCCCGGCAGCAGCCACCGCGCGACGGCGATGCGGCCCGCGAGGTAGCCGAAGGCGAGCTGGAGGAAGGCGAGGTTGCCGGTCGCGCCGATCCCCGGCACCGAGATGACGGTGAGCGCGGAGGTCTCGGTCGCGACGATCGAGAGGAGCACCGGCCACGCGGCCAGGTCGCGCGCGCCGAGGAAGTAGTCCCCCGCGGTCGTCGTGCCGCGCCCGCCGCGCAGCCCGACGGCCACGGTGAGCGCGAAGTAGGCCAGGATGACGGCGAGGTCGAGGGGGCGCATGCGGGAACGCGTCGCGCGTCGGGCGTCGTGCGGGCAGGTCCTCCCAGCGAAACGGGCGGGCCGCCACTGCTGGCAACCCGCCCGGACCCGGCGCGCGACGGACGACGCGCGAGGCCTACGCCGTGAAGCTGCTCCCGCAGCCGCAGCCGCCGGTCGCGTTCGGGTTGCTGAACGTGAACCCGGAGCCCTGCATCGACGTGACGTAGTCCACGGTGACGCCCGAGAGGTACGGCGCGCTGAAGCCGTCCACGAAGACGCGCACGCCGCTCACCTCGAGCACCATGTCGTCGTCGGCGGCGGCCTCCTCGATGTTGAGGCTGTACTTGAAGCCCGAGCAGCCCCCCGGCAGGACGCTGACGCGCAGCCCCGCGGTCTCGGCGGGCACCTGCTCGGCCTCCATGAACTTCCGCACCTCCGCGGCCGCGCGGTCGGTGATCACCAGTTCGAAGCCGGTGGCCGGCGCCTGCTGCTCGACACTCATCGTCCGCTCCCTCGCCCCGCGCGGGGGCGCATCACTCGGGTCCATCGGGGTACCCGCGCTCGGATGGCACGGAACCCGGGAGGCGGGATGCTCCCGGCTCCGACCTCGAAGTTAGGAATCCCCCGGGGGGGTGTCAACGCGATGCAGCCCCTTGTCGCGCCGGAGGTTGCGGGCGATCAGGGCGAAGGCGGCGATCGCGGTGGCGGCGGCGGCCACGGCGCGGGCCGGCGTTCCGGTGAGCCACTCGCCCATCATGAAGACGGTGGCGTACACCGCCACGACCCCCGCGGCCCAGTTCACCCATGACGCCGCCCCCCCCGGGATCGGGTCGTCCGCGAAGCCCAGGCGCGCCGCGACCGCGCGCCACCCGGGGCCGCCCGGGCGCACGCGGCGGTAGAACCGCTCGAGCGTCTCCGGCGACTCGGGGGGCGTGAGGAAGGTCGCGACGAGCCACGTGAGGGTCGTGACGCCCACGGTGAGCAGCATGCCGCGCGCGAACGCCGACGACGCCGTGTCGTCGCTCGCGAGCCCGCTCGCCTGCAGCGCGAGCGTGGTGACGAACGACGCGGTCATGGCGCCGATCTCCGACCAGGCGTTCACCCGCCACCAGTACCAGCGCAGGATGAGCACGAGCCCCGTCCCCGCCCCCAGGCTGATGAAGAGCTTCCAGCCCTGCTCCACGCTGGCGAGGACCTGCATCACGCCGAGGGCCAGCAGCATCGTGACGCCGGTGGCGAGCCGCGACGCGCGGACCCGCTGGCGCTCGGTGGCGCCGGGGCGTACGAACCGCAGGTAGATGTCGTTGACGAGGTACGAGCTGCCCCAGTTCAGGTGCGTGGACACGGTGCTCATGTACGCCGCCGCGAACGCCGCGAGCAGCAGCCCGCGGAGCGGCGAGGGGAGCACGTCCACCATCACGAGGACGTAGCCCTCCTCGGGCTTCGCGAGCCCCGGGTGCGTGAGCACCGCCACGAGCCCCACGAGGATCCACGGCCACGGCCGCACGGCGTAGTGCGCGATGTTGAACCAGAGCGTGGCGAGGAGGCCGTGCCGTTCGTCCTTCGCGGAGAGGATCCGCTGCGCCACGTAGCTCCCGCCGCCCGGTTCCGCCCCGGGATACGAGGTGGCCCACCACTGGAGGGTGAGGAACGCGAGCAGCGTGGGGAGCGGGAGCCACGCGCTGTCCGGCGGCGGGAGCATGGCGAGCGCGGCGTCGCGCGAGCCGAAGTGCGCGGACGCCTGCGCCACGAGGGCGTCGAGCCCGCCGACCGAGCGCACGGCGAGCACGGCGAGGATGATCGAGCCCGCCATCGCCACCGCGAACTGCAGCGCGTCGGTGACGATCACCCCCCACAGTCCCGACAGGGCGCTGTAGAGGGCGGTCAGCACGAAGAGGCCGATCGCCGCCTGCCACGGGTTCACGTCGAGGGTGACCTGCAGGATCGTCACCATCGCCCGCGTCACCCAGCCCAGGATGATCAGGTTGATCGGCAGCGCGAGGTAGACGGCGCGGAACGCGCGCAGCGCCGCCGCGGGGCGGCCGCCGTAGCGCAGCTCGGTGAACTCCACGTCGGTCAGCACGCCCGACCGCCGCCACAGCCGCGCGAAGAAGAAGACGGTGAGGATCCCCGAGAACGCGTAGCACCACCAGAGCCAGTTGCCGGCGACGCCGTACTTCGCCACGAGCCCCGCGACGGCGAGCGGCGTGTCGGCGGCGAAGGTGGTGGCGACCATCGAGGTGCCGGCGAGCCACCAGGGGAGGCTGCGCCCGGTGACGAAGAAGTCGGCGAGCGAGCGGCCCGCGCGCCGCGAGTAGGCGAACCCGAGGGCGAGGCTCGCCGCGAAGTAGGCGACGATGACCGCCCAGTCGCCCCAGGCCAGCGTCATCGCTGGCGCGCCAGCCACTCGCGGGTGGCCTCGAGCTGCAGGCCGGCGCCGCGGGGCAGCCCGGGCGGCAGGGTGACCGGCAGCCGGCCGCCCACGGGCCCGCCGAGCAGTGCCTGCGCCACCGCCCACTCGCCGGGCGCGAAGCGGTGCCACCCGACGAGGTACGCCGGCGCCCTGGGCAGGTCGGCCACGATGTAGGGCGAGCCGAGCGACACGAGCAGGAGCGGCTGCCGCCGGGCGGCGGCCGCGTCCACGAGGTCCTGCAGCGGCGCCGGGATGGCGAGCGCGCCGGCCACCCCCGAGGTGGGGCGCACGGCGACGGCGACGATGGCGTACGGCGCGTCGGCGAGGGCGGTGCGCGCGCTGTCCCACGCGGCGGGGCCACTGCGCTCGTCGAGCCGCACCAGGCGTACCGTGTCGCCGGCGCGACGCAACTCGTCGGCGAGCACGGCGCCGGCAGGCGGCATCCCCGGCCGCGCCTGGTCGGCTGGCGCGTAGGTGATGACGGTGCGACGCCCGCGCCGCGCGCGCGCCCGCTCCAGGACCCGCGCGTCGTCGCGCGCGAGCACGAGCCCCGCGAGCGACGCCAGCCGCGCGCGCTGCTGCAGGTCGGCGCGGCCCACCCGCATGGTGACGCTGTCGAGCGGCACCGTGCGCTCGGCGAAGAGCCCGAGCCGGGCCTTGAGCGTGAGGACGCGCCGGGCCGATTCGTCGATGCGCGCGGCCGGCACGCGGCCCGCGGCGACGGCGGCCTCGAGGGCGGCCACCACGGCGAACGCGTCGCGCGGCTGGAGCAGCAGGTCGGCGCCCGCGAGCACGGCGAGCACGGCGGCCTCGCCGGCGCCCCAGCGGCCGGCCACGCCCGCCATGTCCATCGCGTCGGTCACGATGAGCCCGCCGAAGCCGAGCGAGTCGCGCAGGAGCCCGCCGAGGAGGGCGGGCTGCAGCGTGGCAGGGTGGCTGCCCTCGCCATCCACGAGGGGAAGCGTGACGTGGGCCGACATCACCCCCGTGACCCCCGCCTGCACCGCGGCGCGGAAGGGCACGAGCTCGAGCGAATCGAGCCGCCGCCAGTCGGCGCGCACGGTCGGCAGGGCGAGGTGGGAGTCGGTCTCGGTGTCGCCGTGGCCGGGGAAGTGCTTCGCGACCGCGAGCATCCCGTGGTCCTGGATCCCGCGCACCGCGGCGGCCACGAAGGCGGCGACCCGCGCCGGCTCCTCGCCGAAGGAGCGGACGTTGATGATCGGGTTCGCCGGGTTGCTGTTGACGTCGGCGTCGGGGGCGAAGGCGAGGTGGATGCCGACGGCGCGCCCCTCGAGCGCGGTCGCGCGGCCGATGTCGTAGGCCCGGCGCTCGTCGCCGCCCGCGGCCACGCCCATATTCGGGGGGAAGGCGGTGCCGCCCACCAGGCGGATGGCGGTCCCCGACTCGAGGTCCGAGCCGACGAGGAGCGGGAGGCGCGAGCGGCGCTGCAGGTCGTTGAGCCGCGCCGCCACGTCGAGCGGGGAGCCGACCGAGATGATGACGCCGCCCACGCCGAGCGAGTCGATCGCGGCGAGCGTGGGGGCGAGGCGCGGGTCGTCGGCGGCGGCGTAGGCGCCATCGACCCACGGCATGACGAGCTGGGCGATCCGCTGGCGGAGCGGGAGCCCGCGCAGCACGCTGTCGGCGATCGCCTCGGGCGCGGGCTGCGCGGCCGCGCCGACCGGCGCGAGGCCCGCGGCGGCCCACACGAGCCACGACGACGCGAGGAGACGGTGCCCCCACCGCGACTGCTGCGACTGCTCCTGCCGGTCCTCGCGCTGGCGTGCGCCGCGACGGCCGTGCCCGCGCCGCCGCCCGCGGGGGTGGAGCCCGCCATCGACGGGCTGCTGCGCGACAGCCTGCACCTCGTGCGCGGCCGGCGGATCGGGCTCGTGTCGAATCACACGGGGGTGGACGCCCGCGGCGTCCAGAACGTGGACCGCCTGCGCGCGGCGGGCCTCGACGTGGTGGCCCTCTTCAGCCCCGAGCACGGCTTCCGCGGGACGGCGGCGCCGGGGGAGCAGGTGGCCTCGAGCGTGGATGCGGTCACGGGACTCCCAATCTACAGTCTCTACGGCCGCCGCGTGACGCCCACGGACTCGATGCTCGCCGGCCTCGACGTGCTCGTCGTGGACCTCCAGGACGCGGGGGCGCGGTACTACACGTACGTCAGCACGACGATCGAGGTGATGCGTGCCGCCGCGCGGCGCCGGCTGCCGGTGGTGGTGCTCGACCGCCCGAACCCGGTCGGCGGCGCGGTGCAGGGAAACGTGCTCGATCCCGCCGCCCGCTCGTTCGTCGGCCCGCTCGCGGTGCCGATGCGCCACGGGCTCACGATCGGCGAGCTGGCGCGGCTGGCCCGCGCGGAGCTCGGGCTCGACGTCGCGCTCGCCGTCGTGCCGCTCCGCGGCTGGTCACCTCGACAGTACTGGGACGAGACCGGCCTGCCCTTCGTCGCGCCGAGCCCGAACCTGCGGTCGGTGGAGGCGCTGGTGCACTACGGCGGGACCTGCCTCTTCGAGGGGACGAACCTCTCGGTCGGGCGCGGCAGCGACGCGCCGTTCACGCAGGTCGGCGCGCCGTGGCTCGACGCGGCCGCGGTGATCGCCGCCGTGGCGCCCGCGCTCCGCGGCGTGCGGCTCGAGCCGGTGCGCTTCACTCCCCGCTCCCCCGGCGACGCGAAGTTCGCCGATACCACCGTGGCCGGGATCCGCCTGGTGGTGACCGACCGGGCGGCCTACGATGCGCCGGCCACGGCGGTGCGCCTCCTCGCGGCGATCCGGGCGCGGCACGGCGCCGAGTTCCGGTGGCTGGCCGCCCATTTCGACCGGCTGGCGGGGGGGCCCGCGCTGCGGGCGGCACTCGACGCGGGCGAGGACCCGGCGGCGATCGTGGCGGGGTGGGCGCCGGCGCTCGACGCCTTTCGCCCCCGCGCGGCGGCGGTCCACCTCTACCCCCGGTGATTCGCCCCCGCGCGGTTTGCCGCAACTTCAACGCCGGATTACTCTTGCACCGCAGTTCGACAGCATGCGGGGCCGGGACTGACACGGGGAGGATCGTCCGCCGGTGAAGATGCTCGGGGCGCTGGAGCGGCCCTATCACGCGTCGGTGCGGCCGATGGTCGACTGGTTCATCCGGTCGGGCGTCCAGCCGAACACGATCACCACGATCGGCACCGGCCTCGTCCTGGCCTCGGCGGTGGCCTACGGCGCGGGCAGCATCCGGCTGGGCGGGTTCCTGCTCCTGCTGAGCGGCGTCATGGACACCTTCGACGGGGCGGTGGCGCGGGCGACGCAGCGCGTCACGAGGTTCGGGGCGTTCTACGACAGCACGCTCGACCGCGTGGGCGACGGCGCGACCTTCATCGGGATCGGGGCGTACCTGCTCACGGCGCCCGACATCGCGCACCGGAACCTCGCGGTGATCCTGTGCATGGTGGCGATCCTCTCGTCGCTGCTCGTCTCCTATGCCCGGGCGCGCGCCGAGGGGCTCGGGCTCGACTGCAAGGTGGGGATCGCGCAGCGCGCCGAGCGGGTGCTGGGCGTGGGCGCGATCTCGCTGTTCGTGGGCGCGGGCCCGCGGGGCCTCGTGCTCGAGGCCGCCGTCGCGATCCTGGCGCTGCTCTCGACGATCACCGTCGTGCAGCGCTTCGTCTGGGTCTACCGGCACGCGGGCGATGCGACGCCCGGCGCCGGCACTTCCTGAGTGAAAGGACTGAACCGTCGTGTCTGACAAGTCTCCGCGCGCCATCGCGCCGGCCACCGGCAGGCTGGGTGTCCTCTCCGTCGGCCTCGGGGCCGTCGCGAGCACCTTCATCGCGGGCGTCGAGCTCGTGCGGCGCGGCCTCGCGCAGCCGATCGGCTCGCTCACGCAGATGGGGACGATCCGGCTGGGCAAGCGCACCGAGGGCCGCTCGCCGCTGATCCGCGAGTTCGTGCCGCTCGCGCGGCTCGAGGACCTCGTCTTCGGCGCGTGGGACCCGATCCCCGACAACGCCCACGAGGCGTGCCTGCGCGCCGGCGTGCTCGACCCGCACGTGCACGTCGCCCCGATCGCCGACTTCCTGAAGGGGATCGTGCCGATGCCGGCGGCGTTCGACCAGCAGTACGTGAAGCGGCTGCAGGGCACGAACGTGAAGGCGGCGCCCACGAAGCGCGACCTCGCCGAGCAGCTGCGCCAGGACATCCGCGACTTCAAGGCGAGGCACGGGCTCGACCGCGTCGTGATGATCTGGAGCGCCTCGACCGAGATCTTCATCAAGGAGGGGCCGGCCCACGAGACCCTCGCCGCCTTCGAGCAGGCGATGGCGGCGAACGACCCGGCGATCGCGCCGTCGATGCTCTACGCGTGGGCCGCGATCATGGAGGGCGTGCCCTTCGCGAACGGCGCGCCGAACCTGAGCTGCGACGTCCCGGCGCTCGTGGAGCTGGCGCGGCAGAAGGGCGTCGCGATCGCCGGCAAGGACTACAAGACCGGCCAGACGATGCTCAAGACCGTGCTCTCGCCGATGTTCAAGGCGCGCATGCTCGGCGTGGCCGGCTGGTACTCGACGAACATCCTCGGCAACCGCGACGGCGAGGTGCTCGACGACCCGGAGAGCTTCAAGACGAAGGAGGAGTCGAAGCTCGGCGTGCTGGAGCACATCCTGCAGCCGCAGCTGTACCCCCAGCTCTACGGCAACATCTACCACAAGGTCCGCATCAACTACTACCCCCCGCGCGGCGACAACAAGGAGGGGTGGGACAACATCGACATCTTCGGGTGGTGCGGCTACCCGATGCAGATCAAGGTCGACTTCCTCTGCCGCGACTCGATCCTCGCGGCGCCCCTGGTGCTCGACCTCGCCCTGTTCATGGACCTGGCCCAGCGCGCCGGCCTGCACGGGATCCAGGAGTGGCTCAGCTTCTACTTCAAGAGCCCGCAGCACGCGCCCGGGCTCTACCCGGAGCACGACCTCTTCATCCAGCTGACGAAGCTGAAGAACACGCTGCGGTGGATGCGGGGCGAGGCGCAGATCACGCACCTCGGGATCGAGTACTACCAGGAGGCGTGAGCCGGCGGCCGCCCCGATGCAGTACTTCCACCGGACCCACCTCCCCCCCGACGCCGTGCTGCGCGAGGCGATGGCCTTCTTCGGCCAGCGCCTCGCGCCCGTGCTCGAGGAGCCGCGGCGCCGCCGGTTCGCGGGGGCGCTCGGCGAGGTGACGGTCGTCGCCGCGCCGGAGGGGGGGCACGCCACGCGGGTCGAGGTCGCCACCAACCAGGTCGGCGAGAGCGAGGCCGACAAGCTGGCGAAGCGGTTCCTCACCCTGCTGCACGCCGCCGCCGACCCGTCGCACCGCCCGATCGGCGCGTACTGACCACCCTCCGGAGCCGCGGGCCGTGACCGCCACCGAACGCCCGGCCGGCGTCGCCGCCGGCCTCACGCGCGAGCAGCTGCTCGAGCTGTATCACTGGATGCGCCTCACGCGCACGCTCGAGGAGCGGCTCGTGGCGCTCTACCGCCAGACCAAGGTGGTCGGGGGGCTCTTCCGATCCCTGGGCCAGGAGGCGTGCGCGGTCGGCAGCGCCTACGCGCTCGAGCGGCGCGACGTGCTGTCGCCCCTGATCCGCAACCTCGGCTCGATGCTGGTGAAGGGCGCGACGCCGCTCGAGGTGCTGCGGCAGTACATGGCGAAGGGCGACAGCCCCACGCGCGGCCGCGAGCTGAACATCCACTTCGGCGACGTCGAGGCGCGGAACTTCATCGGCCAGATCTCGCACCTGGGGGACATGGTGCCGGTGATGGCCGGGGTGACGCTCGCCTTCCGGCTGCGCCGCGAGGACCGGGTCGGCCTCGTGTACGTGGGCGACGGCGCCACCTCCACCGGCGCGTTCCACGAGGGGATCAACCTCGCGGCGGTGCAGCGCTGCCCCCTCGTGGTGATCGTGGAGAACAACGGCTACGCCTACTCCACGCCGACCAGCCGCCAGACGGCGGCCGCGCGCTTCGCCGACAAGGGCCCCGGCTACGGGATCCCCGCCGAGCGGGCCGACGGCAACGACGTGCTCGAGGTGTACCGCGTCACGAAGGCGGCGGTGGACCGCGCCCGCGCGGGCGGCGGCGTCACGCTCCTCGAGCTGATGACCTACCGCCGCAAGGGGCACGCGGAGCACGACAACCAGTCGTACGTGCCGGCCGGCGAGATCGAGCGGTGGGCGGCGACGAACGACCCGCTCGACCGCTACGCGGCGCGCCTCACCGGCGAGCTGGGCGTGGCGGCCGACGCGCTCGCGGCGGTCGACGCGCGCGTCGCGGCCGAGGTGGACGCCGCGACCGACGAGGCGGAGCGGTCGCCGTTCCCGGAGGCGCTCGACGCCCTGGGCGGCGTGTATGCCGACCCGCCGCGGATGCCGGTGCTCTGGTACCGCGAGGGGCTGACGGCGGGCGTGGGGCGCGCGGAGCGCGTGTCGTCGTGGGGGACGTACGATGGCTGAGCGCACCTACCTCGAGGCGATCCGCGAGGCGCTCGTCGAGGAGATGGAGCGCGACCCGCGGGTCTTCCTCATGGGCGAGGACATCGGCGCGTACGGGGGCGCGTTCAAGGTCACCGACGGGCTCCTCGCGCGGTTCGGCGAGGACCGCGTGATCGACACGCCGATCAGCGAAGCGGGGTTCGTCGGCGCCGCCGCCGGCGCCGCCCACATGGGGATGCGGCCGGTGGTCGAGATGCAGTTCATCGACTTCATCTCGTGCGCCTACGACATGCTGACGAACTACGTCGCGACGGCGCGCTACCGCGCGTTCCTGCCGTGCCACATGGTGGTGCGCGGGCCGGCGGGCGGGTACGTGCGCGGCGGGCCGTTCCACTCGCAGAACCCCGAGGCGGCGTTCCTGCACACGCCGGGACTCAAGATCGCGTACCCGGCGACGCCGTCCGACGCCAAGGGGCTGCTCAAGGCGGCGATCCGCGGCGACGACCCGGTGCTCTTCTTCGAGCACAAGTACCTGTACCGGCGGGTGAAGGAGGAGTTGCCGGCCGGCGACCACGTGGTGCCGCTGGGCCGGGCGCGGGTGGCGCGGCCCGGGCGCGACCTGACCGTCATCACCTACGCGGCGACGGTGTGGAAGGCGCTCGAGGCGGCGGAGCAGCTCGAGCGGGAGGACGGGCTCGCGGTGGAG
>Ga0073932_1006276_pt1 | contig 12297 bp, 11 predicted proteins | sample DewCreD2012metaG_FD_76967 | JGI IMG/M metagenome (GOLD analysis project Ga0073932, IMG submission 76967) | Hot spring sediment bacterial and archeal communities from British Columbia, Canada, to study Microbial Dark Matter (Phase II) - Dewar... ... | reverse complement strand
TGATCGAACGGTCTGAAACCGGCCGGGTTCAGACCGTCGAGATCGTGGGCGAGACGCGGACGGCCCGCGTATCCAACTACCTGCAAATCCGCGATGTGTTCGGCGGCGCCAACAGCACCTTCTTCGTCATCAATCGTGAGCTCGACGCCTCGGGGCGCCTGACCGCCGTCGTCCTGTTTGGCGCCGGCAACGGGCATGGCGTCGGCATGTGTCAGACCGGCGCCCGCCGCATGGCCAGCCTCGGGCTGTCGTCGTTCGACATCCTCAAACACTACTACTCCGGCATTCAGATCACCCGGTTCTGACCGCCCGCCGCGGTCTCCGGCGTCGAACACAGATTCCGCAACTTTATGGGCTTTCTTTTGTTGAACCCTTGACAGTATTGGATTGTGCCTTACCCGGAGGCCCGCGAGCAAACTCGCATTCCATCAGCCCGGTTCGCCGAATGGCGGGAATCGTTTGTAGTGCGCCCTTCAAAGCGTCCGAAGCGCTGGCGACGGGTGAATATGGAACGCCCTGAAGGACGGGCTACAAACGGGACACAGCTCTGTCAGGCTGACGAATTGGGCCGGAATTACCGCACCCGTGGTTCCAGGCTAGCGCCCGCCGCGCCCCCTCCCTAGACTGCGTCCCTTTGAACACTTCCTGCGGGAGAGCGGTTCATGGCCCGATTGACGGTGGTAACGATGCCCGGCGACGGCATCGGCAAGGTCGTGCTGCCCGAGGCGATTCGCGTTCTCGATGCGGTGGGCTTTGAGGCGGACTATGTCGAGGCGCCCATCGGGTGGGATTACTGGGTCTCGGAGGGCAATCCGCTGCCAGACCGCACGATCGACCTGCTGCGTCAGTTCGGCTTGGGGCTGTTTGGCGCCATCACCTCCAAGCCCAAGAAGGAAGCCGCCGCCGAACTGGCGCCCGCGTTGCGCGACCAGGGCCTGACCTACTACAGCCCCATTGTCCGCATGCGCCAGTTGTTCGACCTGGATATCTGCATCCGTCCGTGTGTCTCGTTTGCGGGCAATCCCCTCAACTTCGTTCGGCGCGGGGCCGGCGGTGGCATCGAGGAGCCCCCGGTCAACGCCGTTATCTTCCGCCAGAACACCGAATGCCTTTACAGCGGCGTGGAATGGACCAATCCGCCCGCGCCGGTGCGCGAAGCCCTGCAATCGCATCCCAACATGGCCGCCTTTGCCCGGACGCCCGGCGAGGACCTGGCCGTCTCGTGCCGCATCTTCACGCGCGAAGCCTGCCGTCGCATCCTGCGCGCGGCCTTCGAATATGCCCGCCGCTTCGGCTACAAGTCCGTCACGGTCTGCGAGAAGCCCAATGTCGTGCGCGAAACTTCGGGCATGATGGAGGAGGAGGCGCGGCGCATCGGCGCGGAATACAAGGACGTGCCTCTGGGATCGGTCAACATTGACGCCATGACGATGTGGCTGACGAAGAATCCCGAGGACTACGGCGTCATTGTTTCGAGCAACATGTTTGGCGACATCATCTCCGACGGTTTCGCCGGGCTGGTCGGCGGGCTGGGATTCGCCTGCAGCGCCAATATCGGCCGCGAGGTGGCCGTCTTCGAGCCGACGCATGGCTCGGCGCCCAAATACGCGGAGCTCGATCCCCCCATCGTCAATCCCATCGCCATGATCCTGTCGGCGTGCATGATGCTGGATCATGTCGGTCAGACCGCGCGGGCGGACCGAATTCGCGGGGCTGTCGGCGCCGTCGTGGCCGAGGGCCGGGTCCGCACTTACGACATGGCGCGCCTGCGCGGCGGCCCCCAGGCCATCGCCCAAGGGGCCGCGTCAACGACCCAGATGACCGACGCCATTATCCAGCGACTGAAATGAAGATCACCATCCTTGGCTCCGGAACCTCGATGGGCGTGCCGACGCTGACCTGCCAGTGTCCCGTCTGCCTTTCCACCGATCCGCGCGACAAACGCCTGCGCTCGGGCTTGTGGATCGAGGTCAACGGCAAGTCCCTTCTGGTCGATGTCTCGATTGATTTTCGCCAGCAGGCCCTGACGCGCCGCATCCACGACGTGGATGCGGTCCTTATCACCCATTGCCATTCCGACCACGTCGCGGGCATCGACGACCTGCGCATCTACAACATGGTTCATCGCAAGCGAATCCCGTTCTATGCGCAGCCCGCAGACATCGAGGAAATCCGCCGGCGGTTCCACTACTGCTTCAACCCGGTTCAGATCGGGGGCGGCGTTCCCGGCATCGACTTGAACGCGGTCACCGGCCCGTTCGACCTGTTCGGATTGCGCGTCACGCCGATTCCGATCAAACACGGCATTCTGGACATCTACGGCTATCGGATCGGCCCGTTCGCCGTCGTCACCGACGCCAGTCACGTGCCCCCGGATTCGATGGAGATGCTGCGGGGGCTCGACGTGCTGATCCTGAACGCGCTGAAGCGCGAGCCCCATTCCACCCATTTCAGTCTGGGGCAGGCGCTGGAAGTCGCGCAGCAGCTGCGGCCCCGGCAGACGTGGTTCGTCCACATGTGCCACGCGCTGGGACACGCGGCCACCAACGCTTCGCTTCCCCCCGAAGCCCAACTGGCCTATGACGGACAGGTGATCGAGATTGAGGGCGCGGGAAGGCCCTGAGGCGCCGGCAGGGGGGTCGGGCGCGGCGCGAAGGGGAAAAGGACTCGAGCCGGCGGGCGCCGGCAATCTCGCGCCTATCGCGCGTGGCGTCCGAATCCGACCGGCAGCAGCAGTCGCCGCGCCTCGGCAATGAAGAAATCGTCCGTCATGCCTGAAATGTAGTCCACCACCAGCCGGGCCGGAGGCGTATTGCGGATATGGCTGGCGTCGGCGCGCCGGGCATAGAACTCCATGATGTTGGAATCGGGCCGTTCGTTCTGCAGGTCGTCGAGGCTGCTCTTGAAGATCACTTCGAACAGGCCGCGCAGTTTGGACTTCTGCTCATGGGCGCGGGGATTGAGATAGATGCGTTCGTAGTTGAACTTCAGCAGCGCCTGCAAAGCCTCGAAGACCGGTTCTGAATAGCAAACGCAGTCGCGCCCCGCGCTGTTTTCAAGCAGGTCCATGACCAGCGTGTTGATGATGCTTGAGTTGTTGTCTCCCAGGACGCGGACGGCTTCGACGGGCAGATCGGTCCGTTCGACGAGGCTGAGTTTGATGGCGTCCTCGATGTCGCGGCCGACGTAGGCGATGACGTCGGCAAATCGCGTCACGCATCCTTCGAGCGTCATGGGCGTCAGCAACCGGGCGTATTCGCTGCCGCGCAGGCATTCGTCGTATTCGGCGCGGACGTCGTCGGCGGTCTTGTCGCGCCGGGGGGCCAGTTCACGGTTCCAGCTCTCGCCGTTGTGCGTCAGCATTCCATCCAGCGTCTGGACGCACAGATTCCACCCCCGGCCCTTGTTTTCCAGTTCCAGGACCCAGCGGACGCCCTGGGCATTGTGGCAGAACGCGCCGATGCCCGTCTCCTTGCAGATATCGTTCAGCAATTCCTCGCCATCGTGCCCGAACGGGGCGTGGCCGATGTCGTGTCCCAGCGCGATGGCCTCGGCAAGGTCCTCGTTCAATCGCAGGGCCCGCGCGATGGTCCGGGCGATCTTGGAGACGAATTGCACGTGCAGGACGCGGTGGGTGATGAAGTCGTTGTCAAACAGATAGAACACCTGCGTCTTGTCGATGTATCGCGTGAACGCCATCGAATGCAGGATGCGATCGGCGTCGCGCGAGAACGGCGATCGGATGTTTTCCCAGTCCGGAACGCGCTCGCGCGCCGGATCGAGGCGCTCCGCGCCCGTGTTGGGACACGCGCGCTCGCAGAGCAGCGCCGCATCGCGCTCGTGATTTTGCTGAAGCAGCTGCCCGACGATTGACGTCTGTTCCATGGTGAACCCCTGAACGTGGCCGGGGCGTCGCCGCTCCGGCGGGCGTTGACCGCTCACGCCGCTGCGATGGGTTTACGGCAGCGGCCCGCGCCCGCGCAAGGGGCTTGTTGGCCCGCGCGGCCCCGCATTTGCCCTTGGCGCGCCGGCCCGCGCCGGCTTAGCATCGCGCCGTCATGACTACTCGCGCCCACGATGGGACGTTGCGCCGCGGCATGCCGGCGGCTGTGGCGCGTGGCGCCCTCCGCGCCCATGCCGGAGACCGTGGCGGCGTGCTGGATCCTTTCTGTCATGGCGCGTCGGCCTGGACCCATGCCGCGAACACGGGCCGGCCTGCGCTGGGTGTTGCCCGCCATCGCGGCGCCTATCTCGAAGCCTGGCTGCGAACGCATCCCCCCGATCCGCGCGAGGTGGCCAAGCGTTTGCGCGAACTGCGCAATGACATGTTTTATGGGGATCCCGATGCCGCGCCGTTCCCGCTTCGGATGCGGTTTCCAGCGCGCGCGCGGGGTCAGCTCGTCCATCTGCGGGATCACCTCGATCCCGCGCGCGTCGCCGACGCCGCCCTCCTTGTCCTGGTCACTTCCTGGATGGCCCCTGGCGGGCCGCGCTTGTCCGACCCACCCAAGGACCAGGATGTTTTCGAGACGCTGGCCCTGCGGCTCGATCGGTGGCGAAGCCGTGCTTCCCGCCCCTTGGAGGGGCGTCTATGGGAAGCCCGCGGCGGCCGTATCGGACCGGCGCTGGCGGAGACGCTGCGGGAGCAGTCCGTTTCATTGATTCTGGGCGCCGTTCCGCCGCCTCGCGGGCCTGCGTCCTCGGAAGCCCAAGTGGCCGTGGACTGGTTTTTGCGCGCTGACGGCGAGGCCGGACAGGCTTTTCTCCGACAGTGGGCCGATGTGCCGGGGATTCTTGACCTGCTGGAAAAAGAAACCAGGATGTTGCATGAAATCCTGCTGCCGGGGGGCGTCTGCGCGTTGTGGTTGGATGACGTGACGCTGCCGGGCCGGGGTCGCCGCACGGTTAGAATGGCGGAGCGGCTTTGGCGGAAACTGGAGGAAGGTCAGACACCATTCCACTTTGAGGGGATTGAGGACCGGCTGCTGGTCCTGCGCAAATGATCCATGTCCGGTTTGAACAGCGCCATTATTGAATTGAGGGCGCCGCCTGCATCGTCATGAACCACGGCTGTCAAAATCGACAGGCCCCTGAACCCGGATTCTGCCCCGTTTCCGCAGCCGCTGCGCCTTTCCGGTTGCTTCGCCGCCGGCCTGTCGTCTGGCTTTTTCTTGCGGCATTGCTGTTGCGGGCCGTTTATGTCGCGCAGTCCGTGGATAATCCGCTGTTCGGCGTCCCGCTGGTGGACGCCCGCATGTATGACGACTGGGCCGCGCGCATGGCCGGCGGCCAATGGCTGTGGGATCAGATCGAGAACTACCTCCCGATCTATCCGTTCTTCCTGGCGGTCTTCAAAGTCGCATTCGGCGCGGGTGAAACGGGCGCCGTCAAACTGATTCAGTGTCTGATGGGCGCGCTGACGGTGGCGCTGCTGGCGCTCACGGGCGCCCGCGTGTGGCGGCCCGCCGCAGGCTGGATCGCCGGCGCCCTGTATGCGACGTATTGGCTCGCCATCGTCTATGAGTCTGAAAAACACGCGGAAACGTTCTGCGTCTTCTTTCAGACGCTGGCGCTGTGCCTGCTGACGCGGATTCCGCCGCGCGACGCTTTGTCCCGCCTGTCTCCAACATCGATGGGGTCAACGGGGCGATGTGCCGGGGCGGCGCCCCTCCTCGCCTTCGGCGCCGGCGTCTCATGGGCGCTGGCGGCGGGCGCGCGGGCCAACTTGTTGCTGACGCTCCCCTTTATCGGGGTCTGGCTGCTTTGGCGGCCGGGAGTAACGTGGCGCGCTGTGGGGGTGCGCGCCGCCACCTTTGGCCTGGGCGCCACGCTGATATTCGGGCCGGTCCTCGCGCGCAATCGTTTCATTTCCGGGGCATGGATTCTGCGCTCCCAGGCGGCGTGGACGCTCTACTGCGGACTGAATCCGGAGTTTGGCGGCTTGCCCATTCCGCCGGGCGTTCAATGGGAGAACTTCATGCGCGAGCCATTGCGCGCCGGATTGCGCTCGCGCGTCGAGATCGAACGCTACTGGATCGAGCGGGCCGGCGCGTTGTGGCGCGAGCGCCCCATCGCTGTTCTGGCAAACCTGGCGCGCCGCGCCGCGATGTGGCTCAACGCCCGGGAGTTCAGCCAGGAGTTCGACGCTGACGCGTATCGTCGATATTCATGGGCGTTGTCGCTGCCATGGCCGGATTTTGGCTGGATCGGCCCGCTGGGGATTGTGGGAATCTTCATTGCCGGACGTGGGGACCGGCGGCGCGCGCTGCTGCTTGTCTATCTGGCCGTCGCAGCGGCCAGTATCGCGCCGTTCCAGTTGGTCAATCGCTATCGACTGCCCTGCGCGCCGCTGCTGGCGTTGTTTGCCGGCGCCGGAATCCTGCAGGCTATTGCGTGGTTGGAACAACGGCGGTGGCGGGCGCTGACGCTGGCGGGCGCCGGGCTGGCGGCCCTGTGTGTCCTCAGCTGGCCGGATTGGTGGCGATTGACGGAGCGCCGGATCGCACGCCACGACTTCTTCATCGGCGCTCATTGTCAGGATGCGGGCGCGTATGACCGGGCCGTCGCCGCCTATCGCAGGTCGATGGAGCGGTTCTCGTGGGATGCCGACTCGCCCTATCGAATCGGTCAAATCCGGCTGAAACAAGGCCGGCAGGCCGAAGCGATGGAGATGTTTCACGAGGCGCTCCGGCGTGAACCGCAGTTTCCCGACGCAATGGCCGCGCTGGCGCGGATTTGCCTGTCGCAGGGCGATCTGGAAGAAGCCGGGCGCTGGACCCGAAACAGCCTGCGACTGTATCCCAATTTCGAAACGGCGCTCGTATTGATGGCGCGCATCGCAGCGGCAAGGCGCGACGCGCCGGACGAAGTGGCCTGGTATGAGCGCGCTCTGGAAGAAGGCGCCTCGGCGTCCACGGCCATCGAGTTTGCCCTGCGTCTTGCGGAACTCGGACGCCTCCCCGAAAGTATGGATTTGCTGCGCCGCGTTTATGAGGAGCCCCGCAGCCGAGGCCTTGATCGCGCCCGGGCCGCCATGGTGGCCGGAGCGCTGTGCGCCCAGCGATTGGGCGATGCGGACCAGGCGCGCCGCTGGTGGGAGCGGGTGATCGAGATGTTTCCGAACGCGGCGCCCTACCACAACCAGGCGCTGTATCTGACAGCCCGGCGTGAGGAGGGCGAGTTTCTCAACCGCGCCGAGGCCGAGGGAGGAAAGGATGGCCGGGAGATGGCGCGAGACGTGATTCGATTCGCCCAAACGATGTCGGACGAAAGCGCGTCGTCCATGGCGTTTCTGCCCCGGCAGTGGGTGTGGGGGGAGCGCTGACGCGCTTCAGGCGCCCGGAGGCTCCTGCTGCGAAGTCAGCGGTTTATCTTGAGCAGGTGGATAGGCGAACGTCTCGACGTATTTGAGGCGGGGATCGGCAAACTCGAGATAAGGCTCGCCGTGGAGCGATATCCACGCATGCCCCTCCAGTCTTCCGGCGGCGCCCCGGGCCACGCCGCAGTGAAAGCGGACGGGCAGGCCACGCCGGACCGCAAAATAGAACAGAGCCAGCGAACGGGGGACGCACTTGCGGTCCTGCAAATAGCGCAGATGATACATCAGCGCGTCGGCGAAAATCTGGGCGCGTTTCATCACAACCAGATCACGCGGATTGCAGCAGCGCGAGCGGGGACGCCGGCCGGCAATCCATGCCACGAGCCGTGGCAGCGTCAAACGGGGAGCCAGAAGGCGCGCCAGCGTCAGCGCTCCCCACACGCGCGCCAGCAGCCAGACTTCGCCGAGGGTCTGCGGCCGGGCGGGTTTCGCGCGCCAGGAGAACACGGTTGCGAGCATCCTCAATTGGCTCTGGATTATTGGACCAGGCGGTCGATCACCCGAGGCAGCTCCAGAATGTTGGATCCGAAATGCAGCTTGTAGCAGTCGGCCTGCTGCGCCAGCCGCGTCAGGACCTGGAATTGCCTGCGGGCCACGTCGCCGGAAACCACCATCAATCCCTGGGGCAGCAGCTTTTCCAGCGCGCGGCTCTTGGGCATCGGCTCCAGGAAACTGTCCGGGTTGTCAATCACACTGGGAAACAGAATGCAGACGGGGGGCGCGGAGGTGGCGATCTTTTCGGGGTAAAGGTCCTGAAGGAAGAAGTGTTTCTTTCGGAAGCCCTGATGGATGGGAGTCCTGCCTTCGCGCAGTTCGGGAAAGAAGGCGATCGTCTGATCGGTCACGTCAATCTTTTCGGGAAAGCACAGCAACTCGAGCCCCTGCGGCGTTTCGCGAAGGAACGGATGGTCGTCCGACAAATAGCGATACGTGTCGCGCAACAGCGACAGGCACGAGGTCGTCTTGCCGCGTCCACCTGCGCCGACGATCAACACGCCCCGCCCGTTCTTTTCGAGCGCGGCGGCGTGGATCATGTAAAGGTTGTGCTGCTTGAGCAACTCGACCAGCGCAAACAAAACGAAACTGGCGATGATCTCTGGATGCAGATTCGGGGCGTCGGCAAACCAGGCCTCCGCGCGGCGCGCCGGCCCATCCACGCGCAGCCGGCCGTTACGCTTGAGATTGACGTAAACCACCGCTCCCTCACGCGCGATATCGAAATCAACGTCGGTCCCCGTCAGCTGCGTCTGCATCATTTTAGAGAAAATGACCTGGGCTGAGGCGGGGATTTCGAATGGAAAAGCCTGGAGCGCCGTGCCGTCGTTGACGTGGAGTTCCAGCGGCGGGGGCTGAGTCGCCGCGTCGCTGCGGAAATAAGACAGCAGGCGATCCGCGGTCTTCCAAGCCGCGCGCCCGTCGCCGCTGAGACGGACGCCGGCGCCATGAATGCTGAAATGGGTTTCGATCATGCAGATGTCCGCGTATTTTGCATCCGTCCCATGCGCGAAGATCCGGATTCGTGAAAGTCACGACGCGGGAAAGAATAGGGTGAGAACCGGCGGGTTTCAACAGCAAAAAGCCGAAACTGCGCCGTTGCTTGCGGCGCAACGCGGCAATAAAAATCGAACCGACGGCGCCTGAAAGCGTGCAAAGCGAAAAGTGAGGAGGGCCGGGCAGCGGTCATGAACACAACATGATCCGCAACGCCGCGCCCAAGGACTTGGCGGGTTGGCTCATTGACGCCTATGGTGTTGAAATGAGCCAACCGCGGCCCTCTCCCCATTTCAGCGCAGGCCGGCATGCGGCCCAAACCGCATGAAGGCCCCGACGGGAGACGGCTTGCGCCGGGACGGCGGGCCCACGCGCAAGGCGCGGCGCGCCGTCAGGCGATCAATACGTCTCCTTGCTGTCTTTGTCCTTGGTGTCTTTGCAGCGTTTCTCGCGCCCTTGCTTCTCGGCGCCGGCCTTGTCCGTGACCTTCTCCGACGTCTTCTCGGAGGTGTCTTTGCCCTTGCCCGAGCCGATCTGCGCGGTGATGTCGAGAAGTTCCTCGTGATCCGTCACCAAGGGCTGCGCGTAAACCTCTTTGTTGTTCTTGTTGCTCATTTTCGCGCTCCTTTGTCTTGCAGTTTATAATGTTCTCCATTGTGAAATGGATAACATCCCTCATGGGACCCGCCCGTCATGCCACCTGGCGGATCAGTTTCTCCCGGCGAAGCCGTCCGACCAATGACAACAGATCGTGGCGGGCGACGCGCTCATTGACATCAAAGCGCTCCAGGAGAGCAATAAGAATTTCTCTTAAACGCATCCGGCCGTTGAGCATGTCCCAGATGACCGCCGCAATGCGGTTAAGCGTATAATACCGGCTGGTTTCCAGGTCAAGCAAGACCGCCTCATTGTCCAGCGTGTTCCACGTCACCTCGGACTTGCGGGCGAACACATCCTCCCACACGTCCTGCGGCAGGAACTCGGGATTCTCCATGAGCCATTCTTCCTCGGTCATTTGCAGCGCCTGCAAGGCCATCGCCTTGATCTCGCTGCGATTGGCTCCCGGGCGCAACGGCGCCAGCGTGCCCAGGAGCGGCAGCAGCTCTGGCCGCATATCAGCCGAGATGAACGGCTGGGAACTGTGCGCCGCGGGCGCCGGATTCATGGCTTGTGTCGCGTCGTTCGTCATGCCTTCGCCTCTGCCTCCACAAGAAATTCCACAAACGCGTCGCCGATGCGCTGCCGCGTGTGGCGTTCATAGAAGATGTAGCCGGGCGTTGGGTTGACCTCGAAACAGTGATACCGCCCATCCACCCCGCGCCGCAGGTCCACGCCGCTGACCACCAGACCCAGCGCCCGGCTGACATTCAGACACTTCTGCGCGATCGGCGCAGGCAGTTCGACGCCGCGCATCGAGCGCGATCCGTCCTGGCCGACATAACGGTAGTCGTCCGTGCTGGCCTCGATCTCTGTCGCAAACAACCGGTTGCCCACCACGTGGACCCGGATGTCGGAGCCGGCGATGAATTCCTGGAACTGCGTCGGGCAATAGCGCAGGTGGTCCAGCCGAGTCAAATCGTCGGCCGTCATGCGCCGCACCACCGATCGCTGCCAGCTGATCGACTTGAAAATAACCTGGCCGTTGCAGGCTTCGTAGAATCGGCGCGCTTCCTCCGGCTCGGTCGTGATCAGCGTCCGGATGGGTTCAAAACCCTGTTCGGCGATGATCTGCTGTTGATACGGCTTGGAGCCGTTGGTCGAACTGGCCACCGGACGATTCACCACGATTCCCGGCCACGTGTTGTATAGCGCCGTCACCGGCGTCAGATGATCCGGCCGGACCGACCACTCCCGGTCCCGCTTGACGTCCTCGGGGAGCACCGTCATGTGGTCCCAGATCGCCGAGATGGTTGACAGCGCAAACCGGTCCGGTCCACGCCGCACGTATCCATCCACCCGGCCATTCTCGATCCACCAGGCGACATCCCACTCGGAGCCAAAATTGCGCGGGTCGAGGATCAGGAAATCCACATTTCGCGCCAGCATGACCATGGTCAGGTGGCCGATGACGGAATCGGTAATGGGGCCGACGACGAGTATCATTGTTCGGCCTCCTTTCCCGACAGCAGCAGGTCTCCCAAGGCCTCAGCCACCCTCATCCGCAATCCTTCCTCGCAATCCTCATAAAATGGGAAGTCGGTCTCATCGACGCAAATCCATTCTGTGCCCGTGTGAACGGACCCGATCTGGCAGAACCCGACGCCCAGTGAGTTGGCCAGGCGGCGGCAACGTTCCGCCAGCTCCGGCGCGACCGGCGCCTCGGCGTTTCGGGCCGTTGAACCCGGCTTTGCCGGAAAGGCGCCATTGGCCACTTCCACTCCAAACACGTTGTCGCCGACAACCAGCACGCGATGGAACTGACCCTCCGGTATCTCCTGCACATACATCGGGCACATCGACTCCGCGCCCATGACCTTTTCGATGGCCCCCTTGAGCTGCGCGGTCTCGACCACTTCGGTCTGGAACTGATAGGTCATGCTTCCCAGCGCGGCCTTGGGGCCCAACCGGCCGGCCAACTCCATGATCGCCTCTTTTGATGAGGCGATGTATGTGTTGGCCATTCGGAAACCCGCTTTCTCGACGGCGGCCAGACGGTCCACGGCGGTAAAAACATGCCCCGTGATCGCCGGAATCGGGCGGTTGATAACCGGCCCTCGGAATGCCCTCAACAGGCCCTGCAACGCGGCGCCCAATTCAAAGACGACGTATTGCTGGTCCAAAGCCGACATTTCAACATTGGGATTAAACGGATTCATATATCGCAGCAGAATCCCAGTCACGTCCTTCAAGCGCACCCGTCGCGAGTTCAGTGATACAAAATCGCCATTGAAAGATGCCCCGACCTTCCAATTCAATCCAAACGAGGCGATATCCAGCGAGTCATCAATCAACATCGCTTCGGCGCCGCGTCCCCGAAGATACGCATAGACGTCAGCCGAGCAGGTGTCCATCTGTGTGCTGAGAATCAGAATCACGACTAATCCCTCAAATCACCTCATCTGTTCATAGCACTGAAAAAAGCGCAAACAATACGAAAGACGCTATGGGTGAAGCCAATCTCATGCCATAGAGTGTCCATAAAGTCCATTAAGGCGGGCAAATATCAAAACATTGATAATGATTGGTTTATGTAATCATATCCCATTTGGAATCTATCACCGTCCAGACCGAACGCCAATCAATGTGGTCAATATGAACGGTCCGAGGCCTTTGGACTTACTCAAAAATGAACAACTCGACTTCAGGCCGGGCTTGCCAAGCGCCTCGACAGATAGACCGCCAGATGAAACGCGCCCGTGCTGTCGCGCTTCCGTGAATGCACCATCTCCGGCAGAATCAGGCCTTGTTCGGCTGCCTGCTTCGCGTCG
>Ga0073932_1006275_pt1 | contig 12301 bp, 9 predicted proteins | sample DewCreD2012metaG_FD_76967 | JGI IMG/M metagenome (GOLD analysis project Ga0073932, IMG submission 76967) | Hot spring sediment bacterial and archeal communities from British Columbia, Canada, to study Microbial Dark Matter (Phase II) - Dewar... ... | reverse complement strand
GCATAGACGCCATAGGTTCCACGCCTGAATTTTTTTGGCGGATCGTGATAACCGAAGGCCTTTATTTCTCCTTTCCATGGTATATAAAGCTCTGAAAGACGTCCAAGCAGGCAGGGATCATGATAAGTTGCTTTCATTGACAATTTATTTTTAAACTGGAGCTGGCCCTTTTGTAAACTTCTCCGGAGTAGTTCGGTGATATGAAGCACCTCAAAGCTAAGCTCTTCTATGCGTGGATACAGGCCTTTAAAAGTGCCGTAACATTCGGCGCAGCTGGTGACCAGGGTCTTGATTCCCCGTTTTTTCATCATGTCAAGGTTATGGCGTACCAGTTTCTCGGCTGCAGCCATTTGACCCGTCCGCCACAGGGGGGCTCCGCAGCAATATTCATCAGCAGATAATACATCAAATTTTATATCACAGGCCTGCAGCAACCTGACCGTATTTATCCCAATCTCGGGATAAAGGTAAGAAGTGGTACAACCGGCAAAATAGACGGTATCAGAATTCGTGGTGAGTGTTCCCTCGGGCAGCCAGTCGAATCGCTGGTCATGGTCTTTCCCGTATATGTTATGTTCCTTTTCTACCAGAGAGGAATATTTTTTGTGGGCAGGTAAAGGTCCATAACCGTCTTCAACGCATTTTGCCCGAAGCGCCAGTATGGTATCCATCACTTCCATGTCACGGACGGACTTACAGTTGATATCACAGGCTCCGCAGGTTGTACAGGAGTAGATATGCTCAAGCAGTCCTTCTTCGTACCCAAGTGTGCCTTCCAGGATCTCCTGGGCAATGTTGATTAAGCCCTGTCCCGAATAAGACTCGAAAAGGAAGCGCGAATAGATGGGGCAGACTTCAACGTAGTCTTTGCCTTTCGAGAGGGGACCCAGAATGAAGCGACACTGACCACAGCTATTGCAGGATTCCATTGTATAAAGGTAGTCTTTTAGAGTTTCCACAAGCTTCCTCCTAAAAGCACAGTTTGCCCGGATTCAGGATTTCGTGTGGATCGAAAATATTCTTCAGTTTTTTCAGGGCAATCACACCTTCGGTATACCGGCTGAAGACCATCTCAGCCCACGGACCGTAAGGTCGACTGAAAAAAGCCCCGTTCTGAATTAATACTTCAGAAGTTTCCATAAACAACCTTTTCACTTTGGCCACTTCATCAGGGTTCGATTCATCACAAAAAAGATTAAATTCGCAGTGGCACCCCCTGCCCTGCACCATCGGCTGGATATAGCAACCGATATCCTCCTCAGGATAACGGAGCCTGGCAGCAATCTTCTGCACGAGATTGATGAAGTCAGCCACCCGACTTAGAGGTGCAAGGAAAAAGATATCATGACAAGCGCCTTTAAAGCACTGCTTCCAATAAGTTTTCTTTCTCCAGGGACCGGAGAGGAGTTCCAGGACAGCGCTTCCTCGAATTCCGGCAGCGTGGAGATCCAACTGCTCTCTCAAATTAAAACTGTGACAGATATTCAGGAGATATTTTTCCTGGATGGCTACCCGTTCCTCCGGGTATCTCTGATAGCCGGCCACGCAGGTGATGACAGTCCATGGTGGCAGGCTTTTCTTCAGCGCCAGGTAATCCTCCGGCCAGTTTTCGGCCAGAATAGCTGCGAGGTTGACATTATTCAGAACCAGGCATTCATCCACTACCCGTTGTCTCAATAACGCAGCCAGAAGGGGAGGAAAATCAACAGCATCTGTGATGGGGATAAAAAACAGCTTTTGTAATGAGGGTAAGACTTCCGTCTTGATAGTCACCCAGGTAACCAGTCCCATCGTGCCCTGGGCACCCGTTAAGAATCTGTAGTAGTCAACCGAACCAGGGCCCCAGGGATTGACCATGTCTGATTTCAGGTGGTCCAAATCTCCCGGGCCAGAGGCTGAGCCCGTCCGGAAGACATCTCCAGTGCCATAAACCACTTCCAGAGTTAGCAAAGGATCAGTATAATCGTATTGGTACTTGGGGATAAGAACCGGTTCTCTTTCCAGCCGGCTGGTGACCACCGATTTAGAATCCCGGGGTAAGAGGGGAAGGTTAAGTCTCAAGCCGTGCTTTCTAACTTCGGGAACGAGTTCAGCGTAGGTTACGCCCGGTTCGACCCGGGCATATCGGTTTATAGGATCTATTTTCAGAATACGTCTCATTTTACTGAAATCGACCACGATTCCGCTTTGAGAAGGAACAGTATCTCCGTGGAAATGGGGCGGCCCCGAGCTAACCGGCACCAGAGGTATCCCTGTCTCGCCAGCCCATATAACGATTCTCTTCACCTCATCTCCTGTCTCCGGATATACCAGAAGTAGAGGTCTGCTTCCAGCTACAAAGCTGCAATCCCTGGAATACTTCTCAAGGTGAACAGCATCATCAAGAATATTTTCCGGTTTAACAATCGATGCCAGAACTTTTTTGAAATCGGCGATATCTTCGGGCATGCTCATGATCACTTTCCCCCCTTTTTAAGAAGGAGCGCAGGAGTTAACTTGCTTTTTTTTCGGGTAAAATCACTCCCTGTTTTTTGAGACTGGTATACAGGTCAGGATAATTCACTTTTCTGACGCTAACGCCGGTTTTCAAAACCAAAGCTGCTGCCGTGCCGGCTGCCTGCCCAAAGCAAATGCAATGGGGTATGAGATTAAAGCAGTATCAGCCCTATCATAACTTCCTATCCCTTGCCTGCCAAACATATCTTTCCCCCATCTGGGATATGCCTCCTATATCCCGAGAACGACGGGTACCAATTCTGCATTGCAGGTCGGCTGTCTCACATGCCTGGGCCGGCAAGAATGACTTTCCAGTGTCTGTGGATGCATGGGGTTATAGCGTCTTTTCCAGCGGTAGAAGGTCTGCGGACTGATATCGAAATGACGACAGGTCAGACGGGCATTCTGCCCATGGGTGGTATAGTATTCAAACCACTCCAGCCTTCTCCTTGCCTCCCGAGACAGGTTAAGATTCAATTTGGCTAATTTTAAGGCTCCAGGGACTAATCCACTTATTATTTTCATAACACTATTATAGTGTCACCATTCTATCTGAACCAGACCATCTACCAGTGATTTTTCTCGGAGCTATAATACAATCCTGAAGGACTTGCGGTTATGGTCAGGGTAGGCTTGCGAACCTCCAGAAATTTCCATGGACAGTGCATCACGCGAGCGGGAATGCAGATTAAACAACTTTTACTGAGATAATATGTCTCACCATCCAGGTCAATACTATAAATTCCACCCAGATCATAGGGATGTTCTGGATCACAGCCGAGTATGGCAATGAGCTCTGGCCATTCGTGGTTATGGACTTCCATTGGAGCTTGACCATAGCCTTCATACTGCCAATTTATATTCACATAGAAGGAGCCTTTCACCATATCGTCTTCCATATGGAGAATATTAGTCACCCTTAGAGTCCTTTTAGGAGGGGATGGAGGTTTGATAGCTTTCTCTTTGGTCTCGGCTAAAATAGTATATCGAGGTAGAGAGGGATCCCTCACCTCTTTACGGTCAGGACGAATGCCGATGGCAGCATAGCATATAGGATGCTCCAAGCGGTTTATTTGTACCGGCCCGAAGGGCACTCCCGCCGGGACGAATATCAGACTGCTTCTGGTAAGTATATTCTTTTCCCCATCCACCCAAACAGTCATCTCTCCTCCCAGGCTGAAGGGATTCTCCGGATCGGCTCCAACCAGACCGATGACCTGGTTGCAGTCACCGAGGCGGGTCTCCATTACTATCTGGTTGGGGCTACTACGCCAGAACCAGTAGCAGTCCACATTAAAAAAGTCCTTCAGACGGTTCTGATCTACCTTTAAAACATGGGTTGATTCGAAGCCCGTGTCGGTAATTATACGGTCGGCATATTTCAAGTTAGCCAATTTACGCCCCCTGAATAACTTTTTGATGTTAGAAAGATTATAACAGACATATAAAAAATGCTAAACAAAATTTACCGAAAGGCAATCACAAAGTTTAATTTAATAAGCAAAAGGTACAATCAATGTCATACATTAGCTTCTATCATCCGCTTATTAAAGCGGGACAAAAAACCCGGTTGACCTTCGGTTTTAGTAAAGATGAGATTCCTGGATGAGACGCTCCGGGACGCTTCCTTAAGAAACTGGCCAAGTATGCAGCTTTGAATTGGTATTCTTCCATGGAGAATAATGCCAGCTTTACTTCCTTGATTTTCCTCTGAAACTTTTCTGCGTTTCGCAGTTCCCCCAGTTTCATAAAAAGTGACTTTGTCTGCCGAATCTGCCTATAATAAATGCAGATTCTTTGTCAAAATTAAAGGGCATTTCTTTTTAACCAAGTATAAATAAGGTGCTCAGGCAGAGCAAAAATGTCCAGAAAACATAAAGCGAATAGCAACAAAGTTGAAAAGACTGCGGGCAATAAAACCTTAGCAGAATCTAAAGTATCTTCGAAAAGTCAATCCATCAGTTCGCCAGAACGCAGAAAATTAAACTGGCGTTTCATTATTATACTGCTAATCTGGCTTGTTGCTCTGGTAATTTCCCTGATATTCCTGGCAAAAAGATATTAAGATTAATCCCTGCAAGCCTTGCTATGGTTAACCCAGAAATCCCGCCAGTACACTCGTGAATTCTTGCAAACGCTCACGATAAACGCTGTGACCACACTTATCAAAAACCTGGACCCTGCAATCTGGAATAAGCTCTGCTGCTGTATAAGCCTGGCAAAAAGGTACGATAGGATCCCTGGCACCCCAGACTACCAGTGTTGGTACCATGATTTTAGGTAACTGGCTTAAAAGAACAATCGTTTGTTCTGTAAGATTGGCAATACAACTTCCTATCTGCAGGCTGGTCCGGGAAATCGGCTCCACCAGATCCCATGGTCCAAAGAACCTTGCAACGTATTTAATCCAGCGAAACAATGAAATGCAAGCCCTCCCGATCGAACGGCACAATGCTGGAAATGAGAAAAAGCGGATCCACCAGGCGATTTCTTTGCCCAGACAAAGGCTGCTGACCAGCACGAGCTTGCGTATTTTGCCGGGATTCTTCAGAGTATAGTGAAGCGCCACTCCACCTCCGAGAGAATGTCCCATCAAATAGAAATTCTCAAGCCCTAAAGTTTCTGCAAACTTGTCAATAAATTCCACCATCTCGGGTATATAATAATTCCCCGGATGCGGATCACTAAGACCAAAGCCAGGCAAATCGGGTACGTAGATTGTATAATGCTTTGAAAGCGCGATGATATTCTCCCGCCAGGCACTGGCGCCAGAGCTTCCACCATGAATAATAATGAGTGGATCCCCCTGTCCACCGACCAGATAATGACAGTTTAAATCATCGATTTTTACCTTTTTACTCTGAATTCTGGTCATCCCTGCCCCCATAAATTCTGATCAACATTATGCAATCTAAAATACATATGCAGACTGTTTACAAATGGTATTCAGTGTATTTGATTGTAGTATAAATTACTTATTATCCTGTGTCAAAAGATCGATTTGATAATCGGTGTCACCGAATAAAACATCTGACATGTTTTCCTGCTATTATTTATAACGGTATTTTGTTAAAAATGTTATTATAATTAATCAATTATAATTAATCTATTAGATGATTGTAGTCGAAATTAATGATTTTCAGACTTGAGATAGAACACATGAAATGTTAAAGTATAGATGATAAGATTAAGGAGAGTTATAACCTAATATACTGAAAAAGGGAAACGAGTTTTCATGGAAGAATTAAGTATTACGATTGACGGAAAGGCAATCAAAACCAGGAGTGGTTTATCTATCCTTCAGGTTGCGGAATCTGCCGGAATTTATATCCCCTCTATCTGTTATCATCCCGACCTCCCTGCAGATGATTCATGTAAACTGTGCATTGTGGAAATCGAAGGCAGGGATGATTTTCCACTTGCCTGTAATACACCTGTCGCTGAAGGTATGAAAATAAAAACAGATTCTCCAGCTCTCCGCAACCTGCGCCGTGACGCATTGCGTAAATTGCTGGCAAAGCATCCCTGTGGATGTCTGGTTTGCTGGAGGAGGGAGCGGTGCAAGCCTTACGACATCTGCCTGCGTAATGTCGAAGTTACCAGACGCTGTGTCCTCTGCGCCAGAAACGGAAATTGCGAGCTTCAAAAAGTAGCTGATTACATCTGGTTGGAGGACAAAGAATTCGATTATTCTTATCGGAATCTACCGGTTTATACGGATAATCCATTTTTTAATCGTGACTACAATCTATGTATTGGATGCACCCGGTGCGTCCGCATGTGTAAGGATGTTAAAGGCATCGGAGCAATCAAAATGATCGGTTCCGGTGATGACAGGATTCCGGGGCCATCCGATGATAAATCACTTAAATCTTCGAGCTGTCATCTCTGTTGCGCCTGTGTTGAGGTTTGCCCGACCGGTGCCCTGATGGACAAAGCTGCCGAGTGGAACCCTGAAGTAAAGCGTGAAACTATCACCAATCCCTGCAGCTATGCATGTCCGGCCGGAGTAGATGCTCCCCTCTATGTTCACTTAATTGCGGAAGGACAATACGCCGATGCACTGGGAGTAATCAGAGAAAAAGTACCCTTTCCTGCTACTCTCGGCAGGGTATGCATCCATCCCTGTGAAACAGGTTGCCGTCGCAACGAGTTGAATAAACCGATCGCTATAAAATTTTTAAAACGTTTCGCAGCCGAAAAAGGCGGAACGCAATGGCGGGAGATGAGCAAGAAACTTCCTCCTACTGGAAAGAAAGTTGCGATCGTGGGCTCAGGTCCCGCCGGTTTAACCGCTGGTTATTACCTGGCGAAGCTGGGGCATTCCGTGACCATTTTCGAAGCTTTACCGGTAGCAGGTGGAATGATGAGGGTAGGTATTCCGCGCTACCGCCTACCAGAAGATATACTGAACTCAGAGATTGATGAAATTCTCCGCGCCGGCATTGAACTGAAACTGAATACCAGAATAGAATCACTGGACACTCTTTTCGAACAGGGATATAACGCTGTATTCGTTGCCCTGGGCGCTCACCGGGGAACAAATTTAAGGATAGAAGGTGAAAATCTGCCGGGTGTCATGGATGGAGCCACTTTTTTAAGAAAAGTAAGTCTGGGACAGAAGGTTGAACTGGGATCCAGAGTAGCCGTAATCGGAGGCGGAAATGTTGCCATAGATAGTGCTCGCACAGCGCTCAGGATTGGCTCAACGGATATTACGATTGTTTATCGGCGGACCCGGGCTGAAATGCCCGCAAGCCCCGAAGAGGTAGAAGCTGCTCTCGAAGAAAATATCAAAATTCTGTTTTTATCTTCCCCCGTTAAAATCAGCCGGGTAAATAACCATTTACAACTTACCTGTAACAAAATGGAACTGGGCGAGCCAGATGAAAGCGGCAGGCGCCGACCAGTGGTGGTTAAGGGAGGAGATTTTAATCTGGAGTTTGACGCGATAATTGAGGCGATCGGACAGGTTCCTGATATTCCAGCACAGTTTGGATTGAAAACTACCAGAAATAATACGATTGAAGTAGATCCACAAACTTTAATGACCAGCAAACCAGGTATTTTTGCTGGCGGAGATGCGGTGCTGGGTCCAGCCTCCGTAATCGAGGCAATCCAGGCAGGAAGATGTGCTGCCAGTGCAATTGATAAATACCTCGGAGGAACAGGTGATATCAGCGAGAAGCTGGCAAAAAGGCATCAATATACAGAGAAGGTACCTGCCTGTACGGTCGATCCGGGATTCCAGGATCGAGATCAGGCTGTAATGCCGTGTCTTCCAGTTGAAAAACGATGTGGAAACTTCGTAGAAGTTGAACTTGGGTTCGATGAAAAGACCGCCGTCGCTGAAGCTATGAGGTGCCTGCAATGTGCTTACCGGAAGCAGATCAGAAAAGCCCCGGTACCACCCGTCCAATCCAAAAAACAATGTGAGGAGGCAGAAATCAGTGTATAAGATTCTGGAGCGCCAGGACTTAGCTCCAATAATTCATCTATTTAAAATAGAAGCCCCGGAGGTAGCCAAAAAAGCTCGAGCCGGACAGTTTGTAATCGTCCGTATCGACGAAAAGGGGGAGCGGATCCCGCTAACCTTTGCTGATTGGGACGCTTCTGAAGGCAGTGTGACCATTATCTTCATGGAAGCTGGTGCTACTACCTGCCGTCTAGCGCGATTGAAAGCTGGCGATGCCATCTTGAATTTTCTTGGTCCACTCGGCATCCCAACTCATATCGAAAATTTTGGCACTGTGGTCTGTGTTGCCGGCGGTATCGGTGTAGCTCCTATTGCTCCGATTGCACGCGAACTTAAGCGAGCAGGCAACAGGGTTATTTCCATCATGGGAGCCCGGAGCAAAAACCTGCTTTTCTGGGAAGAAAAATTAAAAAGTTACAGCGATACACTGGTTGTAACTACCGATGACGGGACATATGGAAGAAAAGGAGTAGTCACAGAGCCCCTGAAAGAAATCCTTTCTTCCGGCGAAAAAATAGACAGGGTGATTGCCATCGGTCCAGCAGTAATGATGAAATATTGTTCTCTAACAACTCAACCTTTTGGAGTAAAAACTATTGTCAGTTTAAATCCTATCATGGTTGACGGCACCGGTATGTGTGGTTGTTGCCGGGTATCTATCAATGGGACTACCCGTTTTGCCTGTGTTGATGGACCGGATTTTGATGGTCATCAGGTAGACTGGGATCTGCTGATGATGCGTTCCCGCGGCTATGCCGAGGAAGAAAAAATCTCACTGGAACACTGGCAATGCCAGTGTAACCGAGCATAAAATCAAAAACAAGGAAAATAGCATGGCGAAATTAGATTTAAACCGTGTAGAAATGCCAAGACAGGATCCCAAGATCAGGGCGCGCAATTTCGATGAGGTAGCTCTGGGTTATACACTGGAAATGGCTCAACAGGAAGCTAGCCGCTGTATCCAGTGTAAAAAAAGGAACTGTACTACTGGTTGCCCTGTTGAGGTTGATATTCCTGAATTTATCAGGGCACTGAGAGAAAATAATCTGCCTGAGGCAGCCAGGATTCTAAAAAGAAAAAATGCCCTGCCTGGCATCTGTGGCAGGGTTTGTCCCCAGGAATCTCAATGCGAACAAACCTGTACACTGGAAAAGCAGGGTGCCCCGATAGCCATCGGACGTCTGGAAAGATTTGTTGCAGACTGGGAGACAGCCAATAAAGATAAGGTGAAAATTGATACCGTAATTGCACCCCCCAGTGGAAAGCGAGTGGCTGTCGTAGGATCAGGGCCAGCAGGCTTGACTGCTGCCGCAGATCTGGCCAAAATGGGACATAAGGTTACCATTTTTGAAGCACTGCATGTAGCCGGAGGCGTCTTAACCTACGGTATCCCCCAGTTCAGGCTACCCAAAGAAATTGTCAAAAACGAGGTAGATTACGTTAGCTCGCTTGGCGTTGAAATCAGGCTGGATTCCCTGGTTGGCAAACTGGTAACAGTAGATGAGCTGCTTAAAAATGGCTATGACGCAGTATTCCTGGGAACCGGTGCTGGTTTACCCAGCTTCCTGAATGTCCCGGGAGAAAATTTAAATGGCGTTTATTCAGCCAATGAATTCCTTACCAGGGTAAATCTTATGAAAGCCTATAAATTCCCCGAATACGATACGCCGGTGAAAAAGGGCAAACATGTCGCCGTAATAGGCGGTGGTAATGTTGCCATGGATTCGGCACGCTGTGCCCTTCGTTTGGGCGCGGAGAAAGTATATATAGTTTACCGGCGCTCCGAGGCAGAGCTTCCCGCCAGGAAAGAGGAAGTCGAAAACGCAAAAGAAGAAGGTATTATTTTCAAGCTACTTACCAATCCCAAGCGATTCATTGGGGATGAACGCGGTTCGGTAAAAAGCATTGAATGCTATGAAATGGAGCTCGGTGAACCGGATGAAAGCGGTCGAAGACGCCCGATTGTTAAACACGGCAGTGAATTCACATTGGATGTTGATGTGGTTGTGGTTGCAATCGGCACCACTCCAAACCCACTTATTTCCGCTACCACGGAAGGGCTGAAAACCACGAGCCACGGTACTGTAATTACCGATGAAGCTACCGGAAGAACTCTGAAAGACAGGGTTTGGGCTGGCGGCGATGTAGTTACCGGCTCAGCAACAGTTATCAGTGCCATGGGAGCAGGGAAAAGAGCAGCCGCAGATATAGATAGATATCTGAGAAGTATCTAAAACCAGCAGCTTTTTGCAAAAAGAGTCCTTCTAGAGAAGGACTCTTTTTTATTAAGCAATCTTTACCCGGTCAACTATTACGATAATTGACAACAAGTTAATAACACCTTACAATACATCGGCAATATAGCTATTAGAAAACGAGTAAAATAAATATTTATGGATAACGGCTGGCAACAAAAACCCGGTAACCGAATCTACCGACCTCGCCGTATTCGAAAATATCGTCTGAGGAGAGTACTGGGAGTTGCAGCGGTATTCTCTGCCGGGTATGGCAACGTTGGATCCTCTATCTATTATGCCCTCGGTATTATAGCAGTAACAGCCTCCGGAGCTACGCCGATAGCCCTGGGGATTGCCGGAATCCTTTTTGTTTTTACAGCGCTCACATATGCCGAAGGAACCGCTATGTTTCCCGAAGCTGGCGGATCCGCCAGCTTCGCTTTGCACGGTTTCAACCGCACCATCGGTTTTTTGGCTGGTTGGGCATTGATGTTGAGCTATATCGCTACTATTTCAATTTCAGCCTTTACAATTCCCCCTTATTTTGGTTTTTTCTGGGAACCCCTGAAGTCATCGCCAGTAATCAGCACTGCTGCTGCAATAGGAATTATCCTTTTCCTGATGCTGATGAACTTGATAGGAGTCAGGGAAACTTCAGTGATAAACATCGGCGCTGCCATATTGGACATCACAACTCAGATTACCCTGATCGTTATTGGCTTTATCCTGCTGTTTAACCCACCCGTCCTCATCAGTCGTATCGTAGACAACTGGCCATCTACAGATAAACTGGTTTTGGGAATAGCCCTTGCCTCAATAGCTTATACAGGAATCGAAACTGCCTCGCAAATGGCCGAAGAAACCCGCATCCCTGAGAGACGTGTGCCCAGAGCCCTGATATTAATGATCTTCGCGGTTCTGGCAATTTTTGCAGGTATTTCGTTGGTATCGTTCATGGCAATGACGCCGCAGGAACTGGGAAGCGAATGGGCGAGAGATCCGGTGGCAGGGATTGCTGCCAATATTCCAGTTAAAATTCTCTCCGATATTTTAAAACCACTGATCGGTATTCTGGCAGGTACAATCCTGCTGATCGCTACCAATGCCGGGTTGATCGGCATCTCCCGGTTAGCCTTTTCGCTCGGACAACGCAAGCTCGCACCCAGGATGTTCAGCGAGATACACAAAAGATTCCAGACTCCTTATATTGCCATCCTGCTTTTTAGCGCCATCGGAATTGTTATCCTTGTACCAGGATTTTTCACTCCTTCAGTATTCGAAAACGTCGGTGCTCTCTATGCCTTCGGCTCCCTGCTGGCATTCATGTTTTCCCATGCTTCCATAATCAGTTTGCGTATTCGCAAACCAGACCAGCCACGCCCCTTCAGATTACCGCTCAACATCAATATCGGAAAAATCTCGCTACCTGTCACAGCGATATTGGGTTTGGCTTTTACAACCATTATCTGGATAATCATCAACGTTACACAGCCATTCAGCCGGCTGGTGGGGTTTGTATGGATGATACTGGGAGTTCTGATATATTATATTTTTAGTCGCAGGGTATCCCCGGATTCTTGAAAACCTATTGATAAAACAGACGATACAAAGTTATAATACTGAGTTAATTATGAGCGAAGCAAAAAATAGAACAATATTCCGGCGCATCCTGGTACCGGTGACCGGTACTGAAGCAGATGATGAAACTATGAGGATGGCCTGCTGGATAGCCAAAAGAGATAAAAGCAAACTCTACGCAATGTATGTTATCACAATCAAGCGGTCACTTCCTCTGGAAGCAGAGATAGAATCAGAGACCAGAAAGGCGGAAGAGATTCTTGATCGCATGGAAAGGATCGCCGAAGCAGAAGACTATACAGTGGAAACAGACCTGCTTCAAGCCAGAGAAGTGGCTCCAACCATTATTGATGAAGCCGTTGAAAGGAAAGTAGATCTGATAATAATGGGAGTGAAATACCAGAGACGCTTCGGGCAATTCAGCCTGGGGAATATCGTTCCTTACATCTTGAAAAACGCGACCTGTCAGGTTATGCTTTATTCACAATATACCGGCTAGGCAGGATGTTGATAT
>Ga0073932_1006270_pt1 | contig 12309 bp, 13 predicted proteins | sample DewCreD2012metaG_FD_76967 | JGI IMG/M metagenome (GOLD analysis project Ga0073932, IMG submission 76967) | Hot spring sediment bacterial and archeal communities from British Columbia, Canada, to study Microbial Dark Matter (Phase II) - Dewar... ... | reverse complement strand
GTGCCCCACCCTCCGGCCGCGCCGCCGGGGATGGGGCCACCGCCGCTGCCCTGTCCGAAGACCGGCGCCGCGCCCATGCCGAGCAGTCCGCCGAGCCTGCCGAGCGCGCCACCGCCGGAGGCGCCTCCACCGGCCAGCGAGACCCGCGTGCCGGTGAATAACTGCATCAGCATCGCGGCGACGCGCGAGGAGACTACATCCTTGATGGCCGTCAACAGTGCGGTCTTGAGCGAGTTGCCGATGGCCGACCAGATGGACTGCGACTTGGTGAGCAGCGCATCGAAGACACCCTCGGCCTGGCGCTTGAAGGAATCGAAGATGCGCTGGTTGTGGTCGCGCACCAACTGCGCCTGGCGGATCGCCGCAGTCTCTCGCGCGCCCTGGATCGCGGCGTCGGTGCCCTCCTGCTGGAACCGCCGGATCTCATCCCGCTGCGCGGTGAGTTCTGCAATGCGCGCCTGGATTTCGTCGGCCCGATAACCGAGCCGCTTCAGTGTCGCCTCTTCCTCGATCACCATTCGCGAGGTTTCGAGATCGAATAGCCGCATGCGGATCTCGTGTACCCGGGTGAGGTACTCGATCTCGATCGCCGCCTTGCGCTGCTCGACGGCAACCTTCTGCTCCAGCGTCTGCGCATTCGTGACATCCAGCGCCCGCAGCTGGGCCTCGCGCGTGATCCCGGCCCGCTGCTCCTCGATTCCGAGCATCTGCTCCAGGTGATCGAGGTTGCGCTTCGCAATCTCCTCGTTGTAGGCCAGCCGCTGGCTGAACAGGTGCGACTCGATCTCCAGCCGGCGGCGCGCGGCCTCTTCTTCCGCGGCCAGATATTCGGCGAGGTTCTTTCGGTTGGTTTCCTGGACTTCCTTCTGCCAGTTCGCGAGCCGCTCACGAAGCTCGCCAATGACGTTCTCCCACGCCTTGCGGGTGAGAGCGATCCGCTGCTCGTTGCCCCGCTCGTCCACGAAGGTAGTCCACTTACGGATCTGTTCCTGGACCTCGGCCACATCCCGCGCGAATCCCACGAGGCCGCGCCGGCGCGCTTCCTCGAGCGCGCGTGCGCTCTCGCGCTCCACTTCCAACTGGCGCTTTCGGATCTCGGCCGCTCGCTTCAGTGCTTCGAGGTCTGGTTCCGGTGACGTCTTGATGGTCAGCTTGGGCCCTTCATATTCGAACGGCTGCTCGCCAGGCAGCCACCTTCTACCGCTGATGAGTTCGCGGATCTGGTCGTCGGTCAGCCCCTGCTTGCGAAGGGCACCGACGCTGGTCCTTCCGCTCAGCAGATCCTCGCGCAGGGCCTTCCGCTGCATATCGTCGAAGCGAGCCTGAAGTTGATCCTGGGTGTCCTTCCACTGCGAGTAGATGGCGAAGCCCGCGCCCACCACGCCCACCGCGAGCAGGGCGTATGGATTGATGCTCGCGACCTGGAGCGCCGCGATCGACTTCGCGAGCGCCATGATCTTGTCGGCCAGGGCATAGGTGGCCAGTACGCCAGAAACCCACAGCGCCACTCTGCCGAAATCTTCAAGCAGGTCGGTGTTCTCCCGCAGCCACCCGACCAGGCCGCGCAGGTTGCCGATCAGCGCCTTGAAGTCGTCCTGGAAATTGGCTCCGATCTCCTCGCGGAGGTTGTTGAACTCCCGCCGCAGCGCGCCCAGTTGGCCCTCAACCGTCTGCGCGGCGGCCGCGTGTGCGCCCTGGATCTTCGCGCCTTCCCGAATGACCGCGTTGTAGCGGAGCTGCTTCTCCTCTGCCTCAGTGAGCGCGCGGCCCAGTTGAAGCTGGGCGATCTGGGCTTCCCGCTGGAAGTCGACGAACAGCCCCAGCGTGCGGAGACCACGCGAGGCGCCGGACTCGATGGCCATGACGATGGATTCGAGGGCCTCGCCGGCGGCGATGTTCTGGACCGCTGCCGCATCCTTGGCGAGTTTTGCTAGGCCCGGGGCTTGGGCGAGTTCCAAGTCGGCTACGATGAGCCGCTGCACAGCATGCGCGGCTTCGGTGTACTCGAAGCCAATCTCTTCGATGGCTGCGACCTGCCTGGCCGCCGCGGCTGCTCCCACGCCGTGCGCGTTGGCCAGAGCCTTGAGCGAGGCCTCGGCCTTGGCGTTCTCGGCGGCCATCATGATGGAACCGACGGTGAACTCCTTGGCCCAAGTGAGTGCGCTCTTGATGGCGTCGGCCAGCAGGTTTCCAGCGGTGGCGCCTTTCACCATGGCGGCGGTCATGCCGTCGATGCCCTGCGCCGCGCCCCGGGCGGTCTTCACCGCCGCCGCTTCCATGCTGGACAGGCTCGCGTTGACGCTCTTGATGGACGCATTGGCCCTGTTCGTGTCAACTTCAACAACGAGTTCGAGCCTGTTATCGGCCATGCGCGACAGTCATACCCTTGTGAAGTGGTACCGCCCCTGGTACCATAAGAGCGTGGGCACCGCCGCCAAGATCCTTCAGCGCATGCGCACCAACCCGCGGGACTGGCGGATCGAGGATCTGAAGGTGGTGGCGGACAGATTCTCCATCGACTACCGTCAGCACGGCACGAGCCACGTTGTGTTTCGCCATCCCGTGGCAGGTCTGCTGACGGTTCCCAGCGCTCGCCCGATCAGGCCGGTTTACATCCGGAGATTCGTGGCATTGATTGACTCAGTGGAGGGCACGGCATGAAGAAGAGACTCCCTCTGGATCGGTATCCGTTCCTTGTGCGTCCCCTTTCCAAAGAAGAAGGAGGCGGATACTTGGTTGAGTTCCCCGACTTTCCCGGCGTCATCTCGGATGGCGAAACCCCGGAGGAAGCGATCCGCAACGGCCAGGATGCCCTTGCCGCCGCTCTTCTGACGATGCAGGAGTTCGGCGACCCGATTCCCAAGCCGGGCAAAGCAACGTCGGCCAGCGGGCAGTGGCGACAGCGCGTTCCGCGGTCCCTGCATGCCCGTCTGGTGACCCGTGCAGAGCAAGAGGGCGTCAGTCTCAACACGCTCGTCACAACCTTGATCGCGGAAGGCCTCGGCAGAAAAGAAGGCTCTCGCCGGCATCGGTAGGCCGCACCGTAGTCGAACCGGATGAAGATGGGAGTCCTACCGCGCCGAGCAGCAGCTCACGCGTTCAGCATGAACGGGTTCATCAGGCAGCTTAGGGCCGCCTCGCGTCAAGCCGTTCCCGGTCGAGTTTTTCCTGCTCCTCTTCCAGAATCACCATCGCTCGGAACTCATCCGCGCTGATCTCATCGAGGTTGATTCGGACACCCAACTTCAGCGCCGCCCGAAGGTCGAGTGCGCGCCGCAGTAGCAGACCCATTTCTGAGGACTGCGCCGCGTCCAGTCTGTCCAAAGGGCAGTGGTCGCAGCGGCCGCCCTCGTCGGGCGCGTCCAGGCAGAGACCGGGATCGCACAGTTCATCGCGGCGCAGAGCCCAGTGAATCAGGAATCGCAGGGAAGGCCGCTCGGGCCACTCCCCGCTCAGGAGTTTGGGTCCGAGGCATCCTGAAACGCCGCGTCGAGCGCGTCGATGGCGGCCTTCACCGCGACGGCCTGATGGATGATGGGCACCTCGCCCAAGTAACCTTCGGTCCCCGCCGCCAGCTTCTTGTAGAGCGTCCCGGCTGCTCCCAGGTTGATCGTCAGTTCCTGGCGGTTGTAGGGCAGATCGAGCACGCGGGCGAAGCTGCGGCGGTACTCGAAGACATCCTTGGCCGAGGGCATCCTGAGCAGGTGCGTCACCGTGCCGCCCAAGACACGCAGCGTCACCCGGAAGACTTCACCCTCCTGTTGGACGTCATCCACGTCGGCCTGGCTCAGTTGCTCGATGATGCGGCTGGCCTCAAATGGGTCCACGTCCGGGCCATCCGCGTCGACGCGGATCTTGTCGAGCAGCGCGGCATCGGCATCTTCGGAATTTCCGATCATGGTTTCCGACACGCCGCGCCCCAACTGCTTGATGATCACCTTTCGCCGACGCTGTCGCTCGATCCAGTCCTCGTCCGTGGGGAAGCGCACCCGGATGGTCTTCACCCCGCCCGGGGCGCGCAGATTCATCGTGATGGTCTGGTTCGCGTCAAACATGAGTTCCTCACTGTGCAATGCCGTCCACTTCGCACTTGGCCACCGCCGAGACGATGCCGTTGGTCTCATCCCACATCGGCAGGCATTCGACCGAGACGGTGACGATGCCGTCGGTCTCACCGATCTCCGCAGTCGCGAAGGAGACCTTGTGCCAGGTGAGTTCGAGCGAGTTGTTCGAGTCGTAGGTGAGCGCCATCACCGCCGTGCCCGTGGACTGGCTCTTGAGCTTCGTCAGTTCCGTCGAGCCGTTCTCGAAGCGGGCTACAAACCTGAGCGTCCCCTGGCGGTTGCCGAACTCGAGGCGGCCGCGAATGGCGCCGCTCGCGCCGTCGCCGGGCGTCTGGAAGCCGGAGCCTGGGAAGAAGCCGCCGTCCAGCCGAACATTGTTCCTCCACGACGTTTCGAGCGAGACGATGTTCTTGTTCGAGACGTAGTTGACGCCGTTAATCGTGAGCGCGAGCGACGCCGACGGAAGAAGCTTCTCCACGGTCGCCGCCGGCATGGTGATGCCGGAGGGCTCGACATACTTGCCCGAACCCACAAACTCGACCGTGATCTTCGAGTTGGCGCGGCCGGGCCCCGAGCCGATCGAGACGGTCCAGCCTTCAACGACGCAGCCCACCGCCATGCGATCCACGACGACGCCCGCACCCGGGCGGATCTGCTCGACGAAGGAGAAGTAGGGCAGCTCGGCCGCATCGCCCGAGGCGGGAAACAGCGGCGTGCAGGTGTAGGTGAGGTTCGGCGGAGTGCCCGACTTCACCACCTTGCCCAAGCCGAAGGCCATCGCCCATGCGGCGATCTCCGCTCCGAGATACTTCTCGAGCGTCCCAGTCACGTCCCAGGAGGTCTGGAACGATTGCGTGGCGAACTCGTGGCCCTTGCCGAATTCCTCGGCGTCGTTCTCGGTGTTGAGCTTCGGATTGGCGAGCGCGGCGTTGAGCTTCCGCAACTGCCACATCTGGCCGGCGGTGTTGGCCGTCGAGATGTCGGCCTGCTTCTGCTTACCGAAGCAGATCTGGATTTCCTGCATCCGCGCGACGGACATCAGGCGTTACCTCCTCATCTTCGTGTTCGGTCAGTTGCCGGTAGCCACGGACCATCAAAGGGACCAAAATTTCCGGCCGCGCCTCGACGTGGCGGACTTCGCCGTCCGGCGAGATCAGAACCACTTGCTCAGTCATCTCCCATCTCCGTGAAACTCAGCGGCACTTCGAAGTAGTCCAGCCCCTCGGCGTCGGTTTGCCGCTGGATCAGCGGCAGGTCCATCGGGTGGCAGGACGGATGCACCGTGGCACTGAGCAACGGCACACCCAAAGACGCAGGCACCCCCTTCGTGATCAACCGGAACAACCGGTAGTAGGCCGTCGGTGGGTCGCCATCGAAGGTCTCACGCGCCCGCAGGTACAGCGTGACCTGGTGCTTCCAGACGTCAACGCCGCCGAAACTGCCCGGTGTCGTGCCCTGCCAGGCGGCCATGATTCCCGGCGCGGGCATCTCGTGGATCGCCGCCGCGAGGCTCGCGCGTTTCGGATACTGATCGTGGTAGGCGAAGATCCGCTGCTCATCGCCGTCCATCTCCGCGACCAGTTCCGGGATCTCGCGCAGCAGGGCGACCAGGTTGTCGACGAGTTCCGCCGGGTTGATCATCTCTGCCTGCCTCCCAGGGCGCGCTCAACCAGCAGCCTGGGCTTCATCGCCTCCAGCATCTTGCGCGCCGCCTCGACCACTGCCGCATTGTTCTTGGGCGAGAAGACCATCCACGCCTCGCGCTTCTGATTGGCCCAGGCTTTGATGCGGTCCTTGCGGGTCGAGACATTGGCCTTGGCCCGGTTCTCGCTCACCGTGCGGACCTGGAAGTTGCGCAGCAGGTCGCCCGTGAAGGTCAGGTTGCGGCGGTTGCCCTTTCCCCTACGGGTCTTCCAGATCGCGTAGCGCTTGGTCAGCGGTTTGGCCGGGCCGTCCTCCGGGCCCTGCGCGGCGGCCAGCCGCGCCTTCACCGCCGCCACGCCCGCGCTGCCCATCTCATACATCTGCCGCTGTCGGAAGTTGAGCAGGTCGAGCCGCAGTTGTCTCTTCTGGTAAACGCGAACGCTTGGCATGAGTCAGCCTCACGAACTTCCGGTCAATTGCGCGGAAGTTCGGGCACCACTTCCGCCAGATCTGGCGGAAGTCGGGACTTCCGGAAGATTTTCCGGAAGTAAGTGGGCCGACTTGTGGAAGATCTTCCACAAGTTAGCCGGCCTTGCGGAGTCTGAGCACGGCGGCGCCTTCGGCATCGGCTTCAATGTCGAAGACCTTGTACCGGACGCCGCCGGTTTCGACCTCGTCGCCGCGCACGGGCGCCGCAGGCAAGTCCGCAACGCGCACAAACAGCACCGCATAGACGCCCGGCAAGGCGTCCTCGGCCTCTCGCGCCGGCTGAAACATCGCGCGGACAACGGCCTGGCCGCCGGCCTCAGGCAAGTAGAGTACCTCTCGCCCGAAGACCCGCAGGCAGGCCTCGTCCACCCGGCTGACGGAATCAGCGAACGCCATCAGGAGAGGAACGCCCCGTTCAGCCGCACGCGGCCCGTGGCGTCGCCATCGGCCGCGGCCCTCGCCGCAACGCCGATCAGCTTGTTGCTGGTCGCGGTCTTCGTTGCGCGCTTATTGGTGTTGTCCCAGTAGATGAGGTCGCCGACCGACCAGGCCGTGCTGCCACCGGTCTCCCGCGTCAAATCGAAGACGCCCTGCACCTGGAACTCACCCTCTTCGCCGCTCGCCACGTCAGTGGCCGCAACGCCGAAGATGGAGCCGACCAGCGCGCCGCCGCCCGAACTCACCGCGTACGGCGCGGTGAGCGTCAGGGTTTCACCTCTCTGCACGTAGTTCTTCATCGTTCATTCCTCCTGATCACGCACCCGCGTTCTTCTGCAGCCCGCGCCAGTCGATGGCCTTGGCCCCAAAGTCGAGACGTGCCTTGATCTCGACGCCATCGACATCGAAGCCCTGCCGGGTCTCGATGTACACGCCGTCTTGGCCTTCGAGGTAGGCGTACTCGATCGTGTCGATCTGGTCAGGCGAGGCGAACAGATACCAGGCCGTCGTGCTCGCCGCATCCAGCCGCGGTTCGGCGATGGGCGTCAGGGCCCGGATGTAGTCGGGCACCAGATCGGCCGATTTCGCCGGCGCAAGATTCGGTGCGATCATCTGGAATGCCGTGAGCTGCAACGCCACCGGCACCACCAGATAGCGCGGCTGCACATTCAGCACCGTAACGCCATCGAGACCCTTCTGCTTGGCCATGGCCGCCATGCCCGCGCCGAGACCGGTGAGCGCCAGCGCGCTGCCCGCGCCCGTGTTCAGGTTCGCGTGGTTCAAATGGAACAGCGCCACGCCGTCACCCATGTTTGGATTCGAGGTGATGATGCCCCACACGGTGTCGCTCTCCAGCGTCGCCGCCGCCACGCCGAATCCGGCGGGGATTCGCGTGAACGCGCCCAGGTCGTCGTTGATGATCGTCTGCCGCGTAATCGAAACGATGCGGCCATAGGTGGCGAGCTTGTAGGACTCCTTCGATTCGGCGATCGAGCCGTGGGTGAACTCGCCCTTCTCGTTCACCTTCATGAGGCTCGGCGCTTCGCCCAGTTGCACGGCGTTGATGTTCTTGAAGTCGACCGCCGAGCGCCGCCGCGAGAACGGAAGGAACGTGCGCGGGTAGGCCTCGTAGGCTTGCCGCAGCGTCTTGTTCGCGACGGCTTCGAGGATCGAGGGGAAGTCGGAGGTCGAGAGCGCAAGCTTGGCGATCTCGTGCCGCGGCAGGCGGCGCGTGCGCGTGCCCGAGGATTCCAGGCAGTCCTTCGCCAGGTCGAGCAGCGTCTGCCCGGCCCAGTCACGGCCGAGGTCTTCCTTCAAAGGGAAGACCGCCGGGTCGTAGCGGTGCAACAGCGCGGCGGTGATCCCGGCGCGGCGCGTGTCGCTTTCATCGCGCGTGACCACGGCGGCCGCGCTGCGGATCGGCGTTTCCTCGGTGCGCCGGGCCATCTCATCGAGCGCCAGCTTGCGGAACTCCTCGATCGGAGTGCCTGCCTCGACATGCTGGGCGACCAGCCGGGCATCGAGGCCCAGCGTGCGGCCGACCTTCTCGATCTCCCGGATGCGCGTACGTTCGGCCAGTGCGGCGGCCTGGCGTTCGGCATCAAGGTTGACGGTGAGTTCGTCACGGGCCTCTTCGCCCGTGGCGGTCGTGATGGTTTCGTCCATCTTCTGCTCCTGTGGGCCAGTAGCCCGTTCGAACTTGAATCCCGCGCCCGGATCGGCGCCAACGGGCACGAGGGACACTTCCTCGGGCTCCCAATCGGTCACCAGCACCTGGCGCATCGCCGCGCCCTGCGGCGTCACGTCTTCGACGGCGTGAATCGCCACGCCCATCGAGGCGTTGCGCAGAATGCCGTCCTGGACGTCCTGCCAGACCGGATCGACTGCGGCGCGAGTTGAGAAGCGCACTGTCGCCTTGCCCTGGCCGTTCTCGATCCACGCCCGCGTGATCACGCCGATCACGTCGTCCACCGTGAAGTCGCGGTGCGAGTTCAGCAGCGGCGCCGAACCGCTCGCCAGGCGGGCCATGCGTACCGCGCCCGGATCCATCGAGAAGCGCATCTCGTAGGGGCCACGCGCGTCGTAGCGGCGCACGGCCGCGCCGGTGTACCAGGTAAGCGTCGCCGTGCGGCCGTTGCGGTCGGCCGGAGCGAGCGCCTCAAACTGCGCTTCCAGCCGCTCTCTCGTTGGGGTCATTTTGAAGCTCCTTCTGTTGCGCGCCGGATTGCGTGACGCGGCGCGGGTCGCAATCAAGCACGATGCCGCGCTCATCGAGCAGCCGGTTGATCTCGGCGATCTGGTCGAGCTGCGCGTCGGGGTCGTAACCCTGCTCGGCGATCGCCTGCCGCAGCGTGAGCGTTCCCGTGCGCAGGCGGTTCAGCGTGGCCACCGAGTCCTTGTACGGATCGACGCTGCCAAAGCCCGGCGGCGTCCACTCGGCGCGGAACGGCCCGGGCTCAGGAATCGCGCCGGCGGCATAGGCGACCGCGAGAAACCGCTCCCATACCGGCGCGCAGAACATCGGAATGAAGGTCAGCCAGCGGAATCCCTCGATGCCGTTGCGGAAGCTGAGCAGCCCCGCGCGGTACGACGAGTAGTTCACGCGCGAGAGGTCGCCCGTCAACTGTTCATAGGTGAGCTGCAAGCCCGTGGCGATTTGAGCTTGCTTGGCGGCGACATAGTCGCGGTAACCCGCCGAGGCGGACGGAGAAGCGAAGGTGATCTCCTCGCCCGGCTTCAAGTACTCGATCATGCCCGGCTCGAAGCTTTCGACCCGCTTGCCGGTGGCCGGGTCCGGTGCGGCTGGCGCAATCGACGGACCTTCCGGGCCCTGCGGCTGCGTCACGAACGCCGCGAAGCAGGCCTCGATCTTCTTGCGGACCAGCTCTGCCTCCTCGTATTCGTCCAGATCACGCAGCGTGACAACGACAGGCGCCAGCCACGGAACGCCGCGAACCTGACCGGGGCGGTCCTTGCGGTAGATGTGCAGGACCTCGCTGGCCGGCACGCGGACGGATTGAAGCGACGCCCCACCGCGCACGCCCGTCTGCACTACGTCACCGGGATGCTGGCCGTAGAGCCAGTAGAAGATCCGCCGGCCCACCAGGTCGAATTCGACGCCTTGAATGATGTAGCCGGTGTCGGTCCTCTGGGTCTTGGTCTGGTCGAGGTAATCCGGCTCCAGCACCTGGATCTGGAGCGGGATCGCCAAGCCGTCGCTCGGACGCCGCTGCCGCAATCGCACCAAGCACTCGCCGCTTTCGAAAACGGTGCGCGCCACCAGCGCTTGGAGCCCGTAGAAATCGAGTTGGCCGTCGGCGTCGCACTCGTCCATCCACTGAGCCCAGGCGGCATTGACCTGGGCGTCCACCTCCGGCTCGCCACTCCGCGCCTGCGCCGTGATGCCCGTGCCGATGGCGTTGCCCACCACCTCGGCTACCGCGCGCGCCGCATACGCGTTGTTGCGGATTAGATCGCGGGACCGTTCGCGGAGCTTCGATAGGGCCACCGCGATCTCGGCGTTCGCGGAGTTGCCCGTCGTGATCCAGCCGCCCGTGCGCCGGTCCGTGCGCGCTCCCTCGTAGGCCAGCCGGATGAGTTCTCCCGCGCGGCGCGCTCGCATCCGGCGCAGACCCGTCTCGGGCGACACCCAGGCGATTGCTTTGTCGAGCCAGTTCATCCTTTTGAGGTCTGGGCAAACGAGAAGCGGTCGGTCGCGGTTCCGGCTTCCGCTGCCAGTGATTCCTTGATGACGGCGCGCGCCTGGAGCAGTTCGTCCATCGAGCGGTAGGTCACCGTGCGATCACCGAAGCGGACGGTCAGTTCACCGCTTGCGATCGCCGCCTCGATGGCGTCGAGTTGCGTCTGCGTCCACGCCATCTACTGCCGCCTCCGTTTGAAGTAGAACGTCGCCCGCATGCCAAGCTCACGCACGACGGCGACGAGTTCCCAACCCTGCGAGCCATACTCGGCGAGGAGGTTCGGCGATTCAGCATCGCCGGTGACCACCAGGTACTCCCAGGTGATCCCGGACGATTGCACCTGACTTCTGACCTTCATCGCGTGAGCCACTTCCTTCCTCGATTGCCCAGCCACTTTGCGCGGTCCCGGTCATCCTCCGGCACGGGCCGGGGCCGGTTCGCGGCCAGGATCCGGTCCGCTTCGTTGTCGAGCGAGAGCCCCATGGAGATAAGGGCCCGCAAAGCGGCGTAGGCGTAGACGCGCGCGTCGAGCGCTTCCTGCCGCACGCCCGGTTTTGGCCGCCATTCCCGTTTCGGCTGGCCTTTCGCGTAGGTGGTCACAAGCACCTCGCCGAGGAGCTGTTCAAAGTACGTCTCCTCCCGATCCGCCGGGAAATGCGAGTAGCCGGGCGTGCCCGGCGTCGGATTCTTGAGCCGCCCGTAGATCGTCTCCTTCGCGGTGTCGGTACCGACGATCCACGGCTTCTCACCGCGAATGTTTTTCGCCGTCGGCTTGCGCTGCCAGACGGGCAGTGGTCCACCCTTGCCCTTCACGGCGAAGATGCGCCGGTGATAGCGCGTCCGGCAGAACTCATATACCGCCTGCGATTCGTAACCCGCATCGATCGCACAGGCCGCCACCGGAAGCGAGATTCCCGTCTCGTGCGGCCAGCGGCGTTCGAGGTAGGTGTCGAGTTCCTGCCAGACCAAGGCGCCCGACGGATCGCCCGGAAGCACGCGGTACTCGACGGACCAGGATTCTTCGCCGCGTCCCCAGCCCACGAGTTCGAGCTCGAGCCGGTCCTTCTGCACATCGACGCCGGCGGTCAGCACCACAGCGCCGAACGGCACTGCCGCCCGGTAGTGCTCCCGACGCGCCATCACCGTGGCCTGGTCGACCGTGGTTTCGGCGGCATCGTCCCAAGGCTCGGCAAGCACAGTGTTGACAAACTCGCGCAGCGTCTCGATCGACTTCTTGTCGGCGAGAAACTTCTTCGCCAGCGCGCCCCACTTGCGCCACGGCGAGTAGAGGCCGTTGATCCAAAATCCGGCGACGTCGGCCACTTCCGGCCGCGCCGCGCGCCACTCGCCGGCGCGGAGCATGCCGTGCTTCTGCCAGTCGGCGATCATCCGGGAGCAGTGCTCGCAGCGGTACTCGGCTTTCTCGGGCGCATCCTTGGGCCAGACCAGGTTGCCCCAGGCGAGCACCTGGAACGCGCCGCAGTGCGGGCAGGGAACCCAGTAGCTCTGCCGGTTCGAGTTGAGCCAAGCTTGCTCGATCCGCGAGGCGCCCTTGGTCGTGGGCGTCGAGCACAGCACGATCTTCCGGTTCCAGAAGTTCGCCGTGCGCGTGATGGCGAGGTTCACCGGATCGCCTTCGCTGCCCGCGCTCGCCGGGTAGCGGTCCACCTCGTCGAGAAGGCAGTAGCGGATCGAGCGCATCGCCAGGCCAGCCGGAGAGTTCGCTGCGGCGAGCGTAATCGAGCCGCCCAGGAACTTCTTGTGCAGGATCGTGTTGTTCGAATCGCGCGAGCGCGCATCCGCCACCTTGCCGCGCAGGCACGGCGTGTCGCGCAGCATCGGCGCGAGACGATCCTTCGAGAACGCCTCGGCGTCCACCTCGCGCGGCTCGACCAGCAACACCGGCCCGGGGTCGAGCTCAATGATGTAGCCCAAGAAGTTTTCGAGCAGCGAACTCTTGCCTGACTGCGCCG